>Ga0066903_100004109_pt1 | contig 12178 bp, 9 predicted proteins | sample PanSoiMetaGPlot1_FD_67491 | JGI IMG/M metagenome (GOLD analysis project Ga0066903, IMG submission 67491) | Tropical forest soil microbial communities from Panama analyzed to predict greenhouse gas emissions - Panama Soil - Plot 1 (version 2) | ecosystem: Environmental > Terrestrial > Soil >...
CCGCGCCCGCCAGCGCGTTCTCACGCGGTCGATCAGCTCGCGGATCTCAGAGTACTGGTGCATGGTGTCCGTTCATGGTTCAGGTTCGGGGTTCAGGCCGTCCGTGCGGCGAGAAGCCCTTCCGCCACGAGCAGCAGCGCCATGACCGCCATGGCGTACTGCCAGAGGTGCTGACGATCCTCCTGCTGGCGCACTTCGACACGCGCCTCCGAGCTGCCCGCTTCCTTCAACGGAGCAACCGCCGACGTGAACTCCTCGATCGTGAGGCGCGCCGGATCCGCCTCGCGTGGATCGACGTTTACCGCGATTAGCCGCATCGCCGAACCGGCTCTGAGCGGATTGCTCGCACGCCCCTCGGGGACCGTTGCAAAGCCAGGAACTCTCTTCACACCTGCCGGCGCGTCGCCGACCAGATAGTCGGACGCGTGCGCGCGTGCGCTCGCCACATAGCGCACGGCTTCGTGCACGAAGGGCACGAAGGTCGCGTGCACGGGAAAATCGCTCCACTTGTTGTCGAGATCCGACGCGATGACGAGCGCGCGCCCTTCGCCCGCCGGACACTCGATGAGCGCCGGATCGCCGGTCGTGAAGCGGGCCAACGTCTGGCATCCGCTGCCTCCGATGCGCGACGCGTTCTGAAACTTGACGAGGCCGAGCGTCGCCGTCGTTCCGGCAAACGGCTGAAACACCGGGTGGCGCGCGTCGGCCGGCGCGAGCGTATGCACCCCCGGTCGCGATCCGGTTGGCGCCACGACCTTGAGCGCCGCCCCGGTGCCGAGCACGTCGGCGACGATGTCGCCGTCGATCTCGGAGCCGGCCGCGATCAGCAGACCGCCGCCCGACTGCGCGTAAGCAGCCAACAGCTCGCGGCCGCGGCGCTCGAGACCGCGCGTCGACAGCAACAGCACCGCCGCGTTGGCGGCCACGCTATCGTCGGTCCACGATCCGAGCTGCGCGCCGCTCACGCCGACGACCTGAAACGCGGCATCGCCCGCCGCGCCCGCGGCCAGCGCGTGCTGGACGTAGAACGCCTCACGCGACAGATCGCCGGAGCCGGTCACAACGAGCACCGACGGCCGGCTGCCGCCCCCGAGCACGACGTAGCGCGCGTTGTCGGCCGCGATCCCGTCCGGATCGTCGATCGTCACGACGGCCCGCGTTCCGCGCGGCGCTCCCGCGATAGTGGCGTCCGCCGACTGGTTGGCGCCGAGCGACACGATCGCCTCGCCCGCCGGCCGACCGTCGATCTGCAGATGCACGCGCGCATCGCGGGGGCGCGGCCCGGCGTTGTGGACCGTTGCGACGATCCGGTCGGGCAGCGGACGCGCGGCGGTCACGGCAAGGTTCGGCGGCAGCGCTCCGACATCGGCCACCTCGATCGCCGTGTTGGCCGGCACCTTCACGCGATCGCCGGCGTCCCAGCCCGACTCCTGCAGGTCGGTGACGACGACGATCGTACCGTGGCGTCCGTCGAGGTTCTGGGAGGCGGCCGAGAGCGCGCCTCGATAGCGCGTCGCCCCGAATCCCGGCGCTGCTCGATCGACCGCGGCACGCGCCAGCACTCGATCGCCGTCCGGCTTCGCGGTCGTTTCCGCCGAGTCGGTGAACGTGACGACGCCGACGAGATTGTTGGCGGGCGCGCGGTCGATCGCGTCTCTGGCGAGCTGCTGTGCCCGCTCGAACCGACCGGGAGCCGACATGCTGTACGACGTATCGAGCGCGACGATGGTGACGCCGGTCGATCCGATGGCGGCGCCGGTCGCGAAGAACGGCCGCGCGAACGCGAGCGCGAGTAGCACGAGCGCGGTGACCCGCAGAGCGAGCAGGATCAGCTCCCGCAGGTGGCGCCGCCGCGTGTGCTCGACCGGGGCTTTCTTCAGGAGCTTCACGGCCGCGAACTGCACGCGCGTCTCGGGTTCGCGCTTCAACAGATGCAGCACGATCGGCACGGCCGCTGCCGCGGCGCCGGCGAGAAACAGGGGTGAAAGAAAGGACAACATCAACTTTCAACAGACAACTAACAGCGCCTGGCTCATCAGTATGATCTCGACCGCGTAGATAGATACGACATCAGCGCGAGCTCCAGCGGCCGGTTCGTGTCGAGGAGCTGATAGTCGATGCCGTTCGCGCCGAGCTCGCGCCGGTACTTCTCGATCAGCCCGCCGATCTCGCGAAGATAGTGATCGCGGACGGCGCCCGGCACCGCCATGATCTCCTCGGTCGTCTCGAGATCCTCGAAGCGGGTCGCGCGCTCGAACGGAAACTCGATCTCGTCGTGGTCGAGCACGTGAAAGACGATGACGTCGATGCCCCTGAACTGAAAGTGCTTCAGCCCGCGGATCACCTCGTCCGGATCGTCGAGCAGATCCGAGATCAGCACGACGATGCCGCGCTTGGTGAGCGTATTCGCCATCTGGTGCAGCGGCTTCGACACGTTGGTCTGGCGCCCCGTCCGCAGCCGATCGAGCGTGACCAGGAGCGCCGTCAGGTGCCCGGGGCGCGCGCTCGCCGGCAGCATCGACACGATGTCTTCATCGAACGCCGTCAGGCCGACCGCGTCGCGCTGGCGGTTCATCAGGTAGCCGAGCGAGGCCGCCAGCACGGCGCCGTACTCGAACTTGGTGATCCCGTGGTGCGCGCCGTAGCCCATCGAGCCGCTGACGTCGAGCAGCAGATGGCAGTCGAGGTTGGTCTCTTCTTCGAACTTCTTGATGTAGTACCGGTCGCTCCGCGCGAAGACCTTCCAGTCGATCGTGGACAGATCGTCGCCAGGAATGTACTGCCGGTATTCGGCGAACTCGACGCTGAAGCCCTTGAACGGGCTGCGGTGCAGGCCCGACAGAAAGCCTTCGACGATGGTGCGGGCCTTGAGCTCGAGCGTGCCCAGGCGTGCGACGACCGCCGGGTCGAGAAAGGGGCGGTCGTGGGCGGCCCAGGGCATCGACTACATCCCGCTCTTCGGCGGCGGCACCGTCTCGAGCAACCGGTCGATGATCGCGTCCGAGTTGATGCGCTCCGACTCGGCGTAGAAGTTGGTCATGACCCGGTGCCGCAGGATCGGCTTGGCGAGCGCCTGCACGTCCTTGATGGAGACATGGTAGCGGCCGTGCATCAGCGCGCGCGCCTTCGCGCCGCGGACGATCGCCTGTGAGCCGCGAAGCCCGGCGCCCCACTTCACCCACTTGTCGATGTAATCGGGCACCCCGTCGACACCCGGCCGCGAGGCGCTGACGAGGCGGACGACGTAGCGCGCGATTTCCTCGGCGATCACGACCTGGCGCGAGAGCTCCTGGAACTGCAGGATGTCGCTGCCGTTCAGAATCCTCCCCGGCGACGGCCGCTCCGCCCCAGTCGTCTGCGTGACGACGGTGACCTCGTCGTCCTGACTGAGGTATCTGATGACGACATTGAACATGAATCGGTCGAGCTGCGCTTCGGGCAGCGGATACGTGCCTTCGAGCTCAATGGGGTTCTGCGTCGCGAGCACGAAGAACGGACGGTCGAGCGGATAGGTGCGGCCCGCGGCCGTGACGTGGTACTCCTGCATCGCCTCGAGCAGCGCAGCCTGCGTCTTCGGCGGTGTGCGGTTGATCTCGTCGGCGAGAATGATCTGCGCGAAGATCGGCCCCTTGACGAACCGCAGGCGGCGCGTGCCCTGCTCTTCGTCGAGGATCTCGGTGCCCGTGATATCGGACGGCATCAGATCGGGCGTGAACTGGATCCGCTTGAATTCGAGATCGAGGATGTCGGCGAGCGTCTTGATCAGCAGCGTCTTCGCGAGGCCGGGCACCCCGGTGATCAGGCAATGGCCGCCGGTGAAGAGCGCGATGAGGACCTGCTCCACCACCTCGTCCTGTCCGACGATGACCTTGCGCAGCTCGGCGAGAATGCGCTCGCGGCCCTCCGCGACTTTCTCAGCGCTGACGGCGGCAACCTGTTCCAAGTAAAAGCTCCGTTAATCAGAAGTCTGAAGTCTGAAGTCTGACGGGTTCGAGGCAGACTTCAGACTTCAGACTTCCAACTTCAGACTTCAGACTTCAGTGTGTCAAGGCGTAAACGATTTCGTTGATTCCCATGCGATAGGCCATCGCCGTGTACTTGATGTAGCCCGGATACTCCTCGGCGTTGGACCACTCCCACCCGTCGCCCATGTCGGTGTTCCAGTTGATAAAGACCATCGGCCGGCCGTTGTCGTCGAGGATCGTGCGCAGGTGCGGCACGACGCCGCCCTTCTCCCACGTGCGGCCAGCGAGAAACGAGCCGAGGCCGGGAACTTGCGGGTACTGGTCGACCTTGTAGAAGCAGCTGAACACCGGGTGATCCTTCGGCACCTCGACGATCTCGCGGTCGGGGAACACGCGCTTCAGCTCGCGCGCGAGGTTGTCCCATTCGATGGGCCCGTGGAAGTCATCGAAGTACGCCGAGCCGCCGCGCAGCAGGAACTCGCGCAGGATCGGCACGTCGCTGTCGAGCATCCTGAGGTTCCCCGGCTCGACGAAGTAGATCCACGGGTGCTCGAAGAGCCGCGGATCGTCCAGCGTCAGGACGATCGGATCCTCGACCTGAATCGCCGTGGCGGTCTTCACGCGGCGCGTGAGGTTCTGCTCGGCGGCGGGCGCGTCGATGTACCACGGCTCGCCGTAGAAGTCCTGCGCGACGTGCGTCCCCTCGGTCGTGAAGTGGTAGCGGATGCGCACGAAGCGCCACTGCAGGCCGGCGTACCGATCGTCGGGCGCGTTGGGCAGCTGCGCGTCGACCGACGGCTGCGCCGCGGGGATCAGCAGGAAGACGGCGAGCAAGACAGTGCCGACGATCGCGCGATGGTCCGGCTGAAGCCGGACACTGCGCACGGTCCGGTGGAGGCCGGACACCACGTTCGCGGCGCCCGCCTTGAGGCGGACCGTCGACATCACCTCTGCCCTCCGCCGACGATCTTGAGCAGCAGATCCTGCGCGCGCTCGTAGTTCGGCGCGATCTCGAGCGCGGCGAGGATCTGCTTTCTCGCCTCGGCGCGCTTGCCGCTCTTGAAGTAGCTCTCGGCAAGGTCGGTGTAGGCGGCGGCCCGATCGACCGGACCCAGCGCGATCACCGATCGGAACTCGCGCGCCGCCGCGTCTGCCTCGTCGCGCTGGAGCGCGAACCGCCCGAGCATGGCGTGCGCGTCGGCGTCGAACGGATCGATGGCGGCAATGCGCTGATACACCGGCACGAGCCTGGCGGCGTCTTCGACGCCGGTCTGGCGGAGGAGCGACGCGAGCTGCCGGGCCGCCTCCACGTTGTTGAAATCCACCGAGACGAGCGCCGTCAGCTCGGCGATCGCCCGCGCGTTGTCCTTCGTCTCCACCGCGATCGCGGCCATCTGCTCGTGCGGGCTGTCGGGGCCGCCGGCGACGGGCACGAGGCCCGCCGCGCGCGAGAACGCCTGCATCGCTTCGTCGAGCTGCCCGTCCTTCCTGAGCGCGCGTCCCAGGGCCATCTGCACCGGATAGCTGCGCGGGTTCGCCTCGGCGATCGTCCTGACGGCGGCGGTCGACATCCGCATCAGATCCTGGACGCCGTCGGGCATCGCCAGCGCCCGGCGCATCGACCCGAACGTCTTCTCGATCGTCTGGTCGAAGCCGGACTGGAGCTGATCCAGGTCGGTGTTGAGCACGGTCTTGAGCGCCGCCTCGGTGTCGATGCCCAGCGCGTAGGCGCGCAGCAGCTTGTTGAGAGCTGCCTGACCGTAGGTCGTCACCAGATGATCGACGAGCAGCGACGCCTCGTAGTACGCGAGCGTGATCGTCTTGGGACTCTGGAACGCGGCGTTGAGATCTTTCAGCTTGAGCGTCTCGCCGCGGTTCAACAGACCTGCGAATGTGACGTCCATCTCGCGGCCCCACTCGGGGCGCGCCTTCTTTTCCTCGTACTCGGAGATGCCCTCGGTGAGCCAGCGCGGCACGCGCTGGTTCGACATCTGCAGCGTGATCACGTGGCCGAGCTCGTGCCAGAGCGTCGCTTCCCACTGGAACTCCCCCGGGGGCCTGGCTTTCGGCGAGTCCATCGCGACCACGCGGCCGAAGCAGACGCCGAGGGCGCCGATCATGCCGGGCAGGCCGACGGTGCGGACGGCGAAGTCGTCGTGCTTCGGAAAGATCTCGACCAGGATCGGGCCGCGCGGCACGAACTCGTACTTCGCCGACATCGTCGTGAGCGCCTGATGCGCGAGCGTGACGGCGTAGTCCTGCAGCACGGGCGCTTCGTCCTTGTTGATCCGGACGATGAGATCGCCGTCGCGCACGGTGACGAACTTCTCGAGCGAGTCCATCATCTGCAACAGGTTGAACACGAGCTTGTTGTAGCCGTCGGCCTTGAACGAGGCCTCGAGCGCCGTCCGCGCGCCAGGCTCGTCGCCGGTCCGCAGCAACTGGATGCCGAGATCGGCGAGCGCGCGATAGTTCCCGCCGTCGAGCGCGAGCGCGCGCCGCGTCAGCGCCACCGCTTCGTCGAACCGGTAATTGTGCGCCGCCAGCTCGCCGGCAACGAGGAAGAAATCGCTGTGCGCCGGCGCGATCGCGAGCGCCTTGGCGGCGTCGGCCTCGAAGTCCTGCGGCCTGTCGGCGACGAAGGCGAGCGCCGCTCGCAGTGCGAGCGCGTCGAGGCTGGCCGAATTCACGGCGAGCGCCTTCTCGATCTCCTGTTTGGCTTCGTCGGCGTGCCCGGCGTCGGCGGCCTGGCCCGCCAGGAACAGATGAGCCTCGACCGACGAGGGATTCACTTCGAGCGCGCGCTTGGCCAGGCTGACCGCCTGCGGCGGGTTGTCGTCCGACAGCGCTTCGGCCGCCCCGACGAGCGCGGGCGTCCACCGCGCGTCGACCTGCAGCGCGAGCTGAAACGATTTCAGGGCTTCGGCGCGATCGAATTTTTCGAGCCAGAGCTCGCCCCACTCGGTCTGCACGGATGGATCGGAGGGCAGGCCGGCGGCCGCCTCGCGGAACGCCGCGTTCGCCTCCTGCGCGCGTCCGAGCGCACGCAGCGCACGGGCCGCCCGCGCAAGCTCGGCCGGATTGTCGCTCGTGTCGCCGAGCGCGGCGACCTTCCCGAGGAGAGCGGCGGCGTCGGCGCGGCTGAGCATGTGCTGCAGCAGCCCGAGCTCCAGCGCGGCCTCGCTTTGGGGAGCGCGCGCGGCGATGGGGCGAAGCAGCGTGTCGGCTGCGGCGTAGCGGCCGCGCGCAATGGCCGCACGCGCCTTCAGCGCGGCAACCGCCGGGTCGCGCGCGTCCATCTTCTCGGCGGCCGCATCGACATCGTCGTAACGTCCTTCGTTGAGGGCGCGCGTCGCGGCCCGGAGCGGTGTTTCGGGCATTCCGGCCGAGCGTCGCGGCGCCTGAGCTGTGCCAGAGGACGGCAGCACGAGGAACAGGAGTGCGGCAGCGAGGAGGCCTGCGGAAATCCGACTCATTCCGATTCGTATTATAGGCTGCAAGGGAGGTGCCGCTTTACTAGTTAGACGTTGCGGACCGCTCCTGAGCCGCGGCGAGCGCCCGCTCTTCGACGGCGATCCGACGGGCGACCAGCAGTCCGAAAACGGTCAGCGCAGCAAGTCCGGACACCGGCGCGCCGGCCATCAGCAGCACGCCCACCAGTTCGCCCATCACGCCGGCGTAATTCGGATGGCGCAGCCAGCGGTACGGTCCGCGCGTGACGAGCGGCGCGCCCGGCACGACAATGATGCGGAAGGTCCAGGAGGGACCCAGCGACAGAATCGCCCACCACTTGAGCGCTTTCGCACCCGCGAAGATCGCGGCGCCCGCGGCGACGCGCGGCGAGGACAAGTCGCTGCCGCGCGCGATCCCTTCGACGAGCATTGCGAGGAACGCCAGCGGATAAACGACCCGCATGACGCGGTACACGTCGCCCTGCGGCTCGACGCCGCCGCGCGCCAGCTGTGCGCGCTCGTTGCGCGACGCGCGGCGGGCCTCCAGCAGCATCGTCCCGAAAACGATCGCCGCCAGGAGGGCGGTAGTCATCAGTCGCAAGTTACAAGTCGCAAGTCGCAAGTCGTGCGACTGACGACTACTCTAGCCACTTGTGCAGCGTGTAGTCGGCGCGGACAAATTGCGTCTCGACCGCCTCGTAGAGACGGATCGTGGCGAAGTTGAAGACCTGCGTCTGCATCTCCGTGACGGCGCCGCCGCCGTGGATCCGGATTGTTGCCGCGCGGAGCAGGCCGGCGTAGGCGCCCGGCTTGTCGCGGCGGCACGCGCCGAGCCCGCCGCCTCGAATCGCTGTGCCGCCGACCGTCGAGACCGGCTCGATTTGCCGATAGCTCGCCCAGCCGTGCAGCTCGCCTTTGCCGTTCTCGGTGATGAGCACGACGTCCGCCCACTCGCCGTCGCACGCTTTCTTGGCCCACTCAACGTAGAGCTCGTCGCTTCGGTCGCGCGGGAGGTGCGGATCGAGGTGATAGCGTCCACGAAAGCCGCGATACGCCTCGCGCGTGATATCGAGAATCTGGTCGCGATCGCCCGGTTGGTACGGCCGCAGGACGCCCATGTCCTTGCCGGGCGCGGGCGCCGGCCGCTTCAGCGGATAGATGTAGGTCGCCAGCGCGTCCATCATGCGGAAGCCCGCGTCCTCGAGCGCCTGGATCGCCTCGGCGTCGGCGACGTCGATGCGCGCGGAGAGGTGGCGGATGCCGCGCGCTCGGCACGCGTCGAGTGCGGCGGCGATCGTCTCGCGCAGCGCCGGCCGTGGCACCTCGCCGTCGTGGATCAGGATGACGCGCGCCATCGAGAGACCGAAGAACGCGCTGTCCCACGGCAGCGGCCGCACGACCGCCGCCGTGCGGTGCGGGGCCCCGTTTCCCGCCAGCCCGAAACCCCCCGGCTGCTCGAGCGCGCTGTGGAGCTCCGCCCGCAGGACGTCGTCCTGCCGCTTGCGCGAGAGGACGCGGTAGTTGCGGTATGCCTTGTAGGGGTACGCCTCGATCAACGGATCGAGGGCACCGAGCGCGTCCGCGTCGACGCGGACCTGATCAGCCGACACGAGACTGATGGACGACGCCCGCCTCGTGGACGCGGCGCACGAGATAGAACGGACGGCCCGAGCTCTGGCGGTAGATGCGCTGCGTGAAGTCGCCTATGAGCCCCACAAGACCGATGACGGCCGCCGCGGTCGTCCACGCGAGCGCGACGACCACGGGAGCGGCGCCGATCGACCCGCGCAGCCACATCGCCGCGACGACCAGCGTTGTCGCGAGCGCCAGCGCGGCGCACGCGGCGCCGCCGACGAAGATCCACGCGAAGATGTCGGCGACGCCGTTCACGAAGAAGTCCATGAACAGGCGCAGCAGGCGCGTCGTCGAATAGGAGGTCCGGACGTGGTGTGCGGCGCGCGGGCGATGCGCCACCTCGACTTCGGTGACCGCTCGCGCCACGCGCACGGCGAGCGGCTTGAGAAAGCGCCGGAGCTCGCCGAAGCTCGAGAGGCTCTTGGCGACCTCGGCGGTGAACGCGTTGAATGGGCAGCCGATGTCGCGCAGGCGGACGCCGGTCATCACCGCGACCAGACGCGTCACGACGCTCGAGGCGAGCCTGCGCGTCAACGGATCGGTGCGGCCCATGCGCACCCCGCTGACCAGATCGAACCCCTTCCGGAGCGGCGCGATCATCTTCGGGATGTCGGCGGGGTCCGCCTGCAGGTCGACGTCCATCGTGACGACCACGTCGCCGCGGCTGGCGTCGAACCCGGCGGAGAACGCGGCGTGCTGACCGAAGTTCGCGGTGAGCTCGACGATCCGGACGCGCGCGTCGGCGCGCTGCGCCGCCTTCATCGCGTCCAGCGTTCCGTCGCGGCTGCCATCGTCGACGAAAACGATCTCGGCCGGCTCCGCGATCGACGACAGCACGCCGGCGAGCGCCGCATGGCACTCGCGGATCATGGTCTCGCCGCTGTTGAAGACCGGGATGACGATCGAGATCACGGCGCGCTGTACTTTAGCACGCGGCGCGACAGTCGCCGGCGTGCGCGATGACGGCGCGCATGATCGCCGGCGCGATGCGGCTGCCGAGCGTCGCGGCATCGATCGCGCGCGGAGACGACACGATCGCGCGCACGGCGCGGTTGAAGCGCCACTTGCCCGCGAAGGCGCGCGCGCGACTGGCGCGGAAGCGCGCGTGGACTCCGGTCCAGCCGCCGGCGAGCGCGTCGAGCGCGGCGGAGGCCGCGAGCTCGCCGCCGTGGACGGCGAAGCGCAGGCCGTCGCCGGTCATCGGGTCGATGAAGCCGGAGGCGTCGCCGGCGAGCAGGAGTCCGTCGAAGGCGGCTTGCGCGACGTCGACGGCGAGCGGCCCGAGGACGACGGGCGGGGCGACGAGGCGCGCGGCGGCGGCGCGGTCGGCGAGCAGCGGGTCACGCGCCAGCTCGCCGAGCAGGAGCGCGGCCGGGTCGGCCAGCAGGGGGTCCGCGGGACCGGAGGGTTTGACGAGACACACGTTGGTCAGCCCTCCGGGAACCGCGGCGACCCCGAGGTAGCGTCCGGCTCGGATGTGCATCTCGCCGACGACAGCCTCCGGCACGCCTCCGGCACGCCTCCTCCACCGCTCCGGCGCGAAGTCGGTGAAATACGCACCGATGGCCCAGCGCCGGGGCGACCGTGGGTGCTGCGCGAGACCAAGACCGAACGCGATGGTGGAATGTCTGCCGTCGGCGGCAATCGTGATGGGCGCAGAAATTGCCATCTCGCCGCGGCGACGGCCGCCGACCAGGACTCCCGTCACGGTGCGGGCGCCGCCGCTCTCGCTCACTGAGACGCCGCGGACCGTCACGCCCGGATCGAACTGACAGCCGCTCTGGACCGCCGCCTCGAGCACCAACCTGTCGAGATCGCGCCGCACGATCGCGCAGCCGGACAGGCCGTCAGGGTATCGCCCCTCGACGGCGATGCCGCTCGCTCCGGTCACGCGCATGCCGGCGACGCCCAGGCCGCGCGCCTCGATGGCGTCCGCGACGCCGAGCGCCCGCAGCCGCGCGAGCGCGCCCGGATTGATCGTGTCGCCGCACAGCTTGTCCCGCGGAAACGCCGCGCGATCGAGAATCCGCACGCGCGCGCCGGCGCGCGCCAGCACGATTCCGGCCGACGCGCCCGCCGGTCCGGCGCCGACGATGACTACGTCGCTCGTCACGCGCGTCCGACGACGATGGCGCTGTTTTTCGATCCGAAGCCGAGGCAATTGCAGAGCGCCGCGTCGACGCCCGCGGCGCGACCCGTGTTGGGGATGACGTCGAGATCGCAGTCGGGATCGGGATCGGTGTGGTTGATCGTCGGCGGCAGGAACCCACGCGACATGGCCAGCGCCGTCGTGACGATGCCGGCCGCCCCGCTCGCGCCCTGCGGGTGACCGATCATCGACTTCACCGACGATCCCGCGAGCCGATCGGCGTGGTCGCCGAACACGAGGCGCACGCAGCGCGACTCGACGACGTCGTTCAGCACCGTGGAGGTGCCGTGATAGTTCACGTAGCCGATGCCGTCGCGACGGTGTCCCGAACGCTCGATCGCCAGCTCCATCGCGCGGATGATCTCTTCGCCGGTCGGCGCCATCTGCACGCGGTGATACGCGTCGCACGTCGACGCGTAGCCGTCGATCGACGCGTAAACCGCCGCGCCCCGCGCGCGCGCCCGATCCTCGCGCTCCAGCACGACCATCCACGCGCCCTCGCCGAGCACGAACCCGTCGCGCGCCTTGTCGAAGGGCCGCGATGCCTCCGACGGCCGATCATTGTGCGCCATCGACAGCACTTTCATGCGCGAGAAGCCGAAGATCATCCCGGGCGTGACGCACGCGTCCGCGCCGCCCGACAGGATGACGTCGGCTTCGCCGGTCCTCAGCAGCGCCGTGGCGTAGCCGATCGCATCGGTCGAGCTCGTGCAGCCGCACGACAGCACGTGGCTGATGCCGCGCAGGCGGAGCGAGATCGAGATCTCGCTCGACAACATGCCGACGATCGAGATCGGAATGGCGTACGGCGTCACCTTCCTGCCCCGCTCGACGAAAAAGTCGTAGTACTGCCGCTCGCCGACGTCGATGCCGCCGCCGCCACTGCCGATCACCACGCCCGCGTTCGGCTCACCAACGCGCAGGCCGGCGTCCGCCCAGGCCTCACGCGCCGCGATCACGCCGATCAGCGCCGCTCG
>Ga0066903_100004111_pt1 | contig 12178 bp, 9 predicted proteins | sample PanSoiMetaGPlot1_FD_67491 | JGI IMG/M metagenome (GOLD analysis project Ga0066903, IMG submission 67491) | Tropical forest soil microbial communities from Panama analyzed to predict greenhouse gas emissions - Panama Soil - Plot 1 (version 2) | ecosystem: Environmental > Terrestrial > Soil >...
GAGGGCAGTTTTCTCTGCCGTCACGACGAGCTCCGCTCGTACTCGGCGCCCGCGACGCTCGCCGTGCGGGTCGGTTCCGTCAGCAGGACCCGACGAACGGCCCGGTCGGCGGGATCGGCCGCGCCGTCCGTTGCCTGCACGCCGGTGATCGGCTTCCACCCGAGGTCGAGGCTGGCGCGCGCCGTGTCGTAGGAGAGGCTCTCCGTCGCGCGCCGGATCTTGTAGCGCGAGAGCGGCGAGGACTTTCCGGCAAGCCGCGTGACCATCTCGAGCGCGAAGGCGGGGATGAGCGCGAGTGACGGCGGCACGTAGACCGGCCGCATCGCCCAGCCGGCCGCCGCCCGCTGCCGCAGCCACTCCTCCTGGGTGAGGCCCTCATCGACCAGGTTGTACACGGTGCAGGTGGTGCGTGCCGTGACGGCGAGCGCCGCGGCGCGGGCCGCGTCGGCGACGTGGCAGAGCGGGAGGCGAGCTTTCCGGCGTCCGACGATCACCACCCGGCCGCCGAACCGCCCCAGGCACAGGCGGGCCGTGAACTCGGGACCACCGGGGCCGACGAGGATCCCCGGGCGGAGGATCAGCGTCGAGAGACCCGTCTTGCGCGCGAACTCCTGGACGATTCGGTCAGCTTCGATCTTCGACCAGGTGTACGCGCCGCGGCGATCGGGATGCGGATCGTAGGCCGTCTGCTCGGTGATCGAGGTGGCCTTCGCCGGCACGCCGTAGACGCCGATCGAGCTCACGTGCACGAACCGCTTGACGCCCGCCTGCTTCGCCGCCGCCAGGAGGTGCGCCGTCCCGGAGACGTTGTCGCGGAAGAAGTCGGCGCGGTTTCCCGAGCGCGCGACCCGCGCGGCGCAGTGCACCACCGCGTCCACACCCTCGAGCGCCTGCGCGATGCTCGCGTCGTCACCCAGGGCGGCCACGACCTCTTCCACGTCCTGCCATTCCTCGCTCAGGCGGGGGAAGCGCACCATCGCCCGCACGTGATGCCCGCGCTCCCGGAGCGCCGCGAGCACGTGCTGGCCGAGGAAACCGGAGGCGCCGGTGACGAGCACCGTCGAGCCGTTGGTCGAGGGCCGCGGGGTTGCCGGACGCGGCCGGGACACCGTCGTCCGCGCACCGTGCGTCTTCGTCCAGAGCTGCTCGAGGAGCTCGACCACCACCCGCCCGTCGGCCGTGCTGACGGGCGCCTCACCCCGCTTGCGGACGGCGTTGTAGAAACCCTGGATCACCGCGCCAATGCCCGGGTACGTGCCCATCCGGCGCGTGGCCACCTTCCAGCTCGTCCGCGCCGTGCTCGCCATGAGCTGGAGGGCCTGGTCGACGTTGAGCGCCGCCTTGGTCAGCATGCTCGGCAGGCGGCGGGGCTGCTGGCGGAGCAGCGTCATGGTGTTCAGGTCGATGTGGAGCGTCGCCTTCGTGCCGCGCAGCGTGAGCGCGTTCAGGTAGGGCGTCGCGCCCGGGCTGAAGCAGAGGAAGCCGAGCGCGTGGCTGCCCTTGAGGATCGCGCGCAGCTCGCCCATCGGACCGCCCACCGCCTGCCACTCGGCGATCTCGCCCACGAAGGCGCGCAGCAGGTAGAGCGGATGGGGCCCCAGGTTGAGCCACATCGCGAGGGGCGCAGCCGCGGGGCCGCCCTCCTGGACGTTCACCCCCTGGTAGGCCTCGGCCGAGAGGAGGTTCCCGATCGCGCCCGAGGCGACCAGCTGCCGGGCCTGCACGATGACCGGATCGAAGAGCCGGTTGTGGTCGACGCAGAGGATGCGGTCCGCGGCGACGGCGGCGGCCTGCATGCGCTCCGCGGCGGCGGCCGTGGTCGCCATCGGCTTCTCGACCAGCACGTGGACGCCCCGCTCGAGCGCGGCGATGGCCGTGTCGGCGTGGCTCGAGGGCGGGGTGAGGACGTGGACGGCGTCGAGCTGGAGCCGGAGGAGGTCACCCGCCTCGCGGCAGGCTTCCTCGGCACCGATCTCGGCCCCGAACACGCGCGCCCGCTCGAGGTCCATGTCGCACACGCCGACGACACGGACACCGGGCGTCGTCTGCAGGTAGCGGCGATGGACGCCGGCGATGCGGCCGCAGCCGATCAGGCCGACACGGATGTCGTTGGTGGGATTGCTCATGCGATGGGTCGAGAAGGCGACGGGCGACGGAGGTCGGACGCTCAGGGCGTGGGCAGGTAGCGCCAGAACTGGTTGTTCAGGGCGCAGCACTTGGTGCACTTCGGGAAGAGCTGGCGGGCCTTCAGCGTGCGGCGAAACGTCTTGTAGGCCTTGCCGTTCCAGATCTTGCTGAAGGGTGCCTCGCGCACGTTGCCGAAATCGACGTCGATCGAGCAGGAGTAGACGTCGCCGTACGGATTGATGCGCGCCGATTTCCACGGATAGAAGCAGCGGTCGACGAAGGCGTAGTCGGGATCCTCGAAGCGCTGGCGGATCTGCTCCTTCGTCTTGAACGGCGGGCCGAAGGAGACGGGGAGGCCACACTCCTGGCCCTTCGCCTCGGCCGCCTTTACCTGCGCCATGAAGATGTCGGGATCCACCTGGCGGAGCTCGTCGGGAACGATCTGATCCTCTTCCTTCGGGCGGTAGGGCAGCGGGATCATGGCGCGGGTCCGGTCGATCGCGTCCTGGGTCGTGTAGAACATGTACTCGTAGTCGACCGAGGTGACCCCGAGCTCCTTCACCGCGTCGATGACCTCGCTGAAGTTGTGCTGGTTCTTCGCGAAGATCGTGCAGGTGATGCCGATGTAGGGCCGTGCGGCGCCGCGCGCCTTCTTGGCCGCCGCCACGTTGGCGATCCCCTCGGAGAGGCGCTTGAAGCTGCCCTTGCCGCGGCGGATCTCGTCGTGAGTCGCATCGGGCCCGTCGATCGAGACGGACATGCTGTCGACGCCGAGCTCGACGAGGCGGTCGGCGATCTGCGGGCGGAGGTACCAGCCGTTGGTGTTCACGCAGAGCTTCATCGGCGTCTTCTTCACGTGCTCGATGATCTCCAGCGCGTCGTGCCGGAGGAAGACCTCGCCGCCGGTGAGGGTCAGGTTCTTCACGCCGAACTTGGCGAGGTCGTCGATGATGCGGTGAACCTCGGGGCTGGTGAGCTCGACACCCTTCCGCTCCTTCACGAAGTCCTTCCGCTCACCGTCGTGCATGATGCGCGGCAGGTCGAGCGGGCACATCACACAGCTGAGATTGCACCGGAACGTCAGCTCGAGCGTGAGCGACTGCGGGACGAAGGCACGGCCGCGGCCCATCAGGTACGGCACGTAGTACTGCGGGAAGTTGAGATGCTGCTTCGTCACACCGTACGACCGCAGCCACTGCTTCAACGCCTCTTTCATCTAGCGATCTCCTCGCGCCAGGAGCGCGCGGTCTGCCCAGCATTCTTCGTTGCGGACGGGCTCGAGGCCTAGCACACGCTCGATGGGCGCAAAAGGGAACTCGGCCAGGAGCCGGCGGACCTTCTTCTCGGTCGAGCGGAGCCGGAGGTAGTGCGTCGAGACGCCGCGCTTGCCGCGTACCTGCAGCCGGGGGTGCGCCGGGTCGAGCTCCCAGGGATGCAGGTAGATGAGCGCCGGCTGGTTGGCGGCCTCCAGCTGACGGAAGCCCCACTGCGTGTAGGCGTACGGCAGGACGCGGAGGTACGCCCCTCCGAGCGGGAGCGTCCGACCCGCGCAGCGCACGGTGGAGACGGGGAACTCGGTGAGCGACTGCCCGTCGCGGCTGATCAGGTACGGGAAGCGATGCGCCTGCGGGATGCCGTAGAGCTGGTCGCGCACGGGGAGGATGCTCGAGTCGTAGCGGAAGCCGAGATCGAGCAGCACGTCGATCGCCCACAGCGAGCGGGCCGTGATGGAGAACGAGGGGGCGCGGTAGCCGAGCACCTCGCGGCCGGTCAGGTCCTCGAGGAGCTTCTTCGAGCGCTCGACGTCGGCGCGGAACGCCTCCCGCCCGACCTCGTAGGCGAGGCGGTGGGCGTAGCCGTGCGTCGCGATCTCGTGGCCGGCGGCGGCGATCATGCGGGGGAGCGCCGGATGCCGCTCGGCGTTCCAGGCGAGCACGAAGAAGGTCGCCTTGACCCGCGCCTCGGCGAGCATGCCAAGGATGCGCTCGGTGTTGCCGATGACCCGGCTCTCGTACCAGCTCCAGGCGGAGAACTCGACGATCTCCTCGAAGTCGGAGACCTGGAACCAGTCCTCCACGTCGACCGAGAAAGCGTGAATCACGTGGTGCCTCGCATCGACGGCATGCCCTGCTCGTGGGGCCGGGCGACCGTCTCCCACCGGCTGAAGTCGCGGCCTGCCACCAGCTGGACCCAGGCGAGCAGCGCGGCGAGCGTACCGACGCCCAGGTAGAGGGCCGGCGTGCCGAGGCGGCGGAGGCGCCCCTCGGGCAGGAGGGCGGCGACCGGCGCGGCGACGTAGACGGCCAGCTGCGCCAGCGAGAGGAGGTTCCACGGCGTCGCGAGCGCGGCGCTGCTCACCAGCAGGGCCAGGAGCAGGAACGGCATCGCGTAACGGACGCGCTTGCGCCAGAAGAGCTCCCAGGCGAGGAGCCAGCGGCGCTGGCTGACCACCTCGCTCCACGTGGCGCGCACACCGAGAATGCCGCGGGCAATGATGCGCGAGCGACGACGGAGCTCCTCGCGCAGGTCGGCCGAGCCCGCCTCGTGTGACACCGCGTCGGGCGCGTACACGACGGCGTGGCCGGCGGCGGCGATCAGGATGGGGAGTACCATGTCGTTGCAGACCGTGTTGGGCAGTGGCCGGTGCAGCGCCTTGCGGATCGCGAAGATGGAGCCGTTGGCGCCGAGCAGCGTGAGGCAGCGGCTCTCGAGCCGCTTCTGCACCTGGTCGAAGCGCCAGTAGGTGCCGTAGCCGTCGGCCACGGGGTTGCGGCTGTAGTTCAGGTACACGAGCTCGCCGCACACCGAGCCGACGCGCGCGTCGTCGAAGTACGTCACCAGCCGCCGGAGCGCCTCGTGGCGATACATGCCGTTGGCGTCGGTGAAGACCACGATCTCGCCGCGCGCCTGCGGCACGCTGTCGTTGAGGGCGGCGTTCTTGCCGCGGTTGGTGCGGTACTCGTGCAGCACCACGCCGGCAGGCGCGAAACCCCGCACGATCTCCGCCGTCCGGTCGGTCGAGCCGTCGGATGCGACGATGATCTCCAGGCGATCCTTCGGGTAGTCGAGGGCGAGGGCATTCTCGAGCTTGCTGCCGATGACTTCCTCCTCGTTGTAGGCAGAGATGATGAGGGTCACCGACGGCGTGCCCGTCCCGGGCCGGACGGCGACGTCGCGGCGGAAGCGCGCCAGCACCGCGAGCGTCAGCGGATAGCCGACGTAGTGGTAGGCGAGCACCACCAGCGTCGCGAGGAAGAGGGTCGTCGCCAGCATGCCTACCACTGCCCCGCGGCGAACCGTGCCGCGCGGCGGCGCGCGTCGCCCGGCGCCACATCCGGCCGGGCGTAGGCGGTGGTGAGGCCGTCGTAGAGCACGGTGTAGCGGTCGACCATCGTCTCGACGCTGTACCGGTCCTCCACCGTCCGCCGCCCCGCGGCCCCGAAGGCCGTCGCCTTCTCGGGGGTCGCCAGCAGACGGAGGATGGCGTTGGCGAGTGCGGCGGGCTCCCCGGGACGCACCACCAGCCCGCTCCGTCCGTGGCTGACGATCTCGGGCATGCCGCCCACGTCGGTCACCACCACCGGCCGCTCGACCGCGAGGGCCTCGAGGAGAACGTTCGGCATGCCCTCGATCACCGACGACATCACGAACACGTCGAGTCCACGCAGCAGGCCGCGCACGTCGGTCACTTCACCCAGGAAGTGGACACGCTCGGCGAGGCCCCGGTTCGCCGCGTCCTGCTCGAGCGTCGCGCGCAGCGGCCCGTCGCCGATCATGACGAAGTGCACGTCGTCCTGTGCGGTGCCCACGCGGGCGGCGGCCTCGAGGAAGTGATGGTACGCCTTCTTCCAGCTGAGCCGGCCGATCGTGCCGACCAGACGGGCGGTCGCCGGGACACCGGCCGGGCGGGCGGCGGCGGGCATGTCCATGATGCGGATGCCGTTCGGGATGACGAGCAGCTTGCCGGCGGTGGGACGCTCCTCCTCGAGGACCACCCGGCGCACCGCCTCGGCGTTGCAGACGATGCGATGCGCCTGACGGTTGGCGAGCCGCGTTGCCCCGCGCTGGGAGCGGCGCTGATAGCGATCGAGGCTGCGCTTGCTCGCGATGCGCACCGGGACGCCGGCGAGGCGACCCGCGAGCATGCCGAGGATGTTTCCCTCGTAGAGATAGCCGTGCACGACCTGGACCTGTTGAGCGCGGAGGCGCCGGGCGGTACGCACGAGATTCGACAGCGTCGAGGGCCGGGCGAGGCTCGACCGCACCCCGAAGGTGCGCACCGGAATGCCCATGCCCTGCAGCACCGGCTCGAGCGCCCCGCCTGCCTTCGCGACGCAGACCTGCGGCACGAAGCGGCTGCGGTCGAGACCCGAGAACAGCTCGACGAGATGGCGCTGGGCGCCGCCCACCTTCAGGTGGTCGATGAAGTATTCGATCCGGATTGCCATGGGTCAGGCCGCCAGCAGGCGAGTGCGCGCGAAGTCGTGCGGATCACCGAGCGGATCGACGAGCGCGCCGATCGTGCGGAGCGAAGCGAGGCCCTCGCGGAGTTCCTCGACCGGCATCCCGACCGTGCCGAGGTTGCCGCGCGTCTGCTCGTGCGCATCGACCAGCTTGCCGATCTCGCGCAGCGCCTGGAGCTGGTGCCCCACTTCCTCGATGCGGGCGAGGAGACGCCAGGCGGAGTCGCGCGCGTCGTCCAGATCGAGCGCCGCCCGGGCCGCCTCGGCATCGATCGGCAGGGTGAGCGCGCTCAGTCCGGACTCGTCCTCGTCGGGCTCGCCACCATTGCCGTCCGGGCCGGGCAGCGGCGCGGGGCCGCTGGCACTCGGCGTCGCCGGTACGGCGGCGGTCGCTCCCGTCTTCAGCCACCGCTCGAGGAGAATCGTCGCCCCGGTGAGCATGAAGATGTGCTCCTCCAGCCAGACGTCCGCGAAAGCGGAGAAGAACATGAAGAGGATCATGTACACCCGGAGAAACTGCGGGAAGCAGGGAAGGACCGGATGGTCCGCGTATGCTGGGCGGAGCTTGCTGAAGCGGCGCCAGAGCATGGCGAAGAACGTGAAGTACATCAGCAGGAGCAACGGCCCGCCCTCCGACATCGCCCAGACGTAGGAGTTGTGCGGCGGCTTGAAGAGACCGTACTCGAGCTTGTGGACCCATCGGAAGTTGCCGAGCCCCACGCCGATGAAGGGGTGCTCCGCGATGATGTGCACGCTGTCCCGCAGCGTCGCGGCTCGCTGGATGTTCGACCGGGTCCCTTCTTCCTCCTGCGCCGCCGGACCGGCCGTCTGGTTGAAGGGGTTCAGGTTGAGCAGGCGCTCGCGGATGGGCTGCGAGAGAATGAAGAAGAAGGTGAACCCCCCGACGAACAGCGCCACGCCGAGGTACATGACGGCGCGCTTGAACTTCTCCTGGAACGATTTCTTCTCGCCGTTGCTGGCGAAGGCGCCCCACGCGATGAGCGCGCTCAGGATGCCCAACCCCAGGAACCCGCTGCGCGAGGCCGACATGAGGATGATCGGCGCGAGGGTGGCCATGCCGAGCCAGCAGATCCCCCGCATCAACCACGAGCGCGTGCTGTTGGAGAGGTAGAAGAGGAACGCGATGCCGAGCAGCAGACCGAAGGCGAAGCGGTTGGCGTTGTCCGCCCAGTTGACGACCTTGGTGAGGACGCGGAAGTCGGCCTCGTGCGAGCGGAGGTAGCCGATGAGCGACGGCGGGACGGCCGCGAGGATGCAGCCCAGCCACGTGATCCAGATCCACTTGAGCTGTCGCGGCGTCTTGACGAACTCGGCGACGAAGATGACGAAGGCGATGCGGGAGAAGAACTGGAACATGAACCGGGCCGTGAAGTCGACCTGGGTGCTCATGGTCCCCCACACCGGCTTCGTGATCAGGTTCTGCACGTACTTGTCCGGCAGGGTGTACCACGACAGCACCGTGCCGAAGATGAAGATCATGCCGATGGAGAACAGCACGCGGACGAACGGATCCTTCAGGTACCAGAGGTCGCGATGCTGCCGGAAGTTCCACACCACGAGCCCCATGAGGATGAGGCCGAGAACGTTGTTGATCGTGATCGGTCCCGCGCCGCGTGCTGCTGTGGGGTAGTTGATGAGGAAGGTGGTGAGGAAGACCGAGATCCCGATCCACGGATAGCGGAGCACCGTCACGAACGGCACCATGACGAGCGCCAGGACGACGGTCGCCGGGAGCCCCACCAGCGACACGGCGGCCAGGATCGCGACGCAGAAGATGACGATCGCGACCAGCAGCCACCGCGGCGTGCGCGGGGCGGACATCAGGCGGGGCAGTGTGAGAGTCGTTACGCTCATGCCGTCTTCAGGCGGGCACGCTCGACGTCGAGCGAGAAGGAACGCAGGTCACGGTGGCGGTTGTAGATACCCACGCGCTTGAGGGTCCACGGATCGGCCCCCACCTCGACGCAGCCGGGCAGCGAGGTGACCGCGGAGCGGAAGCCGGCGCGGCGCACGATCTCCCGCACGGTGTCGTTCATGTGCGCGGCCCCGCGACCGTTCGGGTAGGAGAAGTGCGCCACCGGGACCCCGAGCTGCTCTGCGATCATGTCGCGCGACTGGCAGACCTCGCGGGTCGCCTCCTCCACGTCGGTCTTGGGCAGGTTGGGATGCGACACGGTGTGGGCGCCGATCGTCATCCCGTTCGCGCTCATCTCCCGGAGCTCGTCCCAGCTCATCATGATGCCGTCGAGCGCGGAGAAGTCGCTCACGCCGAAGGCCACGGCGAGCTCCTCGACCAGCTCGCAGCGCCGCGTGCTCGGCACGTGCTTCAGGGCCACGATCAGCGAGGTGAAGACGGCCTGCCGCTCGGCCGGCTGCCCCACGCTGACCTCGCTGCCCAGGCCGGCCGGCAGGACGACCCGCTCCCGCGTGCTGGTGCGGACCATGTAGCGGAGCTTGGCGGTCCACAGTGGCGGCCCGCCGTCGAGTGCGCCGGTCGTGACGTAGAAGGTGGCGGGGAGCCCCTCGGCGCGCAGCAGGCGGTAGGCCTGCGTGTAGTTGTCGCGGTAGCCGTCGTCGAAGGTGATCGCCGCCGCGCGCCGGGGCAGGCTGCGCCCGGCATGGATGCGGTCGACCATCTCGTCGAGCGGCACCACGTTGTAGTGCCGCTTCACGTACCGGAGCTGGCTCTCGAACGCGCCCGCCGTGACCATCAGGCCGTAGTCGAGATAGCCGAGCGTGGCGCGCTCGTCGTCGGTCACCGAGTGGTAGCGGAGGATGGCGCCCCGTCGGCCCTGGAGACGGCGGGCAAGCGCGACCAGTCCGCCGTGATGCCACACGTGCTTGAACGCGTTGACCGCGGAGCTACGAGGAGTCGGCATAGATCGATGGCGATCGGAAAGCGACGCAGCTCTAGTCGTGCTGCGGAATGACGCCGAGGATCGGCAGGTCGAGGCGCATCTCGGCATCGCGCCGCGCGTGAACGGTCGGATAGAGCGTCTCCATGCCGAAGGCGCTGGCACTGCCGATCACGAACGCACCGACGAGGCCGAGGAGGAGCATCAGAGCCCGTCCGCGTGGGACCGGCAAATCGGGCGGCGTGGCGTAGTTGACGACCGACACGTTGGTCAACCCGGCCGCGTCCATCGCGCCTGCCGCCCGCGCCTGGTCGAGCTGGCTCAGCGTGAGGTCGTAGCGCGCCTTCTTCGAATCGCGAACCGACTTCAGCCGATCGTACTTGAAGCCGAGGCGGTTGAGCTCCCGCAGGCGTGCCGCGGTGAGCTCGACGTTGTTCTTGAGCTCCTCGCGCCCGGCGGTCAGCCCCGCCGCCGCGGCCTGCTGCCGCAACCCGGCCTCCATGATCTGCTGGTACACCAGGTTGGTCTCGAGCCGCTCCGTGTTGGGGACCTTCCGTGCCGCCTCGTTCTCGGCCTCGAGGAGACCGCGCGCCAGCTCGAGCTGCTCGACGCTGTTCTTCACGCGCTGATCCTCGTCGGTGTACAGCTGGCGCAGGCCGTTCAGATCGAGCTCGAGCGACACGACCTTGGTATTGACGGCCGCGATCTTGGGATCCTCACCGAAGGTGTAGAGCGTCAGCTGGGGCGGCAGATCCTTCAGGCGCGCCATGAGCGCGTTCGCCTCGGCCTCGGCGTCCCGGATCTTGTTGGCGTTGAGGTCCAGATCGGTGAGCGCCTGCGTGTGCGCCCGGGCGAGCTGCAGCTTCTGCTCGTCGAGCGAGAAGATGTTGGCCTTCTCCTGGAAACGCGAGAGGACGTCGTCCGCCTTGCGCAGCTCACGCTCGGCCATCTCACGCTGCGTCTCGTAAAAGTCGTAGAGGGTCGAGTTCGACGCCATGGCCTGCGCCTGGTAGCGCAGGTAGCGCTTCGCGATGGTGTTGACCACGTCCGCCGACATCTGGGAGGGAAAGGCCCGGTAGGCGAGGTCGATTAACGGCGTGCTCGGGATCGGGGTCACCTCCAGCCCGACCGTGAGCTTCTGATACCAGTAGTCCTTCCCCGGCTCCTTCGCATCCGTGGACGGAAATTTCTCCGCGACCGCCTCGGCCGCCCTCCACATGAAATCGTCGCTCTTGATGTTGTTGACCGTGGCGTTGATGAGCGTGACGTCGACGAAGGGTTGGTTGCGGGGCTCGTCCTTCGGCGAGATCTGGGGATACGCGCGCGCCTGGGTGGCGGTCAGTCGGGCGGAGGCGCGATAGACGAGGGGACGCAGGAGCGCCATCAGGCACACCGGAGCGAGGACGACGACGGAGGCGACCCCGATGGCCACCTTCCGCTTGAAGAGCATGTGAAAGACGTCGTACAGAATGTCGTTCATCCGAGATTACCTCCGACCCGGGTGCCTTACGCTGCGCCCAGACGGCGTGCGATGAATTCGGGGACGAACCGGCGCTGGCGCGTGACCACCGCGCCGAGGAGACGTGCGCCGCTCACTTCGAGCTCGCGGCGGGCGGCAAGGGCGGATTCCACCGGCGTCGAATCCGCGGCCACCACGAGCATCACAACGTCGGCGAGCATGGCGAGGAGCGAGGTGTCCGGGTAGCCGATCACCGGGGCGGTATCGATCACGATGTGCTCGAACTGCCCCCGCAGCTGTCGCACTACCTCGCCCAGGCGGCGCACGTCGGGGAGGGTGCGATCGCTGCCGTCGAGCTGGCTCGGCAGGGCAAAGAGGTTGGGCACCGCCGTCGGGGTGATCGCCCGCTCGAGCGTCTCGAGGTCGCCATTGTCCAGCACCGTCTTCAAGCCGACGTATTCCGACAGGCCGAGCGCGTCGGCGAGACCGGGCCGGCGAAAGTTCAGCTCCAGCAGCAGGCAGCGGGCGTTGGCGGCGAGGCTCGCGCCCAGCATGACCGCCGTGGTCGTGGTCCCATCGCCGTGCCGCGACGGCGCGAGCATCAGCACCGTGGGTGGCTCCGCGTCGCCGTTCCGGCGCACGACGAGATGCCGTCGGAGATCGTCATAGGGCGCGCGCGCCCATTCCGCGACCTCCGTCACCGTCACGTACTGTCCCTCGGGGGCGAGGACGGGACGATGATAGAACCAGGGGGTGCGGAAGATGCCAGCCGCTTGCGTCATAGATTCTCTCTTCCCTTGAAGACTCGGTGAGGATGGGACCGCGACGGGTGCTCGGGGCGAGGCTCCGCCGGCCAGGCTTCCGCCCGTTTCCGGCGCTGCGTTCGACTTCTGGGGGCGGCGGCCGCTAGCTCGGCCGCGCTGCCCGCGTGAGCCGGTTTCGCTCGATTGCTACGGTGCTGCTCGCCACGACGGCGCCCGGGCACCGCGCGGGTCGATATGCGCTGACCCGCATTCCGCTGACAAGGTACAAGAAAGGTCTAGGCATTCGACTCTGCCGCTTCATCGCCTGGGTGTGGCTCCGCCGCCCGGGCCTCGGCCCGTCTTCGCTGCATTCTTCATGTAGGAACTCTCGCGCCCTACCAGGACCAGGTAGCCGGCACCTGATGCCGGCCGTCCGTCCGAGTCGAGCTCGAGCGACACAGACACCACGACGGACGCGGGGACGTCATCCGAGCCATCACGCGGATATGC
>Ga0066903_100004112_pt1 | contig 12177 bp, 12 predicted proteins | sample PanSoiMetaGPlot1_FD_67491 | JGI IMG/M metagenome (GOLD analysis project Ga0066903, IMG submission 67491) | Tropical forest soil microbial communities from Panama analyzed to predict greenhouse gas emissions - Panama Soil - Plot 1 (version 2) | ecosystem: Environmental > Terrestrial > Soil >...
CAGCGAGGCCGGCAGCGCGGGATTGGACCTGGTGTCCAGCCTGGCCATGCTGGCACTCTAAGGCTCATCGACGTCCGTTCGCCACCGAGTCGAGGGCGTACGCTTCAAAACCATGGGCGTCTACCGGGAGCTGGAGCCCAGCCCGGCGCTCCGCGAGCACCTCGCCTGCGTCTGGTACCAGACGGTGGGCCCCGACGAGCCCGCCCTGCTCCAGCGCGTGCTGCCCGACGCGTGCATCGACCTGGTGTGGGAGGCGCGCGACGTGCCGCGGATCGCGGGCCCGGACACCGGTCCGATGCTGGCGCCCCTGGCGCCGGGCGCGCTGCTGGTCGGCGCCCGGTTCCGCCCCGGCCGCGCGCCGGACGTGCTCGGCGTGGCCGCGACCGAGCTGCGCGACGGCCAGCCCGAGCTGGCCGCCGTGTGGGGCGACGCGGCCAGCAGGCGGCTGCGGGAGTCAGACGCGACCGGCTCGCTGCCGGCGATGCTCGCGCTGGTCCAGCGCGAGGTGGAGGCCCGGCTGGCCGGTGCGCGACCGGTCGATCCGTGCGCGCCGGCCGCGGTGGCCTGGGCGCGGGGCCGGAGCGAGCTGCCCCGGCTCGGGGCCGACCTGGGCCTGGGCGAGCGGCAGCTGCGGCGGCGGGTCGAGGAGCGCTTCGGCTATGGCCCGGCGGTGCTGAGGCGGGTGCTGCGCCTCCAGCGGCTGCTGTCGCTGATGGCGCGGCACCCGTCGTCGCTGTCGGAGCTGGCCCTGGCCGCGGGCTACGCGGACCAGGCGCACATGACGCGCGAGTGCCAGCGGCTGGCCGGGCTCAGCCCTGCCCGCCTGCTGGCTGAGCGACTTCCGACCGCTCCCTGACGAAGTCGAGGATCTGGCGCCAGGCGTCGTCGCACGCGTCCCTGTGCTCCTCGAACGTCCGGTCGAAGAACGAATGGGGGGCGCCGTCGTAGACCACCATCCGGTGCTGGACGCCGGCGTCGGTGAGCTCGCCGTCGAACTTCTGGAACTCCTCCAGCGGCGTGAAGTCCGCGCCGGCCACGAGCAGCAGCAGCGGCGCCTCCATCTGCGGCACGACCTCGCGGACGCGGGCCGGCACGCCGTAGAAGCCGATGGCGCCGGCCAGCCCGTGCCCGGCCGCGGACTGCCGCCAGGACTGCGCGCCGCCGAAGCAGAAGCCGACGGTGAACACCGCCCGGACGTCGCCCATCTGCCCGGAGCGCAGGAACTCGACGGCCGCCCGCGTGTCGGCGGCCACCCCATCCGGCGTGGTCTGCTCGACGTGGGGCCGGAACTCGAAGCTCTCGTCGCGCGGGCCGTCCCCGGCCGTCCGGCCGAAGTAGTCGATGGCCACGGCGTCGATCCCGGCCTCGGCGAAGCGCTGGGCCAGCTCCTTGTAGAAGGAGTGGAGGCCGCGCACGTCGGGCAGGACGACCATGCCGGCGCCGGTCGGCTCGGCAGCCCGGGCGAAGTACGCCATCAGGCTGGTGCCGTCGGCCGCGGTCAGGTGCATGTCCCCCTGCTCGGCGGCGGCGCCACCGATCGGGGGCAGAGGCGGGCGGGCGTCGTCCGTGTAGCACATGGTCGCTATGTTCCCCGATCCGAGGAACCCGGGGCGGGGTTCAGGCTCCGGCTGACCAGCCCTGCTCCAGCCGGACGACGGGCTCCCAGCCGAGGCGGCGGCAGAAGCGGCCGGCCCCGGCGTCCTCCTCCTGCGCGGGCAGCGCCACCACGACCCGGCTGACCCCCACCATGCGCAGGAACGGCACGGTGCGCCGCACCAGCCACGCGCCGACGCCGCGGCCGCGCCACTCCTCCCGGATGCGCAGCGCGCAGAGCTCGGCCCAGCCGGCCAGCGCCGGCAGGCTGCCGCCGCACGACAGGTCGGGCGACCACTCCAGGAAGCCGATCTCGGCGCCGTCCAGCTCGGCCAGGAAGCGCTGGCCCGGCTCGTCGGCGGCCACCCGGACCTCCAGGCCCGGCACCGGCGAGCCGCCTCGGCCCTGGTCGGGCAGCCGGCCTCCGTAGAGGACCTGCTCGTCGGCCGCCAGCGGCTCGAAGCCGGCGCGCGTCAGCGCCGCCGACACGTGGGGCCAGCTCTCCGGCACGCCGCTGACGACCGGCACCGGAAGCGAGGTGTCGCACGCGTACACGCGGGTCGGCCCCCAGCCGGTCACCAGCTCGCGCGTCGCCTCGATCAGGTCGTGGGCGGCCGCCTCGGCCTCCGGCCAGAAGAGCAGCCAGGCCAGCTCGGCCGCGCCGCGGTAGCCGGCGCCGACCGCGGACGCGGCGGTGTAGCGGATGACGTGCGCGGCGCCGAGCAGGCGGTCCTCCTCCACGGCGCAGAGGGTGTGGCGCTCCGAGACCCACAGGTCGAAGTCGGGATCGTCCGGGCGCGGCCGCAGGCTGCCGGCGATGATCCGGGTGGGCAGCCGCCACCCCGGCACCACGCCGGCCAGGTGGCAGTTGACCAGCCGCTGGAGCTGCTCCAGGTGAATCTCGCGATGCGGCTCTACTGAGACCATCTCATGTGGGGGGCGCGATCCAGGCAGCCAAGTGGGTCGAATATAAGGGAAATCCCCTATACCGCGGGGCAAAGTTGGCCCCTCCCCCCTCGCGGGGGAGGAGGCCGGAGGCCGGAGGGGGGTTTGGAAAGACGTCCTCCGTGGAATTCGGGACCTGGATGCCAGCCGACTGGGGCCGGGAGGTGCGCCGCCGCCACATCGGGCGTACCGTCGCGGCGTTCGCACTGTCCTGAGCGGCCCCCCTCCGGCCTTCGGCCTCCTCCCCCGCGAGGGGGGAGGGGCTTGGTCACAGCCAGCCCTTCTCCTCGGCGATGCGGGCGGCTTCGGCGCGGTTGCCGGCGTGGAGCTTCTGGATCGCCGCCGACAGGTGGTTGCGCACCGTGCCCTCCGAGAGGAAGAGGCGCTTCGCCACCTGGGCCACGCTGGCGCCGTCCGCCGACGCGGCGAGCACCTCGGTCTCGCGGCCGGAGAGCGGGCTGTCGCCCTCGGTCAGGGCCTGGGCCGCGAGCTGGGGGTCGACCACTCGCTCGCCGCCCATCGTCCGCCGGATGGCCACCGCAAGCTCGGCGGCCGGGGCGTCCTTCAACATGAAGCCGCTGGCGCCGGCGGCCATCGCGCGGCGCAGATAGCCGGGGCGGCCGAACGTCGTCAGGATCAGGATGCGGCAGTCTGGCAGCTGACGGCGCAGCTGGCCGGCCGCCGAGATGCCGTCGCCGCCGGGCATCTCGATGTCCAGCAGCGCCACGTGCGGGCGGCTGTCGAGCGCCGTGGGCAGCACCTCGTCGCCGCGTCCCACCTGGGCGACGACCTCGATGTCCGGCTCCAGGGAGAGCAGGGCCGCCATCGCGCCGCGGACCAGCTCCTGGTCCTCGGCCAGCAGGACGCGGATCATGCCGGTGTCGCTGCCGCCGAGCGGGGCACGTCCAGGACCGGCAGGCGCACGGCGAGCCGGAAGCCGCCCTCGGGCCGCGGCCCGGCCGCGAGCGTGCCGTCGCGGGCGGCGACCCGTTCGCGCAGGCCGCGGAGGCCGTTGCCGTCGCCGCACCCATCGCAGCCGACGCCGTCGTCCAGCAGCTCCAGCTCCACGTGGTCGTCCGAGCGGCTCACGCGGGCCTCCACGCGGCCGGCGCGGCTGTGGCGCAGCACGTTGGTCACGCCCTCGCGAAGCGCCCACGCCAGCGTGCTGTCGACCGGCGTCGGCAGGGCGCCGGCCGTCGACTGCAGCCGCGCGTCGATGCCCGCGGCGCCGAGCGTCGCGCGCACGCTCTCCAGCTCCTGGCTCAGCCCGAGCTGCCGGTACCCGGCGACCGCCTCCCGCACCTCGCGCAGCGCCTCGCGGGCCACGCGCTCGACGTCGCGGATCTCGTCGGCGGCGCGGTCGGGCGAGGGGCCGCTCAGGCGCGCCGCCAGCTCCGACTTGAGGACGATCACCGAGAGGCTGTGGCCGAGCAGGTCGTGGAGGTCCCTGGCGAAGCGCAGGCGCTCCTCGGCCACGGCCAGCCGGCCCACCTCCTCGCGCGCCTGGCGAAGCTGGAAGTTGGTCTCGATGAGATGGCTCGTGCCGAGCATCCCGAAGCCGCCCATGACGACGATCAGCGCGACGTCGGGCAGGACGTCCCATGTCACGTGCGTCACGAGGCCGACCGCAACGGTCAGGGCGACCACGGCGGCCACGAGGAGGGCGCTGCGCAGTCGGTCCCAGCTCGAAGCGGCGACGGCCACCCCGCAGTAGATGAAGCACCACACCCAACCGGAGTCGTGGAGCGTCAGGCCGCTGGCGACCGCGCACATCGCGACCAGCACGGCGATGGCACGCGGGCCCAGCTCGCGCTCGAACGCGAGCGTGGCCCACCACACCAGGTTCAGGCCCGCGAAGACGGCGAGTGTGGCGAGCACGGCGACGGTCGTCGCGAACGCCCGGCGCGACTGGATCTCGCCGATGATCGGGCCCGCCAGGAACACCAGGTACGCGGCGCCGAAGAACGTTCCCCAACGCCGGCCGCGACGCTCGTGCTCCTGCTCCTCTTCGCAGTACGTCACGTGGATGAGCGTACGTCGGCCCGGGGCGGGGCGGAAGTGATGAGCCTCGCCTTTCCGCGATGACGAATGTCAGCCGGAAAACCGGCTGTACGCGACTGGTGCCGCGATCGGAGCCGGCCGTAGGCTGGCCGCATCATGGAAACCGCAGTCGAGCTCATCGACGCTCACAAGAGCTACGGCTCCGTCGAGGCGCTCAGGGGCGTCAACGTCGCCATTCGGCGCGGGGAGCTGATGGCGATGCTGGGCCCGAACGGCGCCGGCAAGACGACCGCGATCAGCCTGATGCTGGGACTCCGCAAGCCCTCCTCGGGCACCGCCCGGCTGTTCGGGCTGGACCCGACGGACCGCCGCGCGCGCAGCCGCAGCGGCGTGATGCTGCAGGAGTCGGGCATCAACGGCGCCCTCCACGTGCGGGAGCTGGTCGACCTCTTCAGCGCGTACTACCCCCACCCCATGCCGGTCGACCGGGCGATCGCCCTCGCCGGCCTGGAGGAGCAGGCGCGGATGCAGGCGAACAAGCTGTCCGGCGGCCAGCGCCAGCGCCTGTACTACGCGCTGGCGGTGTGCGGCGATCCCGAGGTGCTGTTCCTCGACGAGCCGACGGTCGGCATGGACGTGGAGTCCCGGCGCTCGTTCCTGGACAGCATCCGGGCGTTCGCGGCCGAGGGCAAGACCGTCGTGCTGACCACGCACTACCTGGAGGAGGCCGACGAGCTGGCCGAGCGGATCGTGGTCGTCGACCGGGGTCTGGTCATCGCCGACGCGTCGCCGGCGGAGATCAAGGCCAAGGTGGCCGGCAAGCGGGTCGTGTTCGACACCGACGCGCCGCTGACCGAGGACGACTTCCGGGGCATGCCGGTCAACCACCTGGAGCTGCGGGGCGGCCACGTCCGCCTGCTCAGCAACCAGCCGGAGCCGGTCCTGGGCGCGCTGTTCCGCCGGGGCGTCGAGATCCGGAACCTGGAGGTCGTCGGCGCCGACCTGGAGGAGGCGTTCCTGGCGCTGACGTCGCACGGCGACGGCGCGGGGGCCGGCCAGCCGGCCCATGTCACGGAGGAGGTCGCGGGATGAGCACCGCAGTCGCGTCGCAGCCGTCGTTCGACGTCGCCCCGGCGCTGCGCATCGTCGGCGCCCAGGCCAGAGCCACGCTGCTCGGCTACTGGCGCATGCCGACGTTCGTGATCTTCTCGATGGCGCTGCCCGTCATGTTCTTCCTGTTCTTCGGGCTGCCGTACGCGCACCAGACGCTGCCGGACGGGACCAGCATCGGCGCCCTGATCATGGGCAACCTGGGCGCCTACGCGGTCAGCAGCATCCTGGTGTTCAACGTCGGCATCGGCCGCGCCCAGGCGCGCGGCCAGAAGATCGACCTGCTGCAGCGGGCGATGCCGCTGCCGGGCTGGGTCGTCATCGCCGCCGACACGATCGGCGCGATGGTGCTCGCCCTGATCTCGCTGGTCGTGCTGTTCCTGTTCGCGGCCGTCGCGGGCGGCATCCACCTGTCCGCGGAGGACTGGGTGACGCTGTCGGTGCGGTCGCTCCTGGGGGCGCTGCCGCTGCTCGGCCTCGGCCTGGCGATCGGCTACGGCTCCGGCCCGAACGCGGCGCCCGCCGTCGCCAACCTGATCTACCTGCCGATGTCCTTCGCCTCCGGCATCTTCATCCCGCTGTCGAGCATGCCGGACTTCCTCCAGAAGCTCGCGCCGTACCTGCCCACCTACCACTACGCGCAGGTGGTCCAGCACGGCCTGGCGCCATCGACCGCCGAGTCGCTAGGCACCGCCATCCTGTGGCTGGTCGTCTGGGGGGTCATCCTGTTCGCGATCGCGATCCAGCTGTACCGGGCCGACGTCGCCCGGAAGTTCAGCTAGTCCCGTCCCGTCGCTCGCCCCAGCGGTTCCAGTACGTGACCTCGCCGCTGGGGCGGCGCGGGGCCTCGCCCCACCGTCCGAGCGGGTAGCCGACCGGGATGATCGCGTACGTCTGGACGTCGTCCGGGATGCCCAGGATCTCCCGGACGGCGTTCTCGTCCCTGCGGTGGATCGTCGTCAGCGTGGTGCCGAGCCCGAGCGCCCTCGCCGCCAGCATCAGATTCTGCGCCGCCGGGAAGACGCTGCCGGCGTGCCGGCCCTGCTCGCCCCTGGCGCACGGGATCACCAGCGCCGGCGCCTCGCCCATGTGCTCGGCCAGGTGCGTGGCGCTCCGCAGCATTCGCGCGGCCTGCGGGTTGGTCGCCGCCTCCGCCTCGTAGACGCGCAGCGCGACGGCCGCCTGTTCCCGGTACACCTCGCCGACGCGGCGCTTCAGCTCCGGGTCGCGGACGATCAGCCAGCGGACCGGCTGGCTGTTGCCGCCGGAGGGCGCCCGGGTGGCCGCGTCCACGATGACCACCAGGTCCTCGTCCGAGACGTCGCGGTCGGGGTCGAGCCGCCGCATCGAGCGGGTGGTGCGGATCGCTTCGAAGACATCCATCGCCCCCGAATGATGGGGCTAGGAGCGTGGGTCAGTAACCCGCCGGATCTTTGACGCCCATGCACCCCATCCCACCCCAGGAAATCCGCACCCCTCCACCGCGATTTCCCGGGGACCCCGGGATCTCGCGGCACGGCTTCTGCGGTGCTCGCTCACCCATCCACGAATGGGCTCGCTGCGCTCCTCGGCGCCGGACCACGATCTGGGGCACCTGGCCGCCAAATCTCTCGGCGTCTTGCTGACCCACGCTCCTAGCGGCTACCAGGGCGAGTCGCCGTACGCCGCGCGGTACCGCTCCGCGAACTCGTCGCGCGAGTAGCGCTGCTCGATCGTGCCCGTCTGCTCGACCACGTACGTGGCGGCGAGCGCGCCGATGCGGCCGGCCCGCTCCACGCCCAGGCCGGTCAGCAGGCCGTGGACCAGGCCGGACCGGTACGCGTCGCCGGCGCCCACCGGGTCCACCTCCGCGATCGCTGGCACCGGCGGGATGACCGTGTCGCCGTCAGGGGTCGAGATCCGCGAGCCCTCGCGGCCCATCGTCGTCACGACCATCTCGGCCAGCTCCAGCAGGCCGCGATGGTCACGCCCGGTGCGCTGGCGGATCAGCTCCAGCTCGTAGTCGTTGCCGATCACGATCCAGGCGCCGCGGCTGCCCTCCTCGACGTCCTCCGCGGTCATGTGCGGGAGCTGGTGGGAGGCGTCGAAGATCCAGCGCACGCCGGACTCGCGGCACTCGCGCACCAGGCGGAACATCGCGTCCGGCGCGTTCGGCCCGACGATCACGGCCTCGGGGTCGGGCACGGTGTCGGCCAGTCCGAGGATGCCCGCCCGCGACATCGCGCCGCCGTAGTAGCCCCAGATGTTGTTGTGGTCGACGTCGGTGGTCGTGTAGCCGGTCGCCGTGTACTCGTCGTCGAGCAGGCGCAGGCCGCGACAGTCGATGCCCAGGCTCTCCAGCCACTCGCGGTACTCGGCGCCGTCGGCGCCCGCCGTCGCCAGCACGGCCGCCGGGTGGCCCAGCAGCGCGAGCGTGTACGCGTAGTTGGCGGCGACCCCGCCCCGCCGCTTGGCCATGCTGTCGACCAGGAAGCTGAGGTTGATCATGTGGGTCTTGTCGGGAACGATCTGGTCGCCGAAGCGACCCTTGAACGTGAAGATGAAGTCGTAGGCGACGGAGCCGGTTGCGACCACAGTCATGGAGGGATGAGGCTAACGGAAAACGGGGCGTCCCCGTATGGGGAACGCCCCGCAGGCATGGAAGGGGGTCGAATCAGGTCGTCTTGGACGCGGGGCGCCGGGTCGGCCGGCGCTTCGGCCGCGGCGTGCTCGGCACGGCGGGCGCGCTGCGCGAGCCGCGGGCCGGCGGCTCCACCGCGTCGCCGAGCTGACGCAGGGCCTTCGCGGTCGCGCCGAGCCCGTCGCTGACGAGCTCCAGGGCCCGATGCGTGGTATCGCCGACCCGGTCGCGCCGCTCCGCGCGCTCCTTGACGAGCCGCAGGCCGCGCTTCGCGGCATCCGCGACCCGGGTGGTCGCGTCGTCGATGGGGGTGGTCTTCGCCATTGCAGTCGCTCCTTGTTGTCGCTTGACGCTGCGCGTCATTGTAACGCATCCTGACGCGACGCGTCAGGATGCGCGCAGGCGGTCGATGAGCGACTGGGCGAAGCTGCCGAAGGCGTCGTAATGGGCGACCCGCCGCCGCTTCTCGGCCTGGATCCACTCCGGCCGCAGGCCGTGGCGCCGGCCCCACTCCTCCAGCCGGGGCCGCAGGCCGAGCACGTGGACGAACGGCTTGCGCATCACCGTCCCGCCCGGGGAGAGCCGGCCGTCGTAGCTGTCGAAGTTCCGGTGGACGGCGATGCCCCCCTCCTCCGCGAACGCGATCGCCTGCCGGATCTCCCTGCGCTCGAAGTAGCGTTCTTGAAGCGCAAGTGGGGACTTCGTCCCCCCTTCCAGAACCCCCCGCTCATCCGGGACGTTCGGAGCGCCTTCGGCGCCGCGCTCCGCGTCCGGAGCCGGTGTCTCGCCAGAAGGGAAGATCAACTCACACACGGGGCGGAGCCCACGCTTTCGGCGACTCGGCGATCGCCTCCGCTAGCGGCGGTCGTGGCACAGGGGACGGAACGCGCAGAGGAAGCACGGCCGGTCGCGGTGCTCTGGGCCCAGGGCGAAGTCGCCCGCGCCGATCCGGCCTGCGGCCTCCAGGACGCGCGCCTCGGCGCCCTCGGCGTCGGGCGTCACCGCGATGGCGTCGCCTCGCCTGAGGTCGAACAGGACCAGGTCCGGCTCGCTGCCGCCCGGCAGCAGGCCGCGGCGGGCGGCCAGGCCGTACAGGCGGAGCTGCGTCGAGTACGCCTCCAGCAGGCGGTCGTCGAGTCGAGCGTTCGTCTTGTAGTCGATCAGCACCGTCCGGCCGTCGAGCTCGGCGACGCGGTCCACGAAGCCCTTCACGCGCACGCCGTCCCCGAGGCGCAGGTTGAACTCGACCTCGGCGCCGAGCGTTCTCGCCCCGGCCAGCGGATGGGCCAGGTACGCGCGCAGCACCTCCCGGCCGGCCTCGGGGCCCTCGTAGTGGGCCAGCAGGTCGCCGCCGGCCGTGTGCCAGGCGTCCAGCGCCTGGTGGACCGCCGCGCCCAGCTCCGAGGCGCCTCGCCCGGCGGCCCTGTGCAGCAGCTCGTCGGGCGGCGCCGGCACATGCCACACGTACTGGAACCGGTAGCGGACCGGGCACACCTCGAACTGGTGGAGCTGGGAGAAGCTGAGCCGCACCGGCGCGGCCGCGTCCCCGCCGCCGGAGCCCCGGCTGCCGAGGAGGGCGAGCTGCTCCAGCCGCGCCGCGACGGCCTCCACCCGGGGCGGCGGCTCGCTCGACGGGCGGCCCAGGGCCGCGACGCCGCCGGGCAGCTCGAGCTGCTCGGCCTTGATCATGCGGGCCGCCTCGGGATGGCCCAGGGCCCACTCGACCAGCTCGGCGAAGTGATCGTCGGCCTCGGCGCTCACCAGGGCTGGCTCCCGCTCCTCGCGGCTGGCGCTCACGTAGAGCAGGTCGCGGGCGCGGGTGAGGGCCACGTACACGGCCCGGCGCCGCTCCTGGCGGGCCAGCTCGACCGAGTTGGCGCCCGGGGCGTGCTCCTTGAACCGGGGGTGCTTGCCCTCGCGCCAGTACTTCATCACGAAGCCCAGGTGGTCGGGGTCGAAGAACAGCCGCTCCAGGTCGCGCGGGTTCGGCCGGCGCAGGTTGACCAGGAACACGACGTCGAACTCCAGGCCCTTGGCGCCGTGGATGGTGAGCACGCGGACCGCGTCGGCGGCCTCCACCTCCGCCTCGCCGACCGGGATGACCGCCTCCATGATCCGGTTGAGGTGGGCGACGAAGTCGGCGATGCCCGCCAGCACGGCGTCCCGCTCGAAGCGGCTCGCCATCTGGAAGACCTTGCGCAGGTTGAGCAGCGGCCGCGGCCCCTCCCGGCGGGCTCGGAGCTGGCAGTGGCGGAGGTATCCGGACCGGTCCAGCAGGCGGTTCAGCACGTCCGCGACCGTCATGCCGTCCCTGGCCGCGGCCAGGTCGTCGGCTACCGCCAGCACGCGCTCGACCCGTCCGGCGGCGGCCGGCGTCAGCTCGGGCCACCCATCGGCGCGGGACTCGTCCAGGCAGTCGCGCAGGCGCATCCCGTAGCGGCCCGCGCGCCGGCCGGCAAGGCGGTACACCTCGGCGTCGCCGAGGCGCACGATCGGACCCTGAAGGACGCGCGTGAGGGCGCCGTCGTCCATCGGGTCGGCGACCAGCCGGACCAGCGCCAGGACGTCCTTGACCTCCTCGCGGTCGAAGAACCCGGAGCCGCCGGTGGTCACGTACGGGATGCCGCTCGCGCGCAGCTCCTCCTCGAACTCGCGCGGGAGCAGCTTCACCGAGTGCGCCAGCACCGCGATGTCGCCGGGCCGCCGGCCCGACTCGATCAGGCGGCGGATCTCGGCCGCGACCAGCTGCGCCTCCCGCCTGGAGTCGCCGGCCATGACCACCGACACCGCCTGTCCGCCCCCGCCGCGGTCGGCCACCAGGTCCGGCTCGTCCGCGAAGTCGCGATCGCGCCGGATGAACGCGGTCGCGGCGTCGAGGATCTCCTGCACCGAACGCCGGTTGACGGTGAGCGGCAGCCGCTGGCCGGGGAAGCGGGTGCGGATGTTGTCGATCTCGGCGTCGCGCCAGCCGTAGATCGACTGCTTGGCGTCGCCGACCACGGTGACGTTGGCGAACGAGGGCGCGGCCAGCAGCCGGACCAGGTCGAGCTGGATGCGGTTGGTGTCCTGGAACTCGTCCACGAGCACGTGCCGGAAGCGCTGGCGGCACCGCTCCTGGAACTCGCACACGTCCCGTAAGGCGCGGATGACGGCCAGGATCAGGTCGTCGAAGTCCATCCTGCCCGCCTGCCGCAGCCACGACTCGTACGCGGCATAGATGGTGTGCAGGACCTCGATGGCCTCCAGCTCGGCCTGGGCGGGCGGCGTCATCGTCTCCGCCCCGGCCTGCGCCAGCAGGTGGATCTCCAGCGCCCTGCGCCGGAACTCGGCCGGCGTCACCCCCCGGCCCTTCAGCTTGAGCGCGAACGTGGGGCCGTCCTTGATCAGGCTGTTGACCTCGTCCGGGTTGAGCACCTCGAAGTCATGGTCGAGGCCGGGCTCGGCGCCGCTGCGCAGCCGGGCCTGGAGGCGCTCGACCATCAGCCGCTGTCCGACCTCGTCCAGCACCCGGATCTCGCGCGGGATGCCGACCAGGTACGCGTCGTCTCGCAGCAGCCGCGCGCAGATGCCGTGGAACGTGCCGATCCACGCCTCCTCCAGCGGCCGGCCCAGCTCGCGCGAGAGACGCTCGCGCAGCTCGGTCGCGGCGGCCTCGGTGAACGTGACGGCGAGGATCGCCTCCGGCGGCACGCGCTCGTGCTCGACCAGCCAGCGGAAGCGCTGGACCATCGTGTACGTCTTGCCCGTGCCGGGTCCGGCGGCGATCAGGTACGCCCCTTCTGGGCCCGCCTCGATCGCCGCCCGCTGCTCCGCGGTGGGCGCCTGCTCGCCGATCGGCACGATCATTCCGGCGGCTGGCCTCCGTACGGGCAGACCTGGGCGTGGGGGCAGCCGAACCAGCTCAGGCA
>Ga0066903_100004113_pt1 | contig 12176 bp, 9 predicted proteins | sample PanSoiMetaGPlot1_FD_67491 | JGI IMG/M metagenome (GOLD analysis project Ga0066903, IMG submission 67491) | Tropical forest soil microbial communities from Panama analyzed to predict greenhouse gas emissions - Panama Soil - Plot 1 (version 2) | ecosystem: Environmental > Terrestrial > Soil >...
CGTTTCCACAGTAGTCTGCGTCGCCGACATCAACAGCAACGTGTAGCCATCGGGTGCAGCCTTTGCGGCTTCGCTCGTTCCGATGATGGTGCCGGCCCCGGGTCGATTATCCAGCACGTATGGCTGGTTCAGAACTTTGCGCAACTCGTCGGCCATGATGCGGGTGAACACGTCGGTTGGGCCACCGGCGCCAAACGGCACGATGTAGCGGATCGTACGGTTTGGGTAGTCGTCCGCGCGCGATGGTCCCGGAGCCGGCAGTACTATTGCCAGGGCGGTGAATAAAACCGCGCGCCGACGAAACATCATGAGCCGGAGTCCTTCGATCACTCTTTACAAAGATACAGCGCGCCGCCGCTGGCGTCGCCGACAGCGCCTCAACTGCATAAGACCAATAGTGCGGCGTTGCAACGCAAGCGAGTACAGGTGATCGAGCGCGTTGGCTATTGGCAGCAAAACCGGAAATGGGCACCATGCGTTGCCCGCAATCCGGGGAGCTTGGGGCATGGCTCTCCATTCCCTGATGGAGAAGAACTTACGATGTGTGTCTATTGCGACGTCCGACCCAAGGGTCGCGAACGGTTGATCGCACGCCGCAACTTCCTGGCATTGGCGGGCGCCTCCGCGCTTGCGTGCACCGCCTCCGGACGCGCCTTCGCCGAAACGGCGAAGGCTCCGCCGAAAGCCGAAAACGTCATTTCGCCGGATGCGGCACTCGAGCGGTTGATGCAAGGCAACCGCCGCTACCTGGAGGGCGTAACCAGGCGGCACGACTTCAAGCACGAGCGGGAAGCTCTGACCGCCGGGCAGAACCCGTTCGCCGGCATCCTTGGTTGCGCGGATTCGCGCATTTCTCCCGAGCTGGCATTCGACACCAGCCGCGGCGATCTGTTCGTGTGTCGCGTCGCCGGCAACATCGCCAATGTGGATGTCATTGCGAGTTTCGAATATTCGATCGCGGTTCTGCACGCGCCGCTCCTTGTCGTGCTCGGCCACGGCGCCTGCGGGGCGGTCGACGCAGCCATCAAATCGATCAAGGGCGGCACCACGCCGCCCGGTCACCTGCCGTCGCTGGTCGAAGCCATCAGCCCCGCGGTCAAAGCGGTGCTTGACCGGCCGGGCAACACGCTCGACGAAGCGATCAAGCAAAATGTCGCGCTCAATGTCGAGCGGTTGAAATCGGCCACGCCGATCATCAGCCAGGCGGTCGACGACAAGAAGGTGCGCATTGTCGGCGCGATCTACAACCTCAGTAACGGCCGGGTCGAGTTGACGACCTGAGGGCTGCTGCCAGAGCATCCGCGCCCCGACCAAGGAGTTATTGCGGCCAAGGCGGCACAGCAAGCCGCCATGGCCGTAATGGCCAAATCCGGCAGCCCAGGCAGATGGCGATGACCGCGATTTGAGGTCCACGGCGTCATTTTGTGCGTCCTCTGACACTATTCTTTCCTTTCGTGCGGGCCACAATTGTCCGAAAATACCTCGCCCCGTTCCGGAGCGGCCGGTTCCCGGCGCTCCGACCAGGACATGGATCAAGAACAAAGCCTTGAGAGCGTATGCGTAACGAAATCCGGTTCCTGCGCGGCGGCCGCGAGGTGCGGCTCGGCAACTTCAATCCGATGCTGACCCTGCTCGATTATCTGCGGCTCGAGGAGCGCGCACTCGGCACCAAGGAGGGCTGCGCCGAAGGCGACTGCGGCGCCTGCACCGTGGTGTTGCGCAAGCGCGTTGGTGGCGAGACCGTCTATCAGCCCGTAAACGCTTGTATCCTGCTCGCCGGCCAGGCCGACGGTGCCGACGTCATTGCGGTCGACGACCTTGCGGACGGGGCGCTGCATCCGGTGCAGCAGGCGATGGTCGAACAACATGGTTCCCAGTGCGGTTTCTGTACCCCCGGTTTCGTGATGGCGCTGTTTGCGCTCTATCACACACCGCGGTCCGGCCCGCCCGCGCGGGCCGAGGTCAACGACTTTATCGCCGGCAATCTCTGCCGCTGCACCGGCTATCGGCCGATCGTCGACGCCGCGCTCGCCGCCTGCGCGCATGCGCCGCACGACCGGTTCGAGGACGAGGAGTCCGATCTTCGGCACCGGCTGTCCGACCTCGACGATGGCGAGGATGTGATGGTCGAACACGGGACCCGCTTCTTCGCCGCGCCCGCCACCATCCCGGCGCTGGCCGAGCTTTATCTCAAACACCCCGACGCCACGCTGGTGTCGGGTGCAACCGACGTGGGACTCTGGATCACCAAGCAGTTGCGCGATCTCGCCAAGATCATCTGGCTCGGGCGCGTGCGCGGGCTCGATGCGATCGGCGTCGAGCCCGACGCGATCACGTTCGGTGCGACCGCGACCCATCAGGACGCGTTTGCGCATCTTGCTGCCATTGACCCCGATCTCGGCGCGCTGCTGCGCCGCTTCGCCGGCCGTCAGGTGCGCACCGTCGGCACCATCGGCGGCAACATCGCCAATGGCTCGCCGATCGGCGACACGCCGCCGGCGTTGATCGCACTCAACAGCACCCTCACTTTGCAGCGCGGAGCGGCGACCCGCACGCTTGCGCTGGAGGACTTCTTCATCGCCTACGGCAAGCAAGACCGTGCGCCGGGCGAGTTCGTGCGCGCGGTGCGGGTGCCGAAGCTCGCACCCAACGAGCGCTTCCGCTGCTACAAGATTTCCAAGCGCTTTGACTCGGATATTTCAGCCGTCATGGGGGCGTTCCGCTTCACCTTGCACGATCGCCGGATCGTGTCGGCCCGGGTTGCGTTCGGCGGCATGGCGGCGACGCCCCGTCGCGCGACGCGCGCCGAGGCTGCGCTGTCCGGCGCCAGTCTTGATGATCAGGCGAACTGGGCGCCGGCGCTGCGTGCGCTCGATGCCGACTTTGCGCCGATCACCGACCAGCGTGCCAGCGCCGGCTATCGTCGCGATGTCGCCCGCGGCCTGCTGCGCAAGGCCCTGACCGAGGTGGCCGGAACGCCGAGCGCGGCGACCCGTGTGGTCGATCTCAGGGAGGATGCCCGTGTCGATCGCTGAGGCGCCGGCCGAGATCCCCGGTAACGCGCTGCGCACGGTCGGCATTGCCGCCCGGCACGATTCGGCGGTTCGCCACGTCTGCGGCACCGCGGTCTACGTCGATGACATTCGCGAGCCCGAGGGCACGCTGCATGTGGCGGTCGGCGGCTCCCCGGTCGCCCGCGGCCGCATCACGGCGATCGACCTTGCGGCTGTGCGGGCGGCGCCCGGCGTGATCGCGGTGCTCACCGCCGCCGATATTCCGGGCCGCAATGACGCGAGCCCGATCGCCGGCGATGACCCGATCTTCGCTGCGGACCAGGTCGAGTTTGCGCAGCAGGTCGTGTTTGCCGTGGTGGCGCAAACCCGCGACGGCGCGCGGCGCGCGAGCCGGCTCGCCAAGGTCGGGATTGAGGCCGAACCCCCGCTGGTCAGCGTCGAGGATGCGTTGGCGGCAAAGTCGTATCTGCTTCCCGACTATACGTTCGTGAAAGGCGACACAGCCGCCGCACTGGCTGCGAGCCCGCATCGGGTCGAGGGTACGCTGCATATCGGCGGCCAGGAGCATTTCTATCTCGAAGGTCAGGTGGCGCTCGCGGTGCCGGGTGAGGACGAGATGCTGGTCTACTCGTCGACCCAGCACCCGACCGAACTGCAGAACATCGTCGCGCACATGCTCAAGCTCCCGGCTGCCGCCGTGAATGTCGAGGTGCGCCGCATGGGCGGCGCGTTCGGCGGCAAGGAATCGCAGGCCGCACAATGGGCCGCGATCGCCGCGCTGGCGGCGCGCGTCACCGGCCGGCCCTGCAAGCTGCGCCTCGACCGCGACGACGACATGGCGATGACCGGCAAGCGCCACGATTTCCGCGCCGACTACTCGGCGGGTTTCGATGCCGACGGCCGTATCACCGCATTTGACGTAAGCCTCGCATCGCGCTGCGGCTACTCGGTTGATCTGTCGTCGTCGATCAACGACCGCGCCATGTTTCACGCCGACAATGCCTACTATCTGCCGGCCGCGCACATCGTCACCAAGCGCACCAAAACCCACACCGTATCGAACACGGCGTTCCGCGGTTTCGGGGGCCCGCAGGGCATGATGGCGGGCGAGCGCTTGATCGACGACATTGCCTGGACGCTGGGTCTCGACCCGCTCGACGTGCGCAAGCGCAATCTCTACGGCGAGGGCCGCGATCTCACGCCCTACGGCATGCGCGTCACCGACAACATCCTGCCCGAGATGATCGAGACGCTGGAGCGCACGTCCGACTACCGGGCGCGCCGCCGTGAACTCGCGGCGTTCAACAAGCAAAACGCGTTCCTCAAGCGCGGCATCGCGCTCACGCCGGTGAAGTTCGGGATCTCGTTCACCACCAGCCATCTCAACCAGGCCGGCGCGCTGGTGCACGTCTATCAGGACGGATCCGTGCACCTCAACCACGGCGGCACCGAAATGGGGCAGGGACTGTTCATCAAGGTCGCTCAGGTTGTTGCGGAAGAGTTCGGCATCGACCTCGATTGCGTCAAGATCACACCGACCTCGACCGGCAAGGTCCCCAATACGGCGCCGACCGCGGCCTCGTCCGGGTCCGACATGAACGGCATGGCGGCGCGCGCCGCCGCAGCCGCCATCAAGGGCAGGCTCCTGGACTTCGTCGCGCAAAAATTTGCGACGGCGCCGGAGCTGGTCTCGTTTCACGACAACAAGGTGTTTGCCGGCAATCAGGTGATGACATTCGCGCAGTTGGCCAAGGAGGCCTATCTGGCGCGCATCTCGCTGTCGTCTACTGGATTTTATCGCACCCCCAAGATTCACTGGAACGCCGCAAAAGCGACCGGCCATCCATTCTTCTACTTCGCCTATGGGGTGGCCTGCTCGGAGGTGGTCATCGATACGCTGACCGGCGAGATGAAAGTCAATCGCGCCGATATCCTTCACGACGTGGGACGCTCGCTCAATCCGGCGATCGACATCGGTCAGATCGAAGGCGGGTTCGTGCAAGGCGTGGGCTGGCTGACTTGCGAGGAGCTCGTCTACGACCCGCAAGGGCGGCTGCTCACCCATGCGCCCTCGACCTACAAGATCCCGTGTGCGTCCGATGCGCCGCCGGATTTCCGCATAGCGCTCTTTGATGCACCCGCCCGCGAAGACACGATCTACCGCTCCAAGGCCATCGGCGAGCCGCCCCTGATGCTGGCGATTTCGGTGTTCGCCGCCATTGCGGACGCCATTCATGCGCTCGCCCCCGGCCGGCGGGTCCCGCTCGATGCGCCCGCCACACCGGAATCGATCTTGCATGCGATCCAGAAAGTAACGCAGCATTGAACCATGTCGATCTGGCCCACCATCGAGCGTTTTGTGGCCGAGCACGGCGCAGCCGTGCTGGTGACGCTCGCCGATACCCAGGGTTCGAGCCCGCGCGAGGCCGGTGCCCGCATGGTGGTGCGGCCCGACGGCGCCTTTTCGGGGACCATCGGCGGCGGCGCGCTGGAATGGATCGCGCTTGCCGAAGCCCAGTCCATGCTGGCGCGCGACGAGGAGTTTCACCGCTTCAGCAAGGCGCTCGGTCCCGATCTCGGCCAGTGCTGCGGCGGACGCGTCGTCGTAACCTTCGAACGGTTTGATGCGCGCGATCGCGCCAACATCGCTCCGCTGGCGCAGGCGGAGCGCGCGGGTGCGTTTGTCACGATCGCGCCCGCAGGGACCGGACGGCCGCTCCGCCACGTCGCCGCGCCCGACGAGTTGAAGGCCGGGAGCGACGCGCTTTACACCAAGCTGCGCGACGGGCGCCTGCTCGAACGCTTCGGCCAGAACGTCACGCCACTTTATCTGTTCGGTGCCGGGCACGTCGGCCGCGCGCTGGTGCTGGCGCTGGCGCAGCTCCCATTCGCCGTCACCTGGAGCGACCCGCGTCCGAGCGCGTTTCCGGCGCATATTCCAGGCAACGTGACGCTCGTGGCCAACACCGAGCCAGTCGAGGTGCTGGCGCGTGCGCCGGACGGCGCGTTCATTGCAGTCATGACTCATAGTCACGCCCTCGATCTCGATCTGGTGGCGGCGGCGCTCAAGGCCAAGCGCTTTGCCTACGTGGGACTGATCGGCAGTGCGACCAAGCGCGCGCGCTTTGTCAGCACCATGAAGAAGTTCGCAATCGCGCAAACGGATATCGATCGGCTGATCTGCCCGATCGGATTGACCGATATTCGCGACAAGGCGCCGGCCGCCATCGCGGCGTCGATCGTGGCGCAGCTTCTGATCGTGCGCGAGCGCGGCGCCGCATCGCTCTCCGGCAAGGATCAGCCGACGAGCAGCAAGCGTCATGCTTGATCAACCGCAGCCGCCGGCCGGTACCCAGCCGTTGCTGCAGGCGATCGGCATCACCAAGCTCTACGGCAGTTTTGTTGCCAACGACCACATTGATCTCGATCTTTATCCGGCGCAGATCCACGCGCTGCTGGGCGAGAACGGCGCGGGCAAATCGACGTTGGTGAAGGTTGCCTACGGTCTCATCCAGCCCAACGCGGGCGAACTGCGTTGGCTCGGCCGCAAGGTCGTGCTCGCCGGGCCCTCGCAGGCGCGCGCGCTCGGCATCGGCATGGTGTTTCAGCATTTCTCGCTGTTCGAGAATCTCACCGTCGCTGAGAACGTCGCGCTCGGACTGCCGGCGGGCGAAACCTTCGCGAAAGTGTCTGCCGGCATTGCGGAGGTCTCGCGCCGCTATGGCCTGCCGCTCGAGCCGCGCCGTGAAGTCTGGCGGCTGTCGGTCGGCGAGCGCCAGCGCATCGAGATCGTGCGCGCCCTGATGCAGAACCCCAAACTGCTCATTTTGGACGAGCCGACCTCGGTGCTGACGCCGCAGGAGGCCGATCAACTGTTCGTCGTGCTCGAGAGCCTCAAGGCCGAAGGGCGGGCCATTCTCTACATCAGTCACAAACTCGACGAGGTGAAGCGGCTGTGCGACACGGCGACCATTTTGCGCGCCGGCAAGAAGGTTGCGACCTGCGATCCGCGCCGCGAAACGGCGGCCTCGCTCGCCCGCATGATGGTCGGCAGCGAGATCGGCGAGGTGAAGAGCGCGGCCGGCGACAAGGCCGCGCAGCCGCGCCTTGTGGTGCGAGACCTTTCGCTCACGCCCGATGATCCGCATGGCATTCGCCTCGATCGCATTTCGCTTGAAGTTCGCGGGGCTGAAATCGTCGGCATTGCCGGGGTCGCCGGCAACGGACAGGACGAACTGTTTGGCGCGCTGTCGGGTGAACGGCTCGCCGACAGCGAAGCAGCAATCGTCATCGACGGCCGATCCGCCGGCCGCCTCTCCATCACGCAACGACGCCGGCTTGGCGCCGCGTTCGTTCCCGAGGAACGGCTCGGTCATGCCACTGCGCCGCGCATGACGCTCGCCGACAACGCATTGCTGACCGGACACGCGGTCGGCATGACCCACGATGGGTTCATCGATCGGGCGGCGGCGCTCAAGGTCGTAGATGCGGCGACCAAGACGTTCGACATCCGCACCGCCGCGCGCAACCCGGAAGCCGTGAGCCTCTCGGGCGGCAACCTGCAGAAATTCGTGGTCGGCCGCGAGATTCTGCGCGAGCCCGGCGTGCTGGTGGTGAGCCAGCCGACCTGGGGCGTCGATGCCGGCGCGGCCGCGGTGATCCGGCAGGCGCTGATCGATCTCGCGGCCCGCGGCGCGGCGGTGCTGGTCATCAGCCAGGACCTGGACGAACTCCTGGAGATCGCCGACCGCATCGCCGTCATGTTCGCGGGCCGGCTCGCGGCGCCGATCGATTCCAAGATGGCCGATCGCGAGCACATCGGTTTGCTGATGGGCGGCAGCTCGGCGCAGGCAAGGGAATTGGGCCATGCGGTTGGTGCTTGAGCCCCGCGCCGAGCGCTCGGTTGCCGCCGCGATTGCGTCGCCGCTGATTGCCGTCGGCCTGACTTTGATCACCATGAGCATTTTGTTTGCGTTCCTCGGCAAGAATCCACTCAACGCGCTATCGGTCTACTTCCTGCACCCGCTCACGGATTCCTATTCGCTGCAGGAGACCGCCGTGAAGGCGACGCCGTTGGTGATGATCGCCATCGGTCTCTCGCTCTGCTACATCGCCAACGTCTGGAACATTGGCGCCGAAGGCCAGTTCGTGATCGGCGCCATCGCGGGCAGCTATATCGCGGTCAAAACCCAGGGCACCGACGCCGGCGCCTGGGTGCTGCCGGCCATGCTGGTTCTCGGTGCGCTCGCCGGCGCGCTCTATGCGCTCATTCCGGCGCTGTGCAGGGTGCGCTTCGGTGCCAGCGAGATTTTAGTTAGCTTGATGCTGGTCTATGTGGCCGACCTGCTGCTCGATTACCTCGTGCGCGGGCCGTGGCGCGATCCGCACGGTTACAATTTCCCGACCACCGCCGAGTTCGATCCGGTCGCGACCGTGCCGATCCTGATCGAAGGCAGCCGCCTGCATATCGGTGCAATGATTGCACTCGTCGTGGTGGCGATCGCCTGGACGGTGCTCGGGCGCACGATCAAGGGTTTCGAGATCAAGGTCGTGGGCGCGGCCCCCAAGGCGGCGCGCTTTGCGGGCTTCGACGCCGACCGGCTGGTGCTGTTCACGTTTGCGGTCTCCGGCGGCCTGGCCGGGCTTGCGGGCATTATCGAGGTGGCGGGCCCGGTGGGTCATCTGCAGCCGGGTTTTTCGCCCGGCTATGGGTTTACGGCGATCATTGTCGCGTTTCTGGGCAGGCTCAATCCGGTCGGCATTCTGATTGCCGGGCTGTTTCTGGCGCTCACGTTCATCGGCGGCGAGCAGGCGCAGATCTCGCTCAAGGTGCCGCTCGACCTGACCAAGGTGTTCCAGGGCATCCTGCTGTTCTTCGTGCTCGCGTGCGATTCGCTCATTCTCTACCGCTTCCGTCTCATCACTACGCGCAGGGCCACCGATGGGATTGCTTGACGCCAATCTGCTGCAGGCGATCATCTTGTCGGTGATCGTCGCCTCGACGCCGCTGCTGTTGGCGGCGTGCGGTGAGTTGGTGGCCGAGCGCGCCGGCGTGCTCAACCTCGGCGTCGAAGGCATGATGATCATGGGGGCGGTGTGCGGATTTGCGGGCGCGCACCTGACCGGGTCTACTTTGCTGGGAACGCTGGCCGGCATTTTGGCCGGCGTCGCAATGGCGGCCGTATTTGCTGCACTCACACTGGGGCTCGCCGTCAACCAGGTCGCGACCGGACTGGCGCTCACCATTTTCGGCCTCGGGCTGTCCGGCCTGATCGGCGCGGGCTTCGTCGGACAGAGGATCACGCGCGCACCGCAATTGTTCATCCCGGTGCTGAGCGATCTGCCGTTCGTCGGCCCCATTTTGTTTGGCCAGGATGCATTCGTGTACTTCTCGATCGTGCTCGTGGTCGGCATCTGGTGGTTCCTCTATTCGACGCGGCCCGGATTGGTGCTGCGTGCGATCGGCGACAACCACGCCTCCGCTCACGCACTCGGCTATCCGGTACTGCGGTTGCGGGCCGCCGCCGTGTTGTTCGGGGGCGCCTGTGCCGGGCTCGCCGGCGCCTATCTGTCGCTCGCCTATACGCCTTTCTTCATCGCCGGCATGACCGCCGGCCGTGGCTGGATCGCGCTTGCCCTCGTCGTGTTCGCGTCCTGGCGGCCCGGGCGGCTGGCGGCCGGCGCATACCTCTTTGGTGCGGTGACCATTCTGCAGCTGCATGCCCAGGGGGCAGGTCTTGGCATCCCGCCGCAGCTGATGACATCCTTGCCCTATCTGGCGACCGTCATCGTGCTGATCATCATTTCTCGCGCGCGCGGCACTGCCGGGTCGGCCGCGCCCGCCTCGCTGGGTCTGGCCTTCGTGCCGGACCGTTGAAAACTCCAAGTGCGCGCGGGACGGCAGTGCGCCTTTGGGGAATAATGAGCCAGCCCGTCGAATCCGGAGGTTTGCCATGCAGAGACTCCTCATCGCCGCCGCCGCCGTCATCGCGCTCAGCGCGTCTGCCGCGGCCCAGGAAAAACTCAAGGTCGGCTGGATCTACGTCGGTCCGGTCGGCGATTTCGGCTGGACCTACCAGCATGAAGTGGGCCGCCAGGCGGTCGTCAAGGCGCTCGGCGACAAGGTGGACACCACTTACCTGGAGAACGTCAGCGAGGGCCCCGACGCTGAGCGTTCGATCGAACAGTTGGCCCGTTCGGGGCACAAGCTGATCTTCACCACCTCGTTCGGATTCATGGACGCGACCGTGAAGGTCGCCAAGAAGTATCCCAATATCTTTTTCGAACACGCCACCGGATATAAGCGCGAGAAGAATCTCGCGACCTACTCGGCGCGTTTTTATGAGGGCCGCACCATCCAGGGGCTGATCGCCGCCAAGATGTCGAAGTCCGGCATCATGGGCTACATCGTGTCGGTCCCGATTCCGGAAGTGATCTCCGGCATCAACGCCACCATGCTGGCCGCCCAGACCATCAATCCGAACATCAAGGTGAAGATCATCTGGATCGGCGAGTGGTTCAACCCGGGCAAGGAGGCGGCCGCCGCCCAGGCGTTGATGGATCAGGGCGCCGACGTGCTCATGCAGCACACCGACAGCGCGGCTGCGGTCGAGACCGGCGCCAAGCGCGGCATTCCGTCGTTCGGACAGGACTCCGACATGATCAAATTCGGCCCCAAGACGCAGTTGACCGCGATCGTCAACAATTGGGGCCCCTATTACATCGAGCGCACCAAGCTCGTGCTCGACGGCAAATGGACGTCGGGCGACGTGTGGGGCGGGCTCAAGTCCGGAATGGTGACGATGGCGCCCTACACCAACATGCCCGACGACGTGAAGAAGATCGCCGAGGACGCGCAAGCCGCCATCGCGGCCGGCAAGCTCTATCCGTTCAAGTGTCCGGTCGTCGCTCAGGACGGCAAGACCGTCGAATGCAAGGGCGGCGCCACGCTCGACGACGGCCAGATTCTGGGCATGAACTGGTACGTCAAAGGCGTAGACGACAAAGTTCCCGGCAAGTGAACGGCGACTTCTAGTCCAAACTCGACGCTTGGGATATCGGGCGCAGCGCCCCGGGCCGATCGGTCCCGGGGCGCAGTGCGTTTGGCGGTGTCCGGGCGGGTTGCGGCAGCGGGGGATTTTGGCAATCGCGGCAAAAATACACGGTTTAGCCATAAATTTATCACCGTTTGACAGTTTCAATTTGGGGACCGGTCGGACGGGGATAGGGGCGACGACGGGCATGGGGCGGGCAATCTTTCGGAAAGTCATTCGTATATCGGCGTGCCTGGTCGGCATCGGCATTGCCGGGGCGGTATGTCTTGGCCTCGGCTGGGCGGCGGGTGAGTACCTGCACGCCAAGCTGTCGCACCCGGAAAGAGCAACGGCGCAAGCCTTCGCCACGCGTTTTCCGGAGGCGCGTGGCTCCAGCACGTCGCAGCGCCCGAACCCACTGCTGACCGGACTCATGCAGGCGAAGGAGCAGCAGGTTGCGCTGTTCGCAGCGAGCTCGACGGAACCAGCAAAGCTCGCCGATCCGGACCCGGCACCGGTTAGCGTCAGTCCAAAGCCTTTGTCTGAGGCTCCCAAGCCTGATCCCAAGCCTGCCGTCGCAGCGCGCCGCACCCGGCCGAACGCGTTGTTCGACGACGCCCAGATCGCGACCATGAAGAAGCGGCTCAATCTGACGCCCAGCCAGGAGCGGTTGTGGCCGGCGGTCGAGGCCGAGTTGCGCAAGATGACGTTGACGCAGTTGCCGCCTCCCCATGGCGCGAAGGGCAAGACCAAACCGCCGCCAACGATCGAGCTCAGCAGTGCCGAGGTGGAACGGCTGAAGAATGCCGCGTTCCCGCTGATCATGAGTTTCAACAGCGATCAGAGGGAAGAGCTGCGCACAATGGCGCGCCTCACCGGGCTCGAGAAATACGCCCCATAGGCTGAGCGCGCGCGGCGCGCCGGAGACGGCCGCCGGGTGGACCTGATCTAACGATTCGTTCTGGTGGCCGGCGGCGGCAACGTGCGCCACCTGCGCCAGGCCCACGAGGCGGCGGTGATCAGCGAGTGACCGCCTGTCGCCGGAACCCGCGCGGGCCCCCAATTCACCTTGAAACGCCATCGCTCTAATGCCACCGTACCGGTCGAACAACCGGAACGACTGCGTCCG
>Ga0066903_100004114_pt1 | contig 12176 bp, 8 predicted proteins | sample PanSoiMetaGPlot1_FD_67491 | JGI IMG/M metagenome (GOLD analysis project Ga0066903, IMG submission 67491) | Tropical forest soil microbial communities from Panama analyzed to predict greenhouse gas emissions - Panama Soil - Plot 1 (version 2) | ecosystem: Environmental > Terrestrial > Soil >...
GTCGTCCTGAGGAAGTCTCCCACCCTGTCGCGGCTGAGGAAGAGCGTCCGCGTGCGCGCGGCGACATCCTCGATAGTCCGCGCCGCGTCGAGCGCGGCGAGTCGGGGGCTTTGCCGCGGCCGATACGCCAGCGTCTTCGGATCGAGCGTCAGGATCTCGCTGCCCTGGGGGCCCGATTGCCGCTTGTAAAACCCCTGGCCGCCCTTCTCGCCGATCCACCCGCGATCGACGAGTTGTTGCACGAGCGGGGGGAGCGCGAACTGGCGCGCCTCTCCGGCATCGAGCCTCGTCGAGAGGTTGTTCGCGACGCGCGCCAGCACATCGAGGCCCGCGATGTCCATCGTGCGACACGTCGCGCTCTTCGGACGTCCCAGAGCGGGGCCGGTGATCGCGTCGATCTCCTCGATGGTGATGGTGCCTGACTCGAGCACATGGAGCACACGCGCGACGCCGTGGAGGCCGATGCGATTCGCGATGAAGTTCGGCGTATCCCTGGCCACGACGACGCCCTTGCCGAGACGAAGATCCGCAAAGTGCTGCAGCGAGTCGACGACGGCGCGATCCGTGTCGCCGGTTGGAATCAGTTCGACGAGCGGCAGGTACCGCGGCGGGTTGAAGAAATGCGTGCCGACCCAGTGGCGGCGGAGGTCGTCGCTTCGCCCTTCGGCCAGCGTCCCAATCGGAATGCCCGACGTGTTCGATGACGTGATCGTGCCGGGCTTGCGGACCGTGTCGACGCGCGCCAGAAGGGCGCGCTTGATCTCGAGGTCCTCGACAATCGCTTCGCAAATCCAGTCCACGCCTGCGATCCGCGACAAGTCATTGTCGAAGCCGCCGAGCTCGATCCGCGCGGCTGTGTCGGGCGTGAAGAAAGGATCGGGCTTGAGGGCGCGTGCACGTTTGAGACCCTCGCGCGCCGCGGCGACCGTGAGATCGAGGAGAAGGACGGCGCATCCGGCGTTGGCGCAGTGCGCCGCAATCTGGGCGCCCATGGTGCCAGCGCCGAGCACGGCAACGGAGCGGATGGGCGTCGGCATTGTCGACGTTGTCATCTGGGCCGCGCTCCGTGCACGAAGAGATCGACCACGGCGTCGGCCTCGTCTTCGAGCGTGTATCGGCGCCGGCTGAGCATCCAGTTGGTGGCCATCTCGTCGAGGGCGCCGAAGATCATCTTGGCCGCGGCGGTGGGATTGAGATCCGCGCGGAAGACACCGGCCGCCTGACCGTCGGCGATGGCTGTGCGGATGAGCGTCAGGTAGTCGCGGAGGAGGGTGGCCGAAAAGCGCTCCATGAACTTGGTCGACTGCCGCAGCTCGACCTGAAACACGATCGCGAGGTTGCGATCGCGCCCGAGCCTGGCGAGATGGAGGCGCGCCAGCCGGAGCAGCCGCTCGTGCGGATCCTTCACCGCAGCGGCTACTGCCCGGCCCTGGTCGAGCCCCTCGCGCATCGTCTGCTCGAAGATCGAGACGAGCAGGTCGTCCTTGCTGCGGAAGTACAGGTAGACGGTGCCGGCGGCGACGCCGGCGGCTTTGGCGACGTCGGCGACCTGGGCATTGAAGTAGCCGCGGCCGGCGAAGACGTCGATGGCGGCGCGCAGGATTGCGTCACGCTTCGAAGCGGTTGCGACGACCGTTCTTGCACGCCTGGCGGGCTGAAGTCCGGGCACTGAATGAATAGTCATTCAGTTGCCGCAGGCGCGTCAAGTGGCCCGTCTCGACCCGTCGCGGGCTGTTCGCGCACGGTGTGTCAGCGCCAGCGGGTGAGGACCGCTTCGCGGTCGAACACCGTGGCACTGACGGCCAGCAGCACGATCCAGATCGCCCCGAGGGCCAAGCCCACCGCGGTCAGCGCGCGTGCCGTCAGCGCGAGCATGCTGGTGAACTGCGCCACCATGAGGCCGACCAGCGGAACGATCAGCAGCACGCCGAACTGCTGGGCGGTTCGGGGATCGTTCACGCGCGACGAGACGAGGACCGTGAGCTGCAGCGCCACCAGGGCCGCGCCGGGGCCGACCAGCGCCACCATCGCGATCGACCGCGCGTTGATCACAATGGCGAGGACGCCGGGCTCCGCCAGTGCGGCGACGCCGGCGACATACATCACCAGTCCCGCGGCCGATATCGCCAGTGTTGGCAACAGCGCTCCCAGCATCTTGGCCGCCAGGAGCTCCGATGTCCGGAGCGGAGTTGCCAGCAGCGGCTCGAGCGTCCGCGCCAGCTTCTCGCCGACGACCGAATGCGCCGCCAGCGTCATGGCGCCGGTCATCGGCGCCATCAGGAACAGCAGCAGGAACTGCTCGAAGAGAAACGCCTGCACACGGGCATCCGGCGCGACGTCGTGCCCCGCCGCCGTCGATGTGGACGCCGTCGCGACGCGGATGAGATCCGCGTCCTCGCCCAGGCGCTCTCCCGTGGCGGCGGGGATGCCGATGGCGATGACGAACGGCAGCGCGACGGTGACGAGCGTTACGAGGACCACCGGAAAGAGTGCCGCGCGATTACGCATCACGTCGAGCAGTTCCTTGTCCAGCATCACACGCAGGCGAGTCATGCGTGTGGTCCAGCGGTGTCAGGACGAAGCGGGTGTTTCAGAAGATGCAGGTATGCCTCCTCGAGCGGCGGAGTGTGCGGACGCACCTCCACGATGTCGGCGCCGGCCTCGACCAGCGTGCGCACGAGACTCGAGATGTCGCGGTCCGCATCGGCCACCCGAATGGTCAAGGAGGATCCGTCGGCCGCCGCGTCGGGGTCGATCGCGCGGGCGATCGGGAGAAACGAACCGGCGTCGCCGCACACGCGAACGATCGTTCGGCCGCCCGTGAGGCGCTGGCGGAGCGCCGCGGGACGGTCGAACGCGAGCAGGCGGCCGTGCAGGACGGCGATCCGGTCGGCCAGGCGCTCGGCCTCGTCGAGATTGTGGGTAGACACCACGAGCGTCGTGCCGGCGGCCCGCAATTCGTCGAACAACCGGCGGACATCCCGCGTCACTTCCGGATCGAGCCCGGAAGTCGGCTCGTCGAGGAGCAGGATCGACGGCTGGTGCAGCAGGGCGCGTGCAAGCGCCACTTTCTGCCGCAGCCCTCTGGAGAGTTCAGCCGTCCGCGACGAGGCACGGTTTGCCAGGTCGAGGAGGTTCAGCACGCGATCGACAGCTGCTGTCGGGCGCGCGACGGAGTACAGGCCGGCGTACACGCCCAGGTTTTCGCGCACCGTGAGTCGATCCCACAGTGCGGGTGTTTCCGTGAGGAAGCCGATGCGCCGGCTGACCGCCCTGGCGGACGCGGGCGTGAGCGCAACGCCGTCCACGATGACGTCGCCGTGCGTGGGTTGCAGCAGCCCCGCGAGCATCCGCAGTGTCGTGGTCTTGCCGGCGCCGTTCGGTCCGACGACGGCGACGATTTGCGAAGTGGTGATCTCGAACGTCAGGTCTTCGACGGCGGTACGCGCGCCAAAGCGGCGCGTGAGATGCGAAGCGACGATCACGCCACATGCTACAATGCGCCGCTTTTTGACCCGTACAGACGAGCTATTGTGAAGGAGGGTTCATGTTCCGGACTCTGGCCTCACTGAGCATGGCCGTTCTGCTCGCGCTCCCCGCCTACGCACAGACTGCCAGTGTCTCGGGCATCGTCAACGATGAGACCGGCGCCACCGTACCTGGCGCGACGGTCCAGTTATCAGGTCCGTCTGGGCGTCTGTCGACGATCTCGAGCCAGGATGGCTCGTACCAGTTTCAAAACGTCGCGGGCGGTACCTATCAGTTGACCGCCACGCTCGTCGGCTTTTCGACGGCGCGCGCCAGCGTCACCGTGTCGGGAACGGCGCCAGTGATGGTGCCGACGCTCACGCTTATCATTGGATCGCTGACCGACACGGTCGTGGTCAGCGCCAGCAAAGTGGACAGCGCGCTCGTGGATGCGCCGGCGACGATGAGCGTGCTGAGCGGGACGACGCTCGAGACGACGGCCGCCCAGAACTACGGCGACTTACTGCGACAAGTGCCAGGCCTCAACGTGATCCAGCTCTCGGCCCGCGACATCAACGTGACGAGCCGCCAGGCGACGTCGACGCTCTCGAATTCACAGCTGGTGCTGCTCGACGGCCGATCGATTTACCTCGATTTCTTCGGCATCGTGCTGTGGGACTTCGTGCCGACGAACCAGAACGACATCAAGCAGATCGAGGTGGTGCGCGGACCCGCGTCGGCCGTCTGGGGCGCCAACGCGCTGACGGGCGTGGTGAACATCATCACCAAGTCGCCGCGCGAGACGCCCGGCGTGGAGGCCACGTTCAACGGAGGATTCTTCAGCCGCGATGCGGGAGCGTCCGCCGGCCAGGGAGTCGGCGGCCTGTACGGCGCCAACATCAAGTTCGCGGATGCGCCGAACCAGACCTGGTCGTACCGGCTGTCCGCCGGGTACTTCAACTCGGAAGCCTATCCGCGCCCGACCGGACAGATTCCCGTGATTGCCGACCCGCGCATTCCCGGAGCCACGGTCGGCGGCGCCACGTATCCGCCCTTTGCGAACTCTGGAACGAGTCAGCCCAAGTTCGACGCGCGCGTCGATCAGGAGCTGTCACGGGGATCGCAGATCTCGTACGAAGGAGGTGTCGCCGGCACCAGAGGCATGATCTACACCGGCCTCGGTCCGTTCGACATCCAGTCCGGGTCGGCGATGGGGTTCGGCAGGGTCACCTACTCGAAGGACGCGCTCAAGGTGAGGTTCTTCACGAATCTCGTCACAGCCGAAGCCCCCAATCTGCTCCTCATCGATCCGGCGACGAGCAAGCCGCTCCAGCTGAATTTCTCGACGCAGACCTACGACATCGAGGCGGGCGACGCGCTCGGCTTCGGCCTGCGGAACATCGTGTCGTTCGGCGGCAACTATCGGCGCAACAACTTCGACATGACGATCGCGCCGGCCGCTCAGGATCGCAACGAATTCGGCGCGTACGTCCAGGACGAAGTGCTGTTCGATCGCGTCAGGCTGACGCTTGGCGGCCGCGTCGACAAATTCGGCAATCTCAGCGACGCCGTGTTCTCGCCGAGGCTTGCGGCGAATTTCAAGGTGATGCCCGATCAATCCGTCCGCGTGTCGTTCAACCGCGCGTTCCGATCGCCGTCGGTCGTCAACAACTACCTCGACACCAGCATCGTCGTCCCGACAGACTTGCGCCCCCTCAAGCCGCTCCTGCCGCCTCCGTTACAGCCTCTGGTCCCAAACACCCCGTTTCCGCTTGTCGTCCGTGCGGTCGGCAGCGAGCTGCCGATCGGCACGCACACGCAGGAAAAGCTGACCGAGGAATCGTTGACAGCGTACGAGATCGCCTACACCGGCACGTTCAAGAACCGCACCACGCTGGGGTTCTCCTTCTACGTCAACGATCTGGACAACAGCATCAACTTCGTCCAGCTGCCGACCAATCTCGATCCTTACACCGCGTCGAATCCGCCGCCCGGCTGGCCGTTGCCTCCAGTCATTCTCGCCGCGATGGCGCAGGCAGGCGTCTACCTGCCGCGGACCGGATTCACGTACCTGAATCTCGGCCCGCTACGGCAGAAGGGGATCGAGCTGTCGATCGATCATCGCTTCGACCGCAGCCTGTCGGCGTTTGCCAACTACTCGTGGCAGGGCGATCCATCAATCCTCGACGATCCGACGCCATACCCGCCGCTCGAGCTCGCGCTGCCACCGCACAACCGGTTCAATGTCGGTTTCAACTACGACGGTTCACGCGCGCTCGGCAGCCTGTCGATCAACTATTCGGACAAGGCGTTCTGGAGCGACGTGCTCACCAGCCCCTATCACGGCTACACGGACGCGTACACCATGGTGAACGGGTCGATCGGGGCGCGCTGGTCGAACTCGCGTCTGACGACGCTGATTAAGGTCACCAATCTGTTCAACCAGGACATCCAGCAGCACATCTTTGGCGACATCCTGAAGCGATCGGTGACGTTCGAAGTGCGCGTCAAGCCGTAACCAGCCGGGCTGTTCGAGAGAGCAGCCCATCCGTTTCTGCCCGTCCCGCGACTCCACTGGCGCCGGAAATTCCCCGAAATATCGTCACGTTCGGGGACGGCGTCCCGGGTGTCGATCGAAAACTTCGAGATTCGGGCGCATTCCGCCTCAATGTCGAAGGCAGGCTTTGTGCGTTCAGCATGAGGCTGTCATGTCTCCGCTCCCCATCGTCCCCGAGTCGAGCCGGGATGGGCCGCCCGCACCGAGCGTCACGACCCCGGGCGCTGTGGACGCGGATGTCGGCGCTGTCCTCAGGGTAGCGCGTCAATGGCGGATGCTGTCCCTCGACGACGTCGAGAAGGCAACCAAGATCAGGGTCAGGGTCCTCGAAGCGATTGAAGCCAATCGACGAGACCAGCTTCCCGAGCCGGTCTTTGCGCGAGGCTTCGTCCGTGCGTATGCGCGCGAGGTGGGCCTGGATCCCGAGGACACGGTCCGCCGATACTTCGCCCAATTCGCGCCTGTGGGTGTCCCAGCTCAAAACCCGTTGCCCGTGGAATCGGCGCCGGCTTCCTCCAAAGAGCCAGTCGACGAGGCAATCGCCCGCGACGAGCGCTGGCACGTCAACAGCCAGTGGTTGGTCATTGCCGCGGTGCTCGTTGTCAGTGTCCTGGCGTCCACCGTCGGCCAGTGGTGGCCGTCGCTTCCATCCTCTCCGCCATCCACCGACACCGACCGTACTTCGGCGAATGCGACTGACAGCTCACGAGCGGCGACGCCGGCCAAGCCCGTCGAACGGCCCGAAACCGGTACGGCCGGATCGCGGGAGCCGACCGTGGCTGCCGCGATCGATGCGAGCGCCTTCCACGTCGACATTCTGGCGCAGGGGCTGTGCTGGGTTTCGGCGACTGTTGACGGCGAGCGTGTCTTCGCGCAGTTGATGCAACCGGGCGACCGCCACGCGCTCGTGGTGCGTCAGGGAGTCGTCCTGCGTATCGGAGAGCCGGGCGCGTTTGCCTACTCGATCAACGGCGCCGGTGGCCGCCCGCTCGGGCGTGCCGGCCAGCCGGTAACCGTGCGGATCACGCCCGAGAACTATCGAGAGTTCATCACTCAGTAAGCGAACGTCCTCATTGGTCACGCGGCCCTTCCGGCTGCGGATCGAACACGGTCAGTCCAGGGGTGACGAGCAACCGCCCGTCGTGCGCGAAGAACAAGCTGCGCGGCGTGACCGTTCCTGCCGCCTGAAACTGCAGCACGCGAATCTTGTCGCCGTCGCCGTCGAACACGTACGTGTACGGTTGGACGAACGTGATCCAGAGATTCCCTCGCGGGTCGACCGCTGCAGCGCGGATGGTCGGCGGCACGATCGGCACGAGGCCCTCGTCGGTCTGCCGGCGCGGCCACTTCGTCGGGAGTCTGGCGATCGCATCGTCGATCTCGCGGCCTTGTATCCGTCGCTCGAACACAAGGCTGCCGTCGACGTCGTACTTGCGAAATAGCGGCTCGCCCGCCTGGAAGACGAAGAAGAACCCGCCCGCCGGATCGATGAGCGGAAATCCACTGTTGAGCGCGGCATGCACGGCGTCGTCGTCTTCGTGGCCAGTGTGCCGCAGCGTGCCAAAGGATCGTGCCACCGCACCGTCGCTTGCGTATTCGGTAATCACCGCACCCAACTCGGGCTGGGACAGGTAGATCCTCGAGCCCGTGAACTGCAGGCTCGCGATGCCGTTCAGCACGGTGTTTTCGAAGGTGATCCTCGGTCGAAGACGCTGGGGCAGCAGAAACCCGCCCGTGCGGAAACCGGTCGGCGTGAAGATCTGAATCCGTTCACGCCTCTCCGGTGCGTCGGCCACGACAAATGTGCCCTCCGGTCCGACGGCGAACGCTGTTGGATCGAGGATGCGGCCAGGCTCTCCGCCGATGTGCACGATCTCCCACGCACTCGTCAGGTCCTCATCGAGTCCATAGACGACGTGCGCGCGGCGATCGAAGACGAAGTATTGACCCGTGCGTGCCTGTTGGAAGGCGGCTGCATCTCGGAAGCGGCCGGCGATGTGTGCGGGAACCGCGTTGCGCGGCCGCAGCGTCTCGGGCGCGAGGGCGGCCAGCGACGCCGCCAACGGGATGACCAGAAGAACGGTGACGCGCGCCCTAATAGCGGGCCGTCTCCCTGATGGCCTTGAGGACGTCGGCTGACTGCGGGAGGATGACGTCTTCGAGATCCGGACAATACGCCACGGGGGTGTCGAGCGCACCGACGCGGCGAACCGGCGCGTCCAGGTATTCGAAGAGCTCGCCGGCGATTCGCGCCGCGATCTCGGCGCCGAACCCGCACGTCAGCTGATCTTCGTGCGCGACCACGACGCGATTGGTGCGGCGGACGAGCGACGCAATGGCCTGCCAGTCGTACGGCATGATGGTTCGCAGGTCGAGCACGGCCGTGCTGATGCCATCCTTCTCGGCCTGGTGCGCCGCGACGAGCGTGCGCTGGACCAGCGCGCCCCACGTAATGACAACCACGTCGCTGCCGTCCTGCCGCAGCGAGCCGCGACCGAACGGAATCATGAACTCCCTGCCGGGATATTCGCCCTTGTTGTACGTCTGCCGATAGAGGTGCTTGTGCTCGAGGAAGAGCACGGGATCCTCGCTGCGGATGGCCGTGCGCAGCAGGCCCGCCGCGTCGACGGCCGTCGACGGGAACGCGACGCGCACGCCGGGGCAATGCGCGAAGATGCTCTCGCCCGACTGGCTGTGATAGGGCCCGCCGCCGCGCAGATAGCCGCCGATGGGGACGCGGATGACGACCGGGCAGGAGAAGTGGTTCGCGGAGCGATAGCGCAGCATCGACATTTCGTCGCGAATCTGCATCATCGCGGGCCAGATGTAGTCGAAGAACTGGATCTCGGCGACGGGCTTGAGGCCCCGCACCGCCAGGCCGATGGCGCGGCCGACGATGCCGGCCTCGGCCAGCGGCGAATTGAAGACCCGATCGTCGCCGAACATCCGCTGCAGGCCGTGCGTCGTCTTGAAGACGCCGCCCTTGCCGGGTACCTGGGCGAGCGCGTCGCGTCGGCTCGCATCAGCGACGTCCTCGCCGAAGACGACGATGTTCGGGTTGCGCGCCATCTCGTCCTTGAGCGTGCGGTTGATGGCGGCGAGCATCGTTTCGGGCTTGCCTTCGGGCTGCGGCGCCGTTTCGAACGCCGCCGATGTGGGATCGACGTCAGGGGAATACACCCACATCCGTGCCGTGTCTTTCGCCGGCTTGGACGCATGCAGCGCGACGCCGGCGGCTTCGTCGATGTCGGCGTCCACGGCCGATGCGATCGCGTCGAGCTGTTCGCTCGTCACGAATCCCTCGTTCAACAGGCGCTCGCGGAGCCTCTTCAACGGATCGCGTGCGGCCTCCGCTTCGCGCTCGGCGGGCGACTTGTACAGCTTCTCGTCGTCAGACAGCGAATGGGCGTATGGACGAACCACGTGCGCGTGCACGAGCGCCGGCCCTTTGCGCTGCCGGACGTGGGCCACCGCGTCACGCATGACGCGCAGGCTGCTCGGATAATCGGTGCCGTCGACGGATTCGACGAAGAGTCCCGGAAACGATCGAACGAGCCGCGAAATGTCGCCCCCTGGCGTCTGCACTTCGACGGGGACCGAAATCGCGTAGCCATTGTCCTCGATCAGGAACAGGACCGGCAGGCGCTTGGTACAGGCGCTGGTGAGCGCCTCCCAGAATTCGCCTTCGCTCGTCGTCCCTTCGCCAAGCGAGGTGAAGATCACTTCGTCGGGATGGTGGCGCTCGTCGCGATCCGCAATCGTGGCGACGCGGCTGAAGATGAGCGAGGCCTCGGCCGCGCCGACCGCGTGCAGCACCTGTGTGCCGGTCGGACTCGACCCGGACACGATGTGCAGCGCCTTGATGCCCCAGTGCGAGGGCATCTGCCGCCCGCCCGAGCTCGGGTCGTCCTTCGACGCCACGCCGGCGAGCAGCATGTCGAGCGGTGTCATCCCGAGCTGCAGGCAGAGCGCGCGATCGCGGTAGTAGGGGAAGAACCAGTCGTATCCCGGCTTGAGCGTGACGCCGGCCGCCACCTGGATCGCTTCGTGGCCGGCGCCGCTGATCTGGAAGTAGATGCGGGTCTGCGCCTTGAGCTGAATCTCCTTGTCGTCGAGGCGACGCGACAGCAGCATGCAGCGGTAGGCCGCGAGCAGATCTTGCGCAGACAGATCCTCCGTGGCGCTCGCCCGATCGACGCCGTTGGCGACCGACGATCCCTTCATGCCGGCTAAATTATACCCCCTCGCTCATTGGTGTATCCTCGTCGGCACATGGGCGTACGGCTGCATCGATGGGACGAAATCGCACTGGAAAAAGTCACCGAAATGGTCTCCCGCAAGATCGTGTGGGGCGAGCGCGAGATGCTGGCGCAGGTGTACCTGAAACGCGGATGTCTGGTGCCGATGCATGCGCACGAGAGCGAGCAGATGACCTACATCCTGCAAGGGGCGCTCAAGTTCCTGATCGACGGCGAAGAGATCACGGTCCGCGAAGGCGAAGTCCTGCACATCCCTCCCCGCGTCGAGCATCAGGCCGAGGCGCTTGAAGACACCTTCGAGCTCGACGTGTTCAGCCCGATCCGGCCGGAGTGGCACATCATCGAGGATTGGTCATCCTGAGGCGGGTGTCTCAGCGCTCGTCAGGTGCGAGGTAAGGGCGGACGTCGCCGTGAAGCGATGAGAGATTGACGTCGCGATCGCGCGGCAGGCTGAGAAAGTACTCGACGAGCGGTCGGTCGTCTGTCAGCAGCGGGCCGTCGCCGACGAATGCCCGGATTTCGGCCGGGCCCGCTCGGAACAGCGAAAGGAGCTGGTCGAAACTCGTCACCCCGAAGTCGCGAAGCGCGTCGGCCCGTCCCGGTATCTGCATCTTCCATTCGAAATCGGCACGGCTGAATTGCGGCCGCTGCACCATGCCGACAAGCAGCGTGCCGTCGACCCATGCAGTCGTCTCGGGAAACACGCTCAGGAAGGTGCGGGCGATCAGCTTGTACTCGGCGTCGGTCCCGGCGGCCCACTGCAACACCATGCCTCCGGGTTTCAGGACGCGCCTGATCAGCTCGAAGTATTCCTTCGAGTACAGGTTGCCCGACCCGCTGTAGATCGGCAGGATCACGTCGGCCGTGACGACGTCGTACTTTTCCTGCGTCAGCATCAGGAAATTCCGGCCATCGTCGATCCGAAGGTGCACGTTGGGCCGCGCGAGCACGTTCGCGTTGATGTCGCCGAAGAGTCGCGCGCCGCGCGCGACCGCGCCGGCCAATTCGACGACGTCGACGTCGACGCCCTCATGTGTGCTGACAGCGCCGGCGGTGGCGCCGCCGCCCAGACCGATGACCAGGGCCTTGCGCGCGAACGGGTGAAGCGACATCGGCAGATGGCCGATTCGCTTGTGGCCGCGCACCATCACCGGCCCGGTGCTTGCCTGGTGGTTGCCGTTGACGGTCAGCGATCGTTCACCATCTCGCGCCAGGTGGACGACCACTGTCGAGTCGACGCCTTCTTCGCGCCAGACGACCTTCTGGCGCGGATAGCGCTGGGCGATGAACTGATCGAACGGGTCGGGCGACATCGCGGCGGTCGCCGCGAACAGGACGGACGCCGCCACCGCGATCGCCGCGCGCCGCTTCGGCGGCAACTCCGACACGAACAGCAGGACGATCCCGCCGCCGAACGTCAGCGCCGACAGGATGATGAGCGACGTTCGGCTGCCCAGGTGCGGCAGCAGCACGAAGCCGGCGGCCAGCGAGCCTGCGATCGCCCCGCCGACGTTGAGCGCGTAGAACACGCCGACGCGTTGTGCGGGTGCGCGCGCCCCGTGGCTGCGGCCTTCGGCCCACAACCGCAGGCCAATCGGAAACGCGAGCCCCATCAGCAGCATCGTCGGAAACATCGCGATCGCGCTGCCGGCAATCGGATAGACCAGGTATTCAGGTATGACGCGCGACAGGATCGGATTGAGCACCGTCCAGAGCGACGGCAGGCCCGCGAGCGGTGAGAATGAAAAGAGGAGCGCGAGTCCTGTCGCAATCTCCAGAACGGCGAGTGTCGCCACCCAGCGGCCGCGGCGATCGAGAAGCGGCGTCACGATGTAGGTGCCGATCGCAATGCCGAGCAGGATGGTCGCGAGCATCACGGCGAAGCCGTACAC
>Ga0066903_100004115_pt1 | contig 12175 bp, 14 predicted proteins | sample PanSoiMetaGPlot1_FD_67491 | JGI IMG/M metagenome (GOLD analysis project Ga0066903, IMG submission 67491) | Tropical forest soil microbial communities from Panama analyzed to predict greenhouse gas emissions - Panama Soil - Plot 1 (version 2) | ecosystem: Environmental > Terrestrial > Soil >...
GTTCGCCTGCGACACGTGGCGGTAGACGGTCGAGGTCTCCTCGATGGTGCCGACGTCGATGCCCGCGCGCTGCGCGACCGTGCGGACGATGTCGCTGTCCGTGACGTCCCTGTAGGTCTCCGTCCGGCGGCCGCGGTGCAGGCGATGCGAGCGGTCGTATCCCCGTGCGGCCACGTGGCTCCCGGACGCGTCGAACTCCGCCTCGAGCCCGGTGAGCTCGCCCTCGATCAACAGCTCGCTCGCTTCCTTCCCCTGCGGCGCCGCGAGCACTCTGACGGCTGCGCCGATCTCGAGCCCCGCCTGCTGGATCAGGTCGCGGTGCGGATCGCGGAAGCGGAGCGTGAACATGTCCGGCAGAAAGGCGTGGTTGTCGACGACGGCCCGCTCTAGCCTCAGCTCGAACTCGGCGGCGAGCGCGTTGCCGTTCACCTCGATTCCCGGCTTGGCGGCGTATTCGTCTCCCATCGCGCCTCGCTACGCCAGCCCCGCCGCCAGCTTCTGCGCCGGGATCAGGAGCGTCGAACCGGGCTCCAGGGGGAGAAGCGGATCCTGGATCCCGTTGACCCGCGCGAGGCCTCTCCACAGGGTCGGGTCGCCGTACTCGCGGTAGGCGATCCAGTCGAGCCTGTCTCCCGCGGAGACCGTGTGCACACGGCGCCCGCGCTCTCCACCCGATGTCGGGTTCTGCCGACCGGGATCGTTCGGCACCTCCTCGAACATGGCCGTGACCTGGGCCCTGAGGGGTGTTCCGTCGGTCCGGAACATCGTGTACCGGGCGTTGATCGACTTGACGTAGGCGTCGAAGAGCTGCTTCGAGCCCCACTGGAAGTACACGATGGGCGGATTCGGCTTGTTGGCGTTGATCGAGTCCGACGTCGGGTTCGTCCAGGCGAGCAGCTTCTCGACGTTCTGCGAGACGTCGCTCGAGCCTGAGTTCCAGTCGTCGAAGAACAGCTCCATCTGCAGGGTGCGGGGATTCGTGCCGACGAACTCGGGCGTCGGGGCCGACGCCGCCCCGCGCGCAGGCGTCCGCGTCCACGTGGCGCTCTTCGCGACGACGTACTCCCGCGGGTTGAAGCGGCACTCGACCTGGTCGTTCAGGTCCTTGGCCACGAGCGTGGCCTTCGCCAGCGACTGATCGGTCATCGGCGGCTCGGGATCCCCATCTCGGCCTAGTCGACGAAGCCGTTGTGGGCGAGTTCCAGGGTCTCCTTCGCGACGGCGCCGCCCTCGAGGGAGAAGCCCGGTCCGGTCCAGCGAGCCGGATAGAGGTCGACCAGGTTCCAGCTTGCGATCTGGTTCCCCTGGCCGTCGAACGCCGTGATCGACCCCGTGTGGCGCTCGACCGATTCGCGCTGCTTCGTGAACCAGGACGCCAGCTGCTTGGAGCCGTCGTCGACCGGCCGCGTGAGCTTGATCGTCGTGTACTTGAGCTGTCCGGGCAGACGGTGGACGTAGGTGTTCAACCCGCCTTCCTGGTACTCGAAGATCTCGTACTCGGCGCCGAGCCCCTCGCAGCTCGTGAACGATCCGACGTCGACTCCGTCGATCTTGACCTCGAAGCGTAGGCCGGTTGCCGGATCGGCCATCAGCGGTCGTTGAGCGACCCCGCGCGCTCACGGTCGACGAGGAGCTCTGCCCGGAGGCGGCTGGAGAACTGGTCGTAGAGCCGGTTCACGACCTCGTCGAGGCTCGGTTCTGGTGCCGTCGGGGCGGCACCGGCCTCACCGGCCCGCTGGACCCCTGGCGCGGCCGCGAGGCCGTCCGCCGAGCGGGAGACGAGCACCGGAGCGACGACGGCGAGCGCGTCGGGGACTGGCGATGCTGGAGCCTGATCGCGGCCGATGCTCCCGTCGACCGCGGGGAGCACCACCGCCGTGCCCGGCCGGACGTCGCGCGCGGCCGCCCGCTCGAAGTGCCGCGCTTCCTCTTCCAGCACCCGGCCCTGGCTCGATCCCTCGGCCGGCACGGGGCCGCGGTGCTGCTGGGCGGCGTGTACGAGCTCATGGGCCAGCAGGGCCTTGGCGGGGCCTGACGTCAACGGGCCGGCCTCGCTCGGGACGTGCACGTGCCCGAGGGCCGTGAAGGCCCGGGCGCGAAGCCGACGCGCCGCAGCTGTCGACTCCGGCCCTCGGTGCACCTCGACGCGAGCGAGATCGACTCCGAAATGCTGCTCGACGGGGGCGCGCACGGCGGACGGCGCGGGCGGCCCGGGCGTCTCGTCGGTGCGGCTTGGCGGCGAGCGCCACTGCAGGAGTCGCAGGTACGTCGGCCGCTGCTTTCCCGCGGGCGGGGGCTCTGCCTCGCGGTCCCGGACGGTCGCGCGCTCCGCCCGCGGTCCGCCGGGCGAAGGAGCCGGTCCGCTCTGCTGCGCCGGCCCGCGGGTCGGAAGGGTCTCTCCCGGCTCCGGTCGTGGGCTCCCGGCCTCTGCCGGGATCGCGCGGAGGACGAGAACGGGCGGCACGGGCGGCGCCTGCGGGCGGCCGCGACCCGGTCGCAGCAGGTCGAGCGTGCGCTCCCGCAGCCGTTCGAGCCTCGACTCGCCCCGAGCCGGCACGGGGACGATCAGCCTGTCGACGCGTCCGGGCGGAGCATCGCCCTCGGCACGATGGGCCAGGCCGGTCCGCGCGACCTGGATCCGCGCGCGGGTGGTCAGCCCGCGGACGAACGCGCGCTGTCGGGCGTCGACCTGGGACGGCTCGATCGTGGGTCGCAGCGGCCCGGACGGCAACGAGGGCTGCCCGGCGTGGGGACGCGCCGCCTGCGTCCCCTGCTGCTTCCGGCGACGACGAATGGGCCAGTGCACGCGCTATCCCTCCGCCGCGAAACGAGCGTTGATGCGGCCGATCTCGTCGACGAACCGCGTCCGCAAGGGATGCTCGAGGTCGAGAATCGTCTGCAACGGCCAGTGGAGGTAGTAGGCCACGTACGCGATCTCCTCGAACAGCCGCTCCTCGGAGTACGTCACTACCCCCCCAGGCGACCACCGGCCACATCGACCTCGAACCGGTGTCCGCACTCCGGGCAGGCGACGGACGCGCGGGTTTGTCCCTCCTGGTTTACGCGCGAGTAGAGGTCCTGGAGAAACGCGAGGTCTGATGCGAACAGGCCTTCGATCACGGCCGGCGTGATCGTGGGGAGCGTGCCGAGCTCGGTCACGACGCGGGAGAGGAGGAGAACGCTGAGATAGGCCTCGTTGTCGCGGACGCGGGCGTCCCGGAGCGGCATGATCTCGTCCCGCGCGTTGGCGAGGCGCATGACGCCCGCTCGGTGTACCTGTCCGTCGTCGTCGACGTAGCCGCGGGGAAGCTCGAACGGGAACTCGGTCTGGAGCCCGAGACCCTCGGCTCCCGACCTCCGCCTTGCCGCCTCGACGGGGCTCAACGCGGCTCTCATGCGAGGCTGAGCCCTTCGTGGACGAGCGTGCATTCTTCGACCAGCACGTCATTGCTGCCGGCCGCGAGTGCGCCGAGGCTGACCTTCGACGGCCAGGCGTTGACGAAGTTGTAGCGGGCGATCTCCCCGTGGCCGTAGTCGTAGAGCACGACCGAGCCGTTCTTTCGGGCGCCCGCGACGTCCCCGTCCTCCACCTGCTTGAACCACTGCCAGAGAGTCTTGTCGTCCGTCTTGCCACGCTTCAGCGTCACGTTCCCGCTGGACACGAGACCCGGAAGCCTCTTCAGGACCGAGACGCCCTTGGCCTTGTTCTCGCGGTGCTCGATCACCCCGATCTCGCTGCTGATGCCCGAGACCTCCTTGAATTGCGCGATCGAGACACCCTCGATCTCGAGTTGCCAGAGGTGGCTCGCAACAGCGTCACCTTCTGCAAGCGGCATCCTGCTTGCCTCCTCTACTCAGCGACCTGGCCGCCGCCGGCCCACTGGCCGATGCGGATGACGACGAACTCCGCCGGGCGAGACGGCGCGATGCCGATCTCGACCGTGACCTGGCCGGCCTCGATCTGGTCTTCGGGGTTCGTCTCTTCGTCGCACTTGACGTAGAACGCCTCGTCGGGCTTGGCGCCGGCCAGCATCCCGTCGCGCCAGAGCCGTAGGAGAAACGCCGTGATCGTCCGGCGAATCCGCTCCCACAGATCCTGGTCGTTCGGCTCGAAGACGACCCACTGGGTCCCGTTGAGGATCGATTCCTCGATGAAGTTGAAGAGCCTGCGGACGTTGAGGTATCTCCAGGCCTCGTCGCTCGTGAGCGTGCGCGCTCCCCAGACCCGGATCCCCCGGCCCGGGAAGGCGCGGATCACGTTGATCCCCTCCGGGTTGAGGCCGTCCTGCTCACCCCGGGTCACCTGCCGTCCGAGCCCGAGCGCGCCGCGGACCACCTCGTTCGCGGGCGCCTTGTGAACGCCGCGCGACGCGTCGGTCCGGCTCCAGATCCCGGCGATGTGACCGGAGGGCGGGACTGCGATGTTCTGCCCCGTCGTCGGATCGAAGACCTGGATCCACGGGTAGTAGAGCGTTGCGAAGGCGGAGTCGTAGTTCGCCGGCCCGGTCCGCCAGTCGGCGATCTGCTGCGGGTCCTGGTCGGGCGGCGAGTCGAGGATGGCCATGCGGTCGTGCGCGCCCTCGCAGTGGTCGATGACCGCCTTCTGGATCGCCTGGACTCCCTCGAGGTCGATCAGCTCTTTCTGGTAGGCCATCATCAGGTCGGGGATGCAGATCATCGTCACCTCGTCCACCGCCTGGAAGCCGCCCAGCCCCGTCTGCTTGGCCGTGTCTCCCACGTAGTCCTCGGTGTCGATCCGGGCGGGCGCGGCGCTCGTGCCGCCGCTCAGGCTGTAGGAAGCGGACGCCGGTCGCCGCTTCGCCGCCGCCGTTCGACCGACCTCCTCGAGCGTGATCAGCTGCGAATCGCGGTTGACGACGGTGGCGGCGTTGCGATCGCCCGACTTCGTCGTCAGGTTGTCGAACGTCTCCGTGGCCGTTCCCTTCTTGACGGTGACCTTGAAGGAGTCGTCCGGTGTCCCCTCGGTCGCGTCTGCGATCTCGACGGTGATGTCGTTGCCGCCGGGCCCGAGCTCGCGCGCGTTGACGCCGTAGGCGACGACGCCGGCCTCCGTCGAGCTCGGGAGCTGCGCGGACGCTGCGGGTGACGTCGCATCCGCTCCCACGCGAACGACGTAGCAGCGCGTGCCGCCGTTCAGAAAGAAGCCGTAGACGGAATGGGCGAGGTACGAGTCCTCCACGAAGTCCCCGAACGTCGCCCTGAACTGCGTCCAGTTCGTGATCAGCTTCGGGCTGTTGAAGTCGCCCTTCTGGGCCAGGCCCATGAAGGCGGCGACCGCCGTTCCGACTCCTTCGATCGGGCCGACCGCTGGCTGCTCCTCGATGTAGACGCCTGGTGATTGGTACTGGGGCACGCAAGCCTCCTCGACTACCCGGTGGGCTCGGGAAGCGTCCCGTCGGCGATCCCTCCGCGCAACGTCCGGCGGGACCGGCCTACGGGAAGCCCTGAATGCCCGAACGGGCACGGACGCGCTCGAGACGGCGGTCTACACTCGGCCCATCACTCCGGTTGCGCCGACAGAGCTGTCACCGTGGGAGCAGATCGCCCCCGTGATGTTCGACGAGCGCCGCTGGTCGGAGGCAGCGGGAGACGTCGACTCGGCGGTACAGCTGCTCGGTATCGATCCACCGGCCGCGGTCCTCGATCTCTGCTGCGGATCAGGCAGGCACGTGCTGGAGCTCGCCCGCGGCGGCTACGAGGTGACGGGCGTCGACGCGACGGGTCCGTTCCTTCTGGAGGCGGAGGGGCTGGCGAACGCCGAAGGGCTCGAAGTCGGGCTCGTGCACGAGGACATGAGACGGTTCAGGCGAGAGCGCAGCTTCGACGCCGTGCTGAACATGGCGACGTCCTTCGGCTACTTCGAGGACCCCGCCGACGACAGGCTCGTCCTCGAGAACATCCGCAGCTCGCTCCGCAGCGGCGGCGCGCTGCTGATGGAGCTACAGGGCAAGGAGGTCGTCTGCCGGACGCTCGCGAAGCCCGAGTGGCGCGAGGAGAACGACATCTTCCTGCTGACAGAACAGCGGGTACGCGAGAGCTGGGGCTGGGTCGACAACAGGCTCGTCGTCCTGACCGACGGGGGAAAGCAGGAGTTCGTCCTCTCGCACCGGCTCTATTCTGCGGTGGAGCTGTCGACCGCGCTCGCCGAGACGGGTTTCGACCCGATCGGAATCTTCGGGAACCTGTCCGGCAAGCCCTATGACGAGGAGGCCACGAGCCTCGTCGTCGTCGCCCGGGCTCCCTAGGCCGAAGCGCGCCCGGCCTCCTGGGCGGACGAGATCCGGCGGGCGAGGCGATCGGCCTCCTGCTCGAACCGGTCGCGCGGATCGCTGATCGCGATCCCGCCTGGTGCAGGTGTTCCGGCGACGGGCCCACGCCGCTGCTGGACGACGTGCGCGAGCTCGTGCGCGAGCATGCGCCGGCCGACCCCAGTCTCCGGTCGGTACAGGCCCTCCTGGAACACGACGTCTTCGCCCACGGTGTACGCGTGCGCGTTCACCGACTTCGCGGACTCGCTCGCGGCTGCACCCGTGTGGATCCGCACCGAGCCGAAGTCCTCGCCGAAGCCCGACTCCATGAGCTGCCGGGCCGGCTGTTCGATCGGGCGGCCGTGACCGGACGAGATCAGGCCGAGCACCTTCGACCGCTCCGCGTTCGGCGCCTTGCCGACCAGCTTGCCGACGGATGCGTTTCCGGCCAGCCGCTGCAGCTGGAGCACGGCCTCGGCGCCGAGTTTCTCGGGCTGCCCGCGCGCCAACGCCGGCGAAACCGCGGCGGGCACGGCCCGGTCAGGTTCGCGGCCCAGCCCCCGACGCTGCCGTCGCGGTCCGGGGACGGCCGCGTGCTTCGACCTCTCCGTCAGATGCCCCCGAGGAACTTGCTCGCCATGTCCTTCAGCCCGGGCGCGGCCGCGCTCAGGATTCCCATGCCGGCCTGTCCCGGACTCCCGCCGGAGATGATCGAGGTGAGCCCCTGACCGACGGCCCCGCCGAGCCCGCTGACCAGGCCGCCGGCCTGGCCGCCGAGGGCGTTCCCGAGCATGCCCATGGCGGACTGGGCGGCGGGCGCGGCCACGCTGCTCCCGATCGACTGCAACCCGCTGAGCGCAGCACCGGTGTTTCCGCCGACGAGGTTGGAGGCGACCCCGCCGAGACCGGCGCCGGCTCCTCCGAGCAACTGGCCGAACGGCCCGCCCAGCGCGCCTGCGAGCGAGCCGACTCCGGACTGGACCCCCTGGCCGGCAAGGCCGGCCGCCTGCTGCTGAAGGCCTCCCCCACCCCCGCCGAGGAGTCCCGCGAGCCCTCCTCCACCTCCGCCGAGCAGCCCGCCGAGCCCTCCCCCACCTCCGCCGAGGAGCCCGCCGAGCATGTCGAAGAGCCCTCGTTGCACGGTGGGCCGATTCGAGGCCATCAGCGAGGCGACGCTGGCGTTGCCCGCGGTCCTCTGCAGCTGGAGCACGGCGGGCGCCGTCAGCCCCCTCCCGGCGATGGCCGCGCCGGTGGTCGCGGTCGCGGCGCCTCGCGTTCGAGCCGCGGCCTGCGGAGCGCGTTTCGGACGCTCGCGAACCTCGCTGTGCCGAGTCTGGGTCATACCGAAGGCGTTCCGGGGCCAGCGTCGCGGCACCTTTGCCGGAGCGCAATGTCCGGGAGTGCGCCCCTCGGGGCAGGCGTCCGTGCCCTCTAGGGCACCGCCGTCCCGGCGTCGTCGGAGACGAGCGCGTAGTAGGGGCCGAACTCGCCCTCCACGCAGAGCCGGCCGAGCTTGCGGTACTCGCGCTGGATCGCCCGGGCGACGTGAGGCATCCCGACGACCGCGTCGTCGTCGGCCGCGAGGTAGGCGGCGGTGAGCACGATGTTCCTGATGTGGCCGCCGGAGAGCTTGAACGACGACGCGAGAAAGCCGACGTCGACGTCGCCGCTCAGCGGAAGGCCGCCGTTCAGGTTCCTGTCCCAGAGTCGCCGCCGATGCTCCTCGTCCGGCATCGGAAAGTCGACGACCGAGTCGAGCCGGCGCGTGAAGGCCTCGTCGACGTTCGCGCGCAGGTTCGTCGTCAGGATCGCGATCCCGTCGAACTGCTCCATGCGCTGGAGGAGGTACGCGACCTCGACGTTCGCCCACCTGTCCCTCGCGTCCTTCACCTCCGAGCGCTTCCCGAACAGCGCGTCGGCCTCGTCGAAGAGGAGCACCCCGTTCACCCGGCTCGCCTCCACGAACACCCGGTCGAGGTTCTTCTCCGTCTCCCCCACGTACTTGTCGACGACGGTGGAGAGATCGACCACGTAGAGATCGAGCCCGAGGTCTCCGGCGACGACCTCTGCCGACATCGTCTTCCCCGTGCCTGAGTCGCCCGCGAACAGGCTGGTCACACCGCGGCCTCGCGACGACGTCCGCCCCAGTCCCCACGAATCGAGGACGCGCTCGCGCTGCCTCAGGCGCACGGACAGCTCCCTCAGCTGCGAGACGACCTCCGCCGGCAGCACGAGGTCGTCCCAGCCCGCCCGCGGCCGGATGCGCCGCGCCAGGCGCTCGAGTCCTGCAGCGCTCTGGGCGCGGCTCGCGGTCTGGAGGTCGGACATGCGCAGTGCGCGGCGTTCGGCCTCGGCGAGGCGCTGCGCCGCCCTCGCGGCCCGGGCGACCTGGTCGGGAGTGAGCCGGAACTGCGCGGTCGCCGCCGAGGGGTCGAAGTCCGCGGAGCCCCCACCATTGAGGGCGTGCCGCCAGACGGCCTCGCGCTCGCCGGCGGCGAGCACCGGGCCTTCGATCGTGAGCGGGGTCTCCCGGGACCACTCCGGGTCCCACCCTCGTCGCCCGACCAGGAACACCGGGACGGGAGCTTCGGCGAACACCCTCACGGCCGCCCGGTGGCCGTCGGCGATCGTGTCGACCGGTCCCGCGAGGATCCCGCCTCCCAGCAGCCGAGCCTCGCGGACGCACGCTTGTGCGACCTCGGTGACGTCCCGGTCGGGATCGAGCCGGCCGAGGTCGACCGTGACGGCCGGTCTCCGGCTCTGCGCGAGCGCCCGGACCGCATACGAATAGCCGGCGGAGCCCGCTTGCTCCTGGACGTAGAAGAGCCGCTCTCCCGATCGGAGCGCGTCGACGGCGACGGCGACGTCGAGGAAGTCGACGTCGACGAACGCCCGGGCCACGGAACCGAGCAACTGGTCGGGCGAGTCGTCGCCCAGCAGGTGGCCGATGACGCGATCGGGCACGCGTAGCGGCCTCGTCAGGAACGGCCGGTCGGGCTCCTCGACCAGGAGGAGGCCACCGTCGACGAGCGGCCCGCCCGGCCTGAGCCTCCGGCGGTCCGGCCATCCGACCGTGGCGGCGCCGCACAGCTCCAGGGCCAGGCCGGTGCTCGCCCGGCCCCGGGTCACGTCGTCGTGCAGATAGGCGAAGAGCCGTTCGAAGCGTGCGTCGAGATCGGGGGCGAGCGCGACCACGAGGAGATCCAGGTCGCGACCGGACAGCTCGAAGGAGCGTGCGAGCCGCCGAAGGCGGATGTCCGCCCCGGTCGCCTCGGCTGCGTCCGCCCGGGCTTCCACCCGCTCGAGGATGGAATCTGCCGTGCTCGAGCGAGGCTGCGGCGCGTGTCGGCCCGCGAGGAGCAGGTCGATCTCCTCGTCGGAGATGTACAGGCCCCGAAAACGATCGTCCGGCCGGGAGTCGCGGGCACGACGGGTCCACACCGCCGCCCGCGATCTCGCCTCGACGACCTGGAGGCGGCCGAAGAGATGGGCGAGTGAGGAGTCCTCCGTGCTCACTCGTCTGCCGGCGGCAGCGATCGGAGGCGCAACGTCCTTCCCGGTTGTTTCTTCGTGCCGGCCTCGACCGTCTCGTCCAGCGCGGAGGGCGCAGGCACGGACTCGGGCGCCGGCGCGGCGGCGGCCCCGCGCGCTCTCCGTCCCCTGCCGCGGGGCTGGGCGGGCTCTCCCCCTCCCGCGGGACCGATGCGAACACGCGGCTCCTCCAGGACCGGAGGCCCTGCGGTCTCGACGCGAGCCAGGTCGAAGGGAACGACCAGTACGAGGTCGAGGGACGGCTTCAGCTCGCCGCCCAACGCCGTCCACAGATCGGAGATCGAGCGATCCTCGGCCGGCGGGAGCGCGATCTTGAGCGGAACCGGAAGCCCCTGTTGCTTGAGGGCGCCCTCGAGCATGTCGTCGGGCAGCGACTCGAGGCGAAGGAAGCAGCCCAACACCCTCGCGAGCAGGCGGTGCTCGTCCTCGGGGCGCTTCGTCCAGGCGGTGACGAGATACGAGAGGGCGAAGCGGCGCGGAGGTGGCCTGCGATCGACGACGCGGCCGTTCTCGTCGAGGGTCCGCCTGTACACGACGTCCCGCCTGTCCAGGTCCTCGCGGATGTCGTAGAGGTAGAGGTCGACGGTCGGCACGTTCCTCCGCGCGGCCCACTCCTTCGTGGGCGCGTCGAAGGCGAGTTCCACGCCGGATCCGTTCAACCCGTATTCGAGGATGACCTTCCGTAGCGACTCGTCGAGGTCGTCGATCATCGCGTCCGGTCAGGCGACGGTCGAGCCGGGCCCGCCGCCGGCAGCGATCAGATCTCCGAACTCGCGTGACTTCGCGGCCGCGACAAGCGCGTCCTCGCACCCGCCGGTGTCGCGCCAGCTTCGGGCCTCGGTGCCCCCCTGCTCCGTGACCACGCCGCCGAACACGACCAGCTGGGACGGGACGCCCTCGATACCCGCCGTGTTCTCGATGCGGAAGCCCCTGTAGCCGAGCCCTCCTTCGGGCGCCTCCTGGACCTCCTGCCCGCCGATGGTGCTCTGCACGCGACCGGTGAAGTCGCTCGTCTCCTCGTCGTTGAGCTCGAAGGTCGGATCGGGCCGCCCCGAGAAGATCAGCAGCGTTGCAGTCAGGGTCTGAGCGCTCGCCACGGCTATCCGATCGTGACCTTGCCCCTGCACACGCAGTAGCAACCGCAGAAGTCGGTGTACGGCCCGCGGTTCGCGGTGCGAGGATCCGTGATCGGGTTGTTGCTGTTGTCGACGTTCCGGGCCTGCGTGGAGCCCGGCTTGTGCGACCAGGTGCCGTCCCGATCCCGCCGGTACCAGTGGAAGTCCTGTCCGGGCCAGATCACGAGCGCCACCTGGTGGCAGCACCCGGAACACTCGGGGTCGTCGCAGCTCGTCGAGGTGAGACCGTCCGACCGGGCCGCCTGGTCGACGTCGGCGCACGCGGTGTTGGCGAAGGGATTGCCGCTGCCCGTGCCGGGTTGCGCGAACGTGTCCGTTCGGGTGTTCGTCGCGTAGTTGTAACAGTTGTTGTTGAACTGGATTCCGTCGGCGTCGTTCCAGAACGACGGGTCGAAATCCGGAATGCAGAGCGCCGCCCAGGTCAGCGGTCCCACGATTCCGTCGACGGTGAGACCTTTGGACCCCTGGAAGCTCCGCACCGCAGCGTCGACAAGCGGCCCGAAGATCCCGTCCTCCGGCCCTGGGTCGAGCCCTGCCCTCTTGAGGGCCTGCTGGAGCGTCCGGACGTCGTCCCCCTGCGCCCCGCGTCTCAGCATCTTCAGCTCTCTGGCCATATCCCTCCCGGCCGACGTCACCCTCGAGGCTTGCGGTGCCCTTCCTCCGTTGCAAGTGGTCTCCGGTCAGCAAGGGGGGCAGACGTGCCTGCCTGATCGGACAGCCACTAGATCAACCCGGCCCTCATGGCGTACGCGACCGCGTGGCACCGGTTCTGCAGGTCGAACCGGGCCGTGACGTCGTGGATGACGTTCTTGATCGTTCGCTCCGAGTAGCAGAGGCGCCGCGCGATGTCGCCGGTGCTGAAACCCTCTGCGACGAGCTTGAGCACCTCGATCTCCCGCTGCGCGAGGCCCGCCACCGTCAGCCCTCTCGGACCGAGCACCTGCTCGTGGAGCCGGCCGACCTGGTTCAGGAGCCGACCCAGGAGGTCGGGCGGCATCGTGCCCTCTCCGGCTGCGGCCGACCCGACGGCCTGGACGAGAGCGTCCGTCGTTGCCTCGGATCTTCGGACGATCGCGCAGGCTCCGGCCTCGACTGCCGAGAACAGGCCCGCGTCGTCGACCGCGCCGAGCACGAGGACGATCCGCGCGCAGCCGTGACGCTGAACGGCCTTCATCAGCTGGACCGTCCCCTGGTCGACGTGCTCCGCGACGACGACGG
>Ga0066903_100004116_pt1 | contig 12174 bp, 9 predicted proteins | sample PanSoiMetaGPlot1_FD_67491 | JGI IMG/M metagenome (GOLD analysis project Ga0066903, IMG submission 67491) | Tropical forest soil microbial communities from Panama analyzed to predict greenhouse gas emissions - Panama Soil - Plot 1 (version 2) | ecosystem: Environmental > Terrestrial > Soil >...
CTGATCTTCAGGTCGGCCGAGGTGACCCGCTCTCAACTGGAGTCGTGTCGCGCAGCATTGACCGACGCCATCGGTGAGCACTCGAATCTTTTCCGTCCCCCCTTTGGAGGACGTCGGCCGGCAACCCTGCGCACCGCGCGCGAACTGGGCATGCAGACTGCGCTGTGGAACGTTACCGGATATGACTGGAGCGCTCCGAGCGCCGCCGAGATCGAGAAGAAGGTCTCAAGGCAGATCCGCGGCGGAGACGTGATCCTACTCCACGACGGAGGTCATCAAGCCATGGGCATCGACCGCTCGCAAACTGTGATCGCAAGCGACAACCTTATTCGCCTCCACAGAGATCAGGGGTTCGAATTCAGGACAGTGACGGAGATGATGCGAGCCATCGACGTCGAGCTCTTACATGGCGCCGCCGGTGAGAATTGACCGATGACTGAAGGCTAACCAGCTGATCTACGCAGCCGCCATTGCAAACGCCGACTTCGCCGCCGTGATCGTTTGCTGCACATCGTGCTCGGTGTGCGCCGCGCCGATAAACGCGGCCTCGAACTGCGAAGGTGGCAGATAAATGCCCGCATCGAGCATGTTGCGGAAAAATCGCGCAAAGGCTTCGGTGTCGCACTTCGCCGCCGAAGTCCAATCCGTCACCGGGCCGGGAGTGAAGAACCAGGTAAACATCGACCCAACGCGGTTGTGGCACATGGGAAGACCGGCTTCCTTCGCGGCAGCGGCCACGCCCGACACAATATCGGCAGCCATTCGCTCCAGTTTCGAGTAAACATCCTTGTGCTCGCGCAAATACCGCAGCGTCGCATATCCGGCCGCCATCGCGAGCGGATTCCCCGAGAGCGTGCCGGCCTGATACATCGGCCCCAGCGGCGCTACCAGTTCCATGATTTCGCTCGGCCCGCCGTAGGCCCCCACCGGCAGTCCGCCGCCGATGATCTTGCCCATCGTGGTCAGGTCGGGATGAATCGCATACAACTCCTGAGCTCCGCCAAAAGCCAGCCGAAACCCTGTCATGACTTCGTCGAAGATCAGCAACGCCTTGTCGCGTGAGGTGATCGCGCGCAACGCCTCAAGATATCCCCGCGCCGGAGGCACGCACCCCATGTTCCCGACCACCGGCTCGGTGATTACGCATGCGATCTGATGGCGGAATTTCTTGAACGCCTGCTCCAGGGCGTCGATGTCGTTAAACGGCAGCGCCAGCGTGAACTGGGTGAACTCTTCCGGAACGCCCGCCGAGCCCGGAATGCCCAGCGTGGCCAGGCCCGACCCCGCCTTCACCAGCAGCGCGTCCGCATGCCCGTGATAGCAGCCTTCGAACTTCACAATGTATTTGCGTTTCGTGTACGCCCTCGCCAGGCGGATCGCCGACATAACGGCTTCGGTTCCGGAACTAACGAACCGCAACTTCTGCATGTGCGGAAACGCGGATAGAACAAGTTCCGCCAGGTCGGACTCGGCCGGAGTCGAGGCGCCAAAGCTCGTTCCATTGCGCGCGGCCGAAACCACCGCTTCCACCACGGTTGGCGCGACATGGCCCAGGATCAGCGGTCCCCAGGATCCGATGTAATCGATGTACTCGTTGCCATCCGCGTCCCACAGGTGCGAACCCTGCCCCCGCACAATGTACAGGGGTTCCCCGCCCACGGCCCGGAAGGCGCGCACGGGGGAATTCACTCCTCCCGGAATCATCTGCTCAGCGCGTTTCTGCAGTTTTCGGGACTCTTCGCTTTTGCGGGCCATGGGCTCCTCCCCAGGCTCAACGAACACTCCTGGACGGTCAGTCCACTATAGCAGCGCACTCCCGACGCCCCGCAGCGCACTGAGTCACACCCGTTTGTGATACCCGGCACAGAGGTGATGACCATGCCATGCGATCCGAAGTGGGGTGGGATCAGAGTCGCTCGGGAAGCGAAAACGGCGAACCCATTCAGCGGTTCATTCGAGGCTCGCAGCTGGCGCCGAATTTCACGCGATTTTCATGGAATCGCAATACCCCCGCAACACGAGCCCTCTAGATTGGCTCCCAGATCACCCTTCTAACCGGGAGGGTAGTTCAGGACAGCCTTGGGGGGCTCCGGGCTGTCCGTTTGTTTTTGGCGACGTTCTCGCGCCGGTCTCTGCGCCGCCCGCCAGACAATGGATTCCCGGTTCATTTATTCTCGTAGCGGAAATTCGTTCCGAAATTCGTTCCAAAGATCGCCGCGTTCGCAACAATGAGGAACAGGACGGAATTGCAGTCCAGCAGGCTCCGCTTCGGCGGACTATTTCTGATCGTCTTCTCTGCCATGCTCACCGTCGGACAGCAGCCGGACAATACTGCTTCCGACCCGGACAGTCCTGCCGATCCTCCGACCACGATGTTCCCGCATTCGCCGACAGCGCGATGGTGGGTTTCCGGCCAGGACAATGTCATCTCCCAGTGGAACCCGTCATTCCATGCGAAGTATAGCGGCCCGAACAGTTTTCGTAATCACTACGATCACGCCACCTCGAATCTGGCGACCCTCTATCTCGGATATCAGCTCGCCAGCACTACGGAGGTCTTCCTGCACGTCGAGGCCGCCGCCGGTGGAGGCCTCAGCGATGCCCTGGGTCTCGCCGGCTTCACCAATCTAGATGTCGTACGCAACCCGACTCTCGGCAGCACTCCGTACATCGCTCGCGGCATGATCCGCCAGATCGTCCCTTTGAGCAGCGAAATGATTGAGGCGGAACGGAACCCGTGGTATCTGGCAACGAAAGTTCCCGTGCGCCGCATCGAGCTTCGCTTCGGCAAGATGGGCGTCAGCGACTTCTTTGATGTCAATGATGTCGGCACCGACAGCCATCTCCAGTTCATGAACTGGACGGTCGACAACAATGGCGCCTACGACTACGCCGCCGACACCCGCGGGTACACGATCGGCCTGCTCGCGGAATATCACGGCCGCAACTGGGCCTTCCGTTTTGAAGAAGCGCTCATGCCCAAGGTCGCCAATGGCATCGATCTCGAATGGAACCTGCGCAAGGCCCGCGGCGAGAATTTTGAATTCGAGCTGCATCCCGTGTTGCACGGGAACCGCACTGCAACCATCAAGTTGCTGTCCTTCGTGAACCACGCCAACATGGGCGTGTATCGCGAAGCCATCACCGATTTCCTTGCCGGCAAGACGGAGCGTCCGGACATCACGGCTCACCCTTTTCGCACGACTCTCAAGTATGGTTTCGGGTTCAACCTGGAACAGCAGCTCACGGAGTATGCCCGTGTCTTCTCACGGTTCGGATGGAATGAGGGTCAGCACGAGTCCTACGCCTACACCGAGGTCGATCAGACCGTGCAGCTCGGCGCTGACTATGCCGGGGGGCATTGGCATCGCCGTCTCGACAAAGTGGGCGCCGTGTTTGTATCGAACGCAATCAAGAAGGATCATCAGGAATATCTGCGTCGGGGCGGGCTGGGTTTCTTACTCGGCGACGGCGGTTTGAACTATGGCCGCGAGACTATCGTCGAAGCGTACTACAACGTGCACTTCTGGCGAGGAATCTACACGGCTCTTGACCTGCACCATATCAACAATCCCGGATATAACCGCGACCGCGGGCCCGTCCTCGTCCCTGGGCTGCGCTTCCACCTGGAGTTTTGAGGGTTACGAGCGCGGAACGAAGCCAGTTCCATGGCTTCAGTTCATCCCCGGAGTTCGGGCGGAATGGTTCTATTTCTGCAATTTGCTCTAACTAGAAACTGTATTTGACCACAAACTGCAACACCCGCGGTCCATTTAGAGCATTGATTCGCTGCAGCATACCGAAGCTGCCGTTCGGAACGAGCCCGCAGACTCCGCCTTCGAGCCCGCACCCGTCACCGATGGGCGAGTACTGGATCTGATTCACGCCATTGCCGTTCGCCACGTAATAGTTCGAATGGTTAAAGAGATTGAACGCCTGCACTTGAAACGACATGGCATGGCGCTCGGTGATGCGGATCCGCCGCGCCAGGCCGAGATCGATCTGCTCCGTCCATGGTCCGTAAAACGAATTCAGACCTGCGAATGGGCTCGGTCCCGCTCCGTTGATGCCGAGTGCCGAGTTGGCGGTGCTCTGCAGCGCCGCCGTGTTGTTCAGAATGCTTCCTTCCTCGGTCGCATCCAGCAATGCGGCGTAGGGCCGACCCGATGCGAACTGCATGACCGTGCTCAACGTCCAGTCCGAGGCCACAGTCCGGGCGAAAGAAGACTTCAAATTCCTGCCGAAAGCCGGTTCATATACTCCGGCGATCGAGACGCGGTGCCGCTGATCGAGCAGGTAGGGCGCGTGTGTGTTCCGGAAATCAAACTGGTTGTTGAAGTCAACTCCACCCGACATCATGTTCTTGGCAAACGTGTAGGCGAATTCGAAGGCCAGGCCGTGTCGCATGCGGCGCTGTGCCTGCACGAAAAACGAGTTGTAGTTGTTGATTCCCGGACTGATGAGCGCGTTGATCTGATTGAAACTCGTGCTGATTCTGCCTTCCCTCAGTTCACCGGAGTTCAGCGCCGGCAACACGACCTGTTTCCCGGCGCAGTCTGCGGGATCCTCAGCCCCCGGCTGACACAGGACGTAGGTCGTTGTCCCATCTGGCGGCATGAGGTTGAGATCGTACGCGCTCGAGGCAATCAGGTGCGCGCCGTGCGTCCACGTCGTCCCCAGTCTGAGCACAGTATCCGGCAGAACCTCGCGTTCGATCTGCAGGCTGCCCTGCAAGATCGACGGGAAGTGGAAACGCGGATCGACCAGAGAAATGTCAGAGGCCGAGAAAAGAGCCGGATCGGAGACCTGCTTCGGAAAAACCGCCACTTGCCCGTCGGGCGCCACACTACTGTCATATTGGAGGCTGACCGACGCCTGCTGCGACAGTAGCCCGTTCGATACCACCGCGTTGCGGTAGTTCAGTCCGTTCAGGTTCTCGTAGAACATGCCAAATCCAGCGCGGATCACGGTCTTTTCCGCCGGCTGCCACGCCATTCCCAGCCGCGGCGCGAGCCGCTGATATTGATTCGGGAATTGCCCTGTCAGCGGGAAGTCGGGATTCCCTCGCGGTTGCGGGTAAATCTGGAAATCTTCGCGTAAACCAACGTCCAGCGTCAGACCACGGTGGACCTGGTAGGTGTCGGCTATGTACGCGCCCAGGTAAGGGACGTCAAAGGAAAACTTCGGCTGCCCTGCACTCTGGAAAAACGTGTCATAGTGTCCCAGAGCGAAGTTCGACAGGCTGGAGAAGCTGTACGTGCCACGGAAAGTTCCATTCTGTTTCGCTGCATCCGGATCGAATCCGCCAAACGCCAGGTCGGCGAGGTGGGTATTGCTGAACTCCACTCCGAAACGGAACGTATGTTTCCCGCGCAGGTAGTTCACGCGATCCGCGAGTTGCCACAACGACTCATTCGTTCTGCCGCCCGCAAAACCTGCGTTGCCCAACTGCAGCGCGCCGCCCTGGTCGGCATCGCCTTCTCCGGAGATCAGCAGAATTGCCGGCAACACCGGATCGACCTGGCCCGTCGGCGTGAAGTACTGATCATCGCGCGAAAAGCTAGCATGCAGTTCGTTAAGCAGGTTGGCGCCGCGAGCGTGGCTCCATCCGATCGCCGCGTGGTAGTCGCGGACAAAGGCATTGGCCAGGGTGCTCGCCCCAAATAGCGATGTCTGATTCCCGACAATCGCGCCACCCGGTGAGTCAAAACGGTTCCAGTTCAGGCTCAGATAGAACCGGTCGTCCTTCACATCGCGATAGTCGATCTTCGAGAACACCGACCAGTCATTCCGAAACCGAGGCCGGATGCCAAGGCTCGCATGGATCGCCGCAAGCGCGTTGGCAACACCTTGCAGATATTCCGGATCTTCCGGATCGGGCGTATTGGTGTCTGCCGGAGCCGGCAACGCTGCATTCGGCGGAGGCAGCACAACATCATCTTCAACGCCGAAGTCCTCCTGACTCACATCCGCAAACGCCGGATTGATCACCGAAATCGGATTCTTCTGCCGCTGCTGTTCGTAGTCCGTGAAGAGCCAGGCCCGCCCGTGCTTGATTGGTCCGCCGAGCGATCCGCCGAACTGCTGCAGGAAGTCGGCGGGTCGGGGAATCCCATTGGCTTTGTTGACTGCGTCATTGGCCCCGGTACCGGAATTGCGGTGGTAGTAAAACGCGTTGCCGTGCAGATTGTCGGCACCCGATTTTGTCACGACATTTACAAATCCCGTGGCCGCGCCGCCATACTCCGACCGGTATGGAGAAACCGCCACCTGAAATTCCTGGATTGCGTTCTCGCCGAAAATATAGGGGACGCGCTCTCCGCCGCGCGCCGCTCCAAAGTAGTTGCTGGTCGCGCTCGCCCCGTCGACAGAAAACGAATTCGCGCCGTTGGCGTTCGCGTAACCGGTGTCCTGGCCTCCCTGTTCGCCCGCAAAACTCACCAGGCCTTGCTCGCCGTCAGGGGACGCATTCGGGACCAGAAGAGAGAAATCGAGAAACCTGCGTCCACTCAGTGGCAGTCCGCTGAGCAATTCCCGTCCCACGACCGAGCTCAGGTCCGAATTCTCTGTCTGCAACAACGGCGACTCACCGGTTACAGTGACCGACTCGGTTCCCGCGCCGGGCTGCAGCCTTACTGCCAGCGATGTAACCTGCCCCACCTGCACGATGACGCTCTGGACGATCTCCTTGCGAAATCCATTTGCGATCACCTCAACCGTGTACAGTCCCACCGGCTGCGATGGAAACACAAAGATTCCCGACGAATTCGACGTCCGCGTCGCCCGATCCGTCGAAGCTTCGAGCAGCAAGCTCACCGACGCGCCCGGGACCACCGCCCCACCGGCATCGCTTACGATCCCGCGTACCGATCCCGCAGTCGCCGCCTGGCTCCATCCCAGGTGGGAGCTCACGATCAAGACCCAAATCGCGATGAAACTTCTTCGCAAGAAACATCGCATTTCTGGCATGGATCTCCTCCGATTCCACCCCTGCGGCTCTTGGAGTAGGTAGGGAACGGCCTGATCGAATGTGGTCGAGGACCGACCAACGGTCGGTACTGCCGACGTTGGATATATATAGGAACGCTGTGAAAGTTCCGTTAAAAACCGATCGAAAAAAGCCGAAGTTTCGTGAAAGACCCTAGCAGCGCTGGCGCATGAGCGCTTGGACCGCGTCGGGCATTCAGCCGCTAACGCTGAATGCCGGCTTCGTGTTTATCAGAGGTCTTTACTGCCCAAGCCATCCTCGGAGTATTGTGCGCAATGCCAACCTGGCCGGCCGCATTCAGCAAGATGATCCCTCCATGGCCATTCACCCGCTGTTTCAGGTAGTTCATCGCTTCTTTCGCCACCCATTCCGGGATATTCCCCGCCTCCACCCGATCTGCAGCCCATTTCGCCAGCACCAGCTTCATGATGGGTTCGCCCCATCCGGTCGTCGATGCTGCCGCGCTCGAATTGTCCGCATAGCATCCGCAGCCGATCAGGGACGAATCGCCGAGGCGCCCAGGGGCCTTGTTCAACGTGCCTCCCGTCGAAGTCGCTGCCGCGATATTGCACGAGCTATCGAGCGCCACGGCTCCGACCGTGTCATGCGAGATCGTAGGACTGAAACCAGGTGCAAAAAGGTCGTTGCCGTCCTTAGGCGGTCGCAGTGACAGCTCCGTCTGATACTGGCGCAGCCGCTCCATCTCTCTGGGGATGATCAGGTCTTCATTCCGGCACAGGGGGATGCCATGCTCGGCGGCGAACCGCTCCGCGCCCTCGGCAACGAAGTACAGATGGGGGCTGTCGCTCAGAATTTTTCGCGCGGCGCGCACCGGATTCGCAATCCGCTCCACACATCCGACCCCGCCGCCGCGCAGGGTGGCGCCATCCATGATGAATGCATCGAGCTGCACCCGACCATCGCGGTTCAAAAAGGAGCCGCGTCCGGCGTCAAAGGTCTCGTCGTCTTCCATGATCACAACCGCCTCTTCGACGGCGTCGAGCGCCGAACCGCCACGCTCGAGCACGCGCCATCCGGCGGCCGCTGCGTTGCCGACCCCGTTCAGGTGCGCCTCGACCATGTCATCCGGAATCGCCCACGCGCCGCCATGGACGACCATCATGGATTTGTTGTTTGGCGAAGTCCCCACAGGTAACTGGCTAGCATAGCACTGGAGATTCTTCTCGGTGGGGCCGGCATTTCTAACGTGGCAGTCGGGACCGACCGAAAATCGCGTCATGAATCCTAGGGACACGCAGACTTCGGGACGACCATCGCATCCCAATCAAAGTTGTCGCGCCAGGTTGAGGCTGAGCTTACAAGAACGACCGCGATGGCGTAACGACGACGCCCTCGGGTTGCTGCCGAGCCCGGTACATGTCCGGCTGCCCGTAAGTTCGATGGCGGTACGGCGAAGATCGATTCCGTGTCGTCCTGATTGTTTGCCACATGGGCGACGCGGGGAATGGGAGTTTTGGCCTGGCTGTGAGTTTGCGAGGAACAATTAGGATACCCACAACATGTAGCCTGAAGCGGTGGTACATCTTGGCCAAATTTGCCGACCCTTGAGGGTCCCTGCTTAGGTGCCGCGGCTGGCGGCCGCGGCCTCCATTTCCTGCGTGCGTCTCCAGGTGTGAGTGATGCGGTGGATGACGGTAATGGTCGAGAGCACAGCGATTACCCAGAGCACCGGCGCCATGACATTAAAGAGGGCACCGATGATCAGGAGGACCAGTCGTTCCGGGCGTTCCATGAAGCCGACACGGCAGGTTCCGATGAGTGACTCCGCGCGGGCACGGGCGTAACTGACCATGACCGAGCTGATCATCACCAGGGCCGTTAGTACAACGTAGAAGAAACGGTTGCCCCGGGCGTAGAAGACTAGAAGGCCGAAGAACAGCGACGCGTCGCTGTAGCGATCCACAACCGAATCGAAGAAAGCGCCAAACAAACTCTCCCGGCCCGAAGCGCGCGCGACCCGGCCATCGACCAAGTCAAAGAACCCCGACGCGATAACCACCAGACCTGCATAGAGGAACATGCGTCGCTGGTTCTCGCCATTGGCGTATCCGAATAGAAACGCGGCGTAGGTGTTGACAGCAAGACCCATTAGCGTGAGGGCGTTTGGGTTGATGCGCGCCAGCGCCAAGACTCTGACGATGGCATCGAGCAGCACTCCACAGACCCGGCCGACTCCGCTGGTCCAAGTCATTGCCGGCCGGTTCCGGTGGCTGCTTCGTCTTCGTCATGGATGGTGGTCAGGGTGAGGATCTCCATTTCGCGTTTGCCGGTCGGAGTCACGACCACGGCCGTATCACCGATCTTCTTGTTGAGGAGCGCTCGGCCGATCGGGGAGGTGGTGGAGATCTTTCCGGCTGCTACGTCGGATTCCTCGCTGGTCACGAGGGTGTATTCGACTTCCTCGTCCTTGGTGCTGTCATAAACCTTGACGGTGGAGCCGAGGCCGACCTTGTCTTTGGGAATGTTGGCCAGGTTGATGAGCGAGAGGTCGGCGAGGCGTTTTCCCAGCTGACGGATGCGCGCCTTGAGATACTCCTGGCGCTGCTTGGCCATGTGGTACTCGGCATTTTCGCTCAGGTCGCCCATGGCCACAGCCTTCTTGAGTTCGCGTGGGATGTCGTGGGCGAGTTCATACTCCAGGGTCGCCAACTCGTCCTGCAGCTTCTTCTTGATGTGTTCGGGCATGACGTCTGGGCATTATAAACCGCTAAGAGCTGGCGTGATAACCCTGCGGACGCCATCCTGGAACCAGGCGCTCCGGTGGATTCTATTGAACAGCAATATGTTACGCGGCCTCAAGCGGGAAGTGGCGGGGGGAATTCCCGGTCCAGATTGCCTTCCGGTCAGAGGTCGGCTAGACTGAGTATATCCCCGCTGCCCTCGAGCGAGGTTCCCGCCATGAATGGCGACCGGGTTTTCCACATAGGCGACAAGGTTGTGTATCCCAACCATGGCGTCGGAGTCATCGAGCAGATTGGCACACGCACGATCGGAACCTCGGTCGAGAAGTTCTATCTCCTGAAAATCAATTCCAGCAGCAGCCTGAAGGTGATGGTTCCGTTCCATAACGCCGCGAACGTGGGGTTACGTCCGATCGTGCGCAACGGGGAGGTCCAGAAAATTGTCGATTTTCTGTCTTCAGGTGCTTGCAGAAATGCTCAAGACTGGAAAGACCGGTTTAAGGAGAATTCCGAACGGATGCGGACCGGCTACCTGATGGACGTGGCGGCCGTGCTGAAGAGCCTGTTGATTCTGGGTCAAACAAAGTCCTTGTCATTCCGCGAAAAGAAGATGCTGGAGCGCGCACGGTACCTGCTGGTCAGCGAACTGGCCATTTCAAGAAACTGCGAGGAATGCCAGATCGAGCAAGTGCTGGCCAAAGCACTAGTAAAGTGCAATTTGCGGTTCCCCGAACTGGCGGAACTGGCGTCATAAAGCCTAACGATGTGCTTCCATCCAGGACTGCAGAATCAGGACCGCAGCCAGACGGTCGACAGCCTTGCCTCGTTTCTCAATTGACAGTTGAGCCTCGCGGAGAACGCGATTGGCTTCGATTGAGGTCCAGCGCTCATCCCACAAATGGACAGTTACGCCCAAATGCGCCCGAAGGTCCTCGGCGAATTGGCGCATCTTTTCCGACTGTGTGCCTTCTGCTCCACTGAGACGAAGGGGCAATCCGACAACAACTTCCTTCACCTCATAGTCGGTGATCAGCTTACCGAGTAATTGCAGATCACGGCGCTTGTTCTGGCGCTGGATTGTGTCCAGTCCCTGGGCGGTGATACCGAGCGGATCGGAAACAGCAACGCCGATGCGTTTTGAGCCGACATCGAGGGCGAGAATTCGCGGTGTGGCTTCTGAACCCATCGGTCACATTGTAGATTGCCGATTGCAGAAAACTACTTGCATCCGTCCTCGCGTTCGTTGGTGCAAAACGTTGGCGTCTCAGGCAGAATGATGGGCCGGCCTGCGCCATGGAAATTGCCGAAACTCCACGCAAACATCATTGGTCCCTGACACTGCTGGGCATCGGCTTGATTGTTCTCTTTGCCTACTTCGGTGAGTCGGTGCTGGCGGTGCTGTTCTTTTCCATTCTGCTCAGTTTTGTGCTCGATCCAGTGGTGGAGGCCTTTGGCATCTACCTGCGGTTGCCGCGGGCCTTGGCGGCGCTGATCGCAGTCGTTCTGTTTCTTGCGGTGCTGTACGGAGTTTCCTATGCATCGTATAGCCGCGCGCTGGTCTTTATGGACCAAGTGCCACAGTACTCGCAGAAGATTCGTTCGATTCTGCGACCATTCCGGCAGCAGGCCGAGAAAATCGAGCGCACGGGCGAGGCCGTTGGAGAACCGGAGCCTTCGAATGTGGTCGCCGTACGGCCGGTCACAAGCTGGGCCGACGTGTTGACGCATGGCGTGAGTACTTTTACCGAGGTATTGCTGGCCGCTTCCTTCATCCCCTTCATGGCTTATTTCTTGATGACCTGGAAACACCACGCCCGCTCGGCCACGGTGATGCTGTTTCCCCTGCAGCATCGGCATACGGCCTATGTCACCCTGGGCCTCATCAGCAAGATGCTGCAGAGCTTCATCATGGGTAATCTGCTGATCGGGCTTCTGATCTCGGGAGCTAGTGTTGCTATTTTCGCTTTGTTGAGAGTCCCCTTTTTTTACTTCGTCGGATTCCTCAGCGGTTTTCTTAGCCTCGTGCCGTACCTGGGAGTAGTTCTGGCGTTACTGCCGCCTTTACTGGTGGGTCTGGGTCAGCTGGAACCGGGCGACCTGGTAGCGGTTGCCGCCGCCGTGGTCCTCATGCACCTGTTCGCCCTTAATGTGCTCTATCCCAAGTTTCTGGGAAGCCGTCTCAAGCTCAATCCTCTCGCCGTAACCATCGCCTTGCTGTTCTGGGGCTGGATCTGGGGTGCCGTCGGGCTGGTTCTGGCTATCCCGATGACGGGCGCACTCAAGATCATCTTCGATCACGTGGAATCCATGAAGCCCTATGCAGTCTGGCTTGGAGAGTAGGGAACGACATGCAGCCTGACTCCCGATATCTGCAATCGTCCTTGTACTCCGGTCAGCTACCGCCGGCAGACCGTTAGCATCTACACTTTGATCTTGCGGCTTCTGATAACAGTTTTGTTGCTGACGATCGTGGCAGCCGGAATC
>Ga0066903_100004117_pt1 | contig 12174 bp, 8 predicted proteins | sample PanSoiMetaGPlot1_FD_67491 | JGI IMG/M metagenome (GOLD analysis project Ga0066903, IMG submission 67491) | Tropical forest soil microbial communities from Panama analyzed to predict greenhouse gas emissions - Panama Soil - Plot 1 (version 2) | ecosystem: Environmental > Terrestrial > Soil >...
GCTGATCGCATCCGACGACGGAACGCCGGATCGTCAGGCGGGCGCTGCGACGGCAGTCCGACTGACGAGGTCGGCGACCCACTCGATCTCCGCCGGCTCGAGCTCGGCGAACATCGGCAGCGAGAGCATCGTGCGAGCCCATTCCTCCGCGACGGGGAAGCTCCCGGTTCCGTAGCCGAGCTCTGCGAGCGCCGGCTGGAGGTGGAGCGGGATCGGGTAGTGCAACCCGGTCGAGATCCCCTCGGCGGCGAGCGTCTCCCGTACGTCGTCGCGATTGGCGACGCGGATGACATAAAGATGCCAGGAGGAGACGGCGCCGTCCGCCTCGCGCGGGGTCTCGACAACGCCTCGGAGGACCTGCGTGTACGCCTCGGCGTGCTCCCGCCGACGTGCGTTCCAACGCTCGAGATGACGCAGCTTCACCCGGAGCACGGCCGCGTGCAGCGTGTCGAGCCGCTCGTTTCCCGCGATCACGGCGTGCTCGTACTTGGCGCGCTGACCGAGGTCGCGTGCCAGGCGGATCGAGGCCGCGAGGTCCTCGTCGTCGGTCGTGACCGCTCCCGCGTCGCCGTACGCACCGAGATTCTTCGCCGGGTAGAAGCTGAACGCCGCGATCCGGCCGAGCGAGCCGCAGCGCCGGCCGTGGTACTCCGCGCCGTGCGCCTGTGCAGCGTCCTCGACGAAGATCAAGCCTCGCTCCTCGCAGAGCGACGCGACCGCGTCCGCGTCGCACGGATGTCCGAAGAGATGAACACCCACGACCGCACGCGTGCGCGGCGTGACCGCAGCGGCCGCCCGGGAGACGTCGATCTGCCCGTACTCGTCGCAGTCGACGAGGACGGGTCGCGCTCCGAGCCGCATGAGCTGCGAGACGGTGGCGAAGAAGGTGTTGGCCGGGGCGATCACCTCGTCGCCCGCACCGATTCCGACCGCGGCGTAGGCGAGCTCGAGCGCGGCCGTCCCGGACGCGACCCCTACGCAGTGCCGGGTCGAGGTGAAGCGGGCCCACTCCTCCTCGAACCGTGCGACCTCCTCACCGAGGATGTAGCTCGTCGACTCCACCGCACTGCGGAGAGCGGCGTCGATCTCGTCCTTGATGGACGCGTACTGACGCTCGAGATCGACGAACGCGAGCCGCCGGCTCATCCTGCCGCGGCCTCGGCGCGGACCTGCACTGCGACTCCTCCCGAGCGCAGCGACGTCGCCGCCGCTTCGAGGATGGCGACGACCTCGCGCCCCGAGCGGCCGTCGGTTGCAGGCTCGGCTCCCGTCTCGCAGCAGAGGACGAAGTCCGCCACCTGTTCCTTCAGGGGCTCGTCGGCCGCGACCTTGGGAATCAGGATGTCGCCGTCGCGGATCAGCGCCCGGTACTCGCCGAACTCGGTGCCGCGAGCGGTCTCCGACACGGCTTCGTAGCTCGCACCCTTGTCGAAGACCTTCAGCTTCTCGTCGACCGCGACGTCGTCGAACACGACCATGTGCTGGTCCCCGACCACCGTCACCCGCCTCACCTTGTACGGGTCGAGCCAGGAGAGGTGCAAGCCAGCGATCGCGCCGCTCTCAAACGTGATCTGGGCGAACACGATGTCCTCGACTCCATCCCGTAGGACCGCGCGCCCCGTCGCGCTCACGGTCGCCGGCTCCTCGCCGAACAGCGACATGAGGATCGAGAGATCGTGGGGCGCGAGGTCCCAGAGCACGTTGACGTCCTGCCGGATCGGGCCGAGCCCGGTCCGTGCGGCGTGTGCGTACAGGATCCGCCCGACCGTTCCGTCTGCGATCAGCTCCCGCATCCGACGCACCGCCGGGTTGAAGAGGAAGGTGTGGCCGACGAACAGCACGCGCTCCGCAGTGTCCGCAGCCGTGATCAGCTCATCGCACTCGGCGACCGTGGCCGCGAGCGGCTTCTCGCAGAGAACGTGCTTGCCGGCGCGGAGCGCCTCGAGCGTGAGCGCATGGTGCGTCGTCGTCGGCGTCGCGACGATGACCGCGTCGACGTCGTCCGCAGCCGTGACGCCGGCAGCGTCGGTCGCCACCCGAGCTCCGGGCACTCGAGGCCCGATCGAGGCGAGGGCGTCGGCCGAGAGGTCGCAGATGACGCTCAGCTCGCACCCCGGTAGCTCGCCGACGACGCGTGCGTAGTTCGGCCCCCAGTAGCCCAGGCCGATGAGCCCTATGCGAATCACGGGCGCCGATCGTAGACGAGCGACCCGAACGCGCCCGTCCGTCGTTACGGCCGTGACGCCGCGCCGCGCAGGAAGCCGGCTACGTACGCGCGCCCACCGTCAGGACGAGGGCGGGGCCGACGCCTGCCGCACGCCTGCGCTCGGCCTGCGCCGTCGCCCATCTCGTCGACTCGGTGCCGGTGTCCGGCGACGCGCGTCCGTCGAGCCCTGCCGGAGGCGCCCGGGCATGGCTTGGTCGATTTCCTTGCCGGGCGCGTCCTCTGGCTCAAGCCCAGGATTTTGACTGTTCCTGGGCGGAGTGGCACCTATCGTCGAGCGCCAGCTCCAAGACGTGCTCCGGCGCTCATGAGTAGTCCGCGCCACATGCCGACTCCGTGGGCGGCCGCGTACACGGGAGCGAGGAGCGCGAAGGCGCGGACCTCGGCGCTGCTGCGGCGCCGTGAGATCCCGAGCCCGGCGGCGGCGAGCGCAGTCGCGCCTACAGCGAGCGGAACGACCCCCGGCCGCTTCAACGCCGCGAGGACGAGCAGCGCGCTCAGCGGGTAGAAGGCCACGGCCACCGGGTAGAAGCGGGACTCGCGGCGCCCATGCCCGTCGAGGAAGACGACGCCGCGGTGCACGGCGTGGCGCACGAACGAACGGAATGTGGCGCGTGGGCTGTACGAGCTCCCGAAGCCCGGCGCGATGTGGATGGGCGTCCGCGCGGCGATCCAGCGCAGGAGGGTCGTGTCGTCGTTCGCATGCCTTGGATCGGAGTAGCGCGAGCGAAAGGCGTCGAGCGCCTCGAGCAGGAGGCTCTTGGGCGCGAGCAAGCACCCAGTCCCCTTCGGGTATCGATCGAAGTCCGCGACTCCGAAGCTCGTCTCACGCGGGTGCGCGAAGTAGTCGGGCCAGGCGAGGTCGGCGATGAGCTTCCAAAACGTGCCGTACGGGTTTCCGTCTGCCTTGACGGCCACGTGGGACGTCCAGACGGACGCGCCCTCTCCAAGCCTGAGCTCCACGAATGCGAGGGCGTCGGGATCGATGCGGACGCGCCCGTCTAGCAGCATCGTCCACTCGCCTCCCGCCGCCTCGACTCCTGCCCGGCGGGCGAGGAAGCGGCCGCGGCTCGGCTGCGAGAGCACGGACAGGGGAAGGCGCTCGGCGAGCGCCGCGACGGCAACCGCGGCGCTTCCGTCCGCCGAACCGTCGTCGACGAGCACGACGTCCGCGGAGAAGTCACTCCGCCGCACGGCCTCGACCAGCGCGTCGAGCGTGACGGGCAGATGCGTCGCCTCGTTGTGGACCGGCATGACGACGGTCAGCGACCCGTTCATCGCCGCGAGACGGCGCCGCGCAGGAAGCCGGCCACGTACGCGCCCTGCGTGAGGACGAGGGCGGGTGCCGCGAGCGAGCCGACCCGCAGCGAGCGGAAGCGGAGCGACGCGAGCAGCGCGGAGCCTGCGACCGCACCGCCGTAGACGGCGACGAGCGCCACTCCGGCCTTGGTCGCACGGCCCGACCCCGCAGCGACGAGACTGGCGCCCGCGAGCGCGCACGCCGCGGGAACAAGGGACAGCGTCGTGGCCGTGCTCACGCTCCGGCCGCGAGTCCGGACGGCGGCGGTGCCCCGCCCCAGAGCGTGTCGGAACGTCTCCCGAAGATGGGGGCCGAAGACGGGCGCCGGCGACACTGCGACCACCGAGTCCGGTGCGTAGATCGTCCGTCGTCCTCGCTCCGCGAGCCACGACACGAGCTCCGAGGCGTCGATACCCGCATCGGCGGCAGCGAGGTAGTCGTCCCGGCGCACGACGACGTTCGCCGCCGCGTGGTCGTCGGTCTCGCGCACGTTCCCCGGAAACGCGCGTGACCGGCGTGAGCCTCCGCCGAGGTGGGACTCGAGGACCGCCGCCGCCGCCTGCTCGCGGAGCGACGCCTGCGAGGGCGCGACCTCGGGGACGACGACGGCAGCCACGTCCGTTCGCCCGAAGTACGGGACGGCCGCGCTGACCCAGTTGCCCGCCGGCCGCGCGCCCGGCCCGAGCAGAGCGAGCAGCTCGCCGCGCGCGGCCCGGGTCGTCGGCGGCGCGCCGGTCGGCAGGAGCTCGAGGCGCGGGTAGTCCAGCCCGCGCGCCTGGTCCTCGTCCGCCTGCAGGCTCACGAGCGGCTCCTCGCCCTCGGCAAGAGGCGTGAGGAGCTGTCGCTTCCGCTGGTAGGTCCGCAGGATCCGGAGGCGGTAGAAGACCGCCGCCGTGTCCAGGAGCGCCCGCGCGACGGCGCGCGACCGGACTCCCGACCCGGTGAAGCGGTACTCGAGGCGGACGGGGCACTCGGCGATGCGCCGGTAGCCCAGCGCGCGGGCGACCGCGAGCAGCTCGAGGTCGAACGCGAACTGCTTCACGAGGAGGAGGGGGACCACGTCCTCCGCGACCTCGCGCCGGAAGACCTTCAGTCCCACCTGGGTGTCGCGCACGTCGAGCCGGAAGAGGACGCTGTTGAGCTGCTGGTAGCACCAGCTCGCCGCCCGGCGCGAGCGGGGGTAGTGCACGACCGACCGCGGGTGGCGCTTGGAGCCGATGACGAGATCGAGCCTCTCCTCGTGCGCCTTCCGGAGGTACCCGGGAATCGCCCCGGGGTCGAGGTCGAGGTCGGCGTCGACGAGGGCGATCCAGGCACCGCGCGCCGCGAGGGTGCCGATCTTCACCGCGTAGCCCTTGCCCAGGTTCCGGTCGTAGTGGATGACCCGCATCGCGACGTCGCTGCGCGCAGCGAGCAGCCGCTCGTCGGTCCCGTCGATCGAGCCGTCTGATACGACGATCAGCTCGAGCTCGTCCGCGCCAAGCCCCTCGCCCGTCCCCTTCCGGATCACCTCGACGTTCTCGACGATCGCCGGCCCGCCGTTGTAGACGGGGACGACGACGCTGAGGAGCGGACGAGCCGGAACGTCTGCTCGCTCCACGCCCGCAGGCTCGGCCGTGATGCCGGGGCGACCCACGGGCACCGATTCTAGGTTGGGCCGGAGCTACCTCGCCGGGCCCGCCGGGAGCGGCCGGAGGAACGGGTACGTTGCCCGCGTGACCGGACCGGCACGCTGGGGGTTTCGGCGCAGGCTCCTCGACCAGCTCGACCGGGTGCACCTCGCGGCGCCAGCCGTACGCCTCTACGAGCTCGGGCTCGCGGCGAGGTCGCGACTCCACGGAGCGTCCGAGGTAGCGGACGGCCTGCCGGTACCCCCGGCGCGGCTGCGCGCACAGGTGGGGCCACTCCACGCGGATCCCGCGTTCTTCCTCGAGAGCGGTCGCCAGCAGGCGGAGCTGATCGAGCGGGTGCTGGCGCAGAACGGCGCGGCGCTAGAAGAGCTCGGCGCGCTGCTCGACTTCGGCTGCGGCTGCGGGCGCGTCCTGCGCCAGTGGGCCCGGCTCCCGCACACGCGCGTCCACGGCTGCGACATCGACGAGCGGATGATCGACTGGTGCCGCGAGCATCTTGACTTCGCCCAGGTTGCGGTGAACTCGAGCTCGCCGCCGCTCGGCTATGACGCCGGCACGTTCGACCTCGTGTACGCGTTCTCGGTCTTCACGCACCTGACGGAGGAGTCCCAGCACGCATGGATGGCCGAGTGCCGCCGCGTGCTCCGGCCCGGCGGCTTCCTCCTGATCTCGACGCTCGGCGAGCACTACGCGTCGCTCGACCGCCTCGCTCCCTCCGAGCTCGCCGCCTTCCGAAGCGGGCAGCTCGTCGTGCTCTACGAGGGCGCCTCGGGTAGGAGCCTGTGCAGCGCGTACCACCCCCCCGAGTACGTTCGAGCTCGTCTGGCGGCGGAGTACGAGCTCGTCTCCTTCATGCCCGCGGCCGACGACGGGCGCCACGACCTGCACCTGCTGCGCAAGCCGTCGACGCCCGCGGCCGCGTGAGGCAAAGGCTCGCGACCGCTCTCGGCTGGCTCGAGCGGCTGGCCTCGCGACCGCTCGGCGCGCTCCTCCTCTTCATCATCGCCCTCACCGACTACGCCGTGCAGGCGATCGCGTGGCCCTTGCGGACCGGACGCGACCTCGACGAGTACCTGCTCGCGTACATCCAGCTCTTCGACCGCCATGTCCTGCTGCCCTGGGCGCTCCAGTTCCGCACGCCGCTGACGCCGCTCGTGGCCGGCGCATCGCTGGACTTCGCGGGGGGCAGGCTCGCCGAGCCGATTGCGGCTCTCCTCTTCGCCCTCGCCGTCGTCGCCTGGGCCGCGGCGGCGCGCTACTTCGGACCCCGCGTCGCGCTGACAGTCGCGATCGCGCTTCTCCTCTACCCGGGCTACGGGCTCATGTTCCACGAGCTCGCCAGCGAGCTGGTGCTCGGCGCGGCCTTCGCAGGCTGGGCGCTGCTCGTGACGCGTGCCGCCTTCGCGCCCAGCGTCGCGCGCTTCGCGCTCGTGGGGCTCGGGGTCGCGGTGCTCGCCCTCGTACGCCCCGGGAACGCCGTTCTCCTCGTGTTCGCGTTCTTCCCACTCGTTCTCCGGCTTCCCTGGCGCACCCGCCTCGGGTCGGCAGCGGCTCTCGCAGCCTGCGCGGTGCTCCCGCTCGCGGCGTGGTCGGCCGTCAACGGCGTGCGCTTCGGCGACTACTCACTCGCCCGCGGCGGCAACGCGATCATCCCCTTCTACCGGGCGTTCATCACCGACCACATCGTCGCCCCGGAGAACGGGAGCGCCTCGCGCAAGCTCGCAGCGGCGATGCAGCAGCACCTGCTGACCCGGGAGCCGTACCGCGCGTACGACGTGACGCTGGACGAGCTCTTCCGGAACGGAAGCTTCCGGGTGCACGAGGACCTGTACCTGCTCTCGGACCAGGTCTTCGGCTGGAAGAGCGCGTACTCGGTGCTCCGGGACGCGGGCATCGAGGGTGTCCGCGCACACCCCGGGACGTACGCGGGCGGGGTGAGCCGCACAATCTGGAACGAGCTGGCGGCGGAGTCGTACTTCCGCGCGCTCCCCTCGGGAGAGCCCGCGAACGGCGGCGGTGCGGCGAGCGGAGAGGGGAGCACGATCGTCGTCCGCGGCCAGCGCCTCCCCAAGCCGACGGAGGGGCAGCCGATCCCGGGCGGTCAGGTGGCGTGGATCTCGCGCCCGGACCAGAGCATCCGCCAGGTGTGGGTCTCGCCGACCCGGTTCCGCTTCGCCTTCGAGAATCCGGGGGAGCGAGCTCGTTTCGAGGCGATCATGCGCGAGCAGAAGCGGCTCTTCGCAGCCCTTCCCGACCGCAGCGGCAACGCGACGCTCGGCCTAAGGCTGAACCAGCTCTCGCGCTGGTTCCCTCGGCCGCTCGTCTGGATCGTCCTCGGGCTCGTCGGCATCGCCTTCCGCAGGCCGCGCGGCTCGGCCACGCTCGTCGCCCTCGCGCTGGCGGCGTTCCTCGTCGTGCTGCTGAACGCGCTCGGGCTCTTCACTGACCTCCACTTCGCCCTCCCGGTGGCCCCGACGTTTGTGCTTCTCGGGCTTGGGGGGCTGCTCGGCGCCCGGCGAGATGCGGAAGAGACCTAGCCGCGAGCAGCGCGAGCTCCAGGCCCTGACCGGCGACCTCGCCTACGACAAACGTCGCCACGCGCGTCGCCTTCGACCGCGGGCGGCCGCTCGTCCAGGGCAACCCCGTTCGCGCGCTGGCGCAGGCGCGACGTGCGGCTAACGCGAGGTGAAGCGGGCCGCGAGGGCGCTCACCTCGGACGCCCCGTCGAGACAGTCCGCCCGCGCCGCCCCCGAGCGGGCTAGGCGCCGTCTGGGAGAACCGCGGTGGCGATCGCATCGGCCACCCGCTCGGCAGCCCGGCCGTCTATGTCGCCGACGACCTCGCGCGCGACCCGGCGCCGCTCCTCTGCGAGCTCTCGAGGATTTGCGAGCGCGCGCTGGATCCCGTCCACGACCTCCTCGAAGCGCTCCGCGCGGTAGAACGCGGTCGACGTCGCGAGCTCGCGGTAATGCTCACCGACGATGTTCTGGAACGCCCAGCTCTCGCCGGGCGGTCCGCCCTCGTCGTAGAGGACGCAGACCGAGGGCCGGTCGTTCACGAGCGCCTCGAGCAGGATCGTCCCGGCGTTCGTCACCACGCAGTCGCAGTGCTGCAGCAGCGTCGCGAGCTGCTCGAAGTCGCGGAAGCTCGGCTCCTGGACGCACGCGCCCTCGTGGCCCACCGCAGCGGCGAAGCGCTCGCGCCATTCGCGGTCGCGGGGATGCGGGCGGAAGAGGAGAGAGAAGCGCTCGCGGCCGGCTTCCTCCCACCAGGCGAGCAGGCGCTCCACGAAACGGCCCTCGTACGGCGTGTTCGTGGGCGTGTTCCCCATCACGACGACGAGCGGACGCCGCGGGTCGAGCGCGTACGAGCCGAGGAGCGTGTCGTACTCGTCCCGCGGTCGGTGGTGGAAATAGATGTCCGTCTGCGGCCAGCCGCTGACGACGACGCGGTCGCGGGGGATCCCGTGGTACCGGACGAGATCCTCCTCCATGCCGGCGTTCTGGACGACGTAGACGACGCAGTGCGGCGAGATGACGCCCTTGCCCACAGTGTGGTCCCAGCTCGCGACATGGGCTACCACGGGGATGCCGAGCCGGCGGGCGCCGGCGAGGAAGGGCACGGCCTTCCGCGGCTGCACATTGCTCAGCACGAGTGCGCCGCACTCATCACGCATCTGCGAGAGAAGCGGCTTCGGCACATGGCGCCGCGGACTGAAGAACCACCGCTCGAGTGCCCGGTCGATCAGCTTTCCGCGGGGAAGCCGGCCCTTGCGGTCGAGGTCGAGCATCCAGTTCCCGTGCCCGTGCTGCATGCGCTCGAGATGGAAGCCGTGCCGGTAGTTGAGGCGGATCGCGAGCGGGTAGAAGCCTGCGTGCCGGTCGAGGATCCGGTCGAGGCGCGCCGCGAGCTCGTCCGCTAGCCCGCTGGTGCGTCGCAGCGGCGCGGCGTCGATCGTGTGGACGCCGGACGCGCGGGCCCGCCATGCGCCGAGCTCCTCCTCGTCGAGGAGGAGGACGAGGGACAGGCGCCGGCCGAGCCGTTCCGCCAGCCGCCCGACGATCCCCGAGTCGAAGAAGAGCCGGGTGGAAAGCTGGTCCGGAAGGACGAGCCAGACGCCGTCGGGCATCGCGCGGTTCAGCGGGCGACGCCGAGGACGAGCTGGATGCGCTCGGCGAGCGACTCCCCGTCGAGTCCGTGGAAGCGCAGGGCCTCCTGCGGCGCACCGCACGCGGGCCAGCCCTCGACGCCGAAGACGGTGACCCGCTTGCCGTCGAGCTCGCGCCGGAGCAGGTCGCCGAGCGCCCCGACCGGCGCGTGATCCTCGAGGACGAGGACGTCCTCGAAGAGACCGGCGACCTCGGAGAGCCATGCGCGGTCGACGCGGTTCAGCCACGGAAGATCGACGACGGCGACTCCGGTGCCGCGCTCCGCCAGAAGCTCCGAGGCGAGAAGAGCCTCGTGCAGCATGACCGGCCCGTAAGAGACGAGGAGCGCGTCGGAGCCGGTGCGGAGGATCGAGCCGCGGCCCACCTGCGCCCGGTAGTCGTCCTCGAGCTCGATGCGGCGCGGCGAGGGGCCGATCGCGAGCCGGATGGCCACCGTCTCCACCGCGTCCTCGACCGCCCAGCGCAGCAGCTTCCGCGTCTCCTCGGAGCTCGCGGGCTGTACGACTGTCACGTTCGGGAGCGCGCCGAGGAGCGAGACGTCGCGCAGCGACTGGTGCGACTTGCCGGGGCCGGCGGGGACGAGCCCGGCGTAGTGGAGCGCGTAGACGACCTTGCTGCCTTCGCTCGCCTGGTTGTAGATCTGCTCGTTCGCGCGGGAGGCGAGGAAGGCGGCGAACGAGTTGACGACCGGGAGCAGGCCCTGGCGCGCGATCGCGGAGGCGGTCGAGACCATGTCCTGCTCGGCGATCCCGCATTCGACGAAACGGTCCGGGAAGGCCAGCTCGAAGGCCCGTACACGGCAGTCGGAGGCGAGGTCGGCGTCGAGCACGACGAGGTGGTCGTGCGCTCGGGCGAGCTCGACCAGCTCCTCGCCGTAGGCCTCGACGACGTACTCGTCCGTCACCTTCGCGTGCAGCGGCACGCCCGCGCCGCTCGCGGGCTCCGCCTCGAGCGACTCCTCCGTCCCGACCTTCTGCTCCTCGACCGGCTCGAGCGCCAGCTCGCGGAGCCCGACCTCTGCGAGCCGCTCGCCGATGCGCGCTTCGATCTCGTCCCGCGCCCGCTCGAAGTCCTCGTCGCCCGGCGCCCCGGCATGCCAGCGGTAGAAGCCGCCGCCCTCCGCGAGCGCGGCCGAGTGCTCCATGAACGAGACGCCCTTGCCCTTGACCGTGCGGGCGACGAGCGCCTGCGGACGGTCGTCCACCTCCTCGAACTCGTCGAAAGCCGCCCGAAGCTCCGCGTGGTCGTGGCCGTCGGAGGAGCGCACGTGCCAGCCGAACGCCTGCAGCTTCGCCTCCAGGTCTTCGAGCGCGAGGATCTCCTCGGTCAGCTTGTCCGACTGGAGCTCGTTCCGGTCGACGACGACCGTGAGCTGCGAGACCCGGTCGTGCGCCGCCGCCTGCAGCGCCTCCCAGTTCTGCCCCTCCTGCAGCTCGCCGTCGCCGGTCAGCACGACGACGCGTCCCCCCAGGCCGAGGTTCCACTTCGCCCACGCGATCCCGCGCCCCTTGGAGATCCCCATCCCGAGCGAGCCCGAGTTCGCCTCGATCCCGGGCGTGCGCACGTCCGGGTGGCCGTCGAGGCCACCGAGTCGGCGAAGCCCGAGGAGCTTCTCACGGGGCAGGGCGCCGAGCGCGTACAGGACCGCGTAGAGCCCCGGGACGTCGTGCCCCTTCGAGGAGAAGAAGACGTCGCGGTCGGGGTCCTCCCAGCCGAGCTCCGCCGTATTCAGGCGCTTGCAGAGCAGGTGCACAAAGAGGTCGAGCGAGCTGAACGTCGATCCCAGGTGGCCCGATCCGGCACGTTTGACCGCGACGAGCGCGTTCAGCCGGCACATGTCGGCGAGGAGGCCGAGCCGCTCGTCCTCCGCGATCTCCGCGGCGCGCACGCGGTTGAAGTCGCTCTGGGGGATCAGGTGCAGCGCAGGCATGTCGGCAGTGGGACGCTAGCGTGCCGCGCCCGCTAGGACCGCGGCCAGGGGTGCTCGCGCAGAACGTCCTCGACGACGTCAACGCCCCACCCGGGCCCGCTGGGCACGCGCAGCTCGCCGCCCTCGATCGCCGGAATCGCGGTCACGAGGTCGTCGCGCCAGGGCACGTCGTCGACGTCGATCTCGAGGATCCGCGCGTTCGGGATCGCGGCGCACCACTGCGCAGCGATGAACGTCGCGAGGTGGGAGTAATAGTTGTGCGGGGCGCAGTTCACCTCGAACGTCTCCGCGAGGTCTGCGATCTTCTTCGCCTGGTGGAAGCCGTTCCAGATGACGTCGACCGAGGCGACGTCCATCGCCGCGGCCTCCAGGAAGGGGCGGAACCCGCGACTCCCGTACAGATTCTCGCCCGAGCAGACCGGCATCGGCGCGCGCTGCCGGACGAGGCCGAGTGCCGCGGGGTCGAAGAGATCGACCTCGAGGAAGAGGAGGCCGAAGTCCCGCAGCGCGTTCGCGACGTGCAGGCAGCCCTCCGGTTCGAGGCTGAAGTTGAGGTCGACGATTGGCTGCGCTTTTTCGCCGGTCCCCTCGGCGAACGCCTCGAGGAGCCGGACGAGCGCGTCGGCGATCTCGGCGGTGCGGATCGTCCCGTCGCCCGTGCTGAAGCCGGGCATGAGTACCTGCGGCTCCTCGCCAGGCACCACGACATTCGTCTTGAACGCCGTGTAGCCGTGTTCCACCACCTCACGGCCGAGGGCCACGACCTCGTCGTAAGACGCGAGCTTCGGAGTCTGCGTCGCCTCCCAAGCACGTGCGCGCGTCGTTCCGCAGTGCGACCAGTAGAGCGGGATCGTCTCGCGCGTCGGCCCCCCGAAGAGCTCGTACACCGAGATCCCGAGCACCTTGCCTTTGAGATCGAG
>Ga0066903_100004118_pt1 | contig 12173 bp, 18 predicted proteins | sample PanSoiMetaGPlot1_FD_67491 | JGI IMG/M metagenome (GOLD analysis project Ga0066903, IMG submission 67491) | Tropical forest soil microbial communities from Panama analyzed to predict greenhouse gas emissions - Panama Soil - Plot 1 (version 2) | ecosystem: Environmental > Terrestrial > Soil >...
CCGGAAGCCCGAATCGTCGTGCGTAGGTTTGCGGCGTCCTTGGGCTACACCGTCGCCCAGATCGAGGATCCGCAGCCCGGAAGCTACGGGCCGTATGTCCTGCGTGATGCCGCTGGTCGCGACATGTGGCTCTACGGCATGCCACTCACGGGCATCGCCGACGCGCTGCTGTGCCTCGAGCGCGAGCGGGAGCTCCCGCTCGACCGCTACGCTGAAGCGTGGAAGGACTTCGGGAAGACCTGGAAGCGCTAAGCAAACGAACTCTCGTCACCTTGGGGCCGCGCGCAAATGCGCGGCCCCTCGTTTTTAGAAAATCCCGAATTTCCTGTTTGGCAATTTTTCACCGAACAGCAACGCGGGCGGCAATCCCGCCGATTCACACAGCCCCGCGCTGCGGTGCGGGTGGCGACAGGCAATCCTACCAGTGGTGCTCCCGCCTGTCGTCACCCGTCATTTGCGGAGGACGATTCCGGTCTCAAGCGAAGCGGAGGGTAAATGAGAGTCTATATCGCCGGATCACTTAGGAACGTGAGCGGCCTCGAAGCCGTGTTCACCGCCGCCCCGCTGCGTGCGCGAAGTTCAAGCTCGATCGCGACGGCATCGACCGGGCCGATGTGCTCGTGCTCGTGAAGCCTTGTGGGGAGAGCGCGATTTGGGAAGCGGGCTACGCCGCTGGTGCCGATAAGCCGGTGATCGTGCTGCTCGACGAGAAGCCCGCTCCCGGTGTCGCGCGAGAGCAGCGACCGGGCTGGGATTGTTACGGCGACGAAGTGACGAAATTCAACAAAATCTAAGAGGTCTCGATCGTGAAAATCATCAGCGCGGACGAAAGACTCGCCGAGCCGCGCGGCATCAAGCTCCTGATCGCCGGATCGACCGGCGTGGGCAAGACCTCGCTGCTGCGCACCACCGCCGTCGAACGCGTGCTGTTCCTCGACGCCGAGGCTGGGGATCTCGCGATACAGGATCTGCCGGTCGATACGATCCGGATTGACGACTGGCCGACAGCGCGCAATCTCGCGGTTCGCATCGGTGGACCGAGTCCATCATTCGCGCCGACCAGCTGCTACTCGCAGGCGCACTTCGATGGCGTGGGCGGATGGCTCGAAAACATCGAGCGCTACGACATTATCTTCGTCGACTCGATCACCGCCATCAGCCGGCTCGCGTATCGCTGGGCTGAGCAGCAGCCCGAGTGCTTCTCGCGCACCGGCACCAAGGACACGCGCGCCGCTTACGGCCTGCTCGCACGCGAAATGCTGACCTGGCTGAGCCGGATCCAGCACTCGCGCGGCAAGCACGTTGTCTTCGTCGGCATCCTGGAGAAGGCAACCGACGAGTTCAACCGCTCGCTCGGCTACCAGGTGCAGATGGAAGGCCAGAAAGTGCCGCGCGAGATCTCGGGCATCGTCGATGAGTTCCTGGTGATGGAGTTCGTCAACTTCGACGACGGCAAACCCCCCGCGCGCGCGTTCGTCTGCACCTCTCCGAACAAGTGGGGATTCCCGGCGAAGGACCGCAGCGGACTCCTTAACCAGATCGAACCGCCGGATCTCGGCAAGCTAATCGAGAAGCTGACCAGTCCCGGTCAGCGCAAGTCTCTTAACCACGGGCAACTACAGGAGGTAACGCATGCCCATTGACTTCACTGATGCGCCGGAACAGCGCGGATTCGAGCCAATTCCGGAAAAAACAATCGTGCCGCTGACGATGCACATTCGTCCCGGCAACGCTGGCGAGGGCGGCATGCTCAAGCGTAGCTCCAAGGGCGACTGCGAAATGCTCGACTGCGAGTTCATCGTCGTCGAGGGCGAGTACAAGAACCGCAGGTTCTGGCAGAACCTGATCATGGGCGGCACCACAGCCGGCCACGAGCAGGCGCGCGAGATCTCGCTCGGTCTGCTCAAGGCGATCGTGGATTGCGCGAAGGGCCTGGATCCCAAAGACGACAGCGCTGCGGCCCGCGCGGCCCGCACGCTCGAATACAAAGATTTCGACGGCATGAACTTCCGCGCTCGCCTCGGTATCGAGAAGGGCGGTCCGAAGTTCGTGAACGGTCAGCCGACCGGCGAGAATTATCCGGACCGGAATTACATCCTGGAGGTGATCACGAAGGGCCGGAAGGACTGGCAGCCGGTCGAGCAGCAGCCGCCATTTAACGGTGGTGGAAAGGGTGCGGGGGACGGAGCCGCTGCGGCTGCGCCCGTCGAGCGCCCGGAGTGGGCCTAATGAAGAAGCCTCACTCCCTCGGAGAGGTCTCGCTCTCCGCGCTTGAGGACATCTGGCAGCGCGATGCTACCGCTGCCGCTATCGCGGGTGCGCGTGGGGTCGTCTCGTTCGACGGCCCCATTCCACTTGGTACGCCAGTCGGACGCTTAAGCGACTCCGAATGGGGGTGGATCTTCGCGGCGATGCTGTTCGCATGGATCTCTGTGCGAGCTCGGCAAGCCACGTCGGAGCAGATTGACACCGAGCAGGTCGTCCGCCTGACCGCGCTCGATCCCCAGCCGTGGGACGCGGGCGCGGTGGAGACGATCTTGCCGGACCTGTTCAAAGCCTGCCCCGATATCAATTGGTCGCTCCCGCTTGGAAAGCTGCCACGCGAGTCCGTTGTCGAGCTCCTGCTCAGGGCGATGCCGCTGATCCGCAAAGCGCAGATCGCACGCGACCTGAGCGACAAGGGCGTCACCCGTAAGTCCAAGGCGAGCGTTCTTGCGCGCCAAGCCAATGCTGCGGCGGGCGGACCGTTAATCGCGCCGGGGGATCCCGACGACGACCTGCTTGGAATCTAGAGTTTGAGGGTATGTCATGCTCAATCTCAATCGCGTCGTGTTATCGCTCGAACCGATCAATGTCGCGGTCAACGATGCGATTGAGCGCGCAGCTGCGACGGCCCCCGAGATCCCGAGACCTTATCTCGGTGCAAGCATTATCGGGCACGATTGCGCGCGGCGAATACAGTATGATTGGTGGTGCAAACCGGATCTGCCGGCGCGGGTGCGTGCGATCTTCGACCGCGGGCACCATACCGAAGCGCGCACGCGTCAGCAGATGGTCGCCGCCGGCTTCAAGTTCGCGCCCGACGAAGCGTGCGCGTTCACCGCTGTTAATGGCGCGCTACGCGGACACGCAGATGGAATCATTCACAACGGTCCGCAACTCCCCGGCGTCTACCTGATCTTCCCGCTAATTTGGGAATGCAAATGCTTGAGCGCTAAGAACTGGCGCGCGGTCGAGCGCGACGGGCTCGTGAAGGCGTTCCCGCAATACGCTGCGCAAGTGGCCATCTATCAAGCGTACCTCGAAGTCACCAATCCCGCGCTGTTCACCACAGTGAACGCTGATACCTGCGAGCAGCTGCACATGCTCGTGCCGTTCGATGCTGCACGCGCGCAATACTGGTCCGACCGCGCCGTGATGATCATCGAGGCGACGCGTGCAGGCGAACTGCTACCGCGCGCATACGACGATCCGGAGGATTGGCGCTGCAAAATGTGTCCACACAAGAGGCGTTGCTGGGGGATCCCATGAGCATGAGCGCACCCGACCCCCTCGCCGCGTTCGCTAAGAAGCTGGCTGCGTGCATCCGCCTGCTGACCAGCAATCGTGGCGGCGAGGTCGATGCCGCGGCGCAGGGCATCGTGCGGATGCTGCTAGCCAACAGCGGAACCATCGACCTGCACGCCGTCGCTGAGCGTCTCGAAACGCCACCCGGCATGAACGAGGCGACGAAGGAGAAGATCCGCAAGGCGCTCAAGGACGAGCGCGCCGCCGGCTACGCCGAAGGCGTGCGGGCGATGGAGGCAAAGCAGGGCTCCGCCGATACGTTTCGCAGCACCAGCGCCAGCGCCGGCTTCGGTACCAGCAACATGCCCGACTGGCGTGATGTTGCGCGCTACGTGCAGCGCGAGAAGTCCCGAGTCAGAGGTCTCAATGACCGGACCGAGGAGTTCATCGACGACATGGCTAGTCGCACGGTGAACCCGTACTACAACCCGAGTTCGAGGCAACTCGGCTGGCTCAACAGTTTGTTTTTGAGGCTAGGAGGAAAGATCACATGACGAAAGCGAAAAGCGGAGCCGATTGGCGCACACGGTCGCACTTTACATACAGCGCCACAAGCATCGCCTCGATGCCTGCCACCACGAGTTCGTTGACGACATGGCTGCGCACTTAGTGCCGGGGCATGAGCCATCCACCAAACAGTGCGAGTACCTCGAACGTCTTCTCGATCAGGTTAATGCGTAAGGCTGGAGGGGGAGATCACGTGATCAAACTCAGCGGAAACGGCTCCACCACATCGTTGGCATGTCCGATCTGCGGCGAGGATGGGGGCCTGCATCACGGTCGAATCGTCGTTTTCGATCGTGCGGAGGACGATCCGCACATTTTGCGCACGATCGTCGATGACGAAGCGGTCCAGACCGCGGTGGTCACGAATAAGGATTCCGGCAATCCCAGCTTACGTCGGCACGGCATGACCGTCGATTTTAGCTGCGAGTTCGGACACGAGTGGGTGCTAACGATCGCGCAGCACAAGGGACAGACATTCTTCGGCTGGCAGCGCCGATAGCAAAAAGAGGCGAAGCAAATGTCAACGGTGCTCGAAGTTCGGCAAGCGCTGACGGATAACGGCTACACGATAGTTCCGGTGACGGGAAAGAAGCCGCCATTCAAGGCTTGGCAGAAGATCGAGAACGTCTCGCGCCCGATGCTGGAGCATTGGGATCGGAACTGGCCGGGGGCGACCAATACCGGCATCCTGACCAAGCACACGCCGACGCTCGACGTTGATATTCTCAACGAGCCCGCCGCCATCGCGGTCGAGGATCTAGTGCGCAAATGGTTCGATGGGCGCGGCCGCTTTCTGTCGCGCATCGGCAGACCGCCGAAGCGCGCGTTCGTATTTCGCACTGCCACTCCCTTTGCCAAGATTACCGTCAACCTGGTCGCTCCCGGTGGCAAAGCCAGCGATGGCGAAAAACTCGAGTTTTTGGCCGAGGGGCAGCAAGTCGTCGCCGCCGGCATCCATCCGGATACCGGCAATCCCTATACCTGGCCGCTCGGCAACCCAACCGATATCGCGCGCGCAGATCTACCCGAAGTCGATGAAGCCGAGGCGAAGAAACTCGTAACCGCGATCGTCGAACTGCTGTGCCGCAACTTCGGTTACACCCGGGTGAGTGTGGTTCCCCTGAGCGGAGTCGGCGGCATACAGCGCGCCGCGGACTAGCAGCAGCTGATTGATAACATCCGCACTGGTGTCGAGCTACACGCCAGCACGCGCGATCTGGCCGCCAAGTTAGCGCGCGCCGGTACAGACGGCGGCGCCATCGTCAACTTCCTGCGTGCGCTGATGGATGGATCCGCCGCTCCGCGCGACCAGCGCTGGCAGAGCCGCTATGACAACCTTCCGCGTCAGGTCGATTCCATCCAAGCCAAGATCGAGCAGGAGAAGGCAGCAGCCGCTGCGAGAGGCGCCGCTCCGGTGATCACGCTGACCGGCATGCCATCGCCATCAGCGCCGCCACGACCATCACCGTTTCCAGCGTCCCCGCCGCCGTCCTCGCCACCACCCCCATCCCCGCCGGGAGTGGGAACAGCAGCGCCGGCTCCGAATCCGTCCGGACCATCGCCGCTCGAAGACGTGCATAGCGTCTTTAAGAAGTGGCTGGGCGAGGACTACGATACTGACGTGCTCGACGCCGTGCTGGCCACGGGCGCGGCGTCGCGGCTGACCGGCGACGCGCTCTGGCTGATGGTCATTTCCGGCTCCGGCAACGCCAAGACCGAGACCGTGCAGGCGCTCGGCGGGGCTGGCGCGTGCGTGACCAGCACGATCACGTCCGAGGGTGCGCTCTTATCGGCGTCCCCGCGCAGCGCGAGCGCGACCGGCGGGCTCCTGCTCAAGGTCCAGCTGGGCAATCACGGCCTGCTGGTCATCAAGGACGTGACTTCGATTCTCTCGATGGACAATCGGGTGCGCGCCCAGGTCCTGGCCGCACTGCGCGAGATCCACGACGGCAAGTGGGAGCGCAACGTCGGCAAGGACGGCGGGAAGACGCTCACCTGGGTCGGCCGCTTAACGATCGTCGGCGCCTGCACCACCGCCTGGGACACCGCGCACAGCGTCATTTCGGTCATGGGCGACCGCTTCGTCATCGTGCGCGCCGATTCGAACGCGCCCGCTGGGCGGCTTAGCGCCGCCGGCAGAGCTATCGCCAATACCGGGATGGAAGTCGCCATGCGGGCCGAATTGGCGGCAGCTGCCGGCGCTCTGCTCGCCAACGCGAGCACCGACGAATATCAGCTTGAGCCCGCCGAGACCCAGCAGCTGATCAAGCTCGCCAACATCGTGACCTGGACGCGCTCGGGCGTGGAGCGCGATTACAAGGGCGACATGATCGACGCGCACGCGCAGGAAATGCCGACCCGCTTCGCCCGGCAGCTGACCCAGCTTATCCGCGGCGCGGTGGCGATCGGTAGGTCCCCCGACGAAGCCATGAAGCTGGCGATGCGCTGCTCGCGCGACAGCATCACCCCGTTGCGGCGGGCGATCCTGTTCGACGTTGCCGAGCACCCCGAGGCCGAGCCGCGCGACGTTGCCGAACGCATCACCCGGCCGCTGCGCACGGCCGAGCGTGAGCTCCAAGCGCTCTACATGCTCGGTGCCCTGGAGTGCGAAATGCAGCCCGCGATCGTACACGGACGCACGGTGACGGTGACGTACTACGACCTGTCGCCGCGACTCGATCGCGGATTGCTGTTGTCGATGAGCTAGTTAAGCTTCGGCGGAAATATGAGTCTGTTCCAAGCTTTGATTCTGTCTGGCGGAAATATGTAAAGTTAAAGTTCTTCTTCTATATTAGAATCTCCCCCCACTCTCCCCTTATTCATTTTTCCGCCGCAGGTGCTCTACGCGAAAACCTAGAGGAGGAGACCCCATGGCTGACCAGCAAGCACTGCGCAACCAAAGCACCGCGGACATCGACGCTTTTCTCGAAGACTTGGTGGAGAAGCGCGGTCCGACCGGACGCGGCCGACTCATGTTCGCCCTCGATGCCACGGCTTCACGGCAGCCGACGTGGGACACTGCCTGCCAACTCCAGAGCCAAATGTTCGCGGAGGTCGCCTCGATCGGCAGCCTCGATGTCCAGCTGGTCTATTTCCGTGGATCCAGCGAGTGCAAATTCACCGGCTGGGTTTCGGATGCCGAGAAGCTGGCCAAAGCCATGCAGCGCATCGTGTGCGAGGCTGGATGGACCCAGCTGCGCAAAATCCTCGCCCACGCCAAAAAAGAGACCGCGCTACTCCAGGTCAGCGCTTTGGTCTTTGTCGGCGATGCGCTCGAAATGCCTCCATATGGCGAAGATGACCCTGACAAGCTCATTCCGATGGCGGACGAGCTCGGCCGGCTGGGCGTGCCCTGCTTCATGTTCCAGGAGGGCGGCGACGAGACGGTCGAGCGGGTGTTCCGGGACATCGCCGAGCGCAGCCACGGCGCTTACCACCGCTTCGATCCAGGCGCGGCGCAGCAACTGGCCGCACTCTTGAAGGCGGCTGCCACGTTCGCCACCGGCGGCCTGGCAGCGCTCGAGAAGCGCAGGGACGCCGAGGCCGTCAAGCTGCTGTCGCAGATGAAAAAGTCCTGAAATACCCCGCCCGTCACCCGCCGCGAGATACCTACTCAAGTGACGCGGCGAGTCGTAATCAAAGCCCTCAACCGACTACGCGGCGTGGCTATGGAACCCGTCCGATCGGGGCCAATGCCAACTCCTAAATCCGGCTGGGGTCCCTCTCTTTGGCCCGGCTAAAATTAGAGTTCCGGACCAAAGCAACGTAGGCTCTCTTTCGGGCTGGATCTGGAAACCGGATCCGTCCGGATCGGTCTGGGCCGCTCGTGCAACTTGCGCGTGCGCGAGTTCCGTCGGGTTCCATCGCGGATCGGCTGAAAGAGACGATTTTTCAGTTGCGCGAAAACCGGGCTTGTTCCGTCATTGCGCCGATTCACGACCGCTCTGTCTATGCGTTAAAACAAGTGATTTCAACGGCTTAAATAGCCTGAATCGAGGCGAGATCTCCGGATAAAGTGTCAAAAACCCCGGAATCGGGCCGTTTTTTGCCCCACCCAGGCACCTATAGGGGGCTAAAGCTCAATTTTATTACAAAAAGCACACGCTCCGGGGGGGGGGGGCCAAAAATTTCCGAAGGCACCCTCCAAACTCGAGCGTGGCAACGTCCGACCTTTGCAACCTTTCCGCGAATTTTGAGCGTTCTACGGCAAAAAAGTTCCATTTTCGGGCCCCGTAAATGATATTCTCCGGGCCGGGAACCCGTTTTCGGGGTGTTTTTGGCACCTATCGCCGGTTGAACCTCTCGAGGGGAGCGCCCCATTCTCCAGAGGTTCCTCAGGACTTCCGAGGATCCTTCCGCCCTCCGGCCGGGTCGATTCCGCGGAGCTCTCCCCAATACCGTGTAACGACATGTAACGATATGTAGCAATTTGTAGTCGCTCTGCACGGTTCAGATTCGGCCTGAAATAGGGGTATTTCCGGGCTTTCTAGGAGGAGGCGAGGATGCTGATCTTGATAGTGGAGGAAACCGCGTCGCGGCATGGCCGGTTTGACGGCTGGATTGACGGCTATGGTCGTATCGTCGCGTAGTCGACGCAGCCATTCCTGGACGCCGCGCGGGAGCTGGTGGAGCACGGCGTCGATCCGGCGACGATCTTGCTGATGCGGCATCGCAAGACCGGCACCGACTCGCTGCGCGGTCCTATCGGCAAGGCGGCGAAGCTCGATGCCTCGGGGGGTAAGCTCGCAGTTTATCGGGCCGTGCACGCTGCGCATAAGCCCGCCTGTGCATTCTCCGGCGTGGAGGCTGGCCGGGACCCCATCGAGTGATGATTGCGCTCCGCACCGATCGCGTGCACAGTAGGGAAAGCTTTTCATTCCGTCCCCGAGGGGATCCCCTCGATGCCCCGCAAGTCCGCCAACCAGCGCGAGATGGAGGGCGTCGTCGCCGACGCCGGCCCCCACATCCCTCCGCACCACGAGCGCCCGGACCCGCCGGCAGGCATGTCGGCGGCCGCTGCCGCGATCTGGACCGACGTCGTCAACAGCATGCGACGCGGCTGGTTCTCGAAGGAGACGCACGAGCAGCTCTCTCGCTACTGCTTCGCCATGGTCGAGTGCCATCGGCTCGAGACGGCGCTCGCCGCCATTGCCGACGTCGGGTCCGCGGAATACGACCGCATCACGAAGCACCTCGGCCTCACCGCCGCGCGCGCCCTGAGCTACGCTCGAGCGCTGCGGATCACGCCGGTCTCCAACCGCGAGAACAAGAACATCCTCGACGCCCGCGATTCCGCGCGCAGCATCTATCGCAAGCCGTGGCTCGACGTCGATGACGACGAGCCCGCGCCCAAGAAGCCATGGGAGATCTGAAGATGGCCGAGCCGACCGTGGTCGCGTTTCCCCATGACGAGCGCGCGGCCCCGCCCGCCCGCTTCTCGCCGGCCGAGGCCGAGACCTGGAAGGCGGTCATCGGCTCGCGCCCGGCCGGCCATTTCGGTCCCGAGGTCTTCGCGCTGGTCGAGGCGTATTGCACCACCGCGCTGCTGTGTGACGACGTCGCGGCGCGCATGCGCACGGAGGAGGGTGTCGATGTCGCGCTGCTCGACGGCGACGAGTACCGGGGGCTGCTCACGACGTACGGCGAACTGTCGGATTCGCTGATCGATCTTGCCGCCGCGCTAGGCATCCTGCCGGCCGGCGGCAAGCGGAGGCGCGATGTCGACGATGTCGGCGCCTGACGAGCGCAGGTCCGCGCAGCAGCAGGCGGGCGAGGGCCTGAGCGACCTCATCGAGTTCGTCACCGACCGCGTGCTCGACTTTGCCAAGCTAGCGCAGCGCCGGGACCTGGACGACGCCGTGACCGGGGACGCGCTCGCCGTCACCGTCAGGCAGATCGTTCAGCGCACCGTGAGCTACGTCCGGCGCAGTCGCGGTTGGCAGTGACGGGAGGGGGCTAATGCGGGTCGACGTCGAGGTGGGGTACTGCGAGCGCGGCTTCACCGCCAGGCTGCCGGGCGTGCTGCACCCGCCGATCGTCGCGCTGTCGCTGAGCGGGCTGCGCCAGCAGATCGCGCAAGCGATCCCCGAGGCCGAGCTCGTGCTGCACCTCGATCGCGCCGCCGCCGCCGAGCAGCGCCAGCGCAAGAGCACTCAACACCTCGAGCGCGGCGCCCGGCGTCGGATGTGGAAGTGACGATGCGCGTTCAAGGTCCGGACTGGCTCGCGCATGTGCATCTTAACGGTGCGGGCAGGGTGAACCATGCCGACCGCGCCGTCAGCTTCTTGCTCGGGAAATCGGTCGGCGACATCCTCGCTCAGGCGGCGCGGTGCAACTGGACGGTCGAATTGAGCGCGGAGGAGTGCCGGCAGGTCACGGCTGGGAGCGAGGGGGTTGCGCCGGGGTGAGCGGGGGACGATGGGCATTTCGCAGGAATCGACATGATCGCGCTCAATGACGAGCAGCTCCGTACTGTGATGCAGTTCGCCCAGCCGCTGCCGCGCTGGCAGCGCGACCGGTTCCTACGCGCCGTGGCGCGCAATCTCGACGGCGTTCCGATCGGTGACGGTTCGGTGCATCATGCTGCGGTGGCGGCGCAGCGCGAGGTCATCAATGCGGCTCCGGCCCCGCGTGCGGAGTATTCCGGTAGCTAGTCGGGGATGAGCTTGTCGACCACGTCGATGGGCGGCGCCGGCTTCGGCTTCTCGGGTAGCTTACCCGTGTAGCACGGGTGGCGCGGATCGAGCGGCCAGCCGTCGAGGCCAACCGCGTTGTCGAAGCCGCGCTGCTCGACGAACTTCTTGCGGCCCTCGTGGCACGGCCGGCACAGCGATTGCAGTTCGCCGAACCAGAATTGGTGTGGATCTCCCTTGTGCGGGTGGACGTGGTCGGCCACGGTCGCCACTACTGGCTCGTTGTTGGCAAGGCAGAACGTGCACCAAGGTTGTTGCTGCAACTGTCGCCGGGCCCGATTGCGCCAGCGCTGCGAGCCATAGAGCTTCTGGAGCGCGGCGCGGTCCTTCACGCCCGCCGGCATGTAGTCGGGCTTCTGTGCGGCTCTCGGCGGTGACGGCTTCATGCGGGTAGGGTAACATAGGTGCGTGCTCGGCGGGAGTGACGCGGGAGTGAAGCAGATGGCTTGGAGCTCAGGTGACACGTGGGCGGTGCCGCCCTCCGATGCTGAGATCGCGCGCGATGTCGCGGATTTGGCTCGACGCCAACGTCGCTGGAAAGAGGTCCGAGCGCGTGCGGAGGCGGTGCTTTCTCACGGCAGCGAATCCAGAACGTCACTCGCTCGGTGGCAGCGTTGGAGAAAAACCAGAACGCGAGCGTAGGCCGTCTTGGCAGTGCGTGAAGAAGAGCGGCGAGATCGGCGCGGGCTTCCGCATACGCCTTGGCGTAGGCGGCACATCCGGGCGGAGTATCCGGCGTCCGTTATGCCACATCGGTACGCCTCCAGAAGATGGCCGGTAGGTCGATGATCTCGGCGTCCTTCGTCTCCGCGCGCGCGGAGATTTGGGCGTGAGCGGGGCGAGCGCCTTCTCGCGGTCCTCCTGCTCGCGCTCGCGTTGCATCGCGATCACCTGCCGCAACGTCTCGAATTGGTCTTCGGTGGAGAAAAACTCCGGCTCCGTGCTGCGCGGCAAATCGAGCTCGACAGCCGCGGGTCCGGGGCTACTTTTCCCCGGCTTCTTCCCCAGCAACGTGCGCAGCGCGCCGAGCTGTGTGGCAAGCGAATCGAGCGCCTGGGCGAGCTCATCGTCCTGCATCGCCGTTGCCTGTGTTGATGCCACTAGGGTCCTCGCCGTCGTCACCGTCAACGTTGACGCCCTCGCCCGGCGTCACCGCCGACTACGTGGCGAAGGCGTTCGGTGTGCCGATCAACAGCGATCCGCGCACGCTCGCCATCCTGCACGAATGAGTGAAAGACGAAAATTCAATTCGGGATGGCCGAGCATGTCGGCAAAGCCGTGGGGCAGAGCATCGTGATTAAAAATCGCCCCCGGCGGCGGAAATCTTGGCGCCGAGGCGATCGCGAAAGCCCTGCGGGACGGTTACACGATCGGACTCATTCAGCTCGGCAACTCGCAATCAATCCG
>Ga0066903_100004119_pt1 | contig 12173 bp, 11 predicted proteins | sample PanSoiMetaGPlot1_FD_67491 | JGI IMG/M metagenome (GOLD analysis project Ga0066903, IMG submission 67491) | Tropical forest soil microbial communities from Panama analyzed to predict greenhouse gas emissions - Panama Soil - Plot 1 (version 2) | ecosystem: Environmental > Terrestrial > Soil >...
GGACCCACGACGCTTCCGAATCTGACCCTCCGCTGCGACGTCCACCACTTCCGGACCCACCCCGAGAACGAGCGCTTCCGCAAGGGCGCAGCCGTTCAGCCCGCGGCCCCCTGATCTCACAGCGCTCGCTGAGCACGACCGCGTTCGCGTCATCATGGCGCGTGCGCCCGCTGCTCTTCGCGACCTACCTGGCACCGAACATCAGGCCGCTCTACGAGTTCGCCGCTGCCGCCTGTGGCGCCGGGCGGCTGGTCGATGGCGACGACTGGCGCGAGCTGGCCCACGGACGCATCGACGTCGCGTTCGTGTGCGGGCCGCCCCTCATCTGGCTGGAAGGAGCGGTGGAGGCCATCGCGGCGCCCGTCCTCGCCGATCCGCGCTTCGAGGATCGACCGCTCTACAGCTCGGAGGTCGTGGTCGGCGCCCGCAGCGCGCATCACTCGCTCGCCGACCTGCGGGGCGCCAGGTGGGCGTACAACGAGCCCAGCTCGTGGTCCGGCTACTGGGTCACGCTGGACCGCGTCGGGAGCTGGGGATACTTCGGCGAGGTGGTGGCGGCGGGCAGCCATCAGGCCGCCCTGCGGATGGTGGCGGACGGCGACGTCGACGGCTCCGCGATCGATGCGCAGGTCCTGGCCGTCGAGCTGCGCGACCACCCCGAGCTCGCGGGGCAGGTGCGCGTGGTGGAGACGCTGGGGCCGGCCCCGATCCAGCCAGTCGTCGTCCGCGCGGACCTCGACGCGGAGCTGAAGCACGCCGTCCTCGAGCGTCTGCTCACCCTGGGGGGCGAGGTGCTCGAACGGTACTTCGTCAGGCGCTTCGCGCCGGCTCCCGACTACGCGCCGATCGCCGAGGCCCTGGGCCGCCTGCGGATCGACGTCGCCTCAGGGCAGCAGCTGCCCGGTGTCGAGGTCGACCGACACGCCGTCATGGGGCGCCGCCCGATCTCGTGACCGAAAGCTGATCGTCAGCCTGCGCTGCGGTCCGGACAGGTCGACGGTGACGAGCAGGTACCCGAACGCCACGATCGGCTTCGTCTCCAGCGTGTACTCGCCGTCCGTCACCGGAGGCGTCAGCGCTCCCTTCGGAGCGGTCGCGGCGAAGCCGCCGCTGCCGGCGACCACGTAGGGGATCTGCCGGCCGTCGACGGCTCTGGTGTACCGCTGATAGAGGTGCGCGTGGCCGGACAGCACCGCGTCGGGCCACAGGCCGGCGGACCGGCAGGCATGGTCGATGTCGTCGGCCAGACCGGTGGTGCCTCCGTGTCTGGCATCGACCGAGGCCGGCGGATGGTGGCAGGCGACCAGCACCGCGCGCTCCCCCGCCTGGCGAGCCGGCCTGAGCCGCCGCAGCTCGGAGGTCAGGAACTGGATCTGGTCGTCGCCGATCGGATAGTGGCCTCCCTGCGACGAGATCACGCCGGGGCCTTCGAGCACGTTGGTGTAGAGGCCGATGATGGAGACGTGGGGGGCGTCGAGCGTGAAGTAGACCCCCGGCTGCGTCATGGTGGTGCGGACGAGCCCGCCCGCGTCTGGGGAGGGCCCCGGCGCGTCGGTGCAGAAGTTGCGGAGGAACGCGGCCAGCGTCGGGATCTGCGGCATGTTCGGATCCGCTCCGAACACCGCGCCGTCGTGGTTGCCCGGGATGGCGAAGATCGGCCGGTCGTAGGCGCGGAACGGCTCGTAGAACTGGTCGTAGTAGTACTGGGCCTCGCCGAAGTAGTAGACGACGTCGCCGAGATGGAAGAAGAACGCCGGGACGGATGGCCCGCCCTCCTGGACGTCGGCCGACATCGCGTCCGCCACGCTCGCCTCGTTCGCGATCGCGCCCGCCGCGGTCTGGAAGCGGTTCACCTTGGCGGCTCCCGTGTCGCCGACCGCGTGGAACGAGATGGCCTTCGCGGCGACGATCGGGCCGAGGACGTCGCCGCCGAGGACCTGGCCGAGATCGATCCTCGGGGGGCTGACACGGGGCTGCGGAACCGGCTGGATCTGGTCCTTGTGCAGCGTGTAGTACGGCGACTGGTAGTACTGCTCGCTCGTGTTGTCGACCTGGAAGGACGTCTCGTCCGGGTTCGGCCTCGGCTCGGCGAAGAGCCTTCCCGCCTGCCCCTGCAACCCCGCGATGAATCCCGTCATCTGTTCTCACTCCCGGCGCCGATGGCTTCCACTGACCGGCCATGATGCCCCAGCGGCACCGGCCGCCGCTGGTTCGAGTCCGGCTGGCGTGGCCCCGCGATCGAGGTTCGGCGTGCGGTCCATGGGGCCGCGTACCATCCGCCAACCCTTCCATGACGACGAACGGCGGACGCGGGCCGCTGACAGTGCTGTACGTCACCGGCCACGGTCGCAGCGGGTCCACGTTGGTCGGCCGCATCCTCAACGAGGTCGAGGGCTGCTTCGACGCCGGCGAGCTGCGCTGGCTCTGGCTCGGCTCGGCGGGCCGGGCCGATCCGAGAATCTGTGGCTGCGGCCAGTCCCACCGCGAGTGCCCCGTGTGGTCCCGCGTGCTCGACACCCGGGCGCCCGGAGGCGGCCCGACCCTGGAGGCCCGGCTCTCGGACCTCGCGGCGTCCCTCTGCGAACGATTTCGGGTCCGGCACACCTGGCGGCTGCTGAGCTCGACGCGCACGGACGCGGCGGCGACCGAGTTCCTCCTGCTCGGCGCGATCTACCGCGCGATCCAGGCGGTCACCGGCGCCACGGTGATCGTCGACAAGTCGCTGATGCCGTCGGGCGCCGCCGCGCTGCTGCACGTGGATGGGATCGTCCCCGTCGCCGTGCACTTGGTGCGCGACCCCCGGGCCGTGGCCTATTCGTGGCGGCGGCCGAAGGGCTACCTCCAGCCGGCGGGCGCGTTGGCCACCACGTGGCACTGGCTGTTCATGAACGTCGCCGCCGAGGCGGTCAGGCGCCGGCTGCCCGACGCCTCGCTGCTGCTGCGCTACGAGGACCTCGTCGCGGACCCGCGGGGCGCGGTGGGCCGGCTGCTGGAGCTGGCCGGGCTGCCGGGCGACGAATCCCCGGTCCGGGCCTCCGGCGTCGTCCTCGGCGCCAATCACACGATGTACGGCAACCCCGACCGCCTGGTCAAGGGCGAGGTGCCGATCCGCGCCGACGACCGCTGGCGAACCGGCCTGCCCGTCCACGTGGCCGCCGGCGTCACCGCCCTCGCCCTGCCCATGCTGCGCCGGTACGGCTACCCGATCACCAGGCGCATCCGCGAGCTCCCAGCCCGCCGCGATCCTGACTGATGGCCCGGCCCGCTCCGCCCGCGCGTTCTACTCCACCAGCGCCGTCCGCCGCTCCGCCAGCAGCTCGCACACCGACAGCAGCCGGTCCCTGAACAGCTCCGGGGCGAACCGCGTCCGCACCAGGCGCCGGCCGGCCGCGGACCGGCGGGCGGCCGCCACGGGGTCCGCGAGGATTCGCTCCAGCTGCCGGACGTACTGCTCCGGCGTGGCGGCGAGCAGGACCTCGTCGTCGGCCGCGGCGCCGATCCCGCGGTTCGCGAACGGGGAGCAGATGACCGGCACGCCCATGGCCATCGCCTCCAGGACCTTGGCCTGCACGCCGCCGCCCATCCGCATGGGCGCCAGCGCCGCCGTCGCCTCGGCCAGGTGCTCCCGGATGTCGGCCACGTCCGCGTGCACCCGCGCCCCGGCGCGCGCCGCCAGCCGCAGCAGGCGGCGTCCCGGGCGGGCGCCCACGAGCCGCAGCTCCGCGACAGGCCACCGTCGCCGCACCGCCGGCCAGATGTCCGAGAGCAGGCTGACCGCGGCGTCGGCGTTGGGCGTGTAGCAGAGGCGGCCGGTGAACACCAGGCGCGGACAGGCGCGGGGGAGCGGCGCCGGCCGGACGTCGAAGTAGTCCGTGTCCACGGCGTCCGGCAGGTGGACGATCCATCCGGTCCCGCCCGCCGCCGCCCCCAGCGCCGCGGCGTCTGCCGGCGCCACCAGGCCCACGGCTCCGAACTCGCGCACGATCGCCGCCTCGAGCCGGGCCATGCGCCGGGCCTCGGACCGGTACACCAGGTCGAGCGGGAGGGGGAGGAGGCCGTGATAGGTGGCGTAGTTGAGGCCGTAGGAGTCCAGGATCAGCGCCAGCGTGCGCGGCCGGTGCCGGGCCGGCACGTAGCCGGCGGCGCGCGCGTGCACCGCCACGATCACGTCGACGTCGCCGCTGTCGCACGCGGTCTCCACCCGCCGCGCGAACTCCGCCGACGCGGTCAGGCCCAGCTGCAGCGGCGCGCCGGTCGCGAGCGCGCGGACGAGCTCGCGCGCTCGCTCGCCGGCCGGGGGCGCGCGACCGTGCTCGACGCGGACGGCGGCCCCGTGCCGCGTCAGCGCGTCCACGACCTTGTCCGCCATCTTGGCGTCGCCCGTGCCCCGAGGATCGGGCTGGCGGTGGGCGACGACCAGCGCCCTCACCGGTCTCGCGCTCCCAGGGCGCGCTCGTAGACGGCGAGCGTCTCCGCGGCCGCCCGCCCCCAGGAGAACTCCGCCGCCCGGCGCGGGCCGAGCTCTCGCAGCCGCCCGCGGGTCGCCGCGTCGCCCGCGACGACCCGCATCGCGCCGGTCAGCGCGTTCGTGTCGGTGGGCTCGACCAGGATGGCCGCGGCGCCCGCCACCTCCGGGATGGCCGTCGTGCACGAGGCGATCACCGGCGTCCCGCAGGCCATGGCCTCCAGCACGGGCAGCCCGAACCCCTCGGCCAGGGACGGGTACAGGAACAGCTCCGCCCGGTTGTACAGGGCGACGAGCTGGGCCGTGGTCACGTAGGCGAGCAGCACCACCCGGTCCCGGATCCCCAGCTCGCCCGCCCGGACGCGCAGGCGCCGCTCGAAGCCGTGGTCGATGCCGGCGACCACGAGCTGATGGTCCGCGAAGCCCGCGGCCCGGAAGCGCGCGAACGCGTCCAGCACGCGCAGGGTGTTCTTGCGCGGGTCGATCGCGCCCAGCGCCAGGACGTACGGCCGCGCGCCGTCCACGCCGGGCGGCAGGGCGGCCAGGGCGTCGTCCGCGGGCAGCGCGCGGAACTCGTCGCCCGCCGCCTCCCGCACCACGTGGGCGCGGTCGGCCGCGATGCCGGCGACCCGTTCCAGCTGCGCCCGCGTGTGCTCCGACACCGCGATCACCGCCGCGGCGCGGCGCGCCGCCGGCGGCGACACCGCCCGGCGATAGCGGCGGCCGAGCCGCTGGTACACGGACGGCGACCGCTCGGCGCCGGCCGGCTGCCGCAGGAACAGCACGTCGTGCACGGTCACGACGTGCGCGATCCGGCCGGGGACGCGGAGCGGACCCGTGTTGGCCGGCGAGTGCAGGACCTCGGCGCCGTCCCGCGCCGCCGCCCACGGCACCAGCACCTGCTCCCAGACCGGGTAGGGGACGCAGGGCAGCACGCGGTACTGGACCGGCCCGCCGCCGCCCGGGATCGGCGTGCCGGCGGTCACGTAGACACGCAGCTCCGGCGGGTCGGGCAGCCGTGCCAGCGCGCCGATCAGGTGGTGGACCATGTTCCCGACCCCGCGCCGGCGCTCCAGGAGCCGGCCGTCGATCGCGACCCGCACGCGGCCGGCTACCGGCCCCGCAGCGCGAGCACCGTGCCGATCGTCCTGAGCACGATCAGCGCGTCGAACAGGAGCGACTGGCGGCGCATGTAGTACAGGTCGTACTCCAGCTTGATCCGGGCGTCGGCCTCGGATCCGCTGTAGCCCTGGTTGATCTGCGCCCAGCCCGTCAGCCCGGGCTTGACGCCATGGCGCACGCGGTAGAACGGGATGCGCTCCGCCAGCGTCTCGACGAAGTCCGGCCGCTCGGGCCGGGGCCCGACCACCGACATCCGCCCACGGAGCACGCTCACGACCTGGGGCAGCTCGTCGATGCGAGACCGGCGCAGGAACCTCCCGACCCTGGTCACGCGGTCGTCGTCGGCTCGAGCCCAGCGGGCCGAGCCCGTCTCCGCGTCCCGCCGCATGGTGCGGAACTTGACGATCGTGAAGGGCTGGCCGCGGAAGCCGACGCGCCGCTGCCGGTAGAGCACCGGCCGCCCCGAGTCGACCAGGATGGCGGCGGCGACGAGCGGCCCGATCAGCGCGAGCGCGCAGAGGCCCACCCCGGCCAGCAGGATGTCGATGACGCGCTTCAGGGTCAGGTGCGCGCGGCCGGGGGACGCGCCGTGGGCCATGTCGAGGATCCAGCGGTGGTCCACGGTGCTGACCGGGATGCGCCGCGCGAGCTCCTCGTAGAGCCGCGCGCCGGGCGTCACCCGGACCCCGGCGCCGACGCAGTCGACCAGCGCGGCCACCTGGTCTGGGCTCGCGATCGCGTCGGGGCTGGCCACGATCTCGGCCACCTGGAGCGAGCGCGCCGCCGTGAGCAGGTCCGGCACGGCCGCTCCGCCCGACTCCACCCGCCCCGCGATCGCGAACTGCGGGCCCCAGCGGTCGCGGATCAGGCCGGCGAGCTCCTCGGTGATCGGCTCGACGCCCGTCAGCAGCACGCGCCGCGTGAACATCGGCAGCGTGAACAGCCGCAGGTAGACGAGCCGCCACAGGACCACGGCGAGCGCGCCGGCGAGGAAGCTGGCGAGCCACTCGGCGCGTCCGACCGAGCCGTAGGAGAAGTACGCGACGGCGGCCATCGCGGCGCCCGTCACCAGCGCGGTGCGGGCGAGCGCGGGCAGCACGGTCAACGCGTGCGCCGCGATCTCGACCTCGTACGCGCCGTTGACCCAGGCCGTCACGGTCCACACCACGACCGCGGCGGCGAGGCCGACGAGCAGGGGGCTGCCGGGCCGGTGCGCCTGTGGGAAGACGGCCGCGGCGATGAGCCAGCAGGCGACGTCGCCGGCCGCCAGCAGGACGCGGCGTTCCGAGAAGCGCAGCGAGAGGTCGGCGCCCGAGAACCATCCCAGGAACCGGTGCGTGCTCTCTATCGCACTGTCAGCCGCGTCGTGGGAAGGGTCCAAGTCGGATGCGTCCTGCGTTCTGCGTAACCGTCAAGCCATGCCAGAGCAGCGTAGACCGATCCCTGCGCCGATGCCAAATTTCGCGATCGTTTCTGGACATCGTGTCGCCGGTTCGCGTACGCTGCCGCGAGCCTTGGCTCGGGTGGACATGCACGTGCACAGCGCGGCGTCGTACGACTGCGCCGTGGCCCCTGGCGACGTCGCTCGTGAGCTGCTGCGTTGGGGACTGCGGCCGGTGTTCCTGACCGATCACGACACACTGGAGGGCGCGCACCGGCTTCGTGACGAGCGCGGCGTGCGGGTGGTCTGCGGGCAGGAGGTGACGACAGGCGAGGGCGACCTGATCGGACTGTTCCTGTCGCGACCGGTCCTGCCCCGCCTCGGCGCCGAGCGGGCGGCCCACGAGATCAGGGAGCAGGGCGGCCTCGTCTACCTGCCGCATCCCTACGATCGCCGCCGCCACTCGCTGTGCGAGGCGACGATCGAGCGGGTGCGCGATGTCATCGACATCGTCGAGGTTCACAACGGCCGCTGCCGTGACGATGAGAATCGCCGGGCCGAAGAGTTGTGCGAAATCCTGGACGCGGCCCGCGGCGCGGGCTCCGACGCGCACACCCGCGCCGAGCTGGGAGGCGTCTATGTGGAGATGGAGGACTTCGATGGCGCCCGTGACTTCCTTCGCAAGCTGGCCGGGGCGCGGATCGTGGTCCGGCCGTCACGCATGCGCATGCGCCTGGAGCGCGTGCTCGCAATTGCGAACTGGCGACCGGCGACGTCGCCGTAGTAGCATGGCGTTCGCATGAGCTAGCGGCGCGGGGTCACGCCGATGACGGCGCCATTCCGGTTGACAGGCGGGCCCCGCGCATTGGCATGGCGCGACTGGCAATTTGAAGGTGCGCGGATGACGCATGCGTTGCGTTCGCCGTCCTCGCGATGCTGAAGCGAAGCATCGCGGTGTGGGCGGCCGGCATGGTGGGCCTCGCGGCCGTCGGGGCGGTGGCGGGCGTGGCCGCCGCCCGTCTTCATCCCACCCCGCACGGCGCCGTGACCCACGTGGGCCGGACCGCGCACATCATCAGCCCACCCCCGACCGCGATCGCGACGCCGCCGCCACCGACGGTTCCCCCCGTGCCGCACGTCGGGCTGCGCATCCGCATGCCCGAGATCGGCATCGACCTGCCCGTCGTGGAGGGCGACGGCTACGACGCCCCGCTCTACGAGGCGGCCCACTACCCGGGCACGCCCTGGCCCGGCGAGGGCGGTCGGTCGGTGATCTACGCCCACGCCCGACCAGGCATGTTCGGGCCCCTGTTCGGGGCGCGCACCGGCCAGCACGTCGACATCCAGGCGCCTGACGGCGGCATCCGGCACTACACGGTGCGCGAGTACTACGCGCGCTGGCCGATCACCGACACGCGCTGGCTGCTGCCCGGAGACCACGAGCAGATCGTGCTGATCACGTGCACCACCTACAACTACAACGACCCGCGGATCATCGTGGTGGCGGAGCCGGACTGACGTGGCGGCCCAGGTGTCGGGCGCCGCGCGCCTCCGCGAGAACATCGTCTGGAACGTGATCGGCCAGTGCCTGGTGCTGGCGCTGAGCGTGGTGGCCGTGCGGTTCATCTTCGCCCGGCTGGGCGGGGACGTGCTCGGCGTCGTCTTCTTCGTGCTCACGCTGAGCCCGCTGCTCACCACCGCCCTCGACCTGGGCCTGTCGACGACGGTGGTGCGGGAGGTCTCGCAGCGCCACGATCGGGACGCGGCATACGTTCGCGAGCTGTGCCGGACGATCGGCACGGTGTGCTGGGCGATGTACGCGCTGGGCGGGATCGCGCTGCTGGTCGCCGCTCCGCTGCTCGCCTCCCGCTGGCTGCACTCCACGAGCCTCGACGCCGGCTCGGCGACCACGCTGCTGCGCCTGCTCGGGGTCGGCGCGCTGACGGCCCTGCCCAGGGCGTTCTACGCCGGCGTGCTCCGCGGCCTGCAGCGCATGCGGTGGACCAATGCCGTCGACGTCGGGATGGCGGCGCTCCAGCAGGGTGGGACCGCCGTCCTGCTCTGGCGCGGCGCGGGCTCCATGGCGGTGGTGGCGTGGATGGCGGGCTGCTTCTGGCTCGCCACCGGGGCGTACGTCGCGGTCACCGCCAGCCATCTCGGGCTCGGCGCGGTGCTGCCGGGCTGGTCGCCCGCGGCGATCGCGCGCGTCCGCGGCTTCGCGGGGTACGCGTTCACGATCTCGCTGCTCGGCGCGCTGGCCCTGCAGCTCGACAAGCTGCTTGTCAGCCGGATGCTGCCCCTGGCGACGTTCGGTGTCTACTCGTTCATCGCGTCGCTGGCCTTCCGCGCGCTCGTCATCTCGGTGGCGATCTCGCTCGCCTCGTGGCCGGCGCTGTCGGCGCTGCTGGCGAGCGGGGAGCCGGCGCAGCTCCAGCGCGTGTACCGGAGGGTGCAGGACCTGCAGTGCCTGCTCGCGGTCCCGACGCTGGCCCTCCCGCTCTACGTGCTCGCGCCGGTCGCCGGCTACGCGTTCGGCCACCAGGTGACCGTGCTGCTCGCGCCGCTCGGCCTGCTCTGCCTGGGCTTCTGGATCCAGATCGCGATCCGCACGCCGATCACCGTGCTGGTCGCCAGCGGCAGCCCGGCCCTGGTGGCGGGGGCGTCGCTGCTGGGGCTGGCGGTGAGCGCGCCGGTGGGCCTGGCCGCCACGTCCAGGCTCGGGATGATGGGGGCCGCCCTGTACTGGCTGCTCTACAGCGTCGTCATGTGCGCGTACCTGGTCTGGAGGAGCGCGCGCCGCGTCCTCCACACCACGCCGCTGGCCTGGGGCGCCCACGCGGGGCGCGTGCTCGCGGTGGGCCTGCTGGTCTTCGGGCCGCCGCTCGCGCTCGCGAGCTGGCGCGGGGCGTCCGCCGGCATGCTGGCCGTGCTCTACGGGCTGGCGGGCGCCCTGTTCCTGGTCATCTGCTCGCGCGGCCTGATGGGCGACGAGCTGAGGAGCTCGGTGGCCGTGCTGTCGCGCCAGCTCCGGCTGCGGCTCGCGAGGTCCATGTGATCGCGCCACCCGACAGGAGGAACCGCCGATGACCGTCAGTGCCGACATCGAGGGCGTCGAGGGCTGGCTGGACCTGGAGGAGGCGCTCGTGCTGCGGGAGGCGGCGCGCCAGGTCGCGCTGGCCGCGGCCGATCCCGTCGTGGTCGAGATCGGCTCCTGGAAGGGCCGGTCCACGATCGCGATGGCCGGCGGCCTGCGCGAGGCCGGACGGGGCCACGTGTTCGCGATCGATCCGCACCGCGGCAGCCCGGAGCACCAGGGCGACCTCCCGGTGGACACCTTTCCCGAGTTCCGAGAGAACGTCGCCTCGCGCGGCCTGGACCGGCACGTCACGCCGATGCGCGAGACGAGCGGCGCCGCCCGTCCGAGGTTCGCGGACCGGAGCGTGCACATGCTGTTCGTCGACGGGCCGCACGACTACGCCAGCGTCCGGCAGGAGATCGACGACTGGCGGTCGGCCCTCGTCGCCGGCGCGCTGGTGGCCTTCCACGACTTCTCATGGCCGGGCGTCGGCCGCGCGCTCCGCGAGGTCGCCCTGGGCGCCCGGTCCGGATTTCGGCAGCCCCGACTGGTCCGCAACACCCTGCACCTCCGGTACCTGCCCGATGCGCCGTGGACGGCCGGCGACGCCGCCGTCGCGCTGCAGGTGCGCATCCTGATCCAGCTGCGGGGAGCCGCTTGCCGGGCGCGGCCGCTGCTCCCTCCGCGCCTGCTCCAGGGGGCTCGCGCGTGCTCCGAGCACCTGGTCAACGGGCGATCGTGGCCCGCGGGGTGACGCGTCACCTCGTCGGATCGGCGTTGGACGAGGCCGAGCTCCTGGCTCGCGTCGCCGGCGCGGGCGCGGCTTCCGAGCTGGGCCACATCGACACCCTCCACGGCGCCCGGGTCTACGTCCGCGACGCCGATCGCGCCGCCCGCTACCTGGGCGCTGGCTCCCTGGTCCTGGACTGGGGCGCCGGGGCCGGCCAGATGTCGTGGCTGCTGGCGCGGCGGGGCCTGCGCGTGATCGCGTGCGACCTGCCGGGCACCGATCCGGTCCCAGCCCTGGTCGAGGACGTCGAGCACGTGCGGCTCGACCGGCCCGATCGCCTGCCGTTCGCGGACGGCGCGTTCGACGCCGTGTTGTCGAGCGGCACGCTGGAGCACGCCGGCAGCGTCGCCGACTCCCTGCGAGAGCTGCGCCGGGTCCTGAGCCCTGCCGGACGCCTGGTCATCTTCAGGTTTCCGAACCAGCTCTCGATCTCCGAGTGGGTGGCTCGGCGCGGCGGCCGCTGGGCCCACGGCGTGCGGATGTCGCGGTCGGAGCTCCGCTTCCTGCTCCGCAGCCACGGATTCCGCGTGGACGGGATGGGCTACGACAGCTGGCTGCCGATCTGGCTCGTGCGCCGGCTGCGCTGGCTGCGACCGGTGCGCACGGGCCTGGATGGGGCGTGGACCGGCGTCGACGGGCTGCTGGTGCGGACGCCGCTGGTGGCCCGTCTCTCGACGTCCCTGTGGTGCTTCGCGGCGGTGAACACCGAGTACCCGCCTCCGCGGCCCGGAGGCGCCGGTGGCCGCTGAGCCGGCCGACGCGCTCGATGTCCAGGTGGTGATCCCGGCCACGCGGGCGCGGGCGGTGGTGGAGGTGGTCAGCCAGCTCGCCCGGCACGGGCTCGCCGGCGGCGCCATCGTCGTGGACGACACGCCGGACGGGCGCGTCGCGGATGCGCTCGCCGGCCACCCGGTGCGCGTCCTGCGGTCGACGGCGGCCGGCTGCGGGATGGCCCGCAACGCGGGCGCCGAGGCCGCCACCGCCGCGTGGCTGCTCTTCGTCGACGACGACGTCGTGCTGCCGGCCGGCTTCGGCGCCGAGGTGCGCCGACACGTCGAGCTGGCGTCCCCCGAGGCCGCGATCGTGGGCTCGACGGTCGTGCCGGTCGGAGCGGCCAGCCGGCCGTTCTGGCGTTGCCGTGTCGTGGAGACGCCTCCGACGGGCGGGTTCATCGGCGCCTGCCTCCTCGTCCGGCGAGACGTCTACCGGGCGGTGGGCGGCTGTCGGCGGACGAGATACGCGTTCCAGGAGGACACCGATCTCTGGCTCAGGATCGTCGGCAGCGGCCATCGCGACCTGCTCACCGGCGATCTGCGGGTCATGCACCCCGTGGAGCGCA
>Ga0066903_100004120_pt1 | contig 12172 bp, 8 predicted proteins | sample PanSoiMetaGPlot1_FD_67491 | JGI IMG/M metagenome (GOLD analysis project Ga0066903, IMG submission 67491) | Tropical forest soil microbial communities from Panama analyzed to predict greenhouse gas emissions - Panama Soil - Plot 1 (version 2) | ecosystem: Environmental > Terrestrial > Soil >...
CCACGTGGCGCGCCACCGGCGTCGTCGACAAGCTGTCGCGGGAATTCCACGTCGTCGCGCTCGATTGCCGCGGCCACGGCAAGAGTGACAAGCCGCACGATCCCGCGAGCTACGGGATGTCGATGGCGGACGATGTCGCGCGGCTGCTCGACCATCTGAAGATCGCGCGCGCGCACATCGTCGGCTACTCGATGGGCGGTGCAATCGCAGGTGCATTCATCGTCAAGTATCCGGACCGCGTGCTGACGGCGGTGTTCGGCGGATCGTCACCGAGGCTGGGTTGGACAGTTCAGAACGAACGCGATGCGAACGAACTCGCCGATTCACTCGAACAGGGAAAAGGCATGCGTCCGCTGGTGGCGCGGTTGTGGCCGTCGGACGAGCCCAACCCTTCCGACGAGACGCTCGACCAGAGAGGGCGCGCGGCGATGGGAGCGAACGATCCGCTGGCGCTCGCAGCGGTACAGCGCGGCGGCAAGCAGCAAGTCGTTTCCGCCGCACAAGTCCGCGCACTCAACGTGCCGATGCTGGCCGTGGTCGGCAGTGCCGATCCGATCAAGGCCGGGGTCGATGTGTTTTCCAGCATCAAGCCCACGCTGAAGGTCGTCGTGATCGACGGCGCGACGCACAGCGGCGCGCGCGGTGCGCCGTCACGGCCGGAATTCGCCGCGGCGGTGCGCGATTTCCTTGCGTCGCACCGAGCGACGGCGAGCCAGTAACGAATCGAACGCCGAGACCGCAGAGCCCGCCCGGAATCGTTTTCGCCGAGAGCTGCGTTCGATGTTCAGGCTACTGTGAGGACGACTTTTCCGGTGACGCGGCGCGCGGCCATCATCTGCAGGGCTTCGACGGCGCGATCGAGCGGGAAGCGCGCGGAGATATGCGGCTTGATGATGCCGTCCGCGAACCAGGAAGCCAGCTGCCGCATCTCCTCGGCGAAGCGCTGCGGCTCCCGCTTGGTGAACTCGCCCCAGAACACCCCGACGATCGAGCAGCCTTTCAGCAACGTCAGGTTGAGGGGGATCTTCGGAATGTCACCGGCGGCGAAGCCGACAACGAGCAGCCGGCCGCGCCAGGCGATTGAGCGCAGCGCCTGCTCGGTGTACGGGCCACCGACCGGATCGTAAACGACGTCCGGACCCTTGCCGGCGGTCAATTCCTTGATCCGATCCCGAAGGTTTTCGCTCGTGTAATTGATCGTCTCGTCGGCGCCGTGCTGCCGGCAGACGGCAAGCTTGTCGTCCGTCGACGCACACGCGATGACGCGGGCGCCCAACGCCTTGCTAATCTCGATTGCCGCGATGCCGACTCCGCCGGCTGCACCGAGCACCAGCACGGTCTCGCCTGCCTTGACGGCGCCGCGATCGCGCAGCGCGAAATCCGACGTGGCATACGTCAGGCCGAACGCCGCAGCCGTCGCGAAATCCATTCCTGCCGGAAGCGGCAGCAGGCGGCGCGCGTCGGTCTTCACTTCTTCCGCGAACGCCCCGTAGGTTGTGAAGGCCATCACGCGATCGCCAGGCTTGACGTGCACCACGCCGTCGCCAACGGCCTTGATCACGCCGGCAACCTCGCTGCCCGGCGAGAAGGGAAGCGGCGGCTTCACCTGGTACTTGTCCTGGATGATCAGCACGTCAGGGAAGTTGACGCTCGCCGCCCTGACCGAAATCACCACCTCGCCTGGGCCTGGCGCCGGCGATGGAATATCTTCGACGACGAGCGATTCAGGAGGACCGAACTGCTTGCAAAGGACAGCGCGCATAGGAGATTGGGTAATCTGGTAATTGGGTAATCTAGTAATTGAAATTGTGAGATTTGATTGGGAATTGGAACATTGGATTGGGAATTGACTGTCAATCCAATCGGGCAACAATACCTCAATCTCCCAATCCAACTACCAGATTACCAGATTACCCAATTACCAGATTCTCATGGCCGACATCATCCGCGAAGCGGGCAAGCGCGTGCGCAACTGGGGGCGGTGGGGTGCGGACGACGAACGAGGCACCCTGAACTTCATCACTCCCGAGGTCGTCGTCAAGGCGGCGCGTTTGATCAAACGCGGCGACGTGTTCTCGCTGGCGGTTCCGTTCGATGCGAAGGGTCCGCAGATCAACCAACCGCGCCGCTTCAACCCGATTCACCGGATGATGATCACCGGTCCCGATTGCACGACCGGCGCGATTCAATTCCCCGGCGGCGTCGGCTTCAGCGACGACATGGTGATCATGCCGTTGCAGTGTGGGACGCAGTGGGACGCACTGAGCCACTGTTTCGAGGACGGTCGGATGTACAACGGCTACGATGCCAACGAGGTGTCGAGTCGCGGCGCGAAGCGGAACAGCATCGACAAGGTCGCCAGGGGAGTCATCGGACGGGGTGTGCTCCTGGACGTCGCGCGCTGGAAGCAACTGCCGTGGCTCGAGCCAGGCTACGCGATTAGCGCGGCGGATCTCGATGGGACTGCGGCCGATCAACACGTCACGGTCGAACGGGGCGACGTCGTGATCGTCCGCACGGGTCACATGACGCTGTGCCGCGATCGAGGCGGCTGGGGCGACTACGCCGGCGGCAACGCGCCAGGCCTGTCCTTCCACACCGCCGACTGGCTGCACGATCGCGAGATTGCGGCGATCGCGACCGACACCTGGGGGATGGAAGTGCGGCCGAACGAAATCGCCGACTCCTTCCAGCCGCTGCACCAGGTGTGCATCCCGAACATGGGGCTGACGATCGGAGAAATCTTCTTCCTCGATGACCTCGCGAACGACTGCGCGCGCGACACGGTCTACGAGTTCTTCTTCGCGGCGCCGCCGCTGCCGATTACCGGTGCGGTCGGCTCGCCGATTAACCCACTCGCCATCAAATGATCGTGGAATATCACGACGCCGGTTCTCCTGCCGTGACCGGTATGCATTGTCCCGAAATGCTGCGGGCCATGTCGCTGCACAGGAATGCGGCCAGTGACGCGATGTCTTCGGCGGTCGACATGCGACGCAACGGCGACCGCTCGACAAACGACTGCCGCATCTTTTCGACGTCGACTCCGCGGATCTCGGCTTGTCCCTTGATCACGCGATCGATCCGGTCACCGGCGACCGCGCCAGGGGCGATGGCGTTGACGGTGATGTTATGGCGTCCGAGCTCGAGCGCGAGGCCATAGGTCATCCCCATTTGTCCGGCCTTCGCCGAGCAGTACCCGACGCGGTACATCAGACCGCGGCGTCCCGCCATCGAGGCAATGTTGACAATCGATCCGCGTCCCGCGGCAATCATCGGCGGGACGACGAATCGAGAACAGAGATAGGCGCTCGTGAGGCAGGAGTTGATGGTGTAGAACCAGTCATCGACGCTGTAGTCCTGAATCGGTTTGGTAGGGCCGCCGTCGCCCGCGTTGTTGACCAGCGTGTCGACTCGGCCGAACGCCTGGAGACCCGCGTCGACGATCGCTCGGGCGCCGTCTTCCTGGCCGGCATCGGCGGCGACCGCGACCGCTTGTCCGCCCGCCTGGACGATCGTGGCGGCGGTGTCGGCGACGAGGTCCGTGGACCGTGCCGCGCAGACCACCTTCGCCCCTTCGCGCGCGAACAGTTCGCTCATGACTCGGCCGATGCCTTTGCTGGCGCCGGTGATAATCGCGACGCGGTCTTGCAGCAGATTCATCCGATCACCTTTGCGGCGCGCAGCCGCGAGATTTCACGGTCGCTCATGTTGAGACGCTGCCGCAGCACATCCTCGGTGTGCTCGCCAAGCAGCGGCGCAGGGCGTCGAATCGAACCCGGTGTTGCCGAGAACCGCACCGGCGGTCCGACTGTTCGGACTGTCCCGGCAATCGGATGTGTACATTCGACGATTGCCTGTCGTGCGGCCACCTGCGGATGCGCGACGACGTCGTCGATGGTATTGATTGCACCCATTGGAATCCCGGCTGGTCGCAGAATCGCTTCCCATTCCTCGTAAGTCTTCGTCAGGAAGGCCGTTTGCAGCAACGCGATCAACGCCGGTCGATTCGCGTTGCGCGCGGAGTTGGTTGCGAAGCGGGGATCCGCCGCGATCGCAGCGAGCCCAACCAGTGGACAGAAGGTCCGCCACAATTTGTCGCTGCCAACGCCGATCGCGATGTCGCGAGTTTTCGTCCGGAACGTTTGATAGGGGAGCAGCGCTCCGTAGGCGGTGCCAAGCGGACCCGGGACGATTTGGTCCGCGACAAACGCGCCGATCATGCCCGACAGGATTCCGAGTTGCCCTTCGAGCATCGAGACGTCGATGAATTGGCCCGCGCCGGTCCGCTCGCGCGCATGCAGCGCGGTCATCACGCCAAACGCCGCATACATGCCCGCGGTGATGTCCGCGATCGACACGCCGCATCGTACGCCCTGGCGTCCAGGTTCGCCGGTGATGCTGATCATGCCGCTTTCGGCCTGCACCACCAGATCCAACGCCGCGCGGTCGCGATAGGGGCCGTCCTGACCGAAACCCGAGACCGAGCAGTAAATGATCCGCGGCTGCCGCGCTTGCGCCTGCGCGTAATCGATGCCGAGCCGCGCGACAGTGCCAACGCGCAGATTTTCGAGGATGACGTCTGCGCCGTCCAGCAGACGGAAAAAAATCTCTCGCCCCTCGGGCTGTTTGAGATCGAGAGTGACGCTGCGCTTGTTGCGATTCAGGTTGACGAAATAGGCGGTCTCGCTCCGACCCCCGTGCTCATAAAAGGGCGGTCCCCACGCGCGCGCAATCTCGCCGTCGAGCGGTTCGATCTTGATGATGTCTGCGCCGTAATCGCCCAGCAGCGTCGTGGCGAACGGACCGGCGAGCGCGTGAGACAGATCGAGCACGGTGATGTCGTCGAGAGCCTGCATCATGGGGGCGCATCAATATAACTGAGTACCAGCGGTTGGCGACGTTCGATCGTTCTCGAACACGAAACCACGAAAGCACGAAACCACGAAACCACGTTGTGCAACCCAACGTTTCGTGGTTCCTCGTTTCGTGGTTTCGTGCTTAGGCGCGTATTGCGATACAGTTCTGCCATGCCCGAAGCCGTCATCGTCTCCACCGCGCGCACACCACTCTGCAAAAGCTGGCGCGGCGCATTCAACATGACCCACGGCGCAACCATGGGCGGCCATGCCTTGCAGCACGCAATCGCGCGCGCGAACGTCGCGCCGGCCGCCATCGACGATGTCATCATCGGCTGCGCCAATCCGGAAGGCGCGACCGGCCGCAACATCGCGCGGCAGATCGCACTGCGCGCCGGGTGTCCTGTGACCACCTCCGGCATGACGGTCAACCGCTTCTGTTCCTCCGGTCTGCAGACGATTGCCATGGCCTCGCAGAGGGTGCTGAGCGGTGAAGGGGAGATTTACGCCGCCGGCGGCGTCGAGTCGATTTCGTGCGTCCAGAACGAAATGAACACGCACATGCTCAACGAAGACTGGATCCTCGAGCACAAGCCCGAGCTCTACTGGCCGATGCTGCAAACCGCCGAATACGTTTCGCAGAAGTACAAGATCGGCCGTCAGCTGCAGGACGAGTACGGTGTCCGCAGCCAGCAGCGCGCCGCCGCGGCCCGCGACGCCGGCCGCTTTGCCGACGAAATCGCGCCGATGACGACGACGATGAAAGTCGTGGACAAGGCGACTGGCGCCGAATCGGTCAAACAGGTCACCGTCAGCCATGATGAAGGCATCCGCGCCGACACCACCTACGACGGCGTCTCCAAGATCAAGCCGGCCATCGAAGGGGGTGTCATCGCCGCAGGCAACGCGAGCCAGTTCTCGGACGGCGCCTCGGTCGCCATCGTCATGAGCGACAAGGCGGCGGCGAGCGCCGGCGTGAAGCCGCTCGGTGTGTTTCGCGGCTTCGCGGTCGCTGGCTGCGAGCCGAACGAGATGGGGATCGGCCCGGTATTCGCCGTGCCGAAGCTGCTGAAGCAGACGGGCAAGAAGGTCGACGACATCGACCTGTGGGAACTGAACGAGGCTTTCGCCGTTCAGGTGATCTATTGCCGCGACCGGCTCGGGATCCCGGACGATCGACTGAACGTGAACGGCGGTGCCATTGCCGTCGGACATCCGTACGGCATGTCGGGCGCACGCCTGGTTGGACACGCACTGATCGAAGGCAAGCGTCGCGGCGCCAGGAACGTGGTCGTCACCATGTGCATCGGCGGCGGAATGGGAGCAGCGGGGCTGTTTGAAGTCTGTAGTTAGAAGTCGGAAGTCAGAAGTCTGCGTGGAAGGTCGTATGAGACACATGACGCGTCGTGAAGCGATGGCGATTCTCGGGACAGGCGCGGCGGCGGCCGTGCTGCCTCGTATCGCGAGCGCGCAGCCCAAGCCGACCATTCGCACGCTCTTGAAGGACGTCGATCCCGGCTCGATCGATGGCCCGATTCTGTTTCACGAGCATCTGTCGATACGTTATCCGCTCACCAAAGCGCTGGCAGAGAAGGCCGGCCGGCCCGTTCCGGTGAGTTTCACCGACGACGTCGATCTGATGATCGAGGAGACGCGGCTCGCCGGCAAGGACGGCGTGGGCCTGCTCGTCGATGGCGGCCATCCCGACATGGATCGCGACCTGACCGCGCTGACGCGTATCGCCAACGGCTCGGGCGTTCCAATTGTCGCCAGCGGCGGCTTTTACATGCAGCGCAACTATCCGGAGGACATTGCGACGCGGTCAGCAGATCAAATTGCCGACGACCTCGTGCGCGACGCCAGGGCGCAGCGCCTCGGGGCATTTGGCGAAATCGGCCAGCAGGGCGGCGTATTGACGAACGACGAGAAGAAAGTGTTCACAGCCGTCGGCAAGGCGCATGCGAAGACGGGCATTCCGATCTTCACGCACAATGCCTACACCGGCGTCCGTGTGGTCGACCCGCCGGTGCCGATGGATGCGGCGCTGAAACAGCTCGACGTCCTCGAAGCCGCCGGAGCCGACGTCAAACATGTCGCGATCGGTCACGTGTGCTGTCTCGATGATCCCAACGTCGCGACCGCCAAGGCGTTGGCGAAGCGAGGCGTGTTCGTCGGTTTCGACCGCGTCACCATCAACGCGATAATCCCCGACGACAAGCGCGTGGCAATGATCCAGGCGTTTCTCGATGCGGGGCACGTCGATCACCTGCTGCTGTCGTCGGATTTCAGCAGCGGCCGCGGCCTGAAGAAGAACGGCGGTCCCGGCATCGCGCAAACGCTGACGGTGTTCGTGCCGATGCTGACCAAGGCGGGCGTTTCGGAGGCGACAGTGAAGAAGATCACCGTCGACAACCCGAAACGGTTCCTGGCGTTCACACCGAAAAATCTGTAACCACGGGCGCTAGACAAGCCGCTTCCGAAGGGCCTTGGCTACCGCCTCGGATTTCGAGTGGACCTGCAGCTTCCCGTATATGCTGCGCAGGTGAAAGCTGATCGTGTGAACGGTGACGTCAAGTTCGGCGGCCGCCGTCCTGTAATTGTGACCGTCGACGAACAGGCGGAGCAGCCGCAGTTCATGCGGCGTCAGGTCGCATTTCTCGCTCTCCGGCGGATGGAACTCGCGGAACAATCCGATGACGCGACGTGCCACTTCCGGTGACATCGGCGCGCCCCCGGCGACCGCTTCCCGCAGCGATTCGAGCAAACGCGCAGGTGGCGTCTTCTTCAACAGATAGCCCGACGCTCCGGCGCACAACGCATCGAAGATCCGCTCGTCGTCGTCGTAGATCGTCAGCATGAGCACGATCAGGTTCGGATAGCGTTCCTTGAGCGCCCGGATCCCCTCGATCCCGCTCATGCCTGGCAGCCCGATGTCGTTCAAGACGATGTCGGGCAGATCGTCGCCAATTCGCGCGAGAGCATCCTCCATCGATCGGAACGCGGCCGTGCAGCGAAAGCCCGGCGTCCCGTCGATGATGAGGGCAAGACCGTCGCGAATTTCGCGACGGTCCTCGACGATGGCGACGCGAATGATGCCGTCGGATGCTCCGCTCATCGGGCGCGGCTTAGTCTACGGCAGAACCGAACGCCGGGAGCAGATTGGCGGATCTCGATCAGCAACCGATCACCGCCTTGATTTGTCCAGCGGCGGCGATCAGCGCGTCGGCCGTCGCCATCGGAATGTCCTTCCCGCGCTGCGCGCTGGCAAGGCTGATGAAGTCGGACAGCGCGCCGCATGCGCCTGGCATGCTGCCACCGCTCTGCAGCTTGGTCAGGGCCGAATTGAGCTTGACGACGAGCGCGTTCTTTGTGGACGCCTTGATCGACATCCCGGTCACCTGGGCGATCAGATCCGAGGTCTGCTCTGCCGCGCCCTTCACATGGACGGTGAAGGTGCACGACGACTGATTGCCCGACGGATCCTGAGCCGTGCTCGAGACCGGCGTCGTGCCGATGGCAAACAGCGATCCCGACGGCGGCGCGGACGTCACGGTGGCCGAACAGTTGTCGCCGGCCGTGGCTGCGAACGTGGCAATGGCGCCGGAGGGGCCCGTCGCATTCACGTCGATGGGCCCGGGGCAAACAACCAGTGGCGGCTCGACGTCCTTCACCGTGACGGTAAAGCTGCAGGTGGATGAGACGTTGGGAAACGACGGGCTCGCCGTCTGCGAGCTGACCGACGTCGTGCCCACCGCGAACGCGCTTCCGGCGGGCGGCGTCGATACAGCCGTCACGTCCGGGCACATCCCATCGACCTTCGGCGCGAAGCTGACGACAGCACTGCATTTGCCGGGCGCGTTGTTCACCGTGATTGGCGCCGGGCATTCGATCGTCGGCGCCGGTTCCTGGAAATTCGGCGTGAGCTTGAGGCTCTTCGTGTCGCCCGCATAAATGAAGTCGTTGAGCGTCGCCGTGTATTCAACGGTGCCTTGGAAGTCGGAGCCGAGGTAGACCGCGCTGCTGACCGCGACGTCCTGCAGCGCCCAGTCGGGGTAGTTGGCCGCGCCCCCCTGGTTCCAGATGTGCAGCGCGGTCAGCTTGCCGAGGTTCAGGCTCGGGATCGTTACATGATCGGTTCCGCCCTGCTCCATGCGGTCCGTCTCGAACGCGTTCGGCGCGAATCCGGTGTGAAACGTCACTTCTGATGTACCGCGGCAGCCCTCGAGCGTGAAGGTCAGCGGCGAGTCGGTGCCGCCGTACTGCACCGCCATCGTTCGTGTTTGCAGGCCGTACGCCTGGACGTTCGGCATGAACGGATTGTCGTTGCGGGTGGCGTACTTCAACTGGGGATGCTGGCCGATCTTGCTGAACAGGTCCTGTGTCCAGGCCATGCTGGCGGGATCGAATTCTGCCAGCGCGAGTCCCTGCACGGGTGGCGCCAGAGGAAGATGATCCGGGATGATGCCGTCGGCGCCGGCGTCCATGAAGAAATCCATCATGGGGCCGCTGATGATCGTGCCCGCATAAACCCAGCGGGGAATCCCCCAGCTCGCTTTCAGGAACGAGCCCCAGTCGATCGCTCTGGGAACATCGGTTCCCGCCGCGAGGGTCGCGTCGCCGTAAGCGATGTTGCAGCCTGGCGCACCGGCGAGGCCGAAGTTGCAGTCGGCTCCAAGCGCGGCAACGAGCTGCGTCGGATCGGACAGCGTGTCGACCTGCACCCCCTCGCGCTCCCCGAGCAGCGGCAGGATATCGGTAAACACGTCCGAATCGGGATGGAGGCTGCCGACGTTGAGAATCACGCTGAGGTTCACGCCGTCGTAATTGAGGTGCTGCCTGATGGCCGCGAGGATCGTCGGACCGTTCTCGCGCTTCGCGGCGTTCGGCTTGATGTCGAGCATCATCGCCGCGAAATGCGGGTACTTCTTGGCCAGAGCGTGCAAGCCCTCGAGGTATTGCTCGAGCGTGAGCGGAACGCGCGCGGTCAGCGGGCCATCGTCGTGGTACATCACTAATCCGGGCGGATCGGGACTCGTCGCAAAGCTACCTGGCGGATCAAAACCGATCGAGCCGGGCGGCAGCACATTGACGTCCGGCTCCAAGGCGTTGGCGCCGCTGACCAGCGCGAGTTCCGCCGTCTCGAGCGTGTTCGGGTTGTGAGCGATCACGTAGAACGGCCGTGGATCGGTTCCGTTCGGCCCCTGAGCAGACAGCGCAGCCGCCCCGACGGCGGCACAGACGAGTGCGACTCCGAATTCCTTGGCGATCCTTCCCATACGTCATCTCCTCCACAGCCTCGGCGCACGGTTGTGCGCCACGCGGTGAAGGATAGAAGCGGCACAAGAGGGAGATCACTACGTGGAATCGCAGGATCGACGGGGCGCGCTGCGGCAGAGGGCCCTGCCGGCTACGAGGTCATGTAGGTAACGGAAGTTCGAGGGTGACAGCGGTGCCGGCACCCGGCGCCGACGTCACCGACAAGCGCCAGCCGAGCGCAGCGGCACGCGTGCGGAGGTTCGTCAGGCCATGGCCCTCGGACGGCGCGAGCGGATCGAAGCCGATCCCGTTGTCGTGCACCTCGAGACGCAGGAAGCTGCCGTCGAGGACGAGCGACACCGTCGCCATCGAACAGCGCCCATGCTTCACGACGTTGGTGACCGCCTCTTTGAAGATCAGAAACATCTCGCGCCGCAGGTTGGCGCCGAGTTTCAAATCGTGCGCCGGCGACGGCAGGTGAAGTTCGAATGCGATATCTGCGGCCGAGAACATGTCCGAGGCGTGCCGGCGCATGCGCTGCGCGAGATCCGCAAGATGATCTCTGGCGGGATTGATCGCCCAGACGATATCGCTCATTGCATCCACCAGCTCACGGGAAGCGCCGGCAATTTTTGCCAGCGAGTCCGAAAGCGCCGGAGCGGCGGCTGCGCCGTGGCGGCGCGCCACCTCGCTCAAGATCGTGATTTGCGTCAGGCTGGATCCGATCTCGTCGTGCAGGTCCGCGGCGATCCGGCGCCGTACATTCTCCATCTCGGCGAAGCGCTCCTCGCGCGCCCGATCGATCTCGCGCCGGCGCGCGGCGCGAGACCGTTCGATCCAGACGACCGCGGCGGCGGCGCACACCGCCGCCAGCGCCAAAAACCAGGCGCGGCGCCAAATGGGCGGAAGCACGCCGAACGACACACGCGCCGGAACGCGACTTCGGTGGCCGCTCGTCGAGACGGCCCGCACTTCGAACTCGTACTTGCCTGGTGCGAGGTTCGAGAACAACACCGACGAGGCGGGACTCGGCGCACTCCAGGCCGCGTCACCGCCGACGAGACGATGCTCGTAGATGAGCGCGTCGCCGGGCGAGAAGCCGACGCCGAAGAACCCGATCTCGACCTGCGACTGGCCGGGCTGCAGCTCGAAGCCGGCGAGACGTTCCTCCCCTGCGGGGAAGACGCGCTGCTCGACCCCGGCCACGCGCACCGATCCGATCAGGATCTCCGGCTCCCGCTGCGCGCCGACCAGCCGCCGCGGCTGCATCGACGCGCCGCCGGCGCCAAAGAGCCAGACCCGTCGCTCGCGGTCGATGAAGACGCCGACGCCCGGGCTTTCGACGAGACCATCGGCCCGTGTGTATCGCGCCGCGATGGTGGTACGCGTACTCCCGCCGGGCGCGGCTTCGAGCCGCAGCATCGCCTGTCCAGTCAGCGCATAGATGGCGCCTTCGGAATCCTCTGCAAGATGGGCAATGTAGTCGTTCCGCAGATCTGAGGCGGTCAGGGCGAATGCAGGCTTCAGCGGCCGCGCAGTGAGGTCGTCGAAACGGTACAGACCGAGCACGCTGTTCGAGCACCAGAGGCGCCCGGCGCGATCGAGCAGCGCTGTGACGATGTCCCCCGCCGGCACGCCATCGCCGGACGTCAGCGTCTCAAACCGCTCGCCATCGAATCGAGCGATGCCCCCGTCGCGGAACGTGATCCACAGCGCGCCACGCGCGTCCTCGTGAAAGCTCGTCGGCGCATTGAAGGTCGGCAGGCCATCAGCATCCGAAAACCGGCGGAACCGGCCGGAGTTCCGATCCCACCGTGTCAGCACGGCACGTCCGGGAATCAGCCCCGCGATCCAGACGCCACCGCGCGAATCTTCGAACAGCCTCGTGATGTCGTCCTGGGCCAGACCGTTCTGGATGGTGTAGACGATCGGCGTCGCCGTTTGAAGATCCGCCAGACGCCGCACGCTGCGAAACCGCACGAGCCCCGCGCCGGTGGCGAACCACCAGTCGCCCGCGGCGTCTTCGATGACATTGAGGCTGTTCTGCCATCCGGCCC
>Ga0066903_100004121_pt1 | contig 12172 bp, 7 predicted proteins | sample PanSoiMetaGPlot1_FD_67491 | JGI IMG/M metagenome (GOLD analysis project Ga0066903, IMG submission 67491) | Tropical forest soil microbial communities from Panama analyzed to predict greenhouse gas emissions - Panama Soil - Plot 1 (version 2) | ecosystem: Environmental > Terrestrial > Soil >...
CGCGTCCTTCTTCTCACCGTCCACGGCATAGTTCATGCGGCGCATCTCTTCCGCGCTGATGCGCCCGCCGAGCCGGTGGAGAGCGGTGGCAACTTCCGGATGCCGCGCCAGCGTCTCCCGCCGCGCGATGGGAACCGCGTCATAAGGCGGGAAGTAGTGCAGGTCGTCTTCCAGCACGACAAGGCCGAGCGCGGCGATCAAGCCGTCAGTATTTGAGCCGGCGGCCATATCGATCTGGTTGTTCTCGAGCGCACGATAGAGGAGCCCCAGGTCCATGACGCGCGGCGCCTCCTTGAACTTGAGCCCGTACTTGCTGACCAGGCCTTTGTAGCCGTCGGCGCGCTCCAGGAACTCGTAGCCCACGCCCAGCCGGAGCTGTGATGATACCGCCGCGGCATCGGAAAGCGTTTTCAGGCGCAAGTGGCGGGCATCTGCGCCGCGCATCACCATGGCAAAGGTGTTGTCGAAGCCAAGGGAGGGCAAGACTTCCAGCCCAAACTTGCTCGCGTAGCGATCCCGTACGGTGTTGAAAACCGCTGCGTTGTCTGACGACGGTGGCTCCTTCAGGATTGCCACCAATGCGGTCCCCGTGTATTCCACGTACATGTCGATACGTCCGGCGAGCAGAGCCTGATGACAGATGTAGGTTCCCGAAAGATAGAAGCGCCTCTCGATCGGCAAAGCTGTGAAGGGGCCCACGAATTGGGCCAGCAGCTCTCCCAGGACCAGTTGCTCGGTGAAGTTCTTGGAGCCGATGGACAGCGCTGACGAATTCCGGCCGCAACCGGCCAGGAGCAGACCGGCCATGCCGGAAAGGAAACCGCGGCGATCCATCTCAGTGTTGGCCCCGCACCAGCGTGCGCTGCAGCAGACCAAGCAGAAGATCGGCCGAGAGCGCCATCACAGCGGCGGGAACAGCCCCGGCGAGGATCACGCGGTTGTCCACCATGGCCAGTCCGCGAAAGATAAATTCGCCGAGTCCGCCGGCGCCGATGGCTGCCGCGATCGTCGCCACGCCTACGGTAATCACCGTCGCGGTGCGAATTCCGGCAAGGATTACATGCGACGCCAGCGGCAGCTCCACATGCCACAACAATTGCCACTGCGTCAGTCCCATGCCTACGGCGGCTTCACGCACCGGAGGGTCGACGCCGGTGATCCCGACGTAGGTGTTGCGCACCACCGGCAGCAGGGCGTAGAGGCTTAGCGCGAAGATCGCCAGGCGGTCAGCCCGGGCGCCCAGCCAGGGTACAGGCAGCAGCAAGCCAAAGAGGGCCAGGCTGGGAACGGTCTGGATCACGTTGGTGCTTCCCAGAACAACCCCTTTCCATCCCGGCCTTCGGCTGAGCAGGATTCCGAGCGGCACGCCCGTGGCGACAACGATGAGCATGGAAATCCCCACCAGCCCTAAATGCTCTAAAGTCAAGGTCAGCATCTGGCGTTTATCCACGGCGAAGAACGCGAACAAGGGCATCAGGTCAGCCTCCGGGTTCCAGAATTTGACGTCCGGCACGAAAGGCGTTCACATACGGTTGAACAGCGGGATTGGTGGAGCGCAGAAACTCGGTTGGCGCAAATACGCCGATGAGGCGTCCTGAATCTATCAGGGCAATGCGGTCGCCGAGCATCAATGCTTCCGCCACGTCATGGGTGACGAACACCACAGTCTTGCTCAGGGTCTGTTTAAGCTCAAGAAATTCCTGCTGCAGCTCGGCGCGGGTGATGGGATCGAGCGCCCCGAAGGGCTCGTCCATGAGCAGGATCTGCGGATCGGCGGCCAGGGCCCGCGCCAGGCCGACCCGCTGCCTTTGTCCTCCGGAAAGCTGGTCCGGGTAGCGGAGGGCGAACTGATCGAAGGGCAGCCCCACGAGATGGAGAACCTCCTGCACGCGCGACCTGATGCGCGCAGGCTCCCAGCCCTCGAGCCTGGGAATGAGGGCAACATTCTCCTCCACGCTGTAATGGGGGAACAATCCGGCTTCCTGGATGGCATAACCGATGTGGCGGCGCAGACGGATCGCGTCCCACTCCGTGGTAACGCGCCCATCCACGCGCACTTCACCCTCGGTGGCGCTCAGCAGGCGGTTGATCAGCTTGAGAGTCGTGGTTTTGCCCGAGCCGCTGCGGCCCAGCAGCATCAGCGTTTCCCCGCGGTGAATGGCGAGGTTCAGACCGGAGATAAGCTCACGATTACCGTTGGTGCGGTAATGAACGTTGACGAATTCGATCGCTATTGCGGCTGAATCGCTCATCGCCGGCCGACACGCGACCCAGCCTCCGGACAAAGCGCCTGGGCACGTGGGTGATTGAATTTTGCGACTCTAGCCTATCAGACACGGTTGCCGGCCGGGAACTCGCAGGCCCCGGCAGGTTTCTCCAGGCAAGAATGTTATAGGCGTAGATCGCGATGCAGAAGAGATTCGCGGGAATGAAACCAGTCTGGGCCGTGCGCATCCCGATTACGCAGATGACGACGCTGTTGATGCCGGCAACGATCCAGCCTTGCCATCTGCGGCGCCCAATCAGCACAGTAGAAACAATAGTCAACAAGCAGGAAAGATAGTCAAGGCGCAACATCGTCACCGGTCACCGTCTAGTACTATGAAATACGGCAAATGTCCGAGGAAATGTATCCGGTAGACGCTCTAGTCTCGTCCGGGTATTACCTGAGGGCAGTAATGAAGACCAAAGAGCGTTGCCTTGACGACATTTTCGGGGCAGACGGGGCGGCGGTTTTACGATGAGATCACCGTGCGATGAAGCCGTCATTCAGGCTGGCCGAGCCGAAGCCCCCTGTGGGCCGGGTGTCCAACGATGGGTTCTGCTGGCCGCGATTCTCGGCTCCAGCATGGCATTCATTGACAGCACGGTAGTGAATGTCGCGCTGCCATCTCTCCAGGCCAGCCTGAATGCCAGCGTGGTGGATGTCCAATGGGTGGTGGAAGCTTACGCTCTGCTCATGGGCGCGCTAATTCTGGTCGGCGGATCGCTGGGAGATCTGCTCGGCCGCCGCAAGGTGTTCGTCGCCGGCGTGGTTGTCTTCGCGCTGGCGTCGCTGGCTTCCGGCCTGGCGGTTAACGTCAGGCAATTGATTGTCGCTCGCGCGATCCAGGGCATGGGAGCCGCGTTTCTCACGCCGGGCAGCCTGGCGCTGATCGGCGCATCGTTCGCCGGCGAAGACCGGGGCCGCGCCATCGGCTTGTGGTCAGGATTTACCGCCATCACCACAGGGCTGGGGCCGGTCTTTGGCGGCTGGCTCATACAGCATGCCTCTTGGCGATGGGCATTTCTAATCAACCTGCCCCTGGCGACAGCAGTTGTCGTCATTTGCCTGCGGCGCGTCCCGGAAAGTCGCAGGCCGGGTGTCGACCGTGTCGACTGGCCGGGAGCGTTGCTGGCTACGCTTGGGCTCGCCGGCATTGTTTTCGGAATGATCCAATCTTCAGCCTTGGGTTGGAATCATCCCCAGGTCTACAGTTCCCTGATCCTGGGTGTGATGGCCGTGGCGCTCTTTTTTCGTGTCGAAAAGCACAGCTCATCCCCGATGGTTCCTCTCTACCTTTTCAAGAGCCGAACTTTCAGCGGGGCCAACCTGCTGACCTTCGTTCTTTACGCTGCCATCGGAATCTTCTTCTTTTTGCTGCCGCTCAACCTCATCCAGGTACAGGGATATTCTCCCGCTCAGGCCGGTGCCGCCGGCCTGCCTCTTATCCTGCTCATGTTTTCGCTCTCGCGCTGGTCGGGGAGCCTGGTACCTCGCTATGGCTCCCGGTTGCCGCTGACGGTTGGGCCGCTTGTTGCTGCGCTGGGGTTGGCGTTGTTTGCCGTACCTGCCGTGGGCGGAAGCTACTGGAGCACTTTCTTCCCGGCCTACGTTGTGCTGGGGCTGGGAATGTCAGTTACGGTGCCGCCGCTCACAACGGCCGTGATGCAGGCGGTCGATCCGGGACACGCGGGCGCTGCTTCCGGGGTCAACAACGCGGTGGCTCGAGTGGCCGGTTTGCTGGCCGTGGCGGTTTTCGGGGCGGTGATGCTGGCTTGCTTTCGCTCAAGCCTTCATCGCAGCCTGAAGCAGGTTACTCTCCCGCACGAGGTGGTGCAGACGATTCGCGCCAATGAGATCAAGCTTGCGGCCCTTCCTTTGCCTGAGGGACTGGATAGCGATTCTGCCAGCCAGGTGAGAGCTTCAGTGGCTGGCGCGTTTGTATTCGGCTTTCGTGTGGTAATCCTGATTTGCTCAGGCCTGGCCCTGGCCGGCGCCGTCATTGCGAGGGCTTTGATCGAGTGAAAACAGAAATCGGTCGTAACCTGTGCGCTTCCGCGGGGGGCTAGGCCGCTGCTGCTTGTTGTTCATTGACTTTGAGCACAACCATGGTGATGTCGTCCGGCTGGGCGGCGTCGCCGCACCAGTCTTCGATGCCACGGAAGATCTCATCGCGGGCCTTGATGGCGGGCAGGTGGGCCTTGGACTTCACCAGCTTGAGCAGCCGCTCCTCGCCGAATTCTTCGCCTTCGGTGTTGACCGCGTCGATAGCGCCGTCAGTATAGGCAAAAAGGAAATCGCCCGAGCGCAGCTGAAATGTGCTTTCCTGCACCGGGCAATCCTGGAACAGGCCCAACATGGGCCCGCCTGACTCGAGCTTCATGACCCCGTTCGTCTGGGCCGGGGACGAGACCTCTCCCGTCTTCGGGTCGGCATGAAGCACGAAAGGGGGATTGTGTCCGGCGTTGACGAAGTTGAGCCGCCCGGAATTTTCGTCGTAGGCTGCATAGAACAGCGTCACGTAGCTGGCGCTGCTGGTGGAGGCAAAAAGCAGCCGGTTGAGCGAAGTGGCCAACTGCGAGAGAGACACGCGGTAGGCCGAGCCGGGCGCTCCGGCCAGTGACTGGCTGCGCAAAAATGCGTGGATCATGAAGGTGAGCAGGGCCGCAGAAAAACCCTTGCCGGCGACATCGGCCACCGCCATGCCGATTTGCCCGTTGTCCAGTTGCATGAAGTCGTAATAGTCTCCGCCTACAAAGCCTGCCGGCTTGCAGTAGCCGCTGATCTGGACCACGGGCGATTTCGGGGCGTCGACCGGAAACAGGTGCCTCTGGACGGAGGCGGCCAGAGCCATCTCATGCAGCATCTTCTCCTGGTCCACGATTCGCTCCACCAGGTTCGAGTTGTCGATCACCAGCGCGAGCTGCTCACCGATCGACATCAGAGTCTTGAGGTCCTTGTCGGCAAAATCGAAACCGGAGTGGCGCGGGCCGAGCGACAGGATCCCGGTAAGCTGCGCCTTGTTCCTGATCTGCACCAGCAGGCGCGAGTCCAGCTGCTGCAGCACGCGACGCTCGGCTTCACGCTTGGCGTTGTTGATGCCCTGAATAAATCCAGCGGCGCGCTGCCACACGTCCAGATCCTCGCTTTCAATGCGCATGGGCGCGGAGAGCTTCTTAAGCCTGCGCACCACAAAGGCGTCCTGTGAGAGCACCAGCGGTTCAGGGTGAGGCGCCGCGGCTGGAGTTAGGGCTTCAGTCGCCAGGGCCGGGTCCGTGGCGGAAGAGCTGCGCAGGAGAAAATTTCCGCTTGCCTGGTCCCGCACCAGAACGGAGACGTTGGCAACCTCAAGCGCGTGGGCCACGGTGTTTACGCTGAACGTGTAGACATCGGTGAGATTGTTGGAGTGGCGCGCGGCATCGCCCAGTTCCAGGAGAATGCGCTGATGGTCATATTCCACGGGCGAGGCGCGGCGAATCAGGAAAGGCAAAATCCGCCGTACGTAGAGAGAGTGCGCAGCCGCTACCAGGCAAGCCACCAGCACCACCACGATGGCGTCGGCCCGGGGATGCAGTCGGTCAAGGAACTCGCCGCGTCTACCGGTCAGAGCGAAGGCCAGCGCCAGCGCCGCCAGGAAGAGCTCGATCAGCAAAATCAGTTCGGCGGAAGGAACGTGCGGACCCTTGCGGCGTTTTCGCCGGCGGAAGCGCATGATCAGCGAATTAAGGAGAAAAAACCGCATCCAAGAACTGCCTTCCTCGTAAAATACAACCCAGCTAATCCTGATTGCTGGTCCTTAAGACGTTGTAGTTCAAGAACCATCGGCACGTGCAGCGAATCCTTCAGACCACTAGCATAAAAGGCGACAGACTCTTTTGCCAATCCTCAACATCCCATGAGCCCTGCAATGGACCAGCCATGACCCGGAACAGGTTCGCGCAGCGGGCCTGCATCTTTACTCTTTTGCCGGGTATGCTGATGACACTAAAATAGCAATGCCGTCTAAACAGCAGCAGGTATGCATTTTTTGTTCGACCAGGACCGGCAGGAATGGATTACGCTTACCCAGGCGTGTAAAGCCTTGCACCGGCGCTGGAGCTGGGCTTTGTCCAGCTCTGCCGCAGTCCATATTCTTCTCTTGGCGATAATGTGCTGGCCGGCCGGGCCCATCTTTGTCAGACCAATACAGATTGCCCACGGCGAGGGCGGGCATGCAACCCCGGTTTCCATCCCACTCTATCTTCCGAGTGATATTCAGGCTGCTACGCAAAACCGGCCAGAACTGCTTTCCCTGCCGATACCGACACGTAAGAAGCCGCAGAAGTCACGTCTCAAGAAGCGCACCAATGTGCTGGACCAGGAGACGTCCTCGGGCGCCGCCGAAGCTGGTTCACCGCTGGGCTCAGCCTATGACGGCCCTGCCAGCGGAGATGAGATCAAGCCTGCTCTTCCGGTCACGTTTCAGGATTTGAAGATCCCGCGTTCGGAGCTTCCCGGCGGCGTTCAGGGTGACGTGATTGTGGAGATCACGATCGATGCGCAAGGCGTCGTCGTGGAAGAGCGGCTCCTGCAGGGGCTTGGCCACGGGGTGGATGAGCGAGTCATCGCGGTGCTGCGTGACTGGCGCTTTCGTCCGGCCACTCGGAATGGGGTACCCATTCCCTCCAAGCACGATGTCCACTTTCATTTTCCGAGCTAAAAGCGATGCCTGCAGAGTGGGCTAATTCAACATCCAAACGAATCGTATCCCGATACTATTGCGGCGAGTTTCGACCAAAGTTTTAGCGGTATCGAAACCACCTATACTCGCAAGGCGGATTTCTTTCCCACTTGATGACTCGGGTGAGCGACATGCCAGTTAGATTCTTACCCTAGGGATCGATCCCGCGTCCTCCCCCGAATTACTAGTCTCGATAGTGCAAAGAGAGGCATAAGACTTTTCCCTCTACGCGAACCAAGTCAATGCTCCAGAACGTGAAAATCCGCGCCGGAAGAGTGACTGAACATTTCTCCCGGCTGAAGCTCGACCGCGCGCGAGCTCCGCTTGAGAACTCAGCTATGCTTTTTCGAGTGGACGAGTTGCCCAATAGACATAAGCGATTTTCTGACAGCCGGCAGTTTGGAATTTGGGGAAAGGGCCCGGAGGGAGGAAGTGGCGGCCATCCGTGTTGGGCTGTCTTTGCCGGTATTTCATCAGGGGAAAGGAAGGAGATTTTATTTGCTTCTTTGGGAAGTCATCCAATAGGCGGGATTTCTTTCACTTCTTCCTTCCGAAATAAGACGCATCCTTTTTCTTGGAAGGTTGAAATGCAAAGGAATAAGGGGATCAGCCTCCCGAACTTAATAGTTGCTAGAGTCGTGCTATTCAAGGAGTGTCACGCTTCTAGGTTAGCCTTCAGCGGTTCGACCTATCAGAGCAGAGCAGGAAAGCCCCCAGACTATTTCATATTGCAGGTTGAGTGCCGCGCTGGTAGCATGCTTGCGGAAGGAGCTATATGGATACCCACCAAATCATCACCGAGTTAGAAGCAGAAAGGGACCGCTTGGAGCAGGCAATCTCTGCCCTTCGTGGCTCTATGGGTGGCCGTCGAGGCGTCGGCGGTTACAGCAAAGGCAAGCGTGGCCGCCGGCGTCTGAGTGCGGCAGCGAAAAGACGCATATCAGAGATGATGAAAAAGCGTTGGGCCGAGAGAAAAAGAGCTGCAAAAGCAGCCTAAGAAAGTAAAAAGGAAGGTAGAGGAAAAGGCAAGGTAAAGGAAAAGGTATAAAGGGGGCCGCTCAGCAGAGCGGCCCTCTTTATTTCGCGCAGGCAGAAGAGGCAAGCGCCATGATGAAGCCGGATTCCGCGGATCAAAATAGGACGTCAGGAAAGGATGCGCCGTGATCGCCGACAGTCGACTATAATGCTGCGCTTGGCGCACAAAATCGCCATGAGGTGCAGATTGCGACGGGAAACATTTCTGCTCTCCATCCTGTTCCTGGGCATGACATACAACGCTTCTACCCAAGACCGCTCCTACGGGCGGTCCGTAGTGATGACGGACCGGGGCATCGTGGCCACCAGCCATTACCTGGCTTCGCAGGCCGGGTCGCAGGTTCTGGCGCAGGGTGGCTCCGCCATGGATGCGGCGATTGCCGCGAACGCGGTCCTCGGCGTTACCGAACCGATGATGAACGGCATTGGCGGAGACCTGTTCCTGATCTACTGGGACGCCAAGACCGGCAAGCTTTATGGGTTGAATTCAAGCGGCTGGGCCCCGCGCAAGCTGACCATCGAGTTTCTTGCCCGGCATGGAATAACTTCCATGCCCCGCGACGGCATTCATAGCGTTACCGTTCCCGGCGCGGTCGAGGGCTGGAGCCAGGCACACAAGCGCTTTGGACGGCTGCCCTGGAAAGACCTGTTTGCTCCGGCTATTCAGTATGCCGAGCATGGTTACGCCGTTCCAGAAATCATCCATGACTACTGGGTTGCGGACGAGGCCAAGCTCGAGAAGACAGATGAGTCCCGGCGCGTGTTTCTTCCCGGGGGCAAGGTGCCGGAGCTGGGTTCGAAGTTTGCCAACACCGACGTGGCAAAAGCTTTGCGGTTGATTGCCGAGCAGGGGCGTGACGCCTTCTACAAAGGCGAAATCGCCCAGGCTATCGTTCATACGTCGGCTGCTTTCGGCGGCGCCATGGAACTGGACGACCTGTCCAGTTTCTCGGCAGAGTGGGTTGAACCCATCTCGATCGACTACCGCGGCTGGAAGGTGTACGAGCTCCCTCCCAACGTGCAGGGTATGGCCGCCCTGGAAATGTTGAACATCATGAGCAATTTCCAGCCCGATCCGGGCGGTCCAAAAGGAGCAGCGGAAGTGCACAAGAGGATCGAAGCTATGAAGCTTGCCTATGCCGACCTCTACCGTTACAACGCCGACCCGCGCTTTGCTAAAGTTCCTGTCGCAGGGCTGCTCGACAAGGCCTATGCCGCCCAGCGCGCCGCGAAAATCACCCCTGACAAAGCTGATTGCAATCCCGGCCCGGGAAGTCCTGCCACCAGTGACACAACATATCTGGCCGTAGTTGACAAGGACGGCAATATTGCTTCACTCATTCAAAGCAACTACTCCGGCTTTGGTTCGGGCGTAGTCGTCAACGGAATGGGATTTGTGCTGCAAAACCGCGGGGCCCTGTTCTCACTCGACACTTCCCATCCCAACGTGCTGCAGCCCCGTAAGCGTCCGTTCCATACCATCATTCCCGCTTTTATGGAGCGAGGCGATATGCATATAGGCTTCGGCATCATGGGCGGAGCTAACCAGCCGCTGGCCCATGCGCAGTTTGTCTCCAATCTGGTCGATTACGGCATGAACATACAGGCCGCGCTTGAAGCCCCGCGTTTTACGGTTACCGGCAACCACGTCAGCTGTGACATCCTGATCGAATCGCGCGTCCCGCCAGACGCTCTGCAGGCGCTGCGACAGAAAGGTCATAACATGATCGTGCGCGGCGAATACACTTCGCTTATGGGAAGGGGCCAGGCGGTGATGCATAACGCAAAGACCGGGATGAACTTTGCCGCGTCCGATCCCCGCGCCGACGGTGTGGCCGAGCCGGAACCCACTCATTGAATTTGGTAAGTTGGTAATTTGGTAATTGAGTAATTGAAAAATAGACCAGAAGCTTGCCTGCTGGCCGAGCGATTGTCTGTCTGCCTAGTAGAGTCTTAACAATTACCCAATTCCCCAATTACCAAATTCCTACATGTGTTCTTCCGCGGTGGAGATCATAGGCATCAGCAGTACCGGCGCTTTCATAAAGTCAAAGCGGTTTATCGCTGCAACGGCGCGCTGTGCCGTGGTTTCCAGCGTCGGCTCCAGGGTGATCACGAATGACAGGCGGTCTTTGGGCATGTGCGGCTCCTGAATGACCGAGTCAATGTTGATTCCTTCGCGCGCGATGGCCTCGGCGGTGCGGGCAAGAATGCCTGGCTGGTCCGCGACGGTCAGCCGCAGAAACCAGCCCACGGGAGAGCTCCGCGGCGAGGGACGCAGCGGCGGCGCATCATTGAAGCCGGCCAGCAGGCTGGTTGACGTTTGTCCGCGCGCGATCTGGCGGGCGATCTGCAGGACGTCTGACAAGACCGCGGTCCCGGTGGCGCCTCCGCCGGCCCCGCGGCCGTAGAGCATCTGCGTACCCACTTTTTCTCCCGCGATGAAGATGGCGTTATTTGCCCCAGCCGCTTTCGCCAGCATGGAGTCGCGCGGCTCCAGCCACGGCTGCACGGCGATGTGAATGCCTTCAGGGGTGCGCTCGGCTGACGCCACGAGCCTGATGGTCGAGTTCAGCCGGTGGGCGTAATGGAAATCGGTTGCGGTGATGTTGCGGATTCCCATTACGGGAATTTCCGTGGTGCGAACGCCGCAGCCAAAGGCGATCCTGGCCAGGATGGCAATTTTGTCGCGGGCGTCCAGGCCGTCGATATCGAGGCTGGAATCCGCTTCGGCGTAGCCGGCCGCCTGCGCCTGCTCCAGCGCGTGCGCGAATTCAATCCCGTGTTGCTCCATCTGCGTCAGGATGTAGTTGCATGTGCCGTTGACGATGCCATACACCGCGTGGATGCGGTCGGCGGCAAGCGCTTCGGAGATGGCCCGGATCACCGGCACCCCGCCCGCGACTGTGGCTTCAATTCCGATGGGGAGGTCCTTCTCCCGCGCCAGAGCAAACAGCGCGTCACCATGCAAGGCGATGAGCGCCTTGTTGGCGGTAACCACCGCTTTGCCGTTTTCCAGGCTGCTGCGAACGACATCCAACGCAGTGGTCGTGCCTCCCATCGCTTCCACGACAATATCTACGTCCTCGGCTTCTGCCACCTGCCGCCAGTCGGCGACAATCGGAACTCCATTTGCGGCGTCTGAGGTTCCCACCCTGCGCCGGCAGATGCGCGTTATCACTATCTCAACTCCGCCGGTGCGCTCGCTGATTTCTCCGGCGTGACTCAGCAGAATTTCCGCCGTGGCACGGCCCACGGTGCCGAACCCCACAATTCCAACTCGCACACGCTGCCTGGAAGCAACCCCTTCACGCCGGCGGCGGACGCGTTCTTCAATGCCGTGCATAGATCTGCTCCAAGGTCTTGATTACGGTATCCCCGTCGGCTTCCATAGGTCCCAGCAGGCTCTGTCCGGGCGACTGCTTCACGTAATCGATGTCCTTCAACATGTGCCCGGTTAGAACCAGGACCACAATCTCCTCAGGTTTTACGAACCCTTTGGTCACCAGCTTCTTCAAGCCCGCCAATGTCGCCGCGGACGCGGGCTCGCAGCCGATACCTTCCGCACCCAGGTCTGCTTTGGCCTGCGCGATGTCGGATTCGCTGACCTCCTCGCATGCCCCGCCGGAGTTCTTCAGCACGCTGACAGCCTTTCTCCAGGATGCGGGATTGCCGATACGGATCGCCGTCGCTCTGGTCTCCGCGTTTACGCGAATCAGTTCCCGGCCGCCGTTTTCCCGCATGGTGCGCGCCAGCGGATTTGCTCCGGCGGCCTGGATGATGGAAATCTTCGGCATGGTCCTGATGAGTCCAAGATCGCGCAGCTCGATGAATCCCTTGCCCAGCGCGGATCCGTTGCCCAGGTTCCCGCCGGGCACGATTACGTGATCGGGGACCTTCCAATCGAGCTGCTCCATGATTTCGAAGGCCACGGTTTTTTGTCCTTCCAGCCGATACGGGTTGAGCGAGTTCAGCAGATAGGCGGGAAAGCGGCGGACCACTTCATGCAGGACCTTCAGGCAGCCGTCAAAGTCGGTGCGGAGCTGCAAAACGTGCGCCTCGTATTCCAGCGCCTGCGCCAGCTTGCCCGCAGCTACTTGTCCGGCCGGCAACAGCACCATGCTCTTCATCCCCGCGCGCGCGGCGTAGGCAGC
>Ga0066903_100004122_pt1 | contig 12171 bp, 12 predicted proteins | sample PanSoiMetaGPlot1_FD_67491 | JGI IMG/M metagenome (GOLD analysis project Ga0066903, IMG submission 67491) | Tropical forest soil microbial communities from Panama analyzed to predict greenhouse gas emissions - Panama Soil - Plot 1 (version 2) | ecosystem: Environmental > Terrestrial > Soil >...
CGGATCTCGATCTCGAGTGCATCCTCCTGCCACCGAAGAGCCACCTCGGCCCGAGTGGCCCGGGCGTGCTTGAGCGTGTTGGTCAGCGCTTCCTGCACGACCCGGTAGGCGGAAAGGTCGACCGCCTGGGGAACTGCAGTCGGATGTCCCTCGACCGTCACGCGCACGGGGAGGCCGGACTCCCTGAGCTCGTCCAGGAGCCGGTCGAGGTCGGCCAGGCGGGGCGGCGGCGCGAAGCTCGCCTCTTCACCGCGCACGCTGCCGAGCAACCGGCGGAGCTCTTCGAGAGCGCCGCGGGCGCTGCGCTCGATCGCCTGGAGAGCGTCAAGCGCGCGCTCCGGCCGGTTGGCGAAGACGTCGCGCGCTGCTGCCGCCTGGACCACGATGACGCTGAGCGTGTGCGCGATCACGTCGTGCAGCTCGCGGGCTATCCGGGCCTGCTCCTCCGCAACAGCGCGGGCGGCTTCAGCTTCACGCTCGCGCTCGAGTCGCTCGGCGCGCTCCTCGAGGGCGGCGACGTAGCGGCGCCGGGTGCCGAAGCCGTCGCCGAGCAGCCAGGCAACGGTGAAGCCGAGGAGCGGCCCAATGAGATCGAGGACATGGGTCCAGCCCTTGCCGGCCAAGAGCGCCAGCGTGATGGCGATCATCGTGGCCACTCCGGCGCGGAGGGAGTCGCGCCGGTCGAGCTCATCCGCCACGGTGAAGAGAGCGATCCCCGCCGGCAGTGGGGCGAAGAGATCGAGGGCCACGACTTGAACGATCAACACGGCCGTCGTGGCAACGAGCACAGGCAGCGGATGCCGCCGCCGCGCGAGCAACGGCAGACAGGCAAGGACCGCGAGCGGAATGCCGACCCCGCGCTGGGTGTGGTGGCCGGCGGCACCCGCCGTCGTCGCGAGCGCCGCCAAAACCAGCGCCCAGTCGATCAGACGCGGGTGCCGCTGCAGCCAGAGGATCAGCATCGCTTCGGGGACACGCTACGCCGTTTACGCGTCCCGTCGGGTGTCGCGCCAGGCGCCTGCCACGACTGCTGCCAGGGCCCAGACGACGAGGACGGCTGCGATCGCGGCCGTGGACATCGGGATGGTCGGTCCCTGTTGCGCGGCGTCTCCGAGCGCGGCCGGCGTCAGACCCTGGAGCGCGACACCGGGAATGAGCTCCCGGACGATCCCGATCGCCGAGATCGAGGCGAGGATCGGTGTCAGGGCAAGGCGGAAGCCGAGCAGGACACCGATCGTGTAGGACCGCGAGCCGACGACGCAGGCGATCCCGAACGCGAGCAGGTAGTAGAACGTCACCTGCAGGAGTGCCCACAGCCCCGTCGTCACGAGCAGTGACACGCTCGGCACCGGATGACCGTCGGCGAAGAGCACCGAGGCGACACCGGCGAGCGCATAACCGGCCGCGACGAACGGCAGCAGGAAGACGAGGCCCCCGCGCAGGCGAGAGCGATAGAGGGCGAGCCGCGAGCGGCCGGTGACGACGAGGTCGCGGTAGACACCCGCCTCGAGGTCGCCCACGCCGGCCATCGAGCCGACGATCGCCGCAGCGACAGCCCCCAGTGCCGACGCCACCCACGCGCCGTGACCGAGATTGACGATGCCGCCGGCCGGGCCGTGAGTGGCAGGGCTCGCGACATGCAGCAACTCGATGATCCCGTAGGTGATGGTCATCGCGCCGACCGTCAGGAGAGCAGTCACCGCGACTAGACCGCGCCGGCGGTGCAACTTCACTAGATCGGCCGCGACGAGGCTGCGACTGGGAGTGAGGGAAAGGGTGCTCATGCGGCGTTCTCCAATCGGGTCGTGATCTCCAGGAAGCGGTCCTCGAGCGAGGCCTGCGCCGGTTCGAGCCGGAGCACGTCCTGGCCCGCACCGACGAGCAATCGGTTGAGCTCCGGCACGACGGCGAGGTCTGTAAGCACTGCGTGGACGGCCGGGCCGTCCGCTGTTACGCGCGCAACCGCCGGATGCCCGGCGAGCAGCCCGGCCGCGGCGACGGGGTCACGCGTCTCGACGAGCACCGTCGGGTCGCCGTCGTCGCGCAGCTCGGCGATCGAGCCCTGGACGACGACGCGGCCGCGATCGACGATTGCCACGTGGTCGCAGGTCTTCTCCACTTCGTCGAGCAGGTGCGAGGAGAGGACAATCGTCCGTCCTTCCTCCACGAACGAGCGAACGAAACCGCGGAATTCCTGGATACCCGCCGGATCGAGGCCGTTCATCGGCTCGTCGAGAATCAACAGCTCTGGGTCTGCGAGCAGACAACGGGCGATCCCGAGCCGCTGGCGCATGCCCAGCGAGTAGGTCCCGACCCGGTCACGTGCACGCGCCGTCAGCCCGACCCGCTCCAGCGAATCGTCGATGAGCCGATAGGCGCCGCCCCCGCGGACGGCGGCCACGATCTCGAGGTTCTCGCGCCCGCTCAGGTGCCCGTGAAAGCGAGGCTCCTCGACGATGGCGCCGACGTGCGCCAGCGCCTCGGCCCGACTCTGCGGCAGCGGCAGGCCGAGCAGGCGCATCTCGCCGGCCGAGGCCGTCGTCAGCCCCAGCAGCATCCTGATCAGCGTCGTCTTCCCGGCACCGTTCGGTCCGAGATAGCCGAACGCCACGCCACGCGGCACCCGCAGATCGACACCGTCGACGGCCGTCCGGCCGCCGAAACGCTTCGTCAGGCTCCGCGTCTCGACCACCAGGTCATCCCGGTCGAGAGGGACTTCGTGCAGATGAGTAGTCATGCCCCGACGGTAGGGACCGGCGCCCAGGGTGCACATCGGGGCCTCGGATGAACAGCACTCGACCGTCGAACGATCTTCGCCTCATCCGAATGGATGAGTAACCGGCGGTCCTTCGTCAAGACCGAAGCGATGATTCGTGCGCCACCGAGCGGTCAGAACCTCAACGCAACTGAGAGAGAGGTGCGTGATGGCCGAATGGGACAAGCAGATCGCCGCCGTCAATCTGATCGTCGGCGACCTCGAGCGCGCGAAGACGTTCTACCGGGAGGTCTTCGGACTGCCTCTGCAACACGAGGATGCGGACGGGGCGGTGTTCCGCTTCAAGAACGAGTGGGTCTTCCTGCAGCACGGCTCGGCTCACGATGACGCCCCCTCGGGCGAAGTACTCGGTCTGGCGCAGAAGGGCGTCGGGCAGTTCGCGATCATCGTCGAGGACGTGGACGCAGTGCGCGCAGAGCTGGACGAGCACGGAGTAGCCGTGATCAGCGGCCCCGCGGATCGTGATTGGGGCATGCGCACGCTCACCTTCGCCGATCCGGGCGGCCACACCTGGGAGATCGCCCAAGAGTTGCCTCACGACCCCAGCGCGGCGTAGCGCTAGCCGTCGACCGCGAGCAGGATCCCGTTCCCCGAGGGATCGCGAGCGAGAAGTCCGTCCTCCCGTTCCTCGGCGTCGCCGACCGCCGCGGCGAGTCTGTCCCGCTCCGCCACGGCGGGGAGGACGATCGTCGAGTGATGGAGCCGCGCCGTCCCCTTGGGCGCCGGTGAGCCTCCCCGCGTCTCCCAGGTGTTGGCCCCGACATGGTGGTGGTATCCGCCGGCGCTGAGAAAGGCAGCCGTGTGACCGAGCTGGGCCATGAGCCCCATCCCGAGGACGTCGCGGTAGAAGCCGATCGTGTCGTCGACGTCGCGCACACGCAGGTGGACGTGGCCGACCGTCGTCCCGTCCGGCAGACCATCGAAGCCGCCGGGACCGGCCTCCTCGAGAAGCGATCCCGTGTCGAGCGGCAGCGTCGTCAGGCGTTCGAAGACCTGACCCTCCCACCGCTCTCGCGGGCGATCGGCGTAGACCTCGATCCCGTGCCGGTCGGGGTCCCGGAGGTAGATCGCCTCGCTGACGTCGTGGTCGGAGAGTCCCTCGAGCGGGACCTGGTCGCGCGCGGCGTGAGCCAGGAAGCGCCCGAGGCTCGCGCGGTCAGGCACGAGCAGCGCGACGTGGTAGAGGCCCGTGAAGCCGTCGGCCGGGCGAACACCCGGCTCCTCGACGAAGCGCAGCAGCGGCGTGTCCGCACCGAGCTCCGAAGTGCCGTCGTCGCGGCCGAGGACCCGAAGCCCGATCGCGTCCTGCCAGTAGGCGAGCGAGCGGTCGAGGTCGGAGACGCTCAGCTCGACGAGACCCATCCGCGCGTCGGGTGCGATCTCCATGTCCCGACTCTATCCCTGCGTGTGCTTCAGATCGTCCTCGCGCTGCTGGGCCTGGGCGAGCGTCAACCGTCCGGAGCAGACGTCCGCGTTGAGCTCGTTCTCGATCTGGTCGACCTGCGCCGCCCGCGGGTACGGCTCGGGCCAGAGGTTGCGCGGATCGGTCGGGTCGCCGCCGAGCTCGAGGCTGATGAGGTGATCCTCCTGGAAGTCCGACAGGGAGCCCGCCTCGCCGTACTGCCGCATCTGCTTCCGCTTCAGTTCGTCGGTGTACGAGGACGGCGGCCTGATCGTCGACGTCCAGCCGTGACGGCAGATGGTGGAGCGGATGTTCGCCTGCGTCACGTCGGGGTTGAGGACGCCCGGCGTCCGCTTCGCATCGGCGACGAACCGCGGCGCCGCCTGCGCGCCCACGTGCGCGAACGCCACGACCGCGACGACGAGGCCGAGCGCGGCAAGCAAGACGTCGAGTCGAGTCGCGCGCCTGGGCATGCGGCCGACGGTAGGCAGTGGTGAGGGGAGCCGCAAGACGCTCTTTCCGCCGTGTCCAGGCGGCCCAGTAGGCTCGCGGCATGGTCGAGCTGAGTGTCCGTCCGCGCGGTCCCTACTCGCTCGCGCTCTCCGCCCGGTTCGCCGGGGATGCGACGCGTCGGATGCGAGAGGGCGTCGTCACCGCTCGCTGTTGCGGAGCCGTCGCGCGTGCGTGGCAGTCGCCGACCGGGACCGTGTCGATCCGCTCGGACTCGGCCGAGGCGGCGGAGAAGCTCCGCTGGGTGCTCGCGCTCGACGACGACCACTCCGAGTTCCTGCACCGCGTCGACGGCGATCCGCTGCTCGGCCGCGCGGCGAAGCATCTCCGCGGACTGCGGCCGGTACGAACCACGACCGTCGCGCATGCGCTGCTGCGCGCGGTCTGCGGCCAGCTCGTCGACTGGAAGACCGGGCGGATGCTCGAGCGGCGCGTGATCCGCGCGCTCTCCCTGCGCGACGAGGACGGCTTCAGCGAGGCGCCGACGACTGCGGCCTTCGCCGCGGCCGCGCCGTTCGAGCTGCGCCGGCTCGGGCTGCACGAGCGCCGCGGTGCCGCCGTCGTTCGTCTCTGCCGCAGCCTCGAGCTCGAGCGGCTGCACACTCTCCCCACGGCCGCGGTCGTGCGCCGGCTCGAGCGCGAACGCGGGCTCGGCCCCTGGTCGGCGGGCGTCGTCTGCCTCGAGGGCCTCGGTCGGACCGAGCAGGGCCTGGTCGGCGACCTCGGACTCATCAAACTCCTGCGCGCCCTTCGGGGACGCCCCGTGGAGGGCTGGGAGACGGCAGAGCTGCTGGCGCCCTACGGCGAGTGGGCGGGTCTGGCCAGCGTGTACCTGCTCGCCGGCTTCGGCCGCGGGCTGATCCCGCTGCCTGCAGCGCGGGCCGCTTAGGCTTCTCGACATGAGCGCGCGCAAGGTCGCGATCCTCGGCGGCGGCCGGATTGGAGAGGCCCTCCTCTCCGGCCTGCTCAGCTCGGGCTGGCGCGAACCCGCCGAGGTCGTCGTCACGTCCCGGCGGGAGGAACGCATCGCCGAGCTGCACGAGCGCTACGGCGCGGAGGCGACGGACGACAACGCCGCCGCCGTCGCCGCCGCCGGTCTCGTCGTCGTGGCGGTCAAGCCACAGGACATCGACGTCCTGCTCGGCGAGATCGGCGTCCATCTCACGACCGAGCAGACCGTCGTCTCGGTCGCGGCTGCCATTCCGACGGTGCACATCGAAGAGCGAATCGCCGAGGGCGTTCCCGTCGTGCGGGCGATGCCGAATGCGCCGGCGACCGTGCACGAGGGCATGGCCGGTATCTGCGCCGGCGCCCACGCCGACGACGAGCAGCTCGCGTCCGCGGAGGAGTTGCTCGGGCACCTCGGCCGGGTCGTGCGCGTGCCCGAGACGTGGATGGACGCGATCACCGCCGTCTCGGGCTCCGGCCCCGCGTACTTCGCGCTCCTCGCCGAGGCCATGATCGAGGCCGGAATCCTGCTCGGCCTCTCGCGCGAGGTCTCGACGACGCTCGTCGTGCAGACGATGTTCGGGACCGCCAAGCAGCTCCGCGACCAGGGCATGCATCCGGTCGAGCTCCGGGAATCGGTCACGTCACCCGGCGGCACGACGATCGCGGCGATCCGCGAGCTCGAGCAGGCCGGCGTGCGCGCGGCGTTTCTCAATGCGATTCAGGCGGCGATGGACCGGGCACGCGAGCTCGCCGAAGGCGGATGAGCTCGGTCGACATCACCGTGGTTGCGGACCAGCAGGAAGCGGCCCACGTCGTCGCAGAACGGCTCGCGGAGCAGACCCAGATCGGCGGGCACATCGTCCTCACAGGGGGGTCGACGCCCCGGCTCGCGTACGAGCGCGCCGCTGAGCTGGCGCCCGACTGGAGCCGCGTGGAGCTTTGGTGGGGCGACGAGCGCTGTGTGCCGCCCGACGACGAGCGCTCGAACTTCGGCCTGGCGAAAGAGGCGCTACTCGACCGCCTCGAGCAGGCGCCTGCCGCGATCCACCGGATGCGGGGCGAGCTGGGCCGCGAAGCGGGCGCCGAGGAATACGTGCTCGAGCTCATCGACGCCGGAACGTTCGACCTCGTCCTGCTCGGACTCGGCCCGGACGCGCACATCGCATCGCTCTTCCCCGGCTTCCCGGCGCTCGAGGTCACCGACCGGGAGGTCGTCGGCTCCGAGTCGGGACTCGAGCCGTTCGTCGACCGCATCACGCTGACGCTCCCGCGCCTCTGCGCGACGCGCGAGCTCCTCTTCCTCGTCACGGGCGAGGACAAGACGGACGCGGTCGCGCGGACACTCGCCGGAGAGCCGTCGCCCGATGCGCCCGGCAGTCTCGCCCGCGCCGGCGACAGCGGCGTCACGCGGGCAGTCCTCGACCGGGCGGCTGCCGCGAAGCTCTAGCGGAGTCCGCGCCGCTCCGCGAGGGCGTCGAGGGCAAGCGCGGTGTCAGCGACCGGAATGTCCTCGAGAAAAGCGTCTCGCACCTCGAACGTGTGCCGGACGGCGGCGAGTGCCTCTCGGTACGCATCCGCATCGTGGGCGACGAGCGCGTGCAGCGCCCTCGCGACGTCGCGCGGAAAGCCTTCGCCGAGGATGCCCACAAACGATTCCGCCTCGTCGTCCCGGCCGAGGATCAGAAGCGCCAGGACGCCCGCGTAGCGTCCGATCGGAGACTCCGACTGCGCCGCCCCTGCGTCGAGAGCCCAGCGGGCAGCATCGCCGGCATCGTCGCCCGCGATGAGGAGCGCCTTCATCGCGCCGATCGGCCGCCCCCAAGCCTCGGACGACGCGCCGGCGTCCCAGCTCTCGCGGTACCGCGCGGCCGCGAGGCGCAGCCACTCCGCGGCACGCTCGCGATCGCCCGCCATCAGCAGCGAAAGTCCCGCCGCCCAGGCTGCATTCGCGAGCTGTACGAGCTGCCGCTCGTCCGGGCCCCTCGTCTCGCCGGCCTCGTACCTCGCCGCCGCCCGCTCGTACCGCTCGCGCCACTCCACGTCCGCAGACTAGGCTCGGACCGACATGGCGAACGACGACTGGCGCATCCGGATCGACGTCGAGGGGGAGGAGCACGCGACCGGCCTGCTCGACCGCCTCGGGGGCGACCTCGGCTCGGAGGAGGCCCGGGACCTGGCGAAAGATCTCGAGGCACGCAGGCTCGTTGTGTCCCGCGACGACGAGACGATCTTCGTGTACGCCGCGACCCGCTCGGAGGCCGAGCAGGCGCACGCCCTCGTGGAGGCGGAGCTACGCGAGCACGGCATCCAGGCGCGGACGAGCCAGGTGGAGCACTGGCTCGACGACGAGGACCGCTGGGACGACGAGCCGCCGGGCGAGACCTGGGAGGAGGAAGAGCTCGAGCGCGGATACGCGCCGTGGGAGGTGCGCGTCGAGTGCGCGTCCCGGCAGGAGGCCGGCGAGCTCGCCGCGCGACTCGAGGCGGAGGGATACAAGCCCGAGCGCCGCTTCCAGTACCTCATCGTCGGCACCGCGACACGCGAGGACGCGGATGCGCTCGCCGCCCGGCTCCACGGCGAGGTGGAAGCCGGCGGGCAGGTGGTGTTGGAGGCCGAGCCCGCCAACCCGTTCGCCATCTTCGGCGGCCTGGGCCTGTAGCCCACTTTGGCCGGTTCACGTTGACGAAAGCGCCGCGCAGGGTATTCTTCTTCCTGCGCCGCTCGCCCAGGGGCATCAGCCGAGCGCGCATCTCATGGACAGGCAGCACCGCGGCGTGCTGCGCATATGCAAGAACCGATACACCAGCCGACCAGCTCACTGGAGGCGGCGGACCTGAGAGTCGCCGCTGCACTCCGCGCGGAAGCGTGGGCGGACGAGCCGTTCCTGCGCGACGGCGAGGATCCGGCGCAGGTACTCGCCGAGGGAACCGCACGCCGGCGTGCGCTCGACGAGGCGGTTGCCGAGATGGAGTCCGGGCGGGCAGCTCCTTCCCAGCAGTGGAAGGTCCGCTACGGCCTGCTGCTCGGCCTCGAGCGCGTCCTGGCCGAGCCGGAGCCGACGACCGCCGCCGGCACCGCGCTCCGCCGCCACCAGGTCGATGCGCTCGCCGGGATGCTCACCGAGCTCATCGCCGCGAGCCAGCGGTACGACGAGGCGAACGGCAACGGCAATGGGAACGGGAACGGCAACGGCCACACGGCGACCGCCGAGGAGCTCGAGCAGCAGGCGGTCGAGGACGACGACGAGGACTCGACGCTCGTCGTTGAGATCGAGGACGCCGAGCTCCCGGAGGAGCCTCGCCACGACGACCCCGGCGCCGTCCGCCGCTACCGCTTCCGCCACCCGACCGCGTCGGGCAAGACCATCGCTGCGGCCGGGTTCGTCGAGGCGGCCCGGACCCTCGGCGTCCTCATCCTCACCCACCGCCGTCTGCTCGTCTCGCAGTTCCAGCGCGACCTGAAGACCGAGGGCTACGGCGACCGGATCACCGACGTCATCACCCGCGACAGCCGCAGCGCCCGCCGTGCGCCGCTCACGATCCAGACCTACGCCTGGTTCGCGCGCCACGTCGACTCGATCGACCGCGACGCGTACCAGCTCGTGATCTGCGACGAGGCGCACACGGCGCTCGGCGAGAAGACGTCCGCTGCGATTCGCTCCTACCCCGAGCCCATCTACATCGGGATGACCGCGACCGAGCAGCTGATCGCGAAGCAGGTCTCGGACGTCTTCCCCGCCTCGGTCGACGACCTGCCGCTGCAGGACGCCGCCCGTCGTGGTCTGATCGCCCCGCTGCGCGACCTGCGCGTCCCGCCCGTCACGGCGATTAACGCCGTGCCGATCGTGGGCGGCGACTTCGACCAGGAGATCCTCGCCAAGACTCTCGACCACCAGGCGCTGAACCAGGCCGCTGCCGGGATGTACCGCGACCGCTTCGAGAACACGCCGGGGATCGTCTATGCGGCGGGTGTCGACCACGCGTACAACCTCGCGAAGGAGTTCCGCGCGGCTGGGCTGAAGGCCGAAGCGGTCTCCGGCCGGACGCCGCCGGTACGCCTCGCCGAGACGCTCGCCGCGTACGAGCGGGGCGAGATCAACGTCCTGATCAACGCGCAGCTGCTCGCGGAGGGCTGGAACTCGCCACGCGCGACGGTCTGTATGCATCTTGCGCCGACGGCCTCGCGCCGCGTCTACCAGCAGCGGATCGGCCGCATCATGCGGCTCCATCCGCGCAAGGAGGCGGGCATCGTGGTCGACTTCGTCCCCAAGGGAGCGACCCACAACGAGCGGGTCGTCTCGCTCCACTCGCTCCTCGACGCCGACTTCTACCGCGAGGGGGCACGCGTGACGCCGGCGCCCCGCCGCCGCTCGCAGCGCCGCGCCCGCCGCCGGCTCACGCCTGCCCCGTGGCTCGTACCGGTCACACCGGACGTCCGCCGCCGCATCGCCGTGATCCAGCGCGAGTGGCAGCGGATCGACCCGAGGTACCTCGACGAGGACGAGCAGCGCTACTGGGCGACGATCGCCGGCCGCCAGATCCGCTTCGACGAACGCGCCTCCTTCGTCCAGAAGCTGATGGACCGGAGCGCGAGCAAGGGAGCGCTCGAGCAGTTCCTCACGACGGCCGCCGCCGAGAATCCAAATCGCCGGCTCCGGATGATGGCCCTGCAGGACCGGGTCTCGATGCAGGTCGAGCGGGCGGACTTCGACGATCTCGTCACGCTGGTGACGCAGGCTCCGACCTGGGAGAAGGAACGGCTCCCGGGCATCCGGACGCTCCTGCGTGCGATCGGCGAGGAGAAACCCGACGCGCCTGAGCAGATCCTCGCCCGCTGGACCTGGCGGCTCGCGCGGGCGACGCGCAAGGTGCAGGACCGTCGCGCGTCGGCGGAGTATCCCGAGGCGAAGCGCCTGCTCGGAGCGCTGGCGAACTCTCGTGGTCACCGGCACGAGGAGAACGCGGCGAAGCTCGTCAAGGCCGCTCTCGAGCTCCCGCTGCCGGTGGGGGCCGCGCTCCTGGCCTCGGCCGAGGGGTACACGCCTCGGGCGACGAAGCTCATCGACGAGGCGCGCGAGCAGCTCGGCACGATCCAGGATGTCGCACTCGCACTCGCCGAGAACCTCCCGGCGCCGAAGCAGGGCTCGGGGCGCAGTCGGCGCCGCCGCAGGCGCAGGCGCAAGGGCGGATCGGCTGCCCAGGCCGCCGCGAAGACGGCCGAGCAGACGCAGAACGGCACCGGCGAAACGCAGCCGGAGCAGCCCGATGAGCCGGCGGCCGAGACCGCACCCGCCTCGAGCGGCGATTGATCGAGCTCCACACTGATTGAGCTCGACCATGTGCAGCTCGCCGCGCCCCCGGGCTGCGAGAGCGAGGCGAGGCGCTTTTTCGGCGGGCTGCTCGGCCTGGAGGAGCTCGAGAAGCCCGAACCTCTGCAGGCGCGCGGCGGCGCCTGGTTCGCGCTCGAGGGTGGCGGGCAGCTCCACGTCGGCGTCGAGGAGCCGTTCGCGCCTGCGCGAAAGGCGCACCCGGCCTTCCGGGTCGCGCGGGGAGATCTCCCAACGCTTGCGGCTCGGTTCGAAGCCGCGGGCGAGCGCGTCGAGTGGGACGATTCGCTCCCGGGCGTGCGCCGCTTCTACACGGCGGATCCGTGGGGAAACCGGCTCGAGTTGCTCGAGACCCTTTAGCCAGGCAGGACTGAACTACCCGGCCGGTCCGCCGGCACTCTCGCCCGCGTCGTCCTCGCCGTTCTGCTCGCGCTCGCGCAGGAAGCGCGTGAGCTCCGCGGCGAGGCTCTCACCGGACGGAAGCTCCTCCGCCGCCTCCATCAGGTCGACGCGCCGCTCGAGCTCCTCGACGTAGGCCGCCGTCTCGGCGTCGGAGGCCACGGCCTCCGTGACCTGGTCGGCGTACTCCTCCGCCGCCTGCTCGAGCTCGGCCAGGTCGATCTCCGTCCCGACGAGCTCCCCCAAGCGCCGGCAGAGGGCAAGCGCGGCACGCGGGCTCGGTGCGAGAGAGACGTAGTGCGGCACCGCCGCCCAGAGGCTCACGGAGCTCAGGCCCTCCTGACGGCAGCCATCGAGAAGGACACCAACGATGCCGGTCGGCCCCTCGTACCGGGATGGCTCGACGCCCAGCTGCGCGACGAGATCCGGGTCGCTCGCGGCAGCGCTCACCGGAGCCGGCCGCGTGTGCGGCACGTCGGCGAGGAGCGAGCCGAGCGTGACGACGAGCTCGACCCCCAGGTCCTGTGCCAAGTCGACGACGAGGCGCGAGAACGTCTTCCAACGAAGGTTCGGCTCGACGCCGAGCAGGATCACGGCGTCGCGGTCGAGGCTCGGAATCGGCGCGTGGAGGAAGGTGTTCGCGGGCCACTCGAGCTTCCGGGTCAGCCCTTCCTCGAGCGAGACGTGCGGGCGCACCGCCTGGAAGTCGTAGAAGTTCTCGGGGTCGATCTGGGCGAACTCCTCGGCTCCCCACTGCCGCGCGAGATAGCCGGCGCCGAGCGTCGCGCCCTGGCCGCCGTCGTTCCA
>Ga0066903_100004123_pt1 | contig 12169 bp, 7 predicted proteins | sample PanSoiMetaGPlot1_FD_67491 | JGI IMG/M metagenome (GOLD analysis project Ga0066903, IMG submission 67491) | Tropical forest soil microbial communities from Panama analyzed to predict greenhouse gas emissions - Panama Soil - Plot 1 (version 2) | ecosystem: Environmental > Terrestrial > Soil >...
GGATGCTCATCCCGGCAGATCGACAGTCCGAAGAAGACATGGTGCTGGCTCAGGTCCGCAGCGGGCAGTCGCTGACGCACTTCGAGACCGTGCGTCAGCGCAAGGACGGGACGCTCGTCTCGATTTCGCTCACCGTCTCCCCCATTTACGACGATGCCGGTCAGGTCGTCGGCGCGTCGAAGATTGCGCGCGACATCACCGAACGCGAGCTGGCCACCGTCACCACGAATCGTCTGGCCGCCATCGTCGACTCGTCGGACGACGCCATCGTCAGCAAGGACTTGAACGGGATCATCACCAGCTGGAACACGGCAGCCGAGCGCATGTTCGGCTACACGGCGGCGGAAGCGATCGGGCGATCGATTCGCATGCTGATTCCTGCGGAACTGCAGGACGAGGAGGACATGGTCCTGGCCCGGATCCGGAACGGCGAGAAGGTCGATCATTTCGAGACCGTTCGGCAGCGCAAGGACGGCAGCCGTCTGTCCATTTCGCTGACGGTCTCTCCGATTCGCAACGACAGGGGCGAGATCGTCGGCGCTTCGAAGATCGCTCGCGACACGACGGAGCGATCGCGGCTCCTGGCCGCGGCCAGCGAGCACACCGCCAACACCGAGAGGCTGAACGAGTTTGGCGCGTCCGTCGCCTCCACGCTCGACAGCGAGACGATCGTTCAGAAGGTCATCGACACGGCGACCGCGTTGACGCATGCAGAGTTCGCCGGGTTCTTCTACAACGTCACGGATCCGGCGTCGAGCGGTGTGTCCCTGCGATGCGCGCTCTCGGGCGCCGCGCGCGAGGCATTCGCGAAGTTTGCGCGGTCGCGCGCTGCGGCGATGCTGGCGCCGACGTTCCACGGTGCAGGGCCGGTGCGCCTCGACGATGTGACGCAGGATCCACGGTACCGAAGCAACCCGGCCCGCGCCGGGACGGCGCCAGAGCAGCTGCTTGTGCGCAGCTATCTGGCCGTCCCCGTGAAGGGTCTGGACGGCGGCGTGCTCGGAGGCTTGTTCTTCGGCCATTCCTGTGTGGGCGCCTTCACCGCCCAGCACGAACGTCTCGCCGTCGGCGTGGCGACGTGGGCGTCGGTCGCGCTCGAGAATGCCCGCCTGTACGCCGCGGCGCAGGCGGCGAATCGGACGAAAGACGAGTTTCTCGCCGTCCTCTCACATGAGCTGCGCACGCCGCTGAACGCAATCATGGGGTATGCGCGACTGCTGCGCGGCGGAGTGCTGTCTCCGGACAAAGCGGAACGCGGTCTCGAAACGCTCGAACGCAACACCGCGTGGCTGACCCAGATCGTCGAGGACGTGCTCGATGTCTCGCGAATCGTGTCGGGCAAGATTCGCCTGGATGTCCAGCCGGTCGAGCTGCCGCTGATCCTCGACAATGCGGTGGCCACGATTCAGCCCGCGGCCGACGCCAAGCGGATCACCGTGCAGTCGGTCATCGATCCACGCGTCGGGCCCGTTTCCGGCGATCCCGGCCGCCTCCAGCAGGTCGTCTGGAATCTCGTGTCGAACGCGGTCAAGTTCACACCGAAGCAAGGGCGCGTGCAGGTGCGTCTCGAACGCGTCAATTCGCACGTGGAAGTCACCGTCAGCGACACCGGGATCGGCATTCGACCGGAGTTCCTGCCGTATGTGTTCGAGCGATTCCGTCAGGCGGAAGTGGGGCCGACGCGGAAGACCGGCGGTCTCGGACTCGGCCTGGCCATCGTTCGCCACATCGTCGAAATGCACGGAGGGACGGTGGAAGCGTCCAGCGCGGGAGAGAACAAAGGCGCGACGTTTCGCGTACGGCTGCCTCTGATGATCGTGCACCCGGAGGCGATGCAGCGCCCTCGCGAGCATCCGACAAGCGAGCGACGGGCGCCGATGGCCGGCTTCGCCGACCTGCACGGCATCCGCGTGCTGGCCGTCGACGATGAAGAGGACGCGCTGACGCTGCTTCGCGTCGTGCTCGAGACGGCGGGAGCCGACGTCACGACTGTCGCGAGGCCGTCGACCGTCGTGCAGCGCATGGCGGAGGTCAAGCCGCACGTCCTGGTCATCGATCTGGGGATGCCCGAAATGGACGGGTTCGAGCTGATCGGCCGAATCCGCACATCAAGTGACGCGGCCATTCGAAATGTGCCGGCCGCGGCCTTCACGGCGTTCGCGCGCTCGGAGGATCGCACGAGGGCCTTGCGCAGCGGATTCGAGATGCATCTGGCGAAGCCCGTCGATCCGGGCGAGCTGGTCGAGTCGGTCGCCACGCTCGCGAGACGCGTCAAGACCTGACCGATTCGTCGCCGGTCAGGCCCTCACGGCTGCCATCCGCCTCCAAGAGCGCGATAGATGTCGACCAGCGACTGCAATTCGCGGAGCTGAGCCTGCGCGAGCGCGAGTTGAGCCTGGAAGGATCGGGTCTCGCTGTCCAGGACTTCCAGGTAGCTCGCGGCGCCGCCCCGGTAGCGCATGTTCGACAACCTGGTCGCGTCCTCGGCCGCATTCGTCAGCTGCTGTTGCTGGCTCCTGACCTCCTGGCTCTTCTGGTACCCGACGAGCGCGTCGGCGACTTCGCGAAACGCCTGCTGCACCGTCTGTTGATAGACGAGCGTCACCTCTTGAGTGCGGGCTTCGGCAAACCTGACGCGGTTTCGAATTCTGCCTCCTTCGAACACCGGCTGCAGCGCTGTGACGCCGAAAGTCCAGAGGCCTGCCGGACCTGCGAAGAGCCGCGTGAGCGCCGAGCTCTGGGTTCCACCGACCGCCGTCAACGAGATTTGCGGGAAGTAGTCGGCCTTGGCGACGCCGATCTGCGCGTTTGCTGACACCAGCTGCTGCTCTGCCTGGAGGATATCCGGGCGCCGCTCGAGGAGGGATGACGGAAGGCCCGCGGGAACGTCCGGTGGATGCGGCTGGTCGACGAGCGGCCGGCCGCGAACGACGCTCTCGGGATTCCTGCCCACGAGAACGCTGATGAAATTCTCCTGCTGCGCGATGCGCTGTTCGAGGTCCGGGATGGATGCCCCCGCGCCGAACACGAGTTGCTCGGCCTGCCGGACGTCCAGCATGGACGTCGCGCCACGGTCCGCGAGCAGCTGCGTCAGGCGCAGCGAGTCCTGTCGGGACGCGAGCGTCCGGCGCGAGATCTCCAGTTCGAGATCCTGCTCGCGCAGCTGGAAATAGGCGATCGCGACGTCGCTGACGAGGGAACTGACGACTTGACGCTGGGCCCATTCCTCCGCAAGGAGGCCGGCGCGAGCCGACTCGGTGGCGCGCCGGAACTTCCCCCAGAAATCGAGCTCCCAGGCGAAGGCGCCCGTGATCTGCGCCGGGCTCGTCTCGATCGCGGGGCGCCCGGCCACCTCGGGTGAACGTTCGTTGAGGACGGATGCCGCGGCGTTGACCGACGGCAGCTGGTCTGCGCGAGCGATGCCGAGCTGCGCGCGCGCCTCCAGGATCCGTGCGGCGGCGATTCGCACGTCGTAGTTCTGCTGGAGCGCCGACCGGATGAGATCGCGCAGCGCGTCGTCTTGAAACGCGTCCCACCATTTCTCGTCACCGAACGTGGCGACACTCGGCGTGCCTTCCGACGAGGCGCCCCTGTACGCCGAAGGCGTGGGCACCGCCGGCCGCTTGTAGTCGGGACCTGCGACGCAACCCGGGGACAGGACCATGACGAGGCCCATGGAGAACACGACGAGCACGGTCTTTCGCGCATCCATCTCACCGATCTCCATGCGCCGGCAAGGGAGAGGCGGCGGGAGAGACACTCGTCCCGGCCAGTCTCTGACTGGTCCGCTCTGCCGTCACGAACAACACCGGAATGATGAAGACCGCAATCAGCGTGGCCGCGAGCATGCCTCCAATCACCGTCGTGCCCATGATCTGCCTCGCGACAGAACCCGCGCCGCTCGCGGTCCAGAGCGGCACGCATCCCAGCACGAACGCAAACGACGTCATCAGGATGGGCCGCAGGCGCAGCCGCGCCCCGGCCAGCGCCGCGTCGGCCAGCGGCTGCCCTCCTTCGTGGGCGTCCTTTGCAAATTCGACGATCAGGATCGCGTTCTTGGCCGTCAGGCCGATGAGCATGACCAGCCCGATCTGGGAGTACACGTCGGTTTCGATCTGCACCATGTATGCAGGCAGATACCAGAGGAGCACCACGCGACGCAGCCACAGCACGAAGAACGCACCGAAGACTGCCACCGGCGTGCTCAGGAGCACGGCGAAGGGCAGCGACCAGCTCTCGTACAGCGCGGCCAGCACCAGGAACACGACGAGCAGCGAAAACGCGAAGATGACCGACGGAGAAACACCCTGCTGCGCCTTCTTCTCCTGAAACGAGATCCCCAGGTAGTCGAACCCCATCTCCGGAGGCATCGTCTCCGAGAAGACCTCTTCCAGGGCGGCCGTGGCCTGGGCGGAACTGTAGCCGGGCGCGGCACTGCCGATGATCTGCGCCGAGCGGTACAGGTTGTAGCGCATCGTGAATTCAGGACCGGAACGTGACTCGAATCGCGTCAGCGCGGACAGCGGCACCATGTCGCCGTTGCGGTTTCGAACGTAGAACTCTCCGACGTTCTCGGCTCGATCGCGATACGCGCCCTCGGCTTCGACGTACACCTGCCACTGGCGGCCGAACCGGTTGAAGTAGTTGATGAACGACCCGCCCATGAACGCCTGGATCGTTCGATACACATCCTTGATGTCGACACCCTGCTTGAGGACCTTGTCGCGATCCACGGCGATGAACTGCTGCGGCACATTGGGCAGGAGCGTGGTCGTCACCGAGGCGAGTTCCGGACGCTTCCGCGCGGCGGCAATGAACTTGTTCGTGTTGTTTGCGAGAAAGGCCACGTCGCTTCCCGAGCGGTCCTCCAGGATGAACGTGAATCCGCCGGACGTTCCCACACCGGGAATGGCCGGAGGCGAAAACGAAAACGCTATGCCCTGACGGAGACCGGCGAGTTTCTGGTTCACGCTCTGCCGGATGAACTGGTACTGCTCTTCGCGCTTCTGCCGGTCCTTCCATTCCTTCAACGTCACGAAGAAGAATGCGCTGTAGCTCGAACGGGTGAGGCTGAGCAGGCTGAAGCCGATGACGCTGCTGGTCGATTCCACACCGGGCGTCTTCGCCAGCATGTCTTCGATCTGGCGGGCGGTGGCTTCGGTTCTCTGCAGGGACGCGGCGCTCGGAAGCTGCAGGTTCAGGAACATGTAGCCCTGGTCCTCGTCCGGCAGGAAGCTCGAAGGCAGCCGGCCGCCGAAGAAGACTGCGAGGGCGCCGCAGGCAAGAAGCAGCGCGAATGCGATGGCGCTCTTCCGGATGAGCGCGCCGGCGCCGCGCACGTAGATGTCGGTGGCACGCGCGAAACCGCGGTTGAACAGGTCGAAGAATTTTGCAAGCGGACCACGGCTCCGGCGCCGCGGCCGCAGCAGCAGCGCGGAAAGGGCCGGGCTCAGCGTGAGCGCGTTGAAGGCAGACAGGCAGACGGAGATCGCAATCGTGATCGCGAATTGCTGATACAGGCGCCCCGTGATTCCCGGAATGAACGCGGTGGGGATGAACACGGCGGAAAGGACCAGCGCGATACCCACGACCGGCGCCGAGATCTCTTCCATCGCCTTGAGGGTCGCCTCCTTCGGCGACATCCCTTCTTCGATGTGATGCTCCACCGCCTCCACCACGACGATGGCGTCGTCTACCACGAGGCCGATCGCCAGGACGAGCCCGAAGAGCGAGAGCGTGTTGATCGAGAACCCGAACACCGGGAACGCGACGAACGTGCCCACCAGAGACACCGGCACGGCGAGGAGCGGAATGAGCGTTGCGCGCCATCCCTGCAGGAAGATGTAGACGACGAGGATCACCAGGGCGATGGCGATCACCAGTGTCTCGACGATCTCCCGGATGCCTTCCGTCACCGCACGGGTGGTATCCAGCGCAATCGTGTAGTCGATGCCGCGCGGCAGTCGCTGCCGCTGCTCGGCGAGCAGGGCCTTGACGCCATTGGCCGCCTGGACGGCATTCGACCCTGGCAACTGGTACACCGCGATGATCGCGCTCGGCTGTCCGTTCAGATGGCCGATGACCGTGTAGTCCTGCGCGCCGAGCTCGACTCGCGCGACGTCCTTGACGCGCACGATCCCTCCGTCGGGAGCCGCGCGGACCACGATCTGCTCGAACTCCTCCGGGGACGTCAGGCGTCCCTGCGCCCGCACCGAGTAGCTGAATTCCTGCCCCCGCGGCACCGGCTCACCGCCAATCTGACCCGCGGGATTCACGGTGTTCTGTGACTGGATCGCCGCCACGATCTCGGGCACGGTGATCGACAGCTTCGCCAGCTGATCCGGCTTCACCCAGAGCCGCATCGCATACCGGCCCGCACCGAAGACCTGCACGCTGCCGATGCCGGGAACGCGCGTCAGCTGATCGTTGAGGTTGATGTAGGCGTAGTTCGCCAGGAACTTCGCGTCGTAGACACCGCTCGGCGAATAGAGACTGATGAGCATCAGCGGCGCGGTGAGCGTCTTCTGCACCGTCACGCCGAAGTTCGTGACCTCCGCCGGGAGCTGCGACGCCGCCTGCGCCTGCCGCAGCTGCGCGAGAATCAGATCCGTATTGGGTTCCGTCTGGACGTCGAAGTCGACGATCAGCCGCATCTCACCGGTGGATGAGTTGACCGAGTACATGTAGTTCATGTTGTCGACGCCGCTCATCTGCTGCTCGATCGGCGTGGCAACGGACTGTTCCACCGTCTGCGCGTCCGCACCCACGTAGGTCGTCTGCACCTGCACTTCGGGCGGCGCGATGTTGGGAAAGAGCGAGACCGGAAGGTTGACGATCGTGATGGCGCCGACAATGACCGTGAGAACGGAGATGACGATCGCGACGATCGGTCGGTTGATGAAGAAACGCGACACCTCAGCCTCCTGATCGCGGAGACGGACCGGCGGCGACATTGACGACGGCGCCGTCCCGGGCCTTCAAGAGGCCCTCGACAATCACGCGCTCGCCGGCCTTGAGGCCTTCCGTGACGATCCAGAGATTCCCGACGCGATCGCCGACCGTCACAGCGCGGATCGACACCTTGTTGTCCGCGCCCACGACGGCGACCTGGTAACTGCCCTGGAGCTCCGTCACCGCGCGCTGTGGAATGAGCAGCGCGCCGGGGGCCGTGCGTGCGGAGAGCCGCACGCGTCCGTAGCCGCCCGGGCGAAGCAGGTTGTTGGGATTGGGAAAGACACCCGCGATGCGGATGGCCCCGGTCGCCGCGTTGACTTCCCGATCGGCGAAGGAGATGGTCCCGGTGTGTTCGTAGATGCTGCCATCACCGAGAATCAGCTGGAGCGGCATGCGCTTGCGCTGCTCCTCGACGGTCTGTTCCGTGGGAAAGCGCCGATGGAACTCCATGAACACCTGCTCGCTCACCGTGAAGTACGCCTTGATGGGATCGACCTGTGACACCGCGGTGAGCGTGGAGGTGGGTCCTACCAGATTTCCGATCTGCACGCGCGCGATGCCGGCGATTCCACTCACCAGTGACGTGACTTTCGTGAACTCCAGGTTGAGCTCCGCCTGCTCGACGTTCGCCTTCGCCGCCAGAACCGACGCCTCGGCTCCGAGCTTCGCCTGAACCTCGGTATCGAGCTGGCTCTTCGCGATGGCGCGCGCCTCGGCCAGCGGCGTGTCGCGCTCGACATCGAGGCTGGCCTTGCCGAGCTGCGCCTCCGCCTGCGCCAGCTGCGCCTTCGCCTGATCGAGGGCGGCCTTCAAGGGCCGCGGATCGATCTCGAAGAGCACGTCGCCTTTGCGTACGACCGCGCCTTCCCTGTAGTTCTGTTTGATGATGTAGCCGGAGACTCGAGGCTGAATCTCCGCGTTCACGTATCCGTCCAGCGTGGCCACCCAATCGCTGTAGATCGGCGTGTCGCGCTGAACGACCGTGGCGACTTCGACCGTGGGCGGCGGCGGAGCGGCAGGCGCCGCTTTGCTGCTGGCGCAGCCGCCCAGGGTCAAGAGGGACACGCCGAGCAGTGCGGGCCACGCCGCACAATCGACCCGGAATGTGAAGGACATGAGAGGCACCTCGCGCAACCTCGCCTCACAAAAAGGAGCACTCGAGAACGATGAAATCAGACGGACGAGGCGAGATCCATTGGACGAAGGTATCGAGACCTCTTCGGGTCACCGCGCGTGAACCTCAGCCATTGGTCGACTCAGAGGATCTCTTCGATCACGTGAACCGGCCCATCGGTGCGAATCTCGCCGACGCCAACGGCCAGCAGTCTGTTCAGGAAGGCATACTTCGCAGCGGCCGTCTCGAAGCGCGGCAGCGTACGAAAATACGGAGCGGCCGGCGCTCCGTCGTCTCGAATGCCCTCGAACGTCATGTGGATCAGCGCGCCGTCGTCGGTCTCCAGCGTGACCCGCAGATCGAGCTCGAGGACGCCGTCCGCGCGCTTCATCGTCCAATCGTCGCCGCCGGGCAATACCTTGCCGCGAAGCCGGTCGCCCGTGAATGACCCACCGGTGATCGGGAACGTGACACGCGTGCCGTGCGGTCCGGCGCCGAAGTCCTGTGTGGGTGCCGTGCTCAGGCGAAGTGTCATCAAGGGACGCGATTGCATGATGTTTTTCCTGTCAGCAGGATCCTCAGAGGACCTCGTCGATCGTGTAAATCGGTCCTTCGGGGCGCCGATCGCCGGTCGACACCGCGACCAGGCGGTTCAAGAACGCGTACTTCGGGTGCGCCGTCTCGAAGCGGGGCGTCGTCCGGAAGTAGTACGCGCCAGGGTCGACGGTCTCGCCGCGCGCGAGTGCCGCGATCACATCGGGCGGCCCGTGACGAAGCCCGAACGAGGCCATGTGGATCAGGGCGCCGTCATCGGTCTCCAGCGTCACGCGCAAGTCGAGCTCGAGGACGCCGTCTCCGCGAAGCAGCGTCCAGTCGCCGCCGCCCGGCAGCACCTTCCCACGCAGCCGCGGTCCCTCGAAGTGACCGCTCGTTATCGGGGCGGTCGCTCGTGTACCGTGTGGCACCGCGCCGATCCTCTGCACACCGCCGACCGTGACCTGTAGCGTCATCAACGAGCGGAATTCCATGTCCCTCCTCTCTTCGCGTTCGATTGCATGCTGATAGAACCAGAATCACGCCATGAGAACCATTGGACGATGGTATTGGCGACACGCTACCGCCGCGAGGCCCGTTGTAGTACTTTGGGTTTTCTCAGCCGTTCTCTGACCGACGAAGGAGCTATGCATCATGAACGCGTCTGCTACGGGCCCAGGGGCTGCGCGGTCGCAGCGCGGTCGTGAGGAGGCCACTCAGGTTGCCCTGGAGACGGTCGCCGAGGGTGGCCCGCTGGCCGGCGTGCTGGACTTCCTGTGCCGCACGATGGAAGGCGAATCGAGCGACCGCGTCATCGCCTGCATCCACCCCGTGAACGATGACGCCACGATATTTCGCGACACCGCCGCGCCAACACTCGACAGGAGGTATCGCGAGGCCGTCGACGGCATGCTCGTGTCATCGATGACCGGCCCGTGCTGCCTGGCGGTCACCACGCGGGAAACCGTCGTCGTGCCCGATCTGGCGGCCGATCCGAAGTGGATCGGATTCCGGAAGTTCACCGAGCCGCTCGGCATTCGCTCCGCCTGGTCCACGCCGATTTTCTCCAACGAGGGGAAGGTGCTCGGCACGTTTGCGCACTACTACTTCGAGGCTCGCGATCCGAGCCCCCGTGACGCGCGGATGGTGGAATTGCTGACCCGCGCTGCGGCGGTGGCGATCGAGCGGAGCCGCGCGGAAGCGGCGCTGCGCGAGCTCAACGAGACCCTCGAACAGCGCGTGGAGACCGAGACGCGGGAGCGGCTGCGGATCTGGAACGTCTCGCAGGACCTGCTGGTGATTGCGGCCCTGGATGGCAGAATTCTCAGCGTCAATCCGGCCTGGACGACGACCCTCGGCTGGTCGGAATCGGATCTGGTGGATACGTCGTACGAATGGCTCCTGCACCCGGACGATCTGGAGAGAACGCGCGGCGAGCTCGATCATCTCGTCAACGGCCACAAGACGTGGCGCATGGAAAACCGGCTCCGTGCCAGGGACGGTTCCTATCGCTGGATATCGTGGAGCGCGGCGCCCGACGGCGGGCGAATCTACAGCATGGGACGGGACATGACCGAGCACAGGCGCGCCCAGGACGCCCTGAGCAGAGCGGATGCCGAGCTCGCGCGCGTGTCACGGTTCACCGCCCTGAGCGCGCTGACCGCGTCGATCGCCCATGAGGTCAACCAGCCGCTGTCGGGCATCATCACGAACGCGGGCACATGCCTCCGGATGCTGGATGCCAGTCCTCCCAACATCGACGGCGCGCGCGACACCGCCCGACGCACGATTCGAGACGGCAACCGCGCCTCCGAAGTGATCACGCGGTTGCGGGCGCTGTTCAGCAAACGGGAGTTCACGCTCGAGTCGCTGGATCTGAACGAAACCGCCCGCGAGGTCATCGCGCTCTCGTCGAACGACCTTCAGCGGGATCACATCATCCTGCAGTCCGAGCTTGCCGACGATCTTCCCTCTGTCACAGGCGATCGGATTCAGCTCCAGCAGGTCATCCTGAACCTGCTCCGCAACGCCTGCGACGCGATGGCCGGCGTCGATGGTCGACCGCGGGAGCTGCTGATCAAAACCGAACGGGAGCAGGGCGACCATGTGCGCGTGACCATCCGCGATGCGGGGGGAGGACTGCCGCCGCAGAGCCTCGATTCGCTGTTCGATGCCTTCTACACCACGAAAACCGGCGGCATGGGCGTGGGGTTGTTCGTCAGCCGCTCGATTATCGAGAGACATCAAGGTCGTCTCTGGGCCGAGCCGAACGAAGGATCGCCCGGCGCGACGTTCTCGTTCTCGATTCCACGGGGTGGAGAAGGCACCGGACCTTTCCGGTGAGCCCTACGGTGTCGCCAGGGCGACGGCGTGCGCGGCCTTCACAATGAGCGCGGCAACGGCCTTCGGTTGAGACACGTAGATCGAGTGACTGCCCTGTGCCTCGACAACCGTTGAGCCGGCGCGCTTCGACATCGCGCGTTGCGCGTCCGGCGGAATCATGCGGTCCTCGGTCGAAACGAGGTACCAGCTTGGTTTCGTTTTCCAGGCGGGCTCGGTGACGGTGCCGTTGAGCGCCTCGAGGCCCCACGGCACCTGCGAGTCAGCCATGAATGCGGCGAGATCGGCGTTCACATCCCCAGCGAACGACGCGCGGAACTTCGTCCGATCGAGAAACAGATAGCCGTCCTGAGGCGGCAGGATCGGAGGAACAGGAGCGCCCGGCGGCGGGTTCTTGATCAACGCGGACACGGACTCCCCCTTGTCAGGAGCAAACGCCGCGATGTACACGAGGCCCGCGACCTTCGGATCCGTGCCGGCTTCCGTGATCACGACGCCTCCGTACGAGTGCCCCACGAGGATCGCCGGACCGTCCTGCGCGGCCAGCATGCGCTTTGTCACCGCGACGTCATCCGCCAGCGAGATGGTCGGATTCTGGACGATCGACACGGTGTAGCCGTCCTTCTTCAGAAGCTCGTAGACACCCTGCCACCCGGAACCGTCCACGAATCCTCCGTGAACCAGAACGACGTTCTTGATACCTTCAGCTGTTCCTGGCTGCGACATGAGACCTCCATAACCGATTGACAAGAGGCGATTGGCCGATTCACCGCTTTCCGTAGTCGGTGAACACGTAATCCCGCTTCTTCGCCTCCGTGTGGCATGTGAATCCGCACTTGGCGTCGTGCCCCTGCGGCGGCCTGCCGGCTTCGGTGCCGGGCGTGAACGTATCCGTTTCAGCGTTGTAGTCGAACACGGCCCATCCCCATCCGCCGCTGTCTGCGAACCTCTGGCTGTCCTTCACCATGAAGTCCACGTTCAGCAGCTTGCCCGGCACCGACGCGTCCGCGAAGAACTCGTTCTCTTTCGGGAGCCAGTGGATCTTGGCCATCTTGGCCCCGTCGGGGACAGGCTTGCCGTTGGCGGGAAAGCCGGCCTGATAGGCCTCGATCATCGCGGGGTTGCCAAGCGTCATGGCCATCACCTTCTCGTTCCGGCTGATGGAGATGGCCTGCCAGGATTCGTATCCCCTGAACTCGGAGAACGCGAGTCCGCCCGGCACTTTCA
>Ga0066903_100004124_pt1 | contig 12168 bp, 10 predicted proteins | sample PanSoiMetaGPlot1_FD_67491 | JGI IMG/M metagenome (GOLD analysis project Ga0066903, IMG submission 67491) | Tropical forest soil microbial communities from Panama analyzed to predict greenhouse gas emissions - Panama Soil - Plot 1 (version 2) | ecosystem: Environmental > Terrestrial > Soil >...
GGCCTCACATAACCTTCCGGATTCTTGGGCGCTTCCGAAGTTTTGAGCAAGAACAGGAGCCTCGCTAGCTTCGCTCCTCTCATTGATGTTTAGAAAATAACGCGTGTGCCGCAGCTCGCCGACCTTGATAAGTGCGCGGTCGGCGCGGGATGACGTGCGAACACCCGCGCGAGGGAAAACCTTTAGTCAGGTGCCGCAGAATGTCTCGCACACCATTTCGTGGGCCTGTGGTGGGGCAGCGTAGTGCGCGAATTCAGGCTGGTCGTCATAGGGTGCGGCGAGAACGGTGAGCAGTTCATCGAGTGGCGTGACATCGCCCCCATACTGTACTGCCGCGATCGCCATCTCGACCCGATGATTGCGCGGGATGAAGGCGGGGTTGACAGTCCGCATCGCGGCCCGGCGGTCCGCCCTTGTGGTGACCTCCTGCGCGAGCCGCTGCCGCCACCTAGCCACCCAAACATCGAAGGCCGACGGGTTGTAGAAGAGGCTGCGGACCGGGCCATCGGCCTCCGGTCCCGCGCTCGCCGCATCGCTCAAACGCCGGAAGGTCAGCGTGAAGTCGGCCTTATTCTCCGCCATGACGTTGAGCAGATCCTGCGCCAGCTCGCGATCGCCCTCGCGTTCCTCGGCGAGGCCGAGCTTGCGCCGGAGACCCGCGTGATAGGCGGCTTGGAAACGCGTGGGGAAGGTGTCGATCGCGCCCTGGGCGGCCGCAACGGCGTCATCTCCATCGTCACCGAGCAATGGCAGCAGCGCCTGCGCGAAGCGGCCAAGGTTCCAGTGCGCGATGCGCGGCTGGTTGCCATAGGCATAGCGGCCACCGACGTCGATCGAGCTGTAGACGGTCGCGGGATGGAATGTGTCCATGAAGGCGCAGGGGCCATAGTCGATGGTCTCGCCCGCGATCGACGTGTTGTCGGTGTTCATCACGCCATGAATGAAGCCGATCAGCTGCCAGCTCGCGATAAGCTCTGCCGTGCCGTCAATGACTGTTTGCAGGAGCGCGCGATAGGGTCGTTCCGACGCGGCCGCATTGGGATAGTGGCGGGCAATCACATAATCGGTGAGACGGCGCACGGCATCGATATCGCCGCGGCTGGCGAAGTACTCGAAAGTGCCGACCCGCACGTGGCTGCGCGCGACGCGGGTGAGGACGGCGCCGGGATGCAGGCCCTCGCGCCGGATGTTTTCTCCGGTGGTCACCGCAGCCAATGCGCGGGTGGTGCTAATGCCGAGCGCCGCCATCGCCTCGCTGACGATATACTCGCGCAGAACGGGGCCGAGCGCGGCGCGGCCGTCGCCCGTGCGCGAGAAGGGGGTTCGACCCGCGCCCTTTAGCTGGATATCACGGCGCACACCGTCGCGGTCCTGCACCTCGCCCAGCAGCAATGCACGGCCGTCGCCGAGCTGCGGCACGAAGCTGCCGAACTGATGTCCAGCGTAGGCCATGGCAAGGGGTTCGGCCCCGTCCGGCAACCGGTTGCCTGCGAGCATCTGTACCCCCTCCGGCGCGGCAAGCCGGTCAGGATCGATCCCGAGATGGCGAGCGAGGGTCTCGTTCAGCCGGACCAGCCGAGGGGCGGGCACGGGCGTCGGCGCAAGCCGGGCAAAGAACCGCGCCGGCAGGCGCGCGTAGCTGTTGTCGAATGCGAAAGGCGGGGCGTCGAGCCCGTGAATTCCCGGGGATTCCGGCGCATGGGTGGAAATGTCGGTCATCTGGTCTCGTGGAGCGAGTGGGACCCGCGTCAAAGGACAGCTGGGCTTTCTCGAGTATAATGGCAAGATGCGCGGGTTCGCGAACCGACTGTATCATCATGTTGGCGCGCGAGTGCCAACTGGAAACGGCGTCGCGCCTATGCAGTGATGATTCCGCCCGGATGATCATCCCGTTCCAGTACCGAGAGGTCAACCGAGGCCTCCCGACGGGAGAAGGTCGCCATGCATAGCACCAGGATGCTGCCGCGGGTTCGGATCGCGCGGGTGTTAGACGAACAAGCCGAGATTCGGCTTCGAGGCCACAAGCTGAAATCAGCGTCGAGACCACGGAGCACCCGTGCCAATCCCGCGCGTTAGCACAGCGGCCACGGTTGGTGTTGGCAACCATAAAGCCCAGGGACGGCCATTTTGCGCCCCACAGCTTCATCCCCCTGCCCGAGCTTGGCATAGCCTTCGGCGAGCATGACGAGATCCTCCCATTGTGTGATCCTCCCCTCGCGGCCGATCCAGCACGGATGCGTCACGGTGCAATGTTTGTATCGAGGATCATGGGCGTAAGTCGGTACCCCCGGAACAACAGGCGGTGACGGAAACGGTGGCGGTGGCGACATTGCCATGCCCGGCGTGAACGGCAGGAACGGCCGCAAGGACGGCGGCAGGCGTGGGATCGCCGTGCCGTAACCGGGGGCGGTGCTGCGGGTAAGGCAGGCGCTGGCGGCAGCTCCTGTTCGGTTTCTTCGGCCGTTTTGCGCCGGGGGATTCTCCGTGGTCTTCTTGGTGTCGATCTCGCGCCGCATTCCAATATCGTCTGGAAGGCAGGTGCCTGAGGTAAGGCCACCCAGTGGTAGAACATTTCCCGTCGCGCCGTCACATAGGAATGATATTTGGCCGAATGGGCGACCTCGGCGGGCTTATGTGGTGTGCTATAGCCGGCCTATTCGGTCGCGGGCCGCATTGCGAGCTGAAATCCTGCCTTTCGTGAGCAACTCGATGCGCTACGTCGTAGATCGCCAAAGCGGGTGTCAGTAACATCGATCGCCTGGTGCTGTGGGGCTCTATAGCTTGGCTCGAAAAGTGCTGGAAGTCACGCCCCCGCGCCGGCCACAGATCCCGCGGACCTTCGTCAGCTCATTCTCGAGACGAGCGTTGCCAACCCCCTGTGGGGGCGCCACGGCTTCACGGCGAATTGCTCGAGCCCGGCACTGATGTCGGGCATACCACGGTCGCAAAACTACATGACGAAGAGAAGGCGGCCGCCGTCGCAAGGCTGGAAGAGCTTTCTTCGCAGTCATGCGGGCGGAATTGCATCGATAGACATGTTCGTCGGCATGTCCGAGTCTGAAATCTCCGACAAGGAACGGCGCCTTCACGAGGCATGTCGCAGCCACCCGTCTCGTCGCCGCGATGCTCAGCGACGTCCTTCCATGACCGCCCGGCACCCTGGCCGTAGGCGCCCGATATTCGCTCGTAGGCAATTCGCCATCGCGTAGTCGTCGCCTTCGTTCCTGCAGAAACGCATCACGTCATGGCGGCAGGCGTGTTGTTGCTCCGGTGTTCCCTGATGCTGCCCCAAGGCCGCAGTCGACAAAATCACGGTCGACAACACGGCAATGGCGAGAGCTCGTATCATCCGATCCTCCCCGACTTCAGCTAACCTTTCCTGGTAGCACTCTCGCTCCAGTATCTCACAGCCAATTTTCTCTGCCAAGGCGACCTCTAGGGAGCGCGTAGCCTCGACGATGTCCGAACGCGTCCTAGCTCTTAGCGACCTCCAACATCTCATCAGCAGAACGATCCCAACAAGGTTTTGCCTGTCGCCAGGGCTCCATGAGCAGCAAAACGAGCACGAGAAATTTTTCATCATGTATTCGGATGCACTCAACGTGCATTGTTCGGTCACGAGCGGTCACAATAAGTTTTTCAAGCCCCAGCTCAAACTCTCGCTTACCAAGGGAGTGCTCTCTCGCAAACCGCAAAGGGCGGCGATTCCCAAGTCTCGGTCGCCGTATTTTTGGCAGGCCGCGACGATGCCCCCAGAACGGCAATACTACCTTCAGATGCGCCCCTCAGAAACGGCGTGGCACGCGACAAGGCTGTCGTCGGCTCGCCGCAGGTTGGGCCGCTCTTCCCGGCAGCGCTCGTTCGCATACGGGCAACGCGGATGAAAGCTGCAGCCCACGGGAGGATCGATGGGGTTTGGCATTTCGCCGCTGATCGGCTTACGGGCGCGCCCAACCATATCGATATCCGGGACGGCGTCGAGCAGCATGCGGGTATATGGGTGCCGCGGGCCTGCGAACAGGCTCGTGCGCGGCGCGAGCTCCACCAGCCTGCCGAGATACATGACCCCGATTCGATGCGCCATGTGCCGCACGACGGCGAGGTTGTGGGTGATGAACAGATATGTCAGGCCGAGTTGGTCCTGAAGATCCCGCATCAAATTCAGGATCTGCGCCTGCACGGATACGTCGAGCGCAGAGGTTGGCTCATCGCAGACGATGAAGTCCGGCTGTGATGCGAGCGCTCGCGCGACCGCAACGCGCTGGCGCTGGCCGCCTGAAAATTCGTGCGGGTACTTGGTGCCATCGGCTGGATCGAGCCCGACCAGGCGCAGCAACTCGCCGACGCGGGCATCCACTCGCGCGCGCCCGCGCTCGAGCCCCAAGGCCCGGATCGGCTCGGCCACGATGTCGCCCGCCCGCCAGCGCGGGTTCAGACTGGCGTAGGGGTCCTGAAAAACCATTTGAATTCGTCGACGAAGCCGTCGCCTGGCGAGGCGGTCTGTCGGGTAATGCATCGCGACGTCATCGATGAACACCTCGCCGGTCGTCGGCAGAACCAGCCCAACAACCATTCTGGCGAGCGTCGATTTGCCGGAACCCGATTCGCCGACCAGCGCCAACGTCTCACGCCGCGCGATGTCAAATGTCACATCGGCAACCGCCGTGACGACCTGTCGAGGCGCGCGTTCCAACAGGCGGTCGAGCCAGGGTCGCGAGACATCGAACACCCGGCCTAAATTCTCGGCCCGGACCAGGTTGCTCATGCGGCGCCATCCGTGACCTTCGCGACATCGAACAGCCAGCATGCCGCCGCGCCCGCGCCGGTGGGCCGTAGGCTCGGTTTCTCGGCGATGCAGCGGGCGAACGCATGCGGACAGCGCGGATGAAACGCGCAGCCAGGCGGGATGGCGTCGAGCCGCGGCATCGCGCCCGGGATTGCAACCAGCCGGCCCGCGCTCTGGTCCAATCGCGGGATCGAGCCCATCAGCCCCTGGGAATAGGGATGGCGCGGGGTGTGCACCACGTCCTGCACCGGTCCGATCTCGACGATCCGGCCCGCGTACATGACGGCGACGCGGTCCGCGGCCTCGGCAATCACGCCCATATCGTGGGTGATGAGCATGATGGCGACATGGTGATCTTGTGCCAGCCGCTTCATCAGCGTGATGATCTGGGCTTGGACGGAGACGTCGAGGGCTGTGGTCGGCTCGTCGGCGATGACCAACTGGGGCTCTGCCGCCAAAGCGAGCGCGACCACCACCCGTTGACGCATGCCGCCGGAGAACTGGTGCGGGTAGCTGTCCATGCGGATCTCCGGTGCGGCAATGCCGACCTCCGCCAACAGCGAGATCGCCCGCCGGCGCGCCGCTTCACCGCGTAAATCGGTATGGGCCGCGATGGTTTCCTCGATCTGGGCTCCGATCCGGTAGAGCGGGTCGAGGCTCGTGAGCGGATCCTGGAACACCATGCCGATACGCTTGCCGCGGATGCTCCGCATCGCGGCTGGGGGAAGCTGGTCGATGCGTTGGCCGTCGAGCAGGATTTCGCCGCCCGCGATGCGGCCTGGAGCATCGATCAGTCCGATGATGGCCGCGCCCGTTACAGATTTTCCGGCGCCGGATTCGCCCACCACACCGAGCACCTCGCCCGGCATGATGTCGAACGAGATGTCGTCGATGGCCCGCAACGTCGCTCGCCGGGTCGGGAACTCGACGCGCAGGTTGCGGACGCAGAGTAGGGGGGAAGTCATCGCAGCCGTGGATTGAGGGCGTCGCGCAGCCAGTCGCCGAGCAGGTTGATGGCCACGATGAGGACGGCAAGCGTCACGCCCGGAAAGATGGCGATCCACCATTCGCCGGCGAACAGGAAGTCGTTGCCGATCCGGATCAGGGTGCCGAGCGACGGCTGGGTCGGCGGCAAGCCGACGCCCAAGAACGACAGCGTGGCCTCGGTGATGATTGCGAGCGCCAAATTGATGGTGGCAATGACCAGGACCGGACCGAGCACATTCGGCAGGATGTGGCGCACCAGAATGAGTGCGGGATGCAGCCCGATCAGGCGGGCCGCAAGGACGTAGTCTTTGCCCTTCTCCACCAGCGTCGATCCGCGCACGGTACGAGCATACTGCACCCAGAACGAGAGGCCGATCGATATGACGAGGACCCAGAATTCCAAGATTTCGCTGCGCCGGGCGCCGAAGAGTGCCCGCAGCGTTCCGTCGAGCAGCAGCGCAATCAGGATGGCCGGGAAGGTGAGTTGGACGTCCGCAGCGCGCATGATCAGCGCGTCGATGGTGCCGCCCGCGTACCCAGCACAGAGCCCGAGTGCGATACCGAGCACGGCCGCGAACGCGACCGAGAGCACGCCAACCGTGAGCGAGATGCGGGTGCCGTACAGGATCGCCGAGAGCACGTCGCGCCCCTCTTCGTCGGTCCCGAGCAGATAGCGTAGATCGCCGTCCTGCGCCCATGCGGGCGGTAGTCGGGAATCGAGCAGGTTGAGGCTCTTGAGGTCGAACGGGTCATGCGGGGCGATGGCCGGCGCCAGCGCCGCGACGAGCACGAGCGTCAAGGTCACGAGCGCAGCCGCAACCGCGAGCTTGGAGTGTAGGAATGCGTGAGCGAAGTCGCTGTCGAGCAGCGAGCGGATGGCGCCGACCCTGCCGTGCGACTTGTTGGGGCGCGCATCAAGCGTCACGGGCAGCGATCCGGATGCGTGGATCGACCGCGATGTAGAGCAGATCGACCAGGAGATTGATGATCACGAAAATCAGCGCGACGAGCAGCAGATAGGCCGACATAATCGGGATGTCGGCATTCTGCACCGCCTGCAGGAACATCAGCCCCATGCCGGGCCACTGAAACACTGTCTCGGTGACGATGGCGAACGCGATGATCGAGCCCAGCTGGAGCCCCGTTATGGTGATAACCGGCACCAGCGTGTTCCTCAAGGCATGGCCGAAATGGATGGCGCGATCGCCGAGGCCGCGTGCACGCGCGAACTTGATGTAGTCGGTGCGCAATACTTCGAGCATTTCGGCCCGCACGAGGCGCATGATCAGGGTCATCTGAAACAGCCCCAGCGTGACCGCCGGGAGCACAATGGCCTTGAGGCCGGATACCGTGAGGAGCCCGGTGCTCCAGAATCCGAGTGCGACCACATCGCCGCGGCCGAACGAGGGCAGGACCTGCAGGCTGACCGAGAACACGAAGATCAGCAGGATGCCGATCAGAAAGGTCGGTAGCGAGATACCCACCAGCGATAGTGCGAGCAACAGTTTCGTCAGCAGGGATTGGCGATGAATTGCCGTGTAGACACCGAGCGGAATGCCGAGCGCGAGCGCAAACAGCGCCGCTACCACCGACAATTCGAGCGTCGCCGGAAACCGCTCCGCGATCAGCGCGATGACGGGTTTCTTGAACTGGTAGGAGCTGCCGAAATCGAAATGCACCGCGTGCCAGACGAAGCGCGCGAACTGCATCAGCACGGCGTCATCGAGCCCGAGGGCATGCCGCAGCTGCGCGCGGTCCTCGGCGCTGGTCTCGAGCCCGACCATCTGGTTGATCGGGTCGCCGACGAAGCGGAACAGCGCAAATGCAATCAGGGCGACTACCAGCAGGACCAGCGCGGCCTCGACAGCGCGGCGGATGACGAAGGCGAGCATCACTCCTTCCGGAACCAGTAGAACAGAATCTGATTGTCTGGACGCTGCACCACCTTGAGGTTCTTCGATACCCCCCAGACCAACGCCTGCTGGTGAAGGGGAATGTGCGACACGTCCTCGTGCGCGATACGGAACGCCTGGGCAATCATGTGGTCGCGTTTGGCCTTGTCGGACTCCACCAGGATTTGTCCGGTGAGCTGCGTGATTTTTGGGTTGCAATATCCGCCGAGGTTGAACATCCCACTCTTGGCCGTCTCGTCCCGACACCCGATGATGTTGAACAGGACATTCCAGGAATCGAAGGAGCCCGGGGTCCAGCCTAACAGATAGAAGGAGGTGTCGTAGCTCCCGGACGCCAGCACCTTGGCGAAGAACTTCGCCTTGGGTTGAGCCAGCAGATCAACGTTGATGCCGATGCGGGCCAGCATGGCTCCGACCGCCTGGCAGATTGCCTCATCGTTGACGTAGCGGTCATTCGGACAGTCCATGGTCACCTCGAACCCGTCCGGGTATCCGGCATCCGCGAGCAGCTTCTTGGCCGCAACGGGATCATAGGGCCAGCGGGCGAACTCGCCAGCGCGCGCGAACAGCAACGGCGAGATCAGCAGCGCGGTGGGCGTGGACAGCCCGCGCATCACCCGTGACTTGATCGCCTCGATGTCGATGGCCTGGTAGAATGCCTTGCGGACGCGAACGTCCTTGAAGGGATTCTTGTCTTTGACATTGGAATATTTGAGCTGGTCGCGCAGCTGGTCGAAGCCCAGAAAAATGGTGCGCAGCTCGGGGCCTGACAGCACCTGGGTCGCGGGGTTGGCATTGACCCGGGCAATGTCCTGCAGCGGCACCGGATCGACCCAGTCGACATCCCCGGCCAGTAATGCAGCAACTCGCGTCGCGTTGTTCGAGATGGTGGTGAAGACCACTTCGTCGAAATTGTGCTCCGGCTTGTCCCACCAGTGGAGATTGGGTTTGAAGAGTGTGCGCACGCCGGGCCGATGCTCGGTGATCGCGAACGGCCCGGTGCCGTTCTCGTGCAGCGCCGCATAGCTCATCTGCTGACCCGTGGCGGGCTGGGGCATCACGGAGCCGTGCGCTTCCGCCCATGTCTTCGACATCATGTACCAGGTGTCCCATTCGTAATGCAGAATGGGGTTCGGTTGAGTGAGCACGAAGTCAACCGCGTAGTCGCCGACTTTGACTACCTTGGCGTCGGCCGGAAGCCGGGTCTTGAGGTCCGACCCGCTGGCGCGAACACGCTCGGCCGAGAACAGCACATCGTCAGCCGTGAAATCCTCGCCATTGTGGAATTTGACGCCCTTGCGCAAATAGAATCGCCAGCGGGTGGGCTCCAGCACCTCCCAGCGCTCGGCGAGACCCGGAATAATGTTGAGGTCCTTGTCGCGCTTGGTCAGCCCTTCATAAACGTTGCCGAGCACGCCCAACGAGAACGTCTCGTTGAGCGAGTAGGGGTCGAGCGATTTGAGATCGCCCTGAAACGCGAACCGGAGGGTGGTGGCCGCGGCGGCCGGGTGAAGCGAGCCAAGGGCGAGCCCTAGTGCGACGATCGCCACTTTGAAGTTCATTGCGGTCCTCGGGTTGCGAGCCTTCGCGGTTCGATCCGCACGACGGTTCGAACCCGCAGTCTCGACCGCGCGAAGCCAGGTGCAAGCGTTTTGCCCGGGCCTGGCCCACCAGATGCGGCATGACCACGCCGCCGATGAGCCATCGTCGTCGTTGCGACCGCAGTCATTTTCCAAGCGCCGGTTCGCGGCTGCCGCCCGAAAGAGGCGGGCGCCTGACGTTGGCGGCGACCCCTAAGAAGTACAGGTAGGAAGCCATCCGATCAACACGAGATAGAGCCGCAACACGAAGGTGCATCCCATGTTGCGGGGGATCACTGCCCCCTTGTTGCGCACGAATTGCGTGGTCGACACGACGACGCTCGCGGTCTGCGGCGCCACCGACTTGCCGATCTCGGCACCGACCGAGTTCCGTGTCGGCAGGAGCATCGGGAACCCGAGCAGCTTGCTGACCGAGGCCTGGAACGCCCCGTGCCCGGCTGTGCCAACGCTCGCCTTCCAGGCGGTTCGATGGCGGGGCTCTCCCCCTAAGTGCTAGGGGTGATAGCATGTGCGGACACCTCAACGTTGACAGAGCGATGCCACCCAAAGTGACGTGTGGCGGCGCATGATGCGGCTCCGCACCGTTGGCGAGGGCCGCGTGTGACGCGGTCGCCTCGATCTTCAAGGCGTGACGGCAGCTTGCGTTCAGCTGTCGCGGGCGGGTAACGATGCGATCAATGTTTGCGAATTTGCCACGCCCGGGGTGCGGGGACGCGCACCGGCGCTGGAACTCCATCACAAGCGAGAGGGCTCGCGTCGGGTTCGCTTCGGCAATCCAATTGCCCATGGCCTCCAATTCGGCCTCAGCCGCATCGCTGTTAACTCCCATCATCGACGCTTGGTACCCGTGTCTATCGCCTCGCGATACTTGGCCTCGAGTCGGTCAAACACCTGGCTCAAAGGCTTGACGCGGCCTGCGTCACCATCGGCGATACCTCGGGCAATGGCGGCATCCAGAGCAGCGAACAAAGCCTGCAGCAGCCGGACCCCTTCGCGGATCGCTTCACTTTTCGAGTTGTAGCGTCCTGATTTCACCAGCTCGGCGATGAAATTTTCCAATTGGTTGCCCAAATCGACACTGCTTGGCATGCTTTGTCCTCGGTCGCGACGCACCATGCCGCAGCCGATAGATAATAGTTAACGAGAGCGACTAGTGCTCTGTATCTAAAGGAGTTTTGGCAACCACTTTTGGCGTGACGCGTGATTGCGGCAATTATGGGTTGTGCCGCACTGGTTGTCGGAAACCAGCAGCGCTTTTTCCGGGTACCCCGAAGCGTTACAATAATGCAACCGGGCGGGAGTCGGAGCGCATGCCCTCAGTACGCTGGCTCATGATCGTATTGTGCTGCCTGGCCAATACGATCAACTACGTCGATCGCGCCAACCTTGCCGTCGCAGCTCCGATCATGCAGCGCGAGCTCGGGTTCGACGATGCCACGATGGGGTTCATCCTCAGCGGGTTTTTCTGGACCTATGCGTTGATGCAGTTGCCGTTCGGTTGGTTCGCTGACCGGGTGGGAGCGCGCATCTCGCTTGCCGCAGCGGTAGTGTGGTGGTCCATCTTCACCGCACTGACTGCCACGGCACGCGGGTTTACCGCGCTGTTCGGCTGCCGGTTGCTTCTGGGCGTGGGGGAAGCGGGCGCGTATCCGTCAATGGCGAAGGTCGCCTCGAAGTGGTTCACGAATAGCGAGCGAGGTCTTGCGTCTAGCATCTTCGATAGCGGCTCGCGCATCGGTGCCGCCCTATCGTTGCCGCTGGTCGCTTGGCTGATCGCCACTTTCAACTGGGAAACTTCGTTCGTCGTCACCGGCTTGCTCGGCCTTCTTTGGGCCGTGGTCTGGATCATCATCTACCGCGACCCAGAACACCACCACTCGGTCACGCCGGAGCAGCTAGCGCGGCTTCAGGCGGAGCGCGGGACCGAAAAACAGATCGGACCGAAGACCACATGGTCCTCGCTGTTCCGCTATCGAACGATCTGGGGCATGATGATCGGGTTTTTCTGCCTGAACTTTGTCATCTACTTCTTCATAACCTGGTTCCCGACCTATCTGGTGAAGGCGCGTGGCTTCTCGCTGGCGCAGCTCGGCACGCTCGGCCTGCTGCCAGGACTCTTCGCCATCCCAAGTGGATGGGTGGGTGGTTACGTCTCCGATGCGCTCTACCGTCGTGGATGGAGCCTGACCGCGGCGCGCAAGACCTGCTTGGTCGGTGGCATGCTGATGTCCTCAGCCATCACACTCTCCGCCTTTGCGCCAAACGTATACGTCGCGCTTCTATGCTTCGCGATCGCCTATGGCAGCTTGGCGTTCACGGCGGCGAGTATCTGGTCACTGCCGGGAGACGTGGCGCCCACGCCGGCTCACGTCGCCTCGATCGGCGGTATCCAGAACTTCGCATCGAACCTTGCTGGCATCGTCACGACGACGTTCACCGGCGTGATGCTAACGATCACCAGCGGCTCGTTCGTGGTGCCGCTGACGGTCGCCGGAGGGTTCTGTGTCTTGGGCGCCGCGGTTTATCTATTCATGGTCGGCGAGATCGCGCCGTTGCCGCCGCTCACTCATGGTCAGGCTGTCGACAGCGCGCGGGCCGCGCGCTAGCGGCCGGCGTGCCGATACGTGCAGCGCGCCACGGATCGCCGATGCGAAACGACTGCCGGGAGCGGTTAACGAGAGCCGAAGGCGGCGTGGCGCTGCCCCCTGAGAACGATGACCTGAGTCGCTAGGTGATGAGGTCAAGCTCCAGCGATGTGCGAAATCGAGCGATGATTCTCGCTCGGCCACGTTCGCGGATCAGAGGGGAGGCGCAGGCAACCCAGAAGACGCGATAGCGACACGAAGAAGCATATGGAAGAAGCATATGTAAGTCGCCGAAA
>Ga0066903_100004125_pt1 | contig 12168 bp, 10 predicted proteins | sample PanSoiMetaGPlot1_FD_67491 | JGI IMG/M metagenome (GOLD analysis project Ga0066903, IMG submission 67491) | Tropical forest soil microbial communities from Panama analyzed to predict greenhouse gas emissions - Panama Soil - Plot 1 (version 2) | ecosystem: Environmental > Terrestrial > Soil >...
GAGAAGTTCTTTGCCAGACATGGCAGCAAGGCCGTGTTCTTCGGCCGCTTCGTCGCAGTCCTCCGCGTCACCGCCGCCTGGGTCGCCGGCATCGCTCACATGCACTGGTGGCGCTTCCTCCTCTGGAACGCGGCTGGCGCGATCTGCTGGGCAACACTCGTCGGCCTCGTCTCCTACTACCTCGGAAACGCCGCCGCCAGCGCCATCGGCCGCTACGGCCTCTACGCAGCCGGCGGCGCCCTCCTCCTCGCATCCGTCGGCTACCTGATCGTCAAACGCATCGAGAAACACGTAGTCGAAGAAGACGACCACCAACAGACGAGCGGATAAACGAGAACGGGAGGGTTTCGCGGGGACCTGGCGGACGGCCCTGTTCCCAGACCTGCTCCTGCGTCCGGTCAGGCTCCCGTTCCACCGCCTTTCCCATCGCTGCGAATCTCGACGATCGTTGCACGCCATGGGCCTCGTGGCGCCGCCACAGCGACCGAGTCGCCGACCCGCTTGCCGAGGATCGCCGATCCGAGTGGGGACGAGGGTGAGACGGAGCCGGCGCCGCCGAGCGCGGAAACCTCGACCTCGAGCTGCTCGCCTCCTTCGTCCTCGACGACGACCAGGGTTCCGACCGAGACGATGTCAACGTCGTCGGTCTCCACGATCCGAGCGTGGTCGATCCGGTCTCGGAGGATCGCGATCCGCCGCTCGAGGAGCGCCTGCTCGTTCTTTGCCGCGTGGTACTCGAAGTTCTCCGAGAGATCGCCGTGACCCCGCGCGGCCTTGATCGCGTCGATGATCTCCTGCCGTCTCGGTCCCTCGAGCGTCGCCAGTTCGGCTGCCAGCCTGGCGTACTGCTCGGCCGTGAGGTCGTCGCCCACGGCTTACACGGCCGCCAGGCCGCGCGCTTTGCGGCTGGCAGCCGTCTGCCGGCGCTGCGCCGAGAGCTCGATCTTCCGCAGCCGTACATGGCGGGGCGTGACCTCGACGCACTCGTCCTCACGGATCAGCTCGAGAGCCTGGTCGAGTGAGAGCGCGCGCGGTGGGATCAGCCGGACGAGCTCCTCGGACGTCGACGACCGCATGTTCGTGAGCTTCTTCTCCTTCGTCGCATTGACGTCCAGGTCCTCCGCCCGCGCGTTCTCGCCTACGATCATTCCTTCGTAGACGTCGGACCCGGGGCCGACGAACAGCGAGCCGCGCTCCTGGAGGTTGAGAAGCGCGAACGCCGTGACCTTTCCCGCCCGGTCGGCGACCAAGCTGCCGGTCGGCCGCGTCCGGAGCTCGCCGTGCCAAGGCTCGAACCGCTCGAAGACGTGGTGGAGGATGCCCGTGCCCCGAGTCTCGGTGAGGAACTCCGTACGGAACCCGATCAGACCGCGCGCGGGAACGACAACGTCCATCCGCACCCAGCCGGTGCCGTGGTTGACGAGCGCTTCCGTCCTCCCCTTGCGGAGGGCGAAAAGCTGCGTGACCACACCCAGGTACTCCTCCGGAACGTCGATCGACACCCGTTCCATCGGCTCCTGCACCTCCCCGTCGACGACACGCGTCACGACCTGCGGCTTGCCGACGGTGAGCTCGAAGCCTTCCCGACGCATCTGCTCGATCAAGACCGCGAGCTGGAGCTCGCCGCGTCCCTGGACCTCCCACACCTCCGGCCGCTCACTGGGAAGGACGCGCAGCGACACGTTGCCGACGAGTTCGGCCCGCAGGCGGTTCTCCACCTGCCGAGCCGTCAAGATGTCGCCGTCGCGACCGGCCAGCGGCGAGGTGTTGATCCCGACTGTCATCGACAGCGAGGGCTCGTCGACCCTGATCACCGGCAGCGGTCGCGCGTCGAGCGGATCGGCGAGCGTCTCGCCGATCATCACCTCAGGGATGCCGGCGACCGCGACTAGCTCTCCCGGGCCAGCCTCCTCGGCCTCCATCCGTTCCAGCGCCTCGGTTACGTATAGCTCCGTCACCCTCGCACGCTCGATCGTCCCGTCGGCACGGCACCAGGCGACATCCTGCGCGCGCCGGATCGTTCCCTGCTGGACCCGGCAAATCGCCAGCCGCCCCACGTACGGCGACGCATCGAGGTTCGTGACGAGCGCCTGCAGTGGATGCCCGTCTTCGTAGATCGGCGGCGGTATGTGCCCGACAATCAGATCGAGCAAAGGCCGAAGATCAGGTTCCAGCGCCTCTGGATCGGGGTCGAGAGAGGCTCGGCCCGCCTTCGAGTTGCAGTAGACGATCGGAAACTCGATCTGGCTCTCGTCCGCGTCCAGGTCGAGGAAGAGCGCATACACCTCGTCCAGGACATCAGCGATCCGCGCGTCGGGCCGGTCGACCTTGTTGACCACGAGGACGACCGGGAGACGCGCCTCGAGCGCCTTGCGCAGCACGAACCGCGTCTGCGGCAGTGGCCCCTCGCTCGCGTCGACAAGCAACAACACACCGTCGACCATCGTCAGGCCGCGCTCGACCTCGCCGCCGAAGTCGGCGTGACCCGGTGTGTCGACGATGTTGACCTTGACGTCGCCGTAACGCACGGCAGTGTTCTTCGCCAGAATCGTGATGCCCTTCTCCCGCTCCAGGTCCCCGGTGTCGAGCACGCGCTCGGCGACATCCTGGTTCGCACGAAAGACGCCGGACTGCCAAAGGAGCGCATCGACGAGCGTCGTCTTCCCATGGTCGACATGGGCGACGATGGCGACGTTACGGATGCCAGCTCGCTCGGGCACCCGTCGAGGGTACCGGCGGACAGATCACGACCCCAGCACGCGCGTACGCGTGAGTGTTCCGCCCCGTGTTCTCCTGGGGACCGGCGGGGATACGCAGAGCAGCCACCGGGACGCAGGGTGGGGGATAGTCTGCGACATGGCAGCCCGGACGGCGGTGCTTTCCGAGGGGCAGCTGGCCCTGCTTGCCGAGCACGGCGAGGAGCGGCGCGCCGAGGTCGGTGACGTGCTCTTCCAGGTCGGTGACCGACGCTATCCGCTGATCGCGATCATCGAAGGCGAGGCGGCCGTCCTCGATCAGACCGGTGCGGAGATCAACCGCCACGGCCCAGGCGGCTTCCTCGGCGAGTCGAACCTGCTCTCGGGACAGACCGTCTTCTTCACGGCCGTCGTGACCGAGTCGCTGCGCTACATCGCTGTCGAGCGTGAGGAGCTGCGAACGCTCCTGTTTGAGGACAGCGCGCTCAGCGACCTGTTGCTCTGGACCTTTACGGCTCGCCGGGAAGGGCTTCAGAAGCGGGAAGGTGTCGGTGCCGAGATCGTCGGGCCGCATTCGTCCGCGGCGACGCAACAGCTCGTCGAGTTCGCACGCCGTAACAGCCTCCCGTTCACGTGGCTGGACACCGACCGCCCCGAGCATGCCGAGGGGCTCGCCCAGATCGCCGGCCTCGCTGACACCGAGATCCCACTCGTGCGCCTACCGGGCGGACCTGAGCTTCGGAACCCCTCCCCGGGCGAGGTGTCCCGGGCGCTGGGGATCGGACTCGAACTCGACCGAGCGGAGACGGTCGACCTGCTCGTCGTCGGCGGCGGCCCGGCCGGGCTCGGCGCCGCCGTCTACGGCGCCTCGGAGGGGCTGGACACGCTCGTGGTCGAGGGCAGCGCTCTCGGTGGCCAGGCGGGAACGTCGCGGAGGATCGAGAACTACCTCGGCTTCCCGGCGGGCATCAGCGGCTCGGAGCTGACGGTTCGCGCCGTCGGCCAGGCGCGGAAGTTTGGCGCCCGCATGGCAACGCCGTACCGCGCCGTCTCGCTCGAGCCCGGCACCGAGCTTCACCTCGTCCGGCTCGAGAGTGGCCAGGAGATGAGGGCCCGCACCGTCGTCCTGGCGACCGGCGCCGAGTACCGCCGGCTTCCGATCCCCGAGATCGAGTCGTACGAAGGCGTCAGCATCTTCTACGCCGCCGGGCCACAAGAGGCTCGGCGCTGCACCGCAACGCGGGTCGGTGTCGTCGGCGGCGGAAACTCAGCGGCCCAGGCGGCGATCTGGCTCGCCCGCGGCGGCGCGCTCGTGACGCTCTTCCACCGCCGCGCCGACCTCGGCGAGACGATGTCGGACTACCTGATCCACGACCTCGAGCGCGCAGGCGTCCTCGTCCGAGGACGCAGCGAGATCGCCGCGCTGCACGGGGCCGACGGCCAGCTTGCGGCGGCGACTCTCCGCGACGGCCATCGGATCTCGCTCTCGTTCCTCTTCCTGTTCCTCGGCGCCGCACCGAATACCGACTGGCTCAGTGGCACCATCGCGCTCGATGACGATGGCTTCATCCTCACTGGCCGGAGGGCACGTGCCGAGGGCATCCTGGAGACGAGCGTGCCCGGTGTCTTCGCGGTGGGCGATGTTCGGGCGGGGTCGATCAAACGTTGCGCCACCGCCGTCGGCGAAGGAGCGATGGTCGTGCGCTTCATTCACGAGCGCTTCTAAGCCTCCACAACCACATGCGTTGGTTCCCCCGGCACACTCGCGTACGCATATGCGTGAGCGTTCGGACCGGCTGGACCTCCGGCCATCTCCCACTGTCTGCGACCATCCGCCGTGTGGGAGTCGGCATCGTTCCGATCACTGCGTGAGCGAGCCGCCTGCGCCGGGGCGCTACGCGTTCCTCGACTTCAACGCGCCGCTCTCGGATACGCGAGCCGACGCGATCGCTCGGAGCCTCGCCGAAGCCGCTCCGCGTACTGTCCTCGACATCGGCTGCGGCTGGGCCGAGCTGATGCTCCGCGTCATCGCCGCCGCTCCGACCGCTACCGGGCTCGGGATCGACACCGATGCCGAGACATTGGCGCGTGCCCGTGCCAACGCCGCGGACCGCGGCCTCGACGACCGAGTCACATTCGTCGAAGCCCCGGCGCCGGTGCGGCACGAACCCGCCGACATCGTGATCTGCGTCGGCGCCGACCACGCCTACGGCGGCCAAGAAGAGGCGCTCCGTGTCCTGCACGAGACCGTCCGGCCGGGCGGGCAGCTCCTCTTCGGCAGCGGCTTCTGGGAACAACCCCCCTCGGCTGAGCAAGCTCGGGCGGTCGGGCTCGAACCCGATTCGCTGCCCGACCTGGCCGGCCTCGTCGACCTCGCCATCGCCGCCGGTTTCCGACCCCTCTACCTGCAGACGGCCAACCGGGACGAATGGGAGCGGTTCGAATCCGGCTACCTCGCGGACCTGGAACATTGGCTCCATCGCTACGGCCGTAGTCCCGAGAGCGCCCGGATCCGCGAGACGGCTGACAATCATCGAAGCGGCTGGCTTCGCGGCTATCGAAACGTCCTCGGCTTCGCGTACCTGACGCTCTCCCGCCCCGGCGGTTAGCCCGAACGCCGCTTTGCGAGAGCTGCGAGGCGCCCGAGTTCGTCGTAAGGTGACGGTGTGGAGACCTGGGACGCGCTGAGGTCGCGTCGCAATGTCCGAGAGTTCTCGCCCGCGCCGGTGCGAGCAGAGGACTTGGCGACGATCCTCGAGGCGGGACGGCTCGCCCCGTCGGCGAAGAACTGGCAACCGTGGGACTTCGTCCTGGTGACGGAGACCGATCAGCTTCGGAACCTGACCGGGGTTTGGCAAGGCGCGTGGCATGTGGGGGGCGCCGCAGCGGCGGTTGCGATCGTCGCGCCGAATCCTCCGGACGATCGCTGGGCTGGGCTGCTGCAGTACGACCTGGGTCACGCGACGATGCTGATGATGCTGGCGGCGGCCGACCTCGGGATCGGAACCTGCCACTCGTCCGTGCAGGATCAGCAGCTCGCCCGGAAGATCCTCGGCTTCCCGGATGACCACTTCCTCGCATACCTTCTCTCGGTTGGTTACCCGGCCGACGGGCCGCTCCGGCCGCTGAAACGGCTCAACCGACGGCCGTTCGACGAGGTCGTGCACCGGGGCCGCTGGTAGCCCGCGTCACCCTCGGGCGCAGGACGAAACCGGGCGTACGGGCGACCGCCCGAGGCCATGGGGCAGTCAAGGCGAACGCATGTTCCGTAGATTGTTCCGCCGACGGGCCGCAGGCTCCGCGCGGGCCACCGAGTCTCCAGTGGCTGTCAATCGGGGGGAGAAGGGGGAAGGCGAATGAAGCGTCTGTTCTTCGTCTTGTGTGCGGTGCTGGCGCTGACGGTTGGCGTCAGTACCGTGGCGGCTGGCGGGGCAACTCGGACGCTGCCAAGTCGTGTCAGCAGGGCGGCTGGCAAGGCCTGATGCGCCAAGACGGAACCGGGTTCAAGAACGAGGGTGACTGCGTCTCCTACGCCGCCCACGGCGGTAAGCTCCTGTCCTGCGCGGGCAGCGAGAACTTTTCCGAGTTTCCCGAGTTCTCGACGCCGTCCACGTTCTCCGGCGGCACGATCGACACCGCCTACGGCGTCACCGGCGGCGTCCTCGTTCAGGGAAGCTTCTTCAACGGTGGTTTTCCGGACGGAACACACGTGCTGTTCAGCGGCTTCGTCAGAAGCTCGTTCCAGCTCAGCTTTGCCAACCCCACCGGTTTCCTGCAGCTAGAGGGTCAGGACAACGTCGATCTCGATCCATCGACAATCACGTTGACCGCCTACGACGCATCTAGCACCGTCATCGGGATGGATCAGTTCGTCGATTCCGGGCCCGACGTGGCTGCATTGTCTGTCCAGTCGTCCAGCAACAACATCAAGTACTTCACCGTCTCGACGAGCGACCCCCGACCGAATCCCGAGGGCGTGTTCTTCACCAACATCGCCTGGCGGTGCGCCTGAACCAGCGCCACAACCACGGGCGGGCGGTTCGGCAACGAGCCGCCCGCTCCACCTTTCAGGCGGGTGAGGTAATCGCCTCGCGCACCACCACCCAGAGCGGCTTCTCGGCCGCCTCGACCCGCGCCACCGCAGCTGCATCGTCGGCAGGCAGGTAGCGAGCACCCGGCAGCGCCCGCCGCATCACAGCTCGTCACCACCCCGGCCGCCACCTGGCTTCCCGTGCCGCCAGACGCGTGGGGAGCCGGCCGTCTGGGTCAGGCCATTGATCGGGGCGCGGGCTCGTCGATGGCGAGTGCTCGGGCGACGGCCTCGTCGATCGTCAATCGGCATCCGCCTGCCCAGGCGGCGGCGAAGGACTCCTCGCCAAGAGCCTGCCTCGCCGTCTCGACGGTTTGCGCGTGGATCTGCTGTTCGAAGGGTTCGAGCGAAGCGCCGGTCGCTTCGGCGGCCGCCTGCGCGGCCCCGGCGATCCCCGTCGCCTGCTCTGTGTTCCCGGTCTCGGCGAGCACGGCTGCCAACCCCTCGAGGCAGTAGATGAGGGGCACGATGTGGCCGAGCTCGTCGGAGAGCTCGAGACCCCGGCGGAAGCATGCGAACGCCTCGTCGTACCGCTGCTGCATGAGCCACGCGAGACCGAGGTTGATGAGGGGCAACGGCATCTCCGAAGGGTCGCCTTGTTCGCGGGCGATGCTCAGGGCTTCCTCGCACAGGAGCTTCGCCTGCTCGTGGTCACCCTGTACGACGAGGCGGTAGCCGAGGTTGCTGAGGACGATGGCGAGCCCACGGTCGTCGCCGAGTTCTCGGTACCTGGCGGCGCTTTCCTCGTGGAGTGCGATCGCCCGCGCGACGTCTCCCCGGCTGCTGACGGCCGCGCCGAGGCGGCTGAGGGCCGAGGCGATGCCGGGTTCGTCGTCGAGGGAGCGGTAGACGGCGAGGCTTTCCGACGCCAGCAGCTCGGCCTGCTCGTAGTCGCCCAGGCGGAGCGCGAGCCTGCTCCCTCCTCCCAGTGCCTTGGCGCGTAGGGGGGCCGGCCCGTCGGTGCCGCGCTGGAGCGCCGCCTGGACTCGCGCCCGGCCCTCGCGCAGATGGTCGCGGACCGCCCAGAAGATCGCGAGCGCTGCGACCAGTCGCAGCTCGAGTTCGACCGGCCCGGACTCGTGGCTCCAGTCGATCGCCGCGCGCAGGTTGTCGTGGTCCCCCTCGATCAGGGCGGCATCCTCCGCCGCCGAGGACTCGCCGCCCGACGCCTCGGCGAAGGCCGCGAAGTGCTCGGCGTGACGCATGCGGGCGGCGTTTGCCTCGCCGCTCGCCTCGAGACGTTCGAGCGCGTACTCGCGCACGGTATCGAGCATCGAGTAGCGGACGCTGCCGTTGCCGCCAAGGTGCTCGTAGAGCAGACTCTTGGTCACGAGCGACGCGATCTGGGCCCGGCCCGCGTCGCAGACAGCAGCCGCAGCCACAAGTGTGCAGCCGCCGGAGAACACTGCCAGCCGTGCGAACAGCCCCTGTTCCTCAGGAGCCAGGAGCTCGTGGCTCCAGTCGATCGTCGCACGGAGCGTCCGCTGACGGGCGGGGAGGTCGCGTGCGCCGTTGCCCGCGAGCTCGAGCCTTCCGGGGAGCAGGTCGAGCATCTCGGTCGGGGAGAACTGACGGGCCCGAGCCGCGGCGAGCTCGATGGCGAGCGGGAGACAGTCGAGGTGGCGACAGAGGTCGGCGATCTCGCCGGCTTCCTCGCTCGGCCGTCGGAAGCCGGGCGCGATAGCGCGTGCACGAGCCGCAAAGAGACGCGCGGCATCGGGGAGAGGCAGCGGCCGTACGCGACACTCGTGCTCGCCCGAGAGGTGGAGCGGCGTCCGGCTGGTGACGAGGAGCGCCAGGCCCGGCGCCGCCGTGAGCAGCTCGCTGAGTAGCGGCGCCGCCTCGTCTACACGCTCGAAGTTGTCCAGCAGCAGGAGCAGCCGCCGCGCACGCAGGTGATCGTCCAACGTCTGCGCGAGCAGCTCGTCGCGTCGCTCCTCGACGCCGAGGGCGTGCGCGATCGTCGTCGCGACCAGGCTGGGCTCCCGAAGAGGGGCGAGGTCGACGAAGTAGACGCCGTCGGCGAATGCGTCGGCGAGCTCGTGTGCGACCTGGAGGGCGAGGCGTGTCTTGCCGCTGCCACCGGCACCCGTCAGCGTGACCAGTCGGGCGTCCGGGCCCCGCAGGAGCTCGCAGACCTCGTCCAGCTCGTGGCGCCGGCCGAGGAGGGCTGTCTGCGGTGCCGGGAGATGGCGCCGCGCGCGGAGCTCGGGCGGCTCGACGCGGAGGACCGCGTCCTGGCGCAGGATCGCCTGCTGCAGCTCCTGGAGCTCGGGTCCGGGCTCCAGGCCCAGCTCTTCGTGCAGTGCTCGGCGGACCCGCCGGAAGGCGGCGAGCGCGTCCGTCTGCCGTCCGCTCCGATAGAGCGCGAGCATGAGCTGACCCTCGAGACGCTCGCGCAGCGGGTGATCGGCGACGAGCGCCTCCAGCTCCGGCACCAGCTCGAGGTGCCGTGCGAGCGCCAGATCGGCGTCGATCCGCTCCTCGAGCGCGACCAGGCGCAGCTCCCCCAGCCGCGCAATGTCGCTCTGCGCGAAGGCCTCGTAGGCCACGTCCGCAAGCGGCGGCCCTCGCCAGAGGCCGAGCGCCTCGCGGAAGATCGATGCCGCCTGGTCAGCGTCGCCCGAGGCCAGCTCGCTGCGCCCCTGCCCGACGAGCTGCTCGAAGCGCTCGAGGTCGAGCTCGCCGGGCTCGACCAGCAGGCGGTATCCCGGCTCTTCGGTCGCGATCCGCTCCGGCCCCAGGCGCTTGCGCAGGGCGTGCACCTGCACCTGGAGGGCGTTGCGCGCCGTCTTCCGCGGCTGCTCGCCCCAGAGGGCGTCGATCAGATGGTCGCGGGAGACGACCTCGTTGGCGCGCAGCAGCAAACAGGCCAGCAGCATGGACTGGCGCCCGGCGCCGAGCGCGATCAGCCGGCCGTCTTCGACGACCTCCAGCGGTCCGAGAACACGGAATTCCGTCGCCTGCTCCTCCCTCGGGTCACGTCCAGCCCGGCAGAGCGAATCGTAAGCGCGACCCTCGACGCTCACAACGTTGGCCACGCGATGCCTTCCCTCGTGCGCCCCCCGGCGCATAAGCGATTCGTAAGCGCTGTCTCGCACCCTCTCGCGGCTCGCGAAAAACGACCACGGAAAGGAGCGCGAGATGAATACCAGGACCAAGACGAAGCAGCGGTGGGGGCGTGGAACGCTTGCCATATTGGCGGCCGTCCTCGCGGTTCTCGTCGTAGGCGGCGGCGTCGCCCTGGCGACGATCCCCGGTGGCGGCGGCGCGATCAACGGCTGCTACAACAAGTCGAGCGGGGCGCTGCGCGTGATCGACTCGACGGTGGCCAGCTGTAGCAACGGCGAGTCGGCGATCAGCTGGAACCAGACAGGACCGCAAGGGCTCCCGGGCGCGCAGGGGGCGGCAGGGCCGAAGGGCGACAAGGGCGACAAGGGCGATCAGGGCCCGGCCGGGCCGACCGGGCAGCAGGGCCCGAAGGGCGATGCTGGCGATCAGGGGACGGCCGGGCCGCAGGGCCCGAAGGGCGACGCCGGACCCCAGGGTCCCGAAGGGCAGGCAGGACCGCAAGGCCCGGTCGGTCCCGCAGGCTCCGGAGGTGTCTCCGGCCGTCAGGTCGCGATGGATGGCAAGACCGTGTGGCCGTTGAGCACGGAAACCGCAGTGGCGACGTGCTCGGACGGGAAGGTCCCGGTCGGCGGAGGTGTGTCGACACAGGGGCTGGTCACAGGAGACGGAATCATCACGGACAGCTACCCGACCTCGGATGGCTGGTACGGGCGGGTGAACAATCCTGGCGCTGACCTGTTCGTGCAGATGTACGTGTACGCGATCTGTGTCGACGCCTGAGGACCTTTGTTCGCTGGGGCGCGCTCTCTCCGAGCGCGCCCCAGCATGCGAAGAGAGTGGGCGGGGCAGGGTGCAGGGGCGCAGTGCGGGTGCTCGGGTTTGCCGGCTCTTTAGACTCAGGTGATGGGCTGGCGGCGTCGGCGTCGGCAACCGGAGGCATCCGTGGAAGGGTTCCTCGACAGCGAGTTCCTCGTGCTCGCCGATGTTCGGCTCGCCAGTGACGACGACGACACTCCGTTCCTGCCCGCCTTCAGCAGCAAAGAGACCTTGCATCGGTTTGAGCCGGGAGCGTCTGACCCGATACCGCTTCGCGGTTCGAACGTGCTCTTGCTGCTGCTCGAGACAGACTGCGCGGGCGTCGTTATCGATCCAGGCGAGCCCGCCTGCTCGACTATCTCACGCTCGGGAGCCGAACAGCTCGTCGGCTCCTCATACGAAGCACTCTGGTCCGGCCCGAAGATCCTGCTTGCCAGCCCCGACGAGCCGCCCCCGCCGACTCTTCTCAGCGCATTTCGGACAGCCTGCGAGCGCGATCCCACGGTGGCCGCCGCTTACCTCGTCCTCGCTGCCGCTCCGGGCGGGGAGGCGTTTCCACGAACTGTGCTTGGAATCCAACTATCGTCCGGCGACGAACTGAGCGACGGGCTGATCGCTTCGATCAACGGCCTAAGGCTCATCCCACAGGCCGACGCAGCAGCTACGCCCACGACCTATATGAACATGGACATCCATGTATTTGGCGACGACCTGCTCGACACAGTCCGCGAGCTCGGAATCCCGGTCTACCAGCGCTCGAACTAGCCGCCGAGCAGGCGTGGCGGCCGATGGCTCGCTCAGCCTGCTAGGTGCCCGCGGTTCGCTCTGAACTGCGACGTGAACCTCTCGCTGAACGGGATCGAGTCCGAGCATGAGGTCACGCCGCGCTCGGTCCACTACGACGACAAGCTCGGCGGCCGTGGTCGGATCGATTGAAATGATCAGCGCCGCCGCCTGTAGGCTGGGAGGCGTCGTGGCCTCTTCCTCCACCACAGCCCTTCGGGCTGAGCTCGAGCGCCGGGGAGCAACGTTCCGTAGGGGGCGGGCCGGGTACATCTCGATGACCGACTACGGACAGTCCGTTGCCTTGTCGGGCCCGACCCATGAGGAGCCACGTCGGTGGTGGCGCGGAACGGCCGTGGTCGCGCTCGAGCTTCTCGCCCCGCTGCCCGAGGGAGCTGATCTCGACGCGATCTGGCGCGCGCTTCGCGCCACGGCGTGACGCGGCTTCGCATCCCGAAGCAGCTGAACGAGTATCTGCCCGCCGGCGATTACGAAGTTCTGTATGTCCGTCCGTCAGCCGGTGAGCTCCAGATCGCACCCAGCAAGCTCAGCTTGGGGCAGAAGGACAAGCCTCGCTGGGACTCGCTGCAACGACAGCCTGGTGTCAGGATCGAGTGCGCCAACTGCCGGGGGTGGTTCGAGGTCGATGGGATCCCGCTGGACGAAGTAGGCGGTTGGCGCTGTTCCGCCTGCCGTGGAGACGGCTGACGG
>Ga0066903_100004127_pt1 | contig 12166 bp, 12 predicted proteins | sample PanSoiMetaGPlot1_FD_67491 | JGI IMG/M metagenome (GOLD analysis project Ga0066903, IMG submission 67491) | Tropical forest soil microbial communities from Panama analyzed to predict greenhouse gas emissions - Panama Soil - Plot 1 (version 2) | ecosystem: Environmental > Terrestrial > Soil >...
GTGAACGACTTCCTCTATCCCAACGGCAGTCAGCTCATCAGCCTCGGCCACGCCGATCAGGGCACGAGCAACGCCTGCGGGCAGGGACAGGGCTACATCTCCTTCCAGGGCAGCGGGCAGCTCGCCGTATCCCTCTTCGACGTGAGCGACGCGGCCAACCCCACGCTGCTCTCGGAGGTCGACTTCGGTGGCACGCAGAGCACGATCGCGGCCAACCGCGACGATCTGAAGAAGGCGTTCCTGGTCTTGAGCACGATGGGCCTCATCCTGGTCCCGTACCAGACCGTCGACCCGACGATCGCGACGACCACTCCGGCTCAGAGCGCCACGCAGCTCATCGATCTGAACCCCACGAGCCTCACCCTGCGCGGCGCTGCACCGCACAATGGGCTCGTCTTGCGCGCGTTCCCGGTGCAGAACGACGTCGTGGCCTTCTCCGACGAGAGCCTGCAGGTTCTCGACATAACGAACCGCGATACGCCCACGACCGCTGCGGAGCTCGACTTCTAATGCCCGCTACTCTCGTTGAGGCCGCGATCGGGAACGCCCGGTCTCAAATTGGATCGTGACCCGTGCCGACCGGGTAGCGATAGGCGACGGGCGAGCGGCGGCCTGGGGCTTCTTGCCAATGATTCGGAAACACTCGCGTATCATCGGCTGGGACGCGAGATGAGCTACGACATCTTCCTCTACGCCAAGGCGTTCCTGGAGCGAGCGCTCGCGACCAACCTGGGCGACTGGACGGGCGCGGATCCGATCTCGCAACCGGCGATCGACGGGGCGATCGCCGCCGCGCGGGGCGAGGGGTTTGGGCCTGCGCAGGCGGGCGGAGGGTCGATCGAGCTGATTCTGGATAGCGACACGGCGCTCGCGGAGCTCAGCATCTATCCTGGCGAGATCGCTTTCACGATTCCTCATGGTGAGCGCGCGGAGAAGGCCATCGATCTGTGCCGCGGGCTGGCGAAACGAATCGCCGAGCAGCACGACCTCGGTTTCTGGGATCCGCAGGCCGGCGACGACGAAGAAGAAGACGACACAGCGGTCTGGATCGAAGCGTTGAGAAGCGGCGATCCCGCGATGCGCGCGAATGCTGCTGTTCACCTTCGGGGGCGAGATGCAGCGCTCGTCGTCGGGCCGCTGGCAGCGGCCGCCCGTCACGACGGCGTGGAGGACGTCCGGCGCCTGGCACTCGAATCGCTGGGCGATATCGGCGAGGTCGCGGCCCCGGCCTTCGACGACGTGATGGCGTGCCTGTCCGATGCCAGCCCCATCATCCAATACTGGGCGACCTTCGCGCTCGGTCGGATGGGGCCCGTCGCGGCGCGCGCGCTTCCCGCCCTCGAGCGACTGAGCGCCAGCCCCGAGCACGGCCCCCGCTACGGATCGCTCGATGCGATCCGACGGATCCGCGAACGCCGGTCGAACGGGTAGCGGTTCGTCCCGTCAGAAGTCGTCCGTCGCACCCGAGACGCCGAATGCCACGAGCTCCATCGTGAACTGTTTGTCGACGCCCTTGGTGCGCACGGCGCCCGACAGCGGAACTGCCGGGTGCGACCAGGAATCCGCGGTCGATTTCCACGGCCCCCACTGCGCGTCCGTACGAGCGCGGTAGCACCCCTCGAAGTGGCCGGCAGGGACGGTGGTCGCCTCTTGCGGCAATCCCTGCCAGCGAATCACCAGGCTGGACACCATCCCTTTGTAGACCGACTGGAGGAGCGGCATCATCCCCGGCGGCAGCTCGTTGACGCGCCCCTTCGCGTCCTTCGTCTTCACGGCGCGAATGTCGAGCTGAGCCGGGTCCGTCCGGCTGCCAAACGCCACCAGCATCTTTTGCACCATCTTGCCGCTGTACGACTCGTGCACGACCTCGAGCCAAAACGCGCCCCCCTCCTCGCCCAGGATCTTGTAGGTCAAGAACGACGGCTGCCCCTTGTCGTCGATCATCTTGTATTGCGACCACTGCCCAGCGGCGAGCGGCATTGGCTCAAACGAGCTGGGTGCAGGCGTCGAGCTCGTCGCGGCCGCTAACGCACCCACACGGCGATCGATGTCCGCTTTCGCCGCCGGATCGATGGAAGGGCCACAGCCAGCGATCGCGAGCGCGACCACCACTGCACCGACACACGAATGTGTTTTCATGGGGCGATGCTGCCCCAAGCCAATGAGTGAGGCAACTGCGGACCCTCTGATACGATTCGGAATCAATGGTTGCGGCATTGAGGACCGGCCACGAAGGGGCGGCGGAAACGAATTCGTGAGACGTCCGATCGTCGTCACGCTGATCGTCCTTGCGACCGCGTGTCGGACGACGCCCTCGCCACCGCCAACAACGAACGCCCCCGACCCCGCGACCGCGTCGGCGAAGCCCGCCGAGACCGAGGGTCAGGCCGCAACCCGCTGCGGCCGCGAACACCCCGACTGCCGCTGGCCATTCGCGATCCAAGTCGCCCCGATCTGCGAGCACCCGTGCGGCCTCGGTCAACACTGCGAGAGCAACTGCGATGTCACATCGGAGTCGACCGCAGGCACCTGGGAGTGCCGGTGCGACCTCTGCGGCTCGAACAAGGATTGCCCCGCTGGCCTCTTCTGCGGCGCCGGGCCTTGCGAGATGGGGCGACCCGTTCGCCACTGCCTGCTGAAGCCCCCGCGGCCCCCAGAGCAACCCTGCGCCGCGCCGCCCTGACACCGGCTTCCTGACCGCGCGGATCAGATCTGGACAAATCTCTACTTCGTCACCTTGAGGGAGGAGCACATCTCGGTCAGCAGCGCTTCCTTCCCCTTCGGGCCGGCGCAGGTCACGAGGATGCCGGTCGACTTGCCCGGCTTGCTGTACATCACGTACTGGATGCCGAGATCGCCGGGGGCGCTGACCATCAGCTTGCCCCCATCGACATCCTTCTCGCTCTGGACCGTGATCTGATTGAAGTTCCGCTTGAGGCGCGCCATGTTTGCGAGCTCGTCCGGTTGTGCGCTGCTCAGGCTGACGTTGAGCTCGTTGAGACCACCCGGCAGCGGCAGCGAATACGTGTGGTTGGCATCCTCCTTCTGCAGCACCTTCGCTCCCTTGGGCATCTTCATTTCGTAGCCCATCGCGGGGTCGGTCACGGTCTCGAGGACGATCACCGAGCGCTTGTACTGCTTCAGCTCCTTGCCCGAGACCCACGGCAGCATCTTGTCCAGATCCGCCGGCATCGAGTACTGGCTGCGCTTGGGGTGCATCTTGACGCAGAGGTCGTACAGTTGAAACGTTTTCGCTTCGCCTTTGAGAGAGTGGCTTGTGCGCTTGCAGAGGGTTTCGCTGGCGCCACCGGTCGCGTCCGACTTCTCGTACAGCCCCAGCAGCGACTCGACCACGGCGAGATCAGCCGGATCTGCCTTGAGGCTGCTTTCAAACGCGGCGATCGCCCCGTCCGATTGATCGAGGCGCGCGAAAAGCAGGCCGGTCTGGGTGTAGAAGTGGGCCTTTTTCTGCGCGTCGGGCACGTCCGACGCGACCTTGGAAGTGAGGTCGGCGGCATGGCCTGCCTGCTCCCCCCAGTTGAACGACTTGTCGGGATCGCGCCGCAGCGCCTGATCGAAATCAAGGACCGCTTTGGCGTAGCCGTCGACGGCGTCGGGGCTCTTCGGATCGGCGTCCGCGCGCGAGCGCGCCGCCAGCACCTTCTTCTTGTCTGCGTCCGCCTTATCGGTCCCGGCGCGGTTGTTGGCCGCCTTGTTCTGGACGTTAGCGTTTTGCCCTGCGGCACCGCTTTGAGACTGCTGCGATTGCTTCGCCGCCATCGCGGAGCCCGCGGCCAGGCTGGCGAACGGCGCGGCGGCGCAGGACATCGATACGAGGAAACAGAGCCCCAACAGCCCATCAGCGATTCGGTTCATCCTTGAATGCGACATTCGGCGCTCCTTTTAGGTCCGTCAGGCCCGATCAGCCACTGCCTCGGAACTGTCCGTCACTACCCTTGACGCGTAAGAAGACTGCGGGTCGCGCCGCGTCCCGCACAAAAGTGGGACCGCCGCCAGGTCGCAGCAGCTGCTGCTGCTCGGGAAAGGCCTATGCCGCCCAAGACAATCTGCGAGCCGCAGTCGGGGCTGGGGGACACCAACTGATCATGGGGCCGAGGGTGATCGTCTTTGGGGGCTTGTCGGCGGCGATCGCCTTCGTGGTGACCGGCGGTTGCGGAAGTCGCGCGCTGACCGGGCAAGCCGGAACGGCCGGACAGGCGGGGACGACCGGACAGGCGGGGACGACCGGACAAGCGGGGACGACCGGGGAAGCCGGGACAACCTGTACCGGCTGCGCGGCGGGGACCAGCGGCGCGAGCGACGTGTTCAGCCCGCTCTGCTGCCAAGTTCCGTTGACGGCCGAGGGCGCCGTGCCGGATTCGACGGGGGCGGCCAAGAGCGGCTACTGCGTTTGCCGGGCACCGAACGCGGCCGGGGTCCGCGTCTGGAGCTGCGGGAGCGACACCAGCTCGTGGCCCTGCCCCGGAAACCCCGGCTGCTGACGCTACCGCTGCAGGGCGCAGCGCGGGGTCGTCTTCCAGTCGGGCCGAACCACGTACGCCACGATGATCGAGCGCCAGCGCGCGCGCCAACGGCTGGCCGCATCGGCGCCTCGATCCTCGACGCACCTTGGATCTTCCGGTCCACGCCTTGCTCGCCCGGCCACCCATGAAATCGGTCTTCCTACGCGCCGTCAGCGTCGCGGTCCTGATTCCGAGCTTCGGCTCGTGCGGGTCGAACCTCGGTTCCAATTCGACGACGAGCGGTCAGCAACGAAGTTGTCCAGCGTTCGAGAACAGCGACGCCGGATCGACATGCAGCAAGGCGTAACGAACCTAGCAACTGCAACCCGGCCCACGGGTACAGCTGCACGAACCTGCGCATCGCGACCGAATACGCCGTGGTTTGCGACGTCCCGGTAGGCGACCGGCCGCTAAATCTCGAACCAACGATTGGCTGTCGCCTCGTCGCGGGCGTGCCCGGCGGCGGGATTTCCGGCGCCGGGATTTACTGCTGCCCCTGCCAGTAGCGCCTTACATCCCGCCCGCGCGGGACGGCAGCTCGTCGGCGACCCACGTGCTGATCAGATCGAGCGCGGCGGTGTCGGCGCACTTCGAGCCGAGCGGGGGCATCTGGCTCAGCCCGTCGCGGGCCCGCATCCGGACCAGGACGGCGCTGCGCTCGATGTCACCCGTGGCCAGCCGCCGTGACCGGTCGGGTTCGATTCCTCGAATTTGAAACTTGCTCGGAACGTCGACGGCGGTGCGTATCGCGGGCTGCTCGTCGGCGATCGTTGCGGTCAGGTCGGCGCGAAGGGAGAGCCCCACCGATGAGACCGGGTCGCGGTCGTTGTGACAGAAGCTGCAGTTGCCGTGGAAGTAGCCCAGGGCCGCCCGCGCGCGCGGTGTCCGGGCTGCGACGGCGGGAGGCGTGCGCTGCCAGAAACGCGGCGCGTGCGCCAACCGGTTTTCACGCAGCAGCTCGACGAGCTGGAGGCTTCCTTCTGGCACTGCTTCCGCGTGCGGCGCCAGCGGATCGCGGTCCGCGGACAGCTGCAGCGCGCTGAAGCCGAGCACGACGTCCCTTCCCTTGCCCTCGTGGCAGGCCTTGCAGTCGCTCACCGACGGGACGTCATGGCGAACGCCCGGCGCGATCTCGACCGCGCCCCGCATCCCGGTGGCCGCCGGCGCCAGCGTCGCCTCGCGCTGGTCTTCGCTCCAGACGTACGTCGCGTAGACCCAGACATCGGGACCCGTTTTCTCCAGGTAGCGGGTCTCGACCTTGCGCCCGCCGAACGAGAACTGCTTCCAGAAGCGGGTCCCGACGGGAAAACGCCAGGCCTCCGCGTCGCTGGCGTCGATCGTTTTCCCGCGCGGCAACCACACCCACCGCTGCTTCGTGGCGCCGTCGCTCCACAGCGGGTACTGCGGCGAGAACGGCCGCACGCCCGCGGCTTCGGGGTGCGTTTCGGCGAGGGTCTTCGGAGGCCAAGGTCCCTCCCCGGCCCTGGCGGCGCCCGCGATGAGCACCGCCGTCACCCCGATGAGCCGCCAGGCCAGGGCCATCACTTCTTCGCGGCGACAGGCGGTTGGGCCGTCGGTGCGGCAGGCGGAATCGGCTCCGGCACCGCGTTGGAGATGGGCGGCAGCGACTGCAGGTAGGCGAAGATCGCCTTCAGCTCGTCGTCGCTGTAGTTCTGGATTCCCGCGATCGGCATCGGCGGGAGGATCGGCCGCCCCTTCCCCAGCTTCTTGCCGGTGCGGATGGTGTCGATGAAGTTCTGCTCGGTCCAATCGCCCAGCCCCGTCTTCTTGTCGGGCGTCAGGTTGCGCGTGAAGGTGACGCCCCAGGGCCCCGACCACGCCGTCAGGTCACCTGCCACTGCGATGGCCCACGGCCCGGCCGGCTTGTCCGCCGCTTGCGTCACCAGGTGAGCGGCCGGATGCCCCGAGAGCATCTTCGAAATGTCTTCTTCGGGTCCGTTCGGGCCCATCTTCTTGGGCGTGTGGCAGTCGGCGCAGAGCCCGACCTTCACGAGGTGCTCACCTCGTTTGATCTGCTCGACGTCCTTCTTGCCGGCGGCGCGTGCTGCGGGCGCCGCCAGAAGCGCGATCGTGAATGCTGTCAGCGTGATCTTCGCAGTTTTCATGATGATCTCCTTGGTCTCGGGTGTTGGTCAGGCCGCCGCGGCGCCGGCGAACGCGCCCTTGAAGTCCGCCACGAACTCCCGCAGGCCGCGGGCCGGACGGCCCAGCAGCGTCTGGATGTCGGTCGAGGTCTTGTCGCCCCAGTTGGCGGCGAAGCCCTCGAAGAGCTCCATGTAACCGTCGACGATCCAGGGATCCATGCCCATCCCCACCATCGACTCGCGGGCGGCGCTGATCGGGACGTCGACGTAGTTGACCGGCTTGCCGAGCGCATCGCCGAGGGCGCTCGCGAACTCGGCGATGGTGAACGACTCGGGCGTGGTGAGCGCGTAGGTCTTCCCCTCGTGCGCGCGCATTCCGTCGCGCGACAGCAGGACGTGGGCCGCGACGTCGACGATGTCGCGCACGTCGGTCATCGCCATGCGACCGTCCTTCATCGGCAGGTAGATCGCGCCGTGCCCCTGCACGGTCGGGATCGCCATCATGGTGTTCTGCAGGTAGAACGTCGGCCGCAGGATCGTCCAGGGCAGGCCCGAGGCGCGCAGCACGCTCTCGACCTCGTCGATGTCCCGGATGATGCGGCTGTGATTCGAACCCGACGCGGCGTGATGGACGACGTGGGGGCGGCCCGCCTTGCGCGCGGCGGCGATCAGGTTGCGACCGTGGTTCGCCTGCTCCGGACCGTTGAAGAGGCACATGTAAATCCGGTCGACGCCCGCCACCGCAGCGTCCAGGGCCGCCGGATCGCTCAGATCGGCGACGACCACCTCGGCGCCCTGCTTGCGCAGCGCGTCCGCCTTGCCCGCCGTATGGACGAGCGCCCGGACGCGGGCACCGGCGGCGAGCAGCGTGGGAACCAGGCCCGAACCGGTGTTCCCGGTGGCGCCCGTGACGAGAATCAGTGGCTGGTTGGTCATGGTCATCTCCTTGGCGGTTTCGGTCAATTCGGCCTGCTTGGCCTCGCTACGTAACTAACCAGGCCGGGCCCCACCTGCGGAGACCGCATCTGTGCATGAGCCCCTTGCGCGAATCGATCCCCCGTCGGAACATCGCGAAGGGTGGGCCTTGATTGGGATGATCTGCGCTTCGTCCTGGCGCTTCGGCGCGCCGGGTCGCTCGGCGCGGCGGCGCGCCTTCTGAAGGTCGAGCAGTCCACGGCGAGCCGACGTCTGACCTCACTGGAGGCGGCGCTCGGCGCCCAGCTGGTGGCGCGAACCCCGGAGGGCGTCGTGCTGAACGAGGCGGGTCTGCTCGTCGCCGCCGTCGCCGAAGGATGCGACGCCAGCATCGACGATCTGATGCGGCGGATCGGCGGCGAAGATCAGCGTCCCGAAGGGATCGTCCGGCTCGCGACCACCGAGTCCATGGCCACGTTTCTGATGGCGGGCCTGGTGTCGCTCCGCCAGGAACACCCGAAGATCCAGGTGCAGGTCGTGGTCGGCAGCGCGACCCTCGATCTGATGCGACGGGAGGCGGATTTGGCCGTGCGGCTGTTCCGCGAGAAAAACCCGTCGCTCGTGACACGGAAGCTCGCGGACATCGGCTGGTCGTTGTACGCGTCGCGCGCGTACGTCGAGCGCACCGGCGTCACGTTCGGCGCCGAGCTCGCGCCCGGCGCGCTGGTCGGCCATCCGGTGATCGGCTACGCCGGTCCGACCGCGCGTTCGCCCGGCGCCGTCTGGCTGGCAGACAACAGCCGCCCCGAGGATGTCGTCCTCACGGGCGAGAGCATTCCCTCGGTGCTCAACGCAGTGAAGGCGAGCCTCGGCCTAGCGGTGCTGCCCTGCTTCGCGGCCCACGGTGACGCGTCGCTGGTCCGCCTGACGCCGTCCCTGATCGCGCGCGGCGAGGCTTTCCTGGTGATCCCGCCAGACCACCGCGACACCGTCCGCGTCCGCCTCGTCATGGACGCCGTGACGGCGCTGTGCGAAAGCCAGCGAAAGCTCCTGGAAGGGACCGCCTGAGCGGAGCGCGCGGCGGCCAACGCCACAGGCAGCCCCACGCCCGCATCACGGGCTGCAGGTGATCGGCCACTTGAGCAAGGGACCGGTGGAAGACTCACCGGCGACCCCTTCGGCCGTGCCGTCGAGGCCGTCTCCTGAGATTTCGTAGCTGAGCCTCACGGCGGCCATACCGCCGCAGGCGGCACAGATGTTCACGGGCGTGGTCGACGTGTCGCACGTGCCAGGAGCAGCCGTGAACATGGCAGGTGTGGCTCCGGGAGGTGGTGGGCTCAGGCTGGTCACGCTATCGAACGTGCATGCCGGTGTGCTGAAGCTCCAGGTCACCTGAATTGCGGTCAGGTGAGCGGTCAGGGCAGCGGGGTCGTAGGAGAGTGGGCGCATGGGGTTGTCTGTGTGATCCGAGTAGACGACTGCGCCCGAAACGGTGACGACTCCCTGCCCCGACGAGCAATCGACGTGAACGGCGGCGCTCGGAAACGTCAGCGCGCCACCGGACAGGTTGCATACTGTCTGGCAGTGGCCGGGCGGACAGGTGCAATTCGGATCCTGGTAGGTCCCGACGTTGGTCTGGACCTGGCACTCGGTGCAGTAACAGGAGCAGTAACATTCGAATACCCCCTGAGCGCAGGCGCTGGAGGTGCGCGGACCGCATGTGGCCTCTTGCGTATTGAGCCCGAGCGCCGCGCACGTCGGTACGGTGCCTGCGTCCTGCCCCGCGTCGGTGGCTTGCCCGCCTCCCGCCCCGCTGGTGCCCGCGCCGCCTCCGCCCCCGGAGGTCCCGCCAATGCCAGCGAAGCCTCGGGTCCCGGTCGCGCCCGCCGCTCCGCCGCCGCCCGGCCCTCCCGCATCGGCCCCTGTCGCGCCCTTGCCGCCGCCACAACCGATGGCGCCGACGATGGCGCAAACAATCATAAGCTCTTTCATCGCCACTCCTTCAGTAGGTAATGCTTAGGGCCCCATGATCCGCCGCCTCGCCCGCGACTTCAACGTCTTCGAGCCGGGGAGCAGCGAGGTCGGCTCCGGCGCCTTCTTCCGGGGTGCGCGATGATGGCGCCGCCGGCGTGGCGCGCGTCGACGTGGCGTCTGCGCGGCTTCGGGCAACTGTGGGCCGACGTGCGCGGCGACCAGTTGCTGGCCGTGATGGTCGACTGGGATTGGCAGGTGGCGCCGGCGCTCGTGGAGCTGCTCGCGGCGGTGGCGCGCGGCGCGGCCGCCGAGGGCGCCAGCGGGTTCCCGCGCCGCCTCATCGGCGCGCTGTACGAGCGGCTCGTCACCGCCGAGGCCGCCCGGGAGATCAGCGGCGTCTCGGTGGCGGCGGTGGCGACCGGCGCCCACGGCACGACCGTGGCGTGGGTGGGCGACGTGCGCGTGCAGGTGGAGGGCGCGGGCGAGGTGTGGAGCTCCACCGATCACACGATCGGCAACCTGGCCGCGCGCGAGGGGGTGTCGCTCGACGACGAACCGCCCGAAGCGCGCGAGCTGGCCAAGCGTATCGTCACCAAGACAGTGGGGCGCCTGGACCCGCTGAAAATCGAGGAGCAGACGATCGCCTGGTCGCCCATCCGCCGGGTGGCGCTGTGCGTGGCCGAAGTGCACCTCTATAAGGAGCTCGACATCCCGAGCTGGACGCTCGTGGCCCGCCCGGGGAGCTTCCCCATCGACGACCTGCTCGAGGCCGTCCTGTTCGAGCCGGCCGGGCGCTGACCCTCGTCCCGATCAGCGATCTAGACGAGATCGGCTGCAAAGTTGTCAGGCGAACCACAAGCGAACGGAGAGAAACAGGTTCGAGAGCCACACCAGCGCCGCCAGACGTCTTGGGTAGGTGAACCGCGCGGGACGCCGGCGGAGACAGCGCGCGACGATGTCGACGGCCCGCTCGATCGTCATCATGAACGGCCGCACCTTTGCCTTTGCCATCTTCGTGTCCACGAACCCGAACCGCAGGTTGGTCACGCGCACGCCGCGCGATCGCAGAGCGAGCGCAAGTCCCTCGAGGTACGACGACAAACCCGCCTTCGACGCGGAGTAGCTCGGCGCATCCGGAGAGACCAGATCGCCGATGCTCGACAGGCCGACGAAATGACCTCGCCCGGCTGACATCATCGACGGCAAGACGACTGTCGCGGTTTCCACCGCCCCGAGCAGGTTCACCCCGAACACGCGGGGCTCATCCGCCAGGTCATCTGGGTCCAAGAGGTTCCCCACACCCGCACAGTAGACGCACAGTTCGAATGGTCCTTCGGACGCCAGCATGGTCCGGAGAGCGACGGGATACTCGGCCGTCGCGACATCAGCGATCGTATGCCGGTAGCCGACCGTCTCCCCGAGCGGCGAAGCTCGCCGCGATACACCCGAGACGACCCAGCCGTCTCCGAGGAGCCGCCGCGTGACGGCAAGGCCAATCCCGTCGGTGTTGCCGACGACGAGCGCACGTTTCGCAGGGGACATGATGCCGAGTCTACAGTCGTCGAAGCGCCTCGCGGAGGTCCCGCTCGCGGAGCCGGACGTCATCGACTCGGCGCGGAAGCGCCTTCGCAGCCCTCAGGGGGCTCGGCGGCGATGGTCGCTCTCCACAGATCCAGGCCGGCGGCCGCGGCGGCATCCACCCCCGCGACGATCTCCTGCCATCTGACATCGGGGCCGCCGCCCACGAGCACCATGTGCGTGGCGTAGTACTCGTGCTCGGCCCGTAACATCGCGCCAAGGGCATCCTTGCGCCTGGACCTCTCCGCGTCCGCGTCGCGTTCGTCGGGGGATTCGGGGTCGAACGGACAGGTCGGCAACTGCGCCTTTACCCGCTCCAGCAGCGCGGTCAGCGCGGGACCGTCGAGCTGTCCGTTGCGCCTGGGCACGGAGGGGCAGGCGCCCGCCCGCGAGACGATCATCCTCTCCGGCCCGCAGCGAAGGGGCTGGCCTGTCCCGTCGCCGCCGGAGCAACGAAAGCCGGCGGTGGAGGCACCAATCCCCACGCTGGCGCCGGAAGCTCCAATCTGGACCACGGGCACCGCACAGCCGCCCTCACCCGCTCCCACGAAGACGCCGGGACGGAGCACGCCGTCGCCGGCCGGCCCGGTGACCACCACCCGCGGATCGGAATCCTGCGCCACGGTCTCGAGCACGCGCCGCACCAACGAATACGGCGTCTCGCGATGAAAATAGATGTTTACCTGTCGAGGCGAGAAGGCTTCGTCATCCTGGGTCTCCCGGGGCTCGAGCTCGAGCGCCTTCGCGATTTCCCGGATCGATCGGCCGGGCTCCACGCCGGGCACCTCGGGCAGTTTCCACCCGTCGAGCGACACGAGGCGCTCGTGAACGACGGGGAGCAGAGCGCCGCCGTCCGTCCGGTCGACGAGGCGCTCCTGCTCGTGCTCGTCCTTCGCAGCGAACCAGGCCGCGTCGTCGAAGGCGATCCCGCCTGGCGCCACCAGCATCCGCAAGCGGGGCGCCGGCGCGTCCAGCTTCCGGGCGGTCGTGGCGACCGGGATCGCACTCTGGGCCGCCAGCGCCTTCGCCGCCCGCGCCCGCTGCCGGTAGCGCGTGCAGCCGGCGGAGACA
>Ga0066903_100004128_pt1 | contig 12165 bp, 9 predicted proteins | sample PanSoiMetaGPlot1_FD_67491 | JGI IMG/M metagenome (GOLD analysis project Ga0066903, IMG submission 67491) | Tropical forest soil microbial communities from Panama analyzed to predict greenhouse gas emissions - Panama Soil - Plot 1 (version 2) | ecosystem: Environmental > Terrestrial > Soil >...
CTGCAGCAGGTGCGAGGTCGTCGGCACCCACAGCGTGAGCGCCGCGAAGTTCGTGAACTGTGACGAAGCCAGGATCGCGATCACGCCCGCCGAGATCGACGTCGTCGTGCCGGCTCCCTGGGGGGTGATCACCAGGTACAGGATCGCCGCGACCGAGACGGCGATCAGCATCGCGTCGATCGCGATCTCCCGTCGGTCGCGGACGTCGAAGTGCGCCCGGAGCTCGTCCCGCATCGCGACCGTGAAGGGCACGAGCAGCCCGAGCAGCAAGACGTCGGAGGGGCGTGGATGGATCGACATCGACGACGTGCTGCCGACGACGACGAACGCGGCGCAGACGCCGGCGATGAGGAACATCGCCCATGCGATGCCGTCGGCACTCGGCCATGCATCCGCCGATCGGGAGGCCGCCCTGATCAGGAGCCCGGCGACGAGGGCCGCGACCGCGGATGCCCCCGCGCCGACGACGGCCTGCGTGTGCGATCCGCTGCCCACGGTGGCGGTCGCCGCGATCCCGAGGACAGCCACCACCGAGAGGAGAGCCGCGACGCCGGGGATCGTTCGACGGGGGATCGTCGCGTCCATGACCGTCCATGATGGACGAAGGACATGCCCGGCTCCATCACCCGGGCGGTCGAGGCCGTCGGTCAGACGGACTAGCCCCGGACGGGAGGGCGGCCTACTCGATCAGGCGACGTCGGAGCGCCTCCGCCACGGCTGCCGTGCGGTCGGAGGCGCCGAGCTTCTCGAAGATGTGTTCGAGGTGCGTCTTCACCGTATCGGGCGAGATGTACAGCCGTTCCGCGATATCGCGGTTCGTGTGACCGAAGGCGAGGAGCTGGAGGACCTCGATCTCGCGAGCCGTCAGCGTCTCCGCCTTGCGATCGCGCTCCTTCGCGGTGGAGAGCTCCTCCGCCAGGGCGACCACGAGCTGCGGGTCGATCACCATGTTGCCCCCGGCCACCAACCGGACCGTTTGGATCAGATGCTCGGCATCGCGGGCCTTCAGGACGTATCCGCGGGCGCCGCTGCGGACCGCCTCCACCACGAACTGGCGGTCGTCGTAGGCGGTGAGCATGATCACGCCCACCTTCGGGTGCTGGTCCCGGATCACCCGGGCGGCCTCGAGGCCGTCCATCTCGGGCATCCGGATATCGATCAGGGCGATGTCGGGGGTCTCGTTCCCGACGAGCTCCAGGAGCTCCTTGCCGTTCGACGCCTCGCCGACGACCTCGATCCCGTCGGCCATATCCAGGTAGCGACGCAACCCCTGGCGAACGAGCGAATGATCGTCCGCGATCGCGACCCTGATCGTCACAGGCTCCCTCCGTCGGCCTGGTGCGCACGTGCCCCGACGGAGCGAGCCCCCCCGGGTCGCGGCAATCCTAAACGGTTTCCGGGGGAGGCGGAGGCGGCCGGGATAGGAACCGGCCTCAGAACACGGGCTGCCAGTTGATGAACAGGAAGCACAGGACGCCGAACCCGGCGGCGAACGCGATCAGGATCGCGGTCTCGGGCGGTCGCCGGCGCTCCGCCGCGATCGCGAACCCCCAGAACGCCGGGAAGACGACCGCCATGAAGCGGGGTACGGACGTCAGCGGGCGTTGGTCGTACGTGAAGGTCATCGGGATCACGACGCTCAGCGCCGCGTACACGGTGTAGGTCAGCGGCACCCGGAAGGCGGCGATCGTGATCCCCGCGATCGCCACTCCGACCACGAGCACGTCGATCAGCCACCAGGTCTGGAGGCGCCACGCGAGCCGCACCGCGTGCCACGCGGCGGCGAGGGGGAGCGTCGGCACCCGTTGCCAGTTCTCCTGCGCATCGAGCGGCGCCCAGAACGTCTGGAACCGGATCTGCCAGTACGAGAAGTACGCGAGCGGGCCCAGAGCCACGCATGTCGCCGCCGTCAGCCGCGGCAGCAGGAGACGCCCCGACCGCCACTGCCGTACCGCCTCGACGGCGAGCGCGACGATCAGCAGAACGCCCACGTTCCGCGTGATCGCCGCGCCCGCGCCGGCGACGGCCGCCCAGACCCATCGATCGCGCCTCGCGAACCAGAAGGCGCTCACCGACAGGAGCAGGAACAACGGCTCCGTGTACGGCGCGAGCAGGAAGAACGCCGTCGGGAAGAACGCGCAGAACAGGATCGTCCGCCGCGCGGCGCCCGCGCCGAGCTCCAGCCTCGTGAGGGCGTGCAGCATCACGAGCGCCCCGAAGAACGCGACGTTGCCGACGATCAGCGCGGCCGCGAGCGGTCCGACCCCGGGCACCGCCCCGACGACACGCACCGCCAGCGGATACAAGGGGAAGAAGGCTGCGCTCCCGTCGCCCGGCGCGTACCCGCTCGTCGCGATCCGGAGGAACCAGGCGGCATCCTGACGTTGCAGCGCACTGAACAGCATGTGCCATCCAGGCTCGAGCGCCGGGGAGGGGAAACCCGCATCGGTCGGGGGCTGACCGAGCGGGAGGGGGAGCGTCCCGCCGCCGATCACGGAGATCCCGAACACCAGGAGCCGTGCCCCGACGAACACCCACGCGGCTTCGCGGAGTCCGTCGCGGATCCGAGGGACCTCGCGGACGGTGTCGTTCACGCAGGCACCGGCGCGGCTCGTGTCGGCGCGGTCCGCCACCCTCGGGTGCCGAGCGCGAGCGGTGGGGCGTCCTGCCGGATCCACACGACGAGGCACCAGATCAGGATCGCGGCGCGCGCGATCAGCGCGACCTCGTACCACGTCTCCTGCGGACCGATCGCCGCGCCTTCACCCGCGTAGACGGGGAAGAACCACCGGAAGCGCGTGATGAAGACCGCCACGTCGGCGATCTGGAACGCGGCGAACGCCGGCCAGCTCGGCATCGCAAGGGCGAACCAGGGCAGCAGCCACAGGCCGTACTGCGGCGAGTACACCTTGTTCGACAGGAGGAAGCAGGCGATCAGCGGGAAGCCGAGCGTCCATCGGGGGAACGCCGGCTGGCGCACCGTCTTGATCAGCAGCAGCGCTCCGAAGCTCGCGACGAACAGGACGGCCGACCATAGGTTCACCGCCCCGGTCGATACGCATGCCGGTGCCCAATGGCGGCATGCGACGTACCAGAAGCTGTCGAAGTCCGCGACGCGGTCGGAGTTGAAGCGGAAGAACTCGAACCAAGAGCTCGGCGCTGCGATCACGAACGGGAGGTTGACGACGAGCCAGGTTCCGACCGTCCACCAGAGGAGCCGGACCGACCGGTCGGGCTCGCGATCCTGGATGCCCTGCAGGAAGAGGGGGACGACCAGGAGCGCGGGATAGAGCTTCGAGGCCGCGCCGAGCCCGAGGAGCACTCCGGCCCAGCCATCGCGCCGCGCCGCGAACGCGACCAGCGCGAGCGTCGCGAACGCGACGGCGACGAGGTCCCAGTTCATCGTCCCGTAGATCAGCAGGGTCGGCGCGAGGGCGAACCAGAGGGCCTTCCGTCCGGCCAGCACCCAGATCCCGAACGCGGTGGCCCCCGCGAACAGGGTGAGGATCACCGCGTTCGTGTAGTAGAAGCTCGACGTGCTCGTGCCGCCGAACCCCGCCAGAGCGGTGCGGATGCGAGCGATCGAAGCAGCCGCGCGCATCACGTACATCGTGAGGACGGGGTACTCGTCGCAGTTGTTCCCGGCGCTCTCCCGACACGCGTCCAGGAACGGGAGCCTGCCGCCGGTGAGCTGTTCGGTCGACAGGAGCGGCACGATGTCCGAGTAGCACAGGTCGTGGTACTGGCGACCGTCCGAGTAGTCGCCCCCGGCGCAGTGCGATTTGAGCGCCGTCCCGAAGGCCATCGTCCCTGCGGCGCACAGGAGGACCACACCGAGGCTGACGGCGCGGGTCGCGTGCTTCACGCGGCGAATCGTAGCCGCGTGACGCACGCGACCCGCCCTGCGAGCGGACGGTGTGAAGGTTCGAGTGCGCACTCGTAGAGTGCTTGGTCATGAGGTGCCGGCGATGAGGTACCGGGTGGAGCAGCTCGCGGCCGCGTGCGACGTGTCCGTGGACACGGTCCGGTACTACCAATCGCGAGGCCTGCTCCCGCAGCCGGAACGCGAGGGCCGCGTCGCGTGGTACGCCGATGTCCACGCGGAACGGATCCGGCGGATCCGCGACCTGCAGGCCAAGGGGCTGACGCTCGTCGCGATCGGTCGCGTCGTCCGGGGCGAGCTGGGCGATGCGGACGCGGACCTGGCCGCGGCGGTGGCCGAGGCGCGTGGTGACCACGCCGACACGCTGGACCTGCTGAGCCTCGATGACTTCGCGGATCGGAGCGGCGTCCCCGCCTCACTGATCCAGGCGGTCGAGCGCGAGGGGATCCGGATCGGACGGCCGGTCGACGGTGAGATGCGATACACGGCCGCCGACACCGACCTCGTGCGCACCGCGCTCCGACTCCTCGAGTTCGGGCTGCCGCTCGGCGATCTCCTCGCGCTCGCGCGCGACGCCGACGGCGCGCTCCGCGGGCTCGCGGAGCGCGCCGTCGTCCTGTTCGACCGTCACGTCCGCAAGCCGATCCAGGACACGTCGGGAGACGATCCGGCGGCGGCGGCTCAGATGGTCGAGGCCTTCCGCGAGCTCCTGCCGGCGGTCACGGCGCTCGTCTCCAGTCACTTCCGCCGCGTCCTGCTGGAAGCCGCGGAGGCGCGGTTCGAACCGTGACGGATCCACTCCCGACCGGCGAGGAGAAGGCGCGGACCGTTCGCAGCATGTTCGACCGCGTCGCTCCCCGATACGACGTGGTGAACCGTGTGATGACGTTCGGGATGGACGTCGGCTGGCGGCGTCGCGCCGTCCGCGAGCTCCACCTGCCGCCGGGCTCTCGCGTCTTCGACCTGGCCTGCGGGACCGGGGACCTGTGCCGGGAGCTCGGGCGGTCCGGCTATCGAGCGGTCGGCTTCGACTTCGCCGTCGAGATGCTCCGCGCGGCGCGGGTCGAGGTCCCGCTCGTGCAGGCCGACGTCCTGCGGCTGCCGGTCGCGGACGCGAGCGGCGACGGTGTCACGTGCGGGTTCGCGCTGCGGAACGTCCTGTCCCTCGAGGAGCTCTTCGCGGAGATCGCCCGCATCGTCCGGCCCGGCGGGGCGATCGCGCTGCTCGACGCGAGCCGGCCGGACAACCGCCTCCTCCGGGCAGGCCACGCCGTGTACTTCGACCGCGTGGTTCCCGTGATCGGTGCCCTGCTTTCCGATCGCGCCGCGTACCGCTACCTCCCTCGTTCGATGGCGTACCTGCCCCCGACACCGGAGATCGTCGCGATGCTCCGTCACGCGGGGTTCCCGTCGATCCGCCGGGTGCAGCTCTCCGGAGGGGTCTCGCAGCTGTTCGTCGGGACCCGCGCGTGAGTGCCGGCGAGGCGGCGTCGTTGGACGGACGGGTCGAATCGCTCGGGGACGCGTTCGATCTGCTCGCGGGGTTCGGCGATGGTGGGTTCCTCTTCGAACGGGGCGGTCTCGGCGTCGCGACATCCGGTCCGACGATCGCCACCGCATCGCCCCCGGCGACATCGCGGATGCTCGCCGACGTCGATCGATCGGTCCGCGGCGGCGGTCGAACCGTCGCGGTCGGGAGCGTTCGCTTCCGCGATACGAGCGGATCGGCGTCCACCCTGTCGATCGCAACGCGGACCGTTCGGCGATCCGCGATCGGCGAGACGATCCGGATCGAGGTGGGGGATCCGGGTGTCTCGCACCCGGTCGTCCGGACCGTCGGCGGATCGGGTCCGAACGAGCCGTTCCGGCCGGGGCAGCTCCGAGGGGTCCCCATCGGAGACGCATACGCCGCAGCGGTCGCGGACCTCGTGGCCCGCATCCGCGGGGGCGAGCTCCGCAAGGTCGTGCTGGCACGGACGATCCAGGTCCAGGCCGGCAGGCCGCTCGACCCTCGTCGTCTCGCACATCGGCTACGGGCCGTGAACCCAGATGCATACGCTTTCGCTGCCCCGACGGCGACGGGCACGATCGTCGGCGCGTCTCCCGAGCTGCTGGTGTCTCGGTTCGGCCGTGAGGTCCGTTCGAACCCGCTCGCCGGCTCGGCGGCCCGTTCCGGCGATCCCGTTCAGGATCGGGAGAACGGCGCGCGGCTCCTCGGGTCGGCGAAGGATCACGAGGAGCATGCGATCGTCGTGGAGGCGATCGCGGAGACGCTCGAGCCGCTCTGCCGCGAACTCTCGTGGGACCCCGAGCCGGTCCTGCTGGAGACGCCGAACGTCTGGCACCTCTCGACGCGGTTCCGCGGTCTGCTCCGAGAGCCAGCCCCGAGCGCGCTGGACCTGATGCTCGAGCTCCACCCGACGCCGGCCGTCGCCGGGGAGCCCCGCGACGGCGCGTTCGCCGCGATCGAACGGCTGGAGCCGTTCGATCGCGGCGCCTACGCCGGTCCAGTGGGGTGGGTGGACGCCAGGGGTGACGGGGAGTGGGCGATCGCGCTCCGATGCGCCGAGCTGCGGGGAGAGCACGCCACGATGTACGCCGGCGCCGGGATCGTCGGGGAGAGCGAGCCCGCCGCGGAGCTCGACGAGACCGAGCGCAAGTTCCGCGCTTTCCTGGACGCGCTGCGCTGGGGCTGACCACTGTGTACGATATCGTCGCGATACCGGTGTCGATATCGACATGACGTCAGGAGGAGGCGCTGTGGCCCAACCGGATCGAGCGGCTCGACTCCTCCTCCGCGCGATCGAGACGCTGCGCCCGGCCGAACGCCGGGCCGTACTCGAGGCGCTGCTGACCGGTTCGATCGGGCGGGCCGGCCTGGAGTGGCGCTCGCCGCTCGCACCGGTCCGAACCTCCGCCTTCGAGGGCCCGTCGGGTCGTCAGACGGAGCAACCTCTCCTCGTTCGACTGCCCGTCGACCTTCACGGCCGCTTCCGCGCGTGGTCGACGCAGAACGGCTTCAGCATGGCCGCCGTGGCGCGGGGGTTGATCGAGCGGTTCCTCGATGAGCAGGCGCGCGGGCAGCCTCGCTGAGGCGATCGGATCCGGCCCCTGGCGCTTCTCCTTGACCGGGTTCCCCCGGCGGTCATAGCATCGGGTCGAAGCGATTCGTTAGGAAACTTTCCTATCGCGAACCCCTCGGACATGCAGAAGGAGAGCCGTTCATGCGAACGACGGCAGCCCCCCGGCTCCGACCGATCCTGATCCTCACCTCGTCGATCCTGCTGATCGGGACCGCGGTGTTCGCCGCGCCGGCTCGGGCGGTGACGGGGACGGCCTTCGTCCGGGTCAACCAGCTCGGCTACCCGACCGCCTCCGCGAAGCGCGCCTTCCTGATGTCGAGCGACGTCGAGACCGGGGCGACCTTCGACGTGAAGAGTGGGGGCATGAGCGTGTTCTCGGCCGCGATCGGATCGGACCTGGGCTCATGGAGCAGCGCGTATCCACACGTGTACGCGCTCGATCTCACCTCGTTGACGACCGCTGGGACCTACACGATCTCCGTGGGGAGCCCGATCCCCGCAACGTCTCCGACGTTCCGGATCGGAGCCGGGTCGTCGCTGTACGGCCGGGCCCTCGCGAACGCGCGCTCCTTCTACCAGAACGAACGCGACGGCCACGACTACATCGCCTCGGCGCTCCGCACCGCGCCCGCCCACCTGCACGACGCGAACGCGATGACCTACCTCACGCCCCAGACGAACCAGACGGGCCACTTCAACGGCGACCTCTCGCCGCTCGGCGTCCGGATCGACGCCTCCGGCGGGTGGTGGGATGCGGGCGACTACCTGAAGTTCGTCCAGACCGCGAGCTACACGGAGGCGATGCTCCTCGCGGGGATCCGGCAGCTCCCGGCACAGATGGGCGCCGGCGGTGGGACGAGTTTCGTCGCGGAGGCGAGGTTCGGGGTCGACTGGCTGCTGAAGATGTGGAACGACCAGACCCGCACGCTCTACTACCAGGTCGGCATCGGGACCGGGAACGCAAAGACCCGAGGCGACCACGACATCTGGCGTCTCCCGCAGGCCGACGACGCGTTCGGGGGGACGGATCCCGCGTACCGATACATCCGGAACCGCCCCGTGTTCCGGGCCGGTCCCCCGGGCTCTCCGGTGAGTCCGAACCTGGCGGGTCGCGATGCGGCGGCGTTCGCGCAGTGCTTCGTCGTGTTCAAGGTGAGCAACCCAGCGCTCGCGAACCGGTGTCTGCGGTCGGCCGAGCACATCTTCGACTTGGCGGACACGTCACCGTCCAAGCTCCTGACGGTGATCCCGTTCAGCTTCTACCCGGAGAGCGAGTGGCGCGACGACCTGGAGCTCGGCGCGACCGAGCTCTTCTTCGCGGTCGCCTCCGGTGGGCTCCCCGCCGGGCTGCCACACACCCAGGCGAGCTACTACCTGGGGAAGGCCGCGCACTGGGCGCACGCGTACATCACGGGCCCGAACGACGCGACCGACACGCTGAACCTGTACGACGTCTCGGGCCTCGCGCACTACGAGCTGGCCCGCGCGTTCGACCAGGCCGGTGACCCGACGAACCTCGAGGTGCAGCGGGCCGATCTGCTGACGGATCTGAAGAAGCAGCTGGACGCCGCAACGGCGCAGGCTGCCACGGATCCCTTCGGATTCGGCTTCCCGTGGGCCAGGTACGACACGACGTCGCACGGCGCTGGCCTCTCCGTGATGGCGGCGGAGTACGACTCGCTCACGGGGCAGGGCACGTATGCGAACCAAGAGATGAACTGGCTCTCGAACATCCTGGGGGCGAACGCCTGGGGATCGTCGTTCGTCGTGGGCGATGGATCGACGTTCCCGCACTGCATGCAGCATCAGGTGACGAACATCGCGGGCTCCCTCGACGGGACCCCGCCGATCCTCGCCGGCGCCGCCGTCGAGGGACCGAACGGGACGCTCTCGAGCGGCTCGCTCTCCGGGATGCGGCCCTGCCCGCCCGGCGGCGGCGACGTCTTCGCGCCGTTCGACGGCCAGACGGCGAAGTACCAGGACAACGTCGAATCGTTCTCGACCGTCGAGCCGGCGATCGACCTCACCGCGTCCTCGCCGCTCGCGTTCGCGTGGCAGATCCATGGGACGCCGCCCCCCTCAGGCGGCGGCGGTGGCGGCGGTGGCGCGTCCGTCACGGTCGTCACGATCCAGTTCGACGACGGGAACGCCGATCAGCTCAACGCCCTGTCGCTGCTCCAGGCGCGCGATATGACGGCGACCTTCTACGTCAACAGCGGCTTCATCGGCGACGCGACCCACCTGTCGGTGGCGGATCTCCAGTCGCTCTTCGGTGCCGGGAACGAGATCGCCGGGCACACGATCGACCACGCGAACATCAAGAAGTTGAAGACGGCGGCGGCTCGACAGGAGGTCTGCACCGATCGGAACACGATCCTCGGATGGGGGTTCCCCGCGACCAACTTCGCGTATCCGTTCGGATCGTACGACGCGGACTCGGAGCAGGTCGTCCACGACTGCGGCTACAACAGCGGACGGACGGTGTCCGGTGTGGATGACACGAAGCTGTACGCAGAGACGATCCCGCCGCTCGACCCGTACGCGCTCCGGATGACCCCCAGCGTCAAGCAAGGCACGACCGTCGCGACCGTCGAGGGGTACGTGACCGCCGCGGAGACGCACGGCGGCGGATGGGTCCAGCTGCTGATCCACCACCTCTGCGATCAGTGCGATCCGTACTCGATGACCGTCTCCGACTTCACGCAGTTCCTGGATTGGCTCCAGGGCGAGGTGGTTGCCGGCCGGGTCCAGGTCGCGACGACGAACGACGTGATCGGAGGTCCGGTCAACCCGCCGGTGGCGCCGTAGGGCTCAGGAGCCGCCGGGCGCGCGTTCGCGTTCGATCAGGACGCGCCGGAGGATCTTGCCCGAGAGCGATCGCGGGATCTCGTCGATGAACTCGACCCGTCGGACCTTCTTGTACGACGGCACGCGTTCCGACACGTACGACATCAGCTGCCCCTCCGTGAGCGTCGCCCCCGGGGCGAGGACCACGAACGCCTTCGGCACCTCGCCCGCGTTCGCGTCGGGCGCGGGGATCACCGCCGCGTCCATCACGTCGGGATGCTGGACGAGGAGGGCTTCCAGCTCGGCCGGCGGGACCTGGAAACCGCGGTACTTGATCAACTCCTTCAGGCGATCGACCACGTACAGGTAGCCGTCGGCGTCGACATGACCGATGTCGCCGGTGTGCAGCCAGCCGTCCGGCTCCAGCGTGATCAGGTTCGCCTCCGGGTCGTCCAGGTAGCCGACCATCACCTGCGGTCCGCGAGCGAGGATCTCGCCGTCCCGATCGGGGCCGAGCGGCTCCCCGGTCTCGACGTCGCGGACCTGGATCTCGGTGTTCGGGACGATCGGACCGGTGGAGGCGGACCTCGCGGTCGATGGGTCGCGCGTCGGGGCGCTGAGGACCGGTGAGGTCTCGGTCAGCCCGTAGCCCTGCAGGACGCTGCAGCCCAGGCGATGCGCGGCGGCCTGGCCGATCGCGGCGTCGAGGGGGGCGGCCCCGGTCAGGACGTGCTCGAGCGCCGACAGATCCACCTTGTCGACGGCCGGATGCTTCGCGAGCGCCAGCACGATCGGGGGGACCAGGCACGCGAACGTCACCCGGTGCTCCTCCATCAACGTGAGGAACTCATCGAGGTCGAACCGGGGCATCGTCACCACGGTCGCACCCTTGGACAGCGCGAGGTTGATCAGCACCGTCAGGCCGTAGATATGGAAGAACGGGAGGACGCCGATCATCACATCCGTCTCACGGATGTCGATGACGGCGTCCGACTGGAGCACGTTCGCGACCAGGTTCCGGTGCGTCAGCTGCACGACCTTCGGGAACCCCGTCGTTCCCGACGACACCGGCATCGCGGCGATCGCGGTCGCGGGATCGATCGCCGGAGGGTCGAACGCTCGATCGTCGGCGAGCGCGGCGAACGGCTCGGTGCCGTCGGTCGCCTCCGACCCCACGACGTAGACGCCGCGGACGCCCGCCGTCCGTGCGGCGGGGAGCGCGCGCTCGACGAACTGCGGGATCGTCACGAGCACCTCGGCCCGGGTGAACGCCAGCTGCTTCGCGACGTCGTCCTCGCTCGCGAGCGAGTTGATCGTCGTGTTGGCGCCGCCGGCCCGCAGGCTCGCGTGGAAGGTGACCGCGTACTCGGGGATGTTCGGCATGAACAGCGCCGCAACGCTGCCGGGCCCGAAGCCGCGAGCGGCGAGCCCGCCCGCGATCGCGCGGACGCCCGAGGCGAGCTCGCCGTAGGTGATGGTGCGTCCGGTCGGACCGTCGATCAGGGCCGGGCGGTCGCCGCGTCGCTCGGCCTCGGCCAGGACGGCGTCCGGGACCGCGACGTCGGGGATCGTGAGATCCGGGAACGGTCCACGGAACGTCGTCATGCGCGAACGCTATCGTCCGGCGAGCGAGCGCGCGACCGCCGCGCGGACCTCCGCGCGGCGGTCGCGCCCCAGCTCGGGATCGATCGCCACCTGCACCACATCGACGCCGCGGCGCCCCGCGGCACGGTCGACCGAGGCAGCCAGTTCTTCGCTCCGTTCCACCCGTTGGTGCCCGACGCCGGCCGCCCGGCAGAGAGCGGCGAGATCCACGCGGTGCGGGGTGACGAAGAGCTCGCGATGTTCGGGCAACTCGCGTTGGGGGAGCAGCGAGAAGATCTCGCCGCCCCCGTTCGACGCGACGACCAGGACCGCGTCGACACCAGCATGACCCGACCAGAGGAGTCCGCCGGCGTCGTGGAGCAGGGTGAGGTCGCCGAGCAGTGCGTACGTCGGACCGGCGTCCGCCGCCGCCACGCCGAGGATCGTCGAGACGAACCCGTCGATCCCGCTCGCCCCGCGGTTCCCGATCACGCGGACGAGGTCGGTCTGCGACCAGATCCGCGGGGCGCGACGAGGCGCCATGTACGCATCGAGGTCACGGACGGGCGATGACGACCCGACGCACAGGATCGACCCGTTCGGGACGAACGAGGCGAGGTCTCGCGCGACGCGGCCCTCGAACGGCTCGCTCCATCGGTCGAGCGTCCGGTCGATCGCCGCGTGCGCGGCGAGGTCCGCTCGTCGCCACTCGCCGAGCCATCCATCGGGCACGACCGGGCGGCCGTCCGCGTACACATCCCACGCGACCGCCCCGAACAGCTCGGGGTCGACGGCGATCCGATGGGTGGATCGCCCTTCGGGATCCGG
>Ga0066903_100004130_pt1 | contig 12162 bp, 10 predicted proteins | sample PanSoiMetaGPlot1_FD_67491 | JGI IMG/M metagenome (GOLD analysis project Ga0066903, IMG submission 67491) | Tropical forest soil microbial communities from Panama analyzed to predict greenhouse gas emissions - Panama Soil - Plot 1 (version 2) | ecosystem: Environmental > Terrestrial > Soil >...
TATGGCCGGCGTCGTTACATCGGCGGCAACGCTGTCCTGCGGGCCGCCGAGGCGTTCGCCGCACGGGTAGTGTGCTCGCCCACGCTCGACCGGCGATAGCGAAAGGGACTCCACATGTTCGGTCATCACTGGGAGCCAGGGCAGGCGACGATCGTCGCGCTGAAGGAGCTCCCGACCATGGGCACCGATGGCTTCGGCCACAAGCTGCGCTCGTACGAGTACGTCGCCGACGTGCAACCCGACAGCGGCGGCCCCGTCTTCCGCACGACGATGGATGAGCCCTTCAACGAGAGCAGCGACCGTCACGGCTTCCGCTGGCACCAGCCCGGCGTCGGCGAAGTGATGCCGGTGAAGTGCGACCCGAAGCGCCAGGAGGCGAAGTTCGATGCGGCCGCATCGCGAGCCCAGGCCCGAGCGATGCACGACCAGATGGCCAGCGCGCAGGCGGCACAGTTCGACGCGATGGTGGGTGCGGCGCCCGGCACCGCCCCCGGACCGACGAGCGGCGAGATTCTCCCCGGCCAGGGGATATCGGTGGTCAACGTGTCGGGTGCGGACATCTCCGGCGCGCTCCCGGCGATCCAGCAGGCGCTGGCGTCAGGGAACCTGGCCGAGATCGCGCGGATCAAGGGCGAGCTCCGCCAACAGACTCCTGAAGCCGCGGATCCAGCCGAGCGCCTCGAGAAGCTGGCCGATCTCCACAGCAGGGGCCTGCTCACCGACGACGAATTCGCGGCCACCAAGGCGAAGTTGCTCAACGAGATCTGAGGGACGTGGCTCAGGCTGGCTGCGTGCGGACCGCGAGCGCGAGGTAGAACGGCGTAGTCACCCAGTCGTAGCCGCCCTCTTGCGCCGCGCGTAGCGTGCGCTCGAGCGCGTCGATCTCGTCGCCGCTTGCGACGCCGGACTCGATGGCGCGGCTCTTCCCGGCAGCGAGCGTGCTCGCGTGAAGGTCGAAGCCCAGCGCCGGCGGAACGACCTGGAAGAAGCCAGTCGTGTCGACGACCTCAAAGCCCGAGTCGCGCGCTCGCCGCGGCAGCTCATCGACGGATCCCTCCCGGGCAGCGAGCCGCTCGACCACCGCATACAGAAGCTCCCAGTACGTTGTGAGCGCATCGAGCGGCGGTGACGAGCGCGGCGGCGGGCTGCGTAGTGCCTCGTGAGCAACGATCCACCCACCGGGACGCAGCAACGTCGCGATCCGCCCCAATGTCCGCGCCGGGTCGGGCTGGTGCATCAAGAACAGCCGGGTGAATGCGAGATCAAACGCGCCTCCCAGCGCCTGCCCATCGAGGTCGTGGACATCAGCGACACGAACCTCGACGTTGTCGAGTCCGAGCGTCGAGACGATCGATCGAGCGCGCTGCACCGCAGCCTCGCTGAAGTCGATCCCCACGACCTGCCCGTCCGGCCCGACCAACTCGGCCATCACGGCGAGCGCACCGAGAGGTCCACATCCGCAGTCGAGCACTCGCCACCCCGGCTTGACCCCGACGTTGCGCAACGCCGAGCGGGTCGGCTCGGCACTCAACTCGGCGAGCTTCAGCAGACGTTGAAGGTCCTCGTCACTGCTGTCGAGGACATAACGGCTCAACCGCTCACCGATCGTCTCGCTCATCGCGCCTGCACGCGCAGTCCTAGCAGCCGCTCGACACCACGACAACCCTCCATCGCTCCGGGCGTGCGAACATCCCGCGTCGTCGATCTAGCGAGGGGGAGCGCTCGTGCCGCCGTCCGAACGTCCGAACGTGTTGGTGATCTGGGGGGACGACATCGGGATCACGAACCTCAGTTGCTACAGCGATGGCTTGATGGGGTATCGGACGCCGAATATCGACCGGATCGCCGACGAGGGGATGCGGTTCACGGATTCCTACGGCGAGCAGAGCTGTACGGCCGGGCGGTCGTCGTTCATCACGGGGCAGAGCGTGTTTCGGACCGGGTTGAGCAAGGTGGGGATGCCCGGGGTCGACGTCGGGCTGCAGCCCGAGGACGTCACGATCGCAGAGCTGCTCAAGCCGCTGGGCTACGCCACGGGGCAGTTCGGCAAGAACCACCTGGGAGACCTCAACAAGTACCTGCCGACGGCGCATGGGTTCGACGAGTTCTTCGGCAACCTGTACCACCTCAACGCCGAGGAGGAGCCCGAGGCGGCGAACTGGCCGTCCGCGGAGGAGTTCCCCAGGTTCAACGAACGGTTTCGGCCGCGGGGGGTCATCCACTCGTGGGCCACCGACGAGGACGACGCGACCGAGGACCCGCGCTATGGACGGGTCGGGCGCCAGCGCATCGAGGACACGGGGCCGCTGACGCGCAAGCGGATGGAGACGATTGACGACGAGGTGTTCGAGCACGCGTGTGACTTCATCCAGCGCCAAGCTGCCTCGGAGACCCCATTTTTCGTGTGGTTCAACACGACGCACATGCATTTCCGCACCCACACCAAGCCCGAGAGCCTGGGACAGGCGGGTCGGTGGCAGTCCCCGTATCACGACACGATGGTCGATCACGACCGGCTGATTGGCAGCCTGCTGGACAAGCTCGACGAGCTGGGCCTGGCGCAGGACACGATCGTGATCTACAGCACCGACAACGGCCCGCATATGAACTCGTGGCCCGACGCTGGGATGACGCCGTTTCGCAGCGAGAAGAACACCAACTGGGAGGGCGCGTTCCGAGTTCCGCAGGTGATCCGCTGGCCCGGCCGAATACCAGCGGGCGTCGTTTCCAACGAGATCGTCCAACACCACGACTGGCTGCCCACGATCCTGGCCGCGGCCGGCGAGCCCGACATCGTCGACAAACTCAAGGCCGGTCATGCGATCGGCGACCGCACGTACCGGGTCCACATCGACGGGTATGACCTGCTGCCGTATCTGACCGGTGAGGTCGACGAGTCGCCGCGCAAGGGGCTCGTGTACTTCTCCGACGACGGCGACGTGCTCGCGCTGCGCTACGACAACTGGAAGGTCGTGTTCCTGGAGCAGCGCGTCCAGGGAACGCTGCAGGTGTGGGCTGAGCCGTTCGTCGAGCTGCGCGTGCCGAAGCTGTTCAACCTGCGCACGGACCCGTTCGAACGCGCCGACATCACCTCGAACACCTACTGGGACTGGGTATTCGAGAACGACTACATCATCCTCGCCGCATCGGCATTGGTGACCGAGTTCCTAGCCACGTTTGAGGAGTTCCCGCCGCGCCAGAAGGCGGCGAGCTTCACGATCGACCAGGTCGTCGCCAAGCTGCAGACCGTGCTGACGTCGGGGCGATGAGCCTGCCGTCGTGGAACGACGGCGCGGCACGCACGGCGATCCTGGAATACATCGAGCGCACGACGAGCGCCGATGGGCCGGAGCATGTGCCCGTCGAGGAGCGCGTCGCCGTGTTCGACAACGACGGCACGCTGTGGTGCGAGCGGCCCACCTACCTGCAGGCGAGCTTCATCGTCGACCGCCTGCGTGAGCAGGCCGCGGTCGACCCCGGGCTCGCCGAGGAACCGGTGGTCGCCGCGCTGCTGGCCGGCGACCTCGCTGCCGCGACTGGCTATGGCCTTGAGGCCGTGCTCGAGGTGCTGCTCGATGCGCACGCTGGGATGACGACCGACGAGTTTGCCGCGGCCGTCGCCGCGTGGGCCACGGATTTCCGTCACCCCCGCTTCGCCGTTGCGCCCCGAGGGCTCGTCTACACCCCGATGCTCGAGCTGATGGACCTACTGCGCTCTCACGCGTTTCGGGTCTTCATCGTGACCGGCGGCGGAGTGGACTTCCTGCGCCCGCTCGCCGCCGACCTGTACGGCGTTTGTCCCGACGACGTGGTCGGATCGGCCGTCGAGGTGACGTTCGAGCGGCGCGACGGTGCGATCGTGCTCGTGCGCACCGCCGCGCTGTCGGGGTCGCCGAACGAGGGCGCACCGAAGGTCAGTGCGATTCACGCACGAGTCGGCGTGCGGCCGGTCGTGGCGGCGGGCAACAGCGCGGGGGATCGAGAGATGCTCGAGTTCGCTCACACCGGCCATCGGCCGTCGCTGTGCCTGGTCATCGACCACGACGACCCCGATCGCGAGTACGCCTACCCGGGCGCAGCGCTCACCGATCCCCACGCCGAGCCGATCGCGGCGACAGCCGAGCGGTTCGGCTGGACGGTCGTGCACATCCGCAGCGACTGGAGCCGGGTGTTCGCGTGAACCGCAGCGAACTATGGCTGGATGCGGAGATGCTGCTCGAACCTCGACAGGTCGAGCGCCTCTCCGAGTTCCTCGGCGAGTAGGCGCCCGGAGTCCAGCGGCGCGTGCCGACTCGCAGCGGCGAGGTCGGAGGAATGAAGTCGAACTGCGCCGCGTCATCGACACCAGAAAACAGCGCGGCGAGTACGTTCTCCGCTGGGCGCCGCGAAGGTCAGGGTGAGAATGCGACAGCACGCAACGCACGTGATGGCGAGCCGACGTGACAGGGGTGCTCTCTACGGGGCAGCGATGGCGCGCCGGGTGCTGAGGGCAGCCGTGCTCGCGATCGTCGCGGCGGCGCTGTTTCCGGCCGCCGGGCAGGCGGGCGTCATCGCGGCGCTGAGCGTGGAGGACCCGCCCACTGATTCGAACCCTTCGGTGGACTTCAACGTTCATGTCATCGATCCGCTGGACGCCACGCGGACCTTCCCGCTTCCTGCGGCCGCAGTCACCCCGCAGGTCGAGGAATGGCCGCAGCTGAGCGGCGACGCAAGCCGCCTGCTCCTGGGACGCGCCGGAGTGTCGCCGGGGGGCGCCTACACGCTGCTCGAGGTCGACCGCGTCGCCGGGACGGTCGCGACCGTCGCGATCCCTTCGGCCGCGACACCCTTTGAGGGCACGTATGGCCTCTCGCCCGACGCCCACACGATCATCACGACCGCGCTGGCACTCGGCAACACGACCGCCGGACCCCCGACGGCCGCAAGCGCGACCGTCTTCGATTCGACGGCCATGCCTGCGGGACCGTTGCCGCAGGTCGCGGCTCCGCAGATCGACCTCCCCGACCCGGGGCAGTTCAGCTACGCGCGTATCGACGTACAGGGGCGGCCCGACGTCAGCAACGAGCGCCGCTACGTCTGGGCCGTCTCGGGGACGACCGTGGCGGGGTTCGGCGGCGTCCCGTCGACGATCGACCTCATCACCGGGACGGTCGGTGGACAGATCCGGGAAACGCCGCTTCCATTCGTCAACGGGGCGATCGAGCCCCTCGAAAACCCGGTCCTGACACCCGGCAACGCCAGCACCATCACGTTCGACAACGGCAGAAGCCTGCTACAGGCCGTGCTCGGCGCGACTCCGACATTCAAAGCACTTCAGCTGCCGAACGTGTCGTTCACCGTCGCCAATGAGACGTTCCCGCGCTGGACATCATCGGGCCGCTACCTGGCGTGGATCAGCCGCCCGTCCCCGCCGTCTGCGGGCGCCGCGGTCGACACCAAGATCTTCGTCTACGACACCCAGACCCAGCAGCTCGTGCGGCCTGACGGCCGATCGGTGGGAAGCCACGAGTATGCGTTCGGCCTGACGGTCGCCGAGACGCCCTCCGTCGTTGCGTCGTTCGCGCTGGTGCCTGCGAAGCCGATCACCCCGAGCGTCAATATCCCGCCGAACCTCGCCGTCGATCTCGTGACCACGCTGCGAAAGCCCACGAGTGTCGGGATCCTCGTCGAGCGCGTCGCCGGCACGACGAAGCTGCTCGGCCGGACCGTGCCACGCCTGAAGGTCGTCGGCCGCGTTCCCCTCGGCCGCCACCACAAGGGCGCCAACCGCATCCCATGGAACGGCAAGGTCGCCGGCCACCGGCTCACGAAGGGCACCTACAAGATCACCATGCGCGCGATCGCCGCGGACGGCCTTCCGTCCGACCTGTCGCAGCCGGTCACGCTGCGGGTTCGCTAACGCGGGCCTACCGGGGTTGGGCTGCAAAACGTGCCATAGAGGACGCTTTTGCAGCCCACGCTCGCTGGAACGTCTCAGAGGCACGCGCAACGCGACGTGCCGCTACGCCAACGGCGCGACCGGCACGCCGAGCTCCGCCTGCAGCGACTCGCCGATCGCCAGGGCGCGGTCGTCGGCGCCGGCGACCGAGATGACGGAGACGCTGACCGGGAGGCCGCTCGATGCTCCGAGGCCTGCGGGTAGCGCCGCGACCGGGAAGCCGGTCCAGTCCCAGAGGTACGTGTAGAGCACGTACGGGTCCGGGACCACGAAGTGGTCGTAGCCGTGGCCGCGCGGCGGGGCGACCACGGCGACGGTCGGCTCGAGCACGGCATCGATGCGGTGCTCGGCGAACCAGCGCGTCCAAGCGTCGGTCGTGGCGACGCGGGCCTCGCGATGCGCGGCGAGCTCGGCCGCCGACAGGGCGCGCCGCTCGTTGAGCTCAAGCAGCTCGCGCACGGACGGGCGATAGAGGTCGCGCCGGTCCTCGTAGCGGCGGTGGTAGTCGACCATCTCGGCGCCGAGCAGCTCGAAGAACGTCAGCGGGACCTCGAGCTCCGTGTCGGGCGGCGGCACGGCGACGATCTCAGCCCCGAGGGCGCGTGTCGCGGCGACGGCGGACTCGAGGCCCGCCACGACGTCGGGGTCGGTCGGGATCGCATCCACCCGCGGCGAGACGGCGAGCCGCACGCCGTCGAGGCGGCCGGGCGACGACGGCGGGACCGGTTGGCCGAGCATCCCCGCCCACAGCAGCCGGCAGTCGGCGAGCGTCCGGCCCATCGGGCCGGGATGGTCGAGGCTGACGCTGAGCGGGATCACGCCGTCGAGCGGGAGCGACTCGCGCGTGGGCTTGAGCGTCGACGTGCCCGACAGCGCCGACGGGATCCGCAGCGACCCCGCGGTGTCGGTGCCGGTCGTCGCCGGCACCATCCGTGCCCCGAGCGCCGCGGCCGAGCCGCCGCTCGACCCGCCCGCCGTGTGATGGCGCGCCCACGGGTTCCCGACCTGGTCGGTCGAGCCGCCGGCCGCCCACTCGTGCGTGTGCAGGTGACCGACGAGCACCATGCCGGCCGCGCGCAGCCGCGCCCACACGGCGCAGTCCTCATCGGGATGCAGTTCGTCGACGCGGCTCGACGCGGTCAGCGGCTTGCCGGCGACCGCGTAGAGGTCCTTCAGTCCGACGGGGACGCCGCACAGGGTCCCGGCGGGCTCGCCGCCGTCGCGCGCCGCGGCCAGCCGCTCGTCGGCCTGCGCCGCCGCTGCTCGCGCGTCGTCCTCGTAGATCCGCACCCAGGCGTTGACCGCATCGGGGGCCCCGTCGAAGCTGGCCGGCCCATCGGCCGCGATCCGGGCGAGGCAGGCGTCGAGCAACTCGGCGGCCGACAGCGTCCCGGCCTGCAGCGCCGCGCTTGCGTCGACGAGCGACAGGTCGGCCGGGCTCACGCTCACGTCGCGCCCGCCTCGATGACGACCTCGAGCAGCAGCGGCGTCTCGCGCGTGCGCAGCGAGCCGACGACGTCGTCGAGCGACGCTGCCAGCTCGTCGATCGTCTCGATCCGCAGCGCCTCACAGCCGAAGCCACGCGCGATCATCGCGACGTCGAGCGTACCGAAGGCCGGCCACGGCGCCGTCACGCGCTGATCGCGCGCCAGGTGGTCCATGACCCGGTAGCCGCCGTTGGAGAGGATCACGAACACGGCGCCGACCCCGTACGTGGCGGCGCTCCACAGGGCCTGAATCGCGTACATCGCCGAGCCGTCGCCGACCACCGCGACCACCGGCCGCTCGGGCAGCGCCATGCGCACTCCGGTTGCGGCCGGAATGGCGAAGCCGAGCCCGCCCATCGCCGGGCTCAGGAGCCCCATCGGTGCCCGGATCGCGACGCGGTCGAGCAATTCGGGGCGATTCGACGGGGACTCCTCGAACAGCACAGAGTCGGCAGGCAGCCTCCGGGCGAGCCCTTCGAGCACGTGCGACGCGGTCAGGGCGCCCGCGGGCGCCGGCGCGGGTGGCCGCCACGCCGCGGTCGGCTCGGCCGGCGGACGCTGCGCGACCGCCGCGGCGAGCTGCGTACACACGTCAGCCACCGGCGCCAGGACGACAAGCTCGGCGGCGCTGCGGTGCGCCTCGTCGGCGTTCGCGGTCACGACGGCGATCCGCGTGCCCGGGTCGACGAGCTCGCCCGGCTCGAACAGGTACTGCCGGATCGCCGGGCCGCCGACGATCAGGACGAGGTCGTGGCCGCGCAGCCGAGCGCGTAGCTGCTCGCGTGCAGCGGGGAGGTGGCCGGCGAACAACGGATGGTCCTGGGGGAACCCGGCACCGCCGCTGAACGGCTCGTGGAAGACCGGACACTGCAGCCGCTCGGCGAGCGCGACGAGCGCCGACCAGGCCGCCTCGTCGGCGATGTCGGCGCCGCTCACGAGGGCCGGCGAGCTCGCCGCCGCCACCAGCGCCGCCAGCTCCTCGACCGCCGCCGGGTCGGCCCGGGCGGCGCGCAGCACTCGCACCGGCGCCGGCCGTTCGTCGTGGGCGATCGCGGGCGCCGCCCAGTCGTCCATCGGGACGATCACCAGCGCCGGGCCGCGTCCGGTCTGCGCCTCGTGGAACGCCCGCGCCAGCGCACCCGGCACCGCCTGCGCCGCCGACGGCTCGTCGACCCGCACCGGGTAGTCGCCCGCCAGGCCCGCGAGCTGCCCCGCCAGGAACGGCTGGTAGGCGATGTGGCGGCGGTCCTGCTGGCCGACGACGACGACCAGCGGCGCGCGGTTCACGCGTGCGGTGGCGAGCGCCGAGACCGCGTTGCCGAGGCCCGCCGTCGTGTGGACGACGGCAAATGCCGGTGCGCCGCGACCGAGCGCGAAGCCCGTCGCCATGCCGACGACCGACGCCTCGTGCAGACCGAGAACGAAGCGGAAGTCCTCGGGCAGCGAGCCGAGGAAGTCGATCTCGGTCGACCCCGGGTTGGAGAAGATCGTCGTCAGACCGAACTCGCGCAGCACGTCGAACGCGGCGTCGCGGACGGTGGGGTGGATGTCGGCAGGCCCCGGCACGAAGCGCGGCGACTCTACCGCTGGCCGCTAGGGTCGGTCCATGAAGGTCGTCCTCGCCGGCGGCGCCGGCGGCGTTGGCGCGTCGCTGGCGTTCAACCTGCTGCTCGGCGAGCACGAGCACGACGTCGTGATCGTCGACACGCGCGAGGCGACGGCCCGCTCGCACGTTCTCGACCTCGAGCAGGTGCTCGAACAGGGCGGGCGCGGCACGATCCGCGTCGGCGACCACAGCGACCTCGACGGCGCCGACATCGTCGTGCTGTCGGCGTCGGCGCCGCTGCGCCCGAACGCGTCGCGGCTCGTGTTCCTCGAGGAGAACGCGGCGATCGTCAGCGAGTACGCCGACGCGATCGCCACTCGGCAGCCCGGCTGGCCTGGCGTCGTCGTCATGGTCACCAACCCGATCGACCCGCTGGTGATGGCGCTCCAGCGCGGCACGCAGCTCGACCGCCACCGCGTGATCGGCTACTCGCTCAACGACTCGCTGCGCCTGCGCACCGCGATCGCCGCCGCGCTGCACACGGCGCCGGGCGCCGTCGAGGCGTGGTCGCTCGGCGAGCACGGCGACGCGTCGGTGCCGCTGTTGAGCGCGGTCCGTATCGACGGGGCGCCCGCGAGATTGACCGACGCCCAGCGCGACGCTGCGCTGGACTTCACCCGTGGCTGGTACGCGCGTCACGTCGCACTGGATCCGACGCGGTCGTCGACGTGGACGTCGGGCCGCGGCCTGGCCCGCGTCGTCACCGCGCTTGCCGGCGGTGCGCCGGTGACGATCCCGGCGTCGATCGTGCTCGACGGCGAGTACGGCCTGCGCGGGGTCGCGCTCAGCGTCCCGGCGACGATCGGACGCGGCGGCGTGACCGCGATCCACTCATGGCCGCTCGCCGACGACGAGGCCGCCGGCCTGCGCGACGCCGCGGCGGTCATCGCCGCGGCAGCCGCGCGGATCGGCGTGGACTAGCGGAACAGCGAGTCGACGAGCTCCGCCCCGAGCCCGACCTTCTCGTAGTGCTCGCGGCAGATCGCGATGTAGTCGAACGCGTCGAACGTGCCTTCGGGCTCGCCGTTCTCGTCGAGCCAGACCAGCGGTCCGGTGACGTTGAATTGGACCTTCATCGGCTCGTCGGACTCGTAGGCGACGAGCGTGTGGCCCTCACCCGGCGACTCGTAGACGAAGTCCCCGGCTGTCGCGACCCAGTCGTGCTCGAGGTAGCCCCACTTGCCCGAGATCGTGTAGGCGAATACCTGGTGGGGGTGGTAGTGGCGGTTGACGAGACCTGGGCCGCTGGCGTAGAGGATGTCGCACCACCGGTTCTGGGCGGGCGAGATCCACAGCGGTCGCGTCGACACGGTCTCGGTCAGGGGCACGTAGTAGCGCTCGTCGTCGGTCGGCGCGTTCTGGACATATGCCTCGGGCTGCGCGTCGGTCCGGAAGACCTTGGTGATCGGCTTGATGTCGCGCCAGAACTCGGTCGGTGCTTCGGCCATCAGGGTGCCTCCTTTGAACGTCTTGGCGTCATGGGACGAGAACCGCGCGCCCGATGATGTCACCGCCGCGCAGTCGGTCGAGAACGTGGTTGATCGCGTCGAGGGGATGGGTTTCGACGCGCAGCGAGATCCGCCCGGTCGCGTGCAGCGCGATGACCTCGTAGAGGTCGGTCCATGTCCCGACGAGGCTTGCGGCGAGCGACGCCTCCTGCGCGACGAGCGCGATCGACGGGATCTGCACCATCCCGCCGAATCCGACCATCACGTAGGTCCCGCTGCGCGCGACCAGGGCCGGCGCGTCAGCCAACGTGGCGTCGGAGCCGACGAAGTCGAGCACAACGTCGGCGCCGCGCCCGCCGGTCAGGTCGCCGAGCGCCTGCACCGCCGTCGCGCCGGCGTCGACCGCCTCGTCGGCCCCAAGCTCCGTCGCCAGCGCGCGGCGCTGCGGTTCCGGGTCCACGGCGACGATCCGGCTCGCGCCGAGCTCGCGGACGAGCTGCACGGCGATGTGCCCGACGCCGCCCACGCCGACCACGGCCGCCGTCGTCCCCGGCGTCAACCGGTCGGCGACGCGGCGCACCGCGTGGTAGGCGGTCAGCCCGGCGTCGGCGTGCGGCGCGACGGCGGCCGGCTCCATGCCGTCGGGCAGCGCGACGAGCTGGCGCTCGGAGACCAGCAGCTGCTCGGCGAAGCCGCCGTCGACCGTCAGCCCGGTGAACTCGCTGCGATCGCAATGCATGTCGTCACCGCGCCGACACGCGACGCACAGCCCGCAGCTGTACGGCGGGAAGACGATGACCGCGTCGCCGACCGCGACCGTCGAGACGAGCTCGCCGACCTCCGTGACCCAGCCCGCGTTCTCGTGGCCGAGCTGGCATGGCAGCGTCACTCCGGCCGGCTCCATCTCGCCGTCGATCGCGTGCAGGTCGGTCGCGCAGACGCCGGCGCCGCCAACGCGGACCAGCACCTGGTCGGGCCGCGTGATCTCCGGAGCCGGACGGTCGATCAGCTCCAGCGGTGCGTGGTAGGCCGAAAGCCGCGCCGCGCGCATCAGTGCCCGGCGGCCTCGCGTTCAGCCAGCTTGCGCTGGATGTGGGCGATGTGGCGCTCCATCGCCCGCCGCGCCGCCGCCGGCTGGCGGCGGCGGATCGCGCGCAGGATCGCCTCGTGCTGACCCAGGATCGCGTCGGCGTCGAGCGACGCGCCGATGTACTCGATCAGCGACGGTTGCAGCACCTCGAGGCTCCAGCGCGTGAACGCCATCAGGAGGTCGTTGCCCGCTGCCCGTGCGATGACCTCGTGGAAGCGCGTGTCGGCGAGCCGGAACGCGTCGTCAGCCGGGTCGTGGCCACGCGCGTCCTCGATCGCCGCCTCGAGCGCCGCGACGATCTCGTCGTCGGCCCGCTCGGCGGCGCGCCCGGCGAGCGGCACCTCGAGCAGCATGCGCGCCTCGAGCAGCTGGCACAGCGTGACGTTCTCGGTCTCGAGCATCGCCGCGACCGACGCGCTGACGCTCTGGCCGATCGAGTCGTTGACCGTTCCGGCGACAAAGATCCCGCCGGTGCGCCCCTGGGTCACGCGGATCAGGTGCGTGCCGGTGAGCAGACGAATCGCCTCGCGCAGCGTTGGCCGACTGACCCCGAACTCGCGCGCCAGCTCCTTCTCGGTGCCGATGCGGTCGCC
>Ga0066903_100004131_pt1 | contig 12161 bp, 10 predicted proteins | sample PanSoiMetaGPlot1_FD_67491 | JGI IMG/M metagenome (GOLD analysis project Ga0066903, IMG submission 67491) | Tropical forest soil microbial communities from Panama analyzed to predict greenhouse gas emissions - Panama Soil - Plot 1 (version 2) | ecosystem: Environmental > Terrestrial > Soil >...
GGACTTTTCGAGGTAGCGGGGGCAGGATTTGAACCTGCGACCTCCGGGTTATGAGCCCGGCGAGCTACCTGACTGCTCCACCCCGCGCCGCCCGGGCAGTATACCGCGACCTCGACCGGCCGCAGTAGCATCCGTCGCATGTCGGCGGGGATCTGGGTCGCGTTCGGGTTCTTCTGGCTCGTGATCGCGGTCGCCATGGTGTGGGCGGGCTACCAGGCGCTGCGGGTCTGGAGAGAGCTCCGCAAGATGCCGAAGGGCGTGCTGGGACAACTCGAGGAGATCACGCGCAACGCCGCGGAGGCGCAGGAGCGTGTGACCGCGCTCGAGGCGCAGGTGTCCGACCTCCAGGAGCGCCTGGAGAGCCTGAACAGCTCGCTGGCCCGGACGCGCGTACTGATCGGCGCGGCCGGCGAAGTCCGTTCGCTTGTCGACTCGGCGCGGTCGTTCATCCCCACCAAGTGATCCGCGTCGCAGCGGTCGACCTGGGCACGAACACGACGCGCCTCCTCGTCGCGGACGTCGACGGCGAGTCGCTGGAGACCGTGCGGCGACGCGAGCGGATCACGAGTCTCGGCGAGGGCGTCGACCAACGCCGCCGTCTACTTCCCGAGCCGATCGCGCGCGTTCGCAACTGCCTCGTCGAGTACCGGCGGGAGGCGGAGCGTCTCGGGGCCGAGCGCGTGCTGGCCGTGGCGACGAGTGCGGTGCGCGACGCCGAGAACGGCGAGGCGTTTCTCGGTGAGGTCGAGTGGAGCTACGGCTTCGCGACGCGTCTCCTGGACGGCGACGGGGAGGCGCTGTGGACGTTTCGCGGCGTTGCCGCTGGACGCGAGCTCGAGGAGGAAACGCTCGTCGTCGACATCGGCGGCGGATCGACCGAGCTGATCGTCGGCGGCCCCGGCGACGTGCTCTTCCACCAGAGCCTGAACGTCGGCTCCGTGCGGCTGACCGAGCGCTTCGGCGACGACGTCGACGCCTGCAGTGCATTCGTACGCGAGGCTCTGCCGGAGCTCAGCGCGTCACAGGGAATAGGCGTCGCCGGAACGGTCGCGAACCTGGCCAGCCTGGACCTCGGCCTGGCGGAGCACGACGCCGCTCGCACCGACGGCTACAGGCTGCCGCTCGTGGGCGTCGCGACCCAGCTCGAGCGGCTCGCCGTGCTGCCGCTCGAGGAACGCCGGCGCGTTCCGGGCCTCGAGCCCGACCGGGCGCCGGTCATCGTCGCCGGGGCGATCATCCTTCGCGAGGTGCTGGGCCGGTACGGGCTGGAGGACATCGAGGTCAGCGGCCACGATCTGCTCGACGGCGCGGCGCTCGCCGCCGCCCGGCTGCCGGAGGAGGAGGAAGGCGCGGCTCCGCCAGGCGCGAACACCTGCTGCTGATCAGGCGGCGCCCAGCTCGGGGTCCGGCGCCGGCGGCTCGTCCTCCGCAAGCCTGCGCGTCAACGCACTCCGCGACAGGACGCCGACGAGCCGTCCGTCCTCGGTCACAGGGAGGCGCTCGAAGTCCCCGTCCTCCATCATCCGATAGGCGTCCTCCACCGGCATGTCCGGGAGCGCGGTGATGGAGACGGGCTCGGCCACGTCCCCGACTGCGGTCGACGTCGGATCGCGCCCGGCGGCGACGACCCGCTCGACGAGACCGTCCGCGGTGACCACCCCGACGAGACGATCTCCGTCGACGACGAGGACCGCGCGCACCTCCGGCCGCGAGAGCAGCTCGGCGGCCTCCTGCGCGGTTGCGTCCGCCGGCAGGGCCTTCGGATCGGTCAGCATCGCCTCGCGAACGAGCGTCATCGCTGCGGACCGTATTACGGAAACAGGCCGCGCGCCTCGAGTGCCGCCGAGACCTCGCGGATGCCGACGACGAGCGCCGCGCTCCGCAGGGTTAGCCGCTTGCGCTCGGCGAGGTTCCAGACGCGGTCGAACGCGTCGGACATCTTCTCTTCCAGCCGGCGCCGGATCTCGTCGCGGCCCCAGAACAGCCGGCCGAGGTCCTGCACCCACTCGAAGTAGGAGACGGTCACGCCGCCCGCGTTCGTGAGGATGTCGGGCAGCACCGGGATGCCGCGCTCGGCGAGGATTGCGTCCGCCTCGATCGTGGTCGGGCCGTTCGCGCCCTCGGCGACCATCCTCGCCTGGATCCGCGCGGCGTTCGCGCCCGTCACCTGGCCCTCGAGGGCGGCGAGGACGAGAATGTCACACGGCTGCTCGAGGAGCTCCGCGTTGGTCAGGTGCGTGACGCCCTGGAAGTCGGCGAGCGCACGGTGGTCGGCCGTCCAGCGGGCCAGCGCGCCCAGGTCGAGGCCCTCCCCGGAGAAGACGGCGCCAGAGTAGTCGGCGACGCCGGTGACGACGGCCCCTCGCGCGACGAGCTCCGCGGCCGCGACTCCGCCGACCTTGCCGAAGCCCTGCACGATGCAGCGCTGTCCGGCCAGATTCCAGCCGAGCCGTTGGCAGGCCCGGTCGACGACCATGACGACGCCGGCGCCCGTGGCCTCGTGCCGGAAGACGGAGCCGCCGACCGAGATCGGCTTGCCGGTCACGATCTCGGGCGTCGCGTGTCCGACCTGCATCGAGTACGTGTCCATCATCCAGGCCATCGTCTGCTCGTCCGTGGCCATGTCCGGCGCGGGAATGTCTTCCTGCGGGCCGATGATCCCTCGCAGCTCCTGGGTGTACCGCCGGGTCATCCGCTCGAGCTCGTGGACCGACAGCTCGCGTGGATTGCAGCGGATGCCACCCTTGGCGCCTCCGTACGGCAGCCGGAGGATCGCGCACTTCCAGGTCATCCACATGGCCAGGGCGGCGCACTCGGCGAGAGAGACGTGCGGGTCGTAGCGCACACCGCCCTTCGTCGGGCCGAGGACGCGCGAGTGCTGCACGCGGTACGCCGGGAAGACCTTGACCTCGGCCGAGTCCATGTGAATCGGCACGGAGACGACGACGGCGTGCTCGGGATAGCGGAGACGCTCCGCGATGCCTGGATCGATTCCGGCCACCGGCAGCGCCTGCTCGAGCTGCGCGATCGCCGTGCGCCAGAGCGACGCGTCCCATTCGAGCGGCGTGGTCTCGACCGGGATGTCGGCGGCCTTCGCCATCCGAAGGAGCGTAGCGAGGTAGCGCCGAGAGTTGCTAAACAGCCCGCGGCCAGCGCCAGAGCAGTGCCACGGCCGCACCGACGTAGGCGAGCAGCGAGATGAACGCGGCGAGGCGAAGGGGGTGCCGCACCCTCATCCGAGCCCCACCACGTCCGGCCCCGGCTGGTGCCTGTCCTCCCACCGGCCGACGGCGTAGCCGAACACGCTGATCATGTCCTCACGCGACTGCGTCGAGAGATCGCCGGGCCGGAAGCTCCATGCCACTTTCGCGCCCGCCCCCGTCCACGAGCACGATCTGCCGCGGCGTTCGACAAGCTGTCGCCCGAGCGACGGAGGGCTCGTCTCATTCGTCATATGCGCACTATCGTCCGCGCAGCAACGAAGCTTGAGCAACGGCGCGGGGCGTCTTTCGGCGACGACCGGGCGACAGCTTCACGATCTGATCGACGCGCTCGCGGGCGGAGGTGGTTCGTCGGCCTCGGCCCGCACCCGCAGGAGCTCGGGCAGGGGCAGGTTCGCCAGCGAGCCCACGACGAGATCGGCCTCCTCGAGGCCGAGACCGGCGGTGACCGGGTTCGGGACGCCGACGCAGTAGATGCCCGCGGCTTTCGCGGCACGGATCCCGTTCGGCGAGTCCTCGAGCGCGATCGCCTCGGACGGGTCGACGGAGAGCAGGTCGAGCGCCTCGAGGTACAGGGTCGGGCTCGGCTTCGCCCGCGCCCGGTCCCCGTCCGCGGTGACGATCGCCTCCCAGCCGTAGAGCCGCTCCAACCGGTCGAGGTGGCGGTCGATCCAGTCGCGCGAGCCGCTGGACACGATCGCCTTGCGGAGGCCGAGCCTCTCGGCGTCCGCCAGGTACTCGGCTACGCCGGGCCGGAGCTGCTCCGCCTCGACCAGCGTGAGCTCGTGCTCGAACCGGCGCGCATGGATGGCGTCGCGCCCGAGCGGAGCCCCGACGAGCGACTCGAGATGGGCCAGCGGGTCGAAGCCGCCGACGGTTCCGACCGCCGCAGACCAGCGGTCGATCGTCAGCTCGTGGCCGTGCTCCTCGTAGACACGGCGCCAGGCGGCGAGCGACGGCGACTCGGTGTCGACGATCAACCCGTCGAAGTCGAACAGGAGCGCCCGGACGGCCACCCCCGAACCCTATGCGGGCTCGCTCTGCCCCTCGAGGATGTGCTTCATGTTCCCGAGCGCTGACTGGAACTCACGCGCCGTGACCGACTCCACCACCGACTCGGAGACGCCGAAGAAGTCGCCCGCGTCTCCGGCGAACTCCATCTCGATCCGGGTCGCCGCTCCGCCTTGGTCGCTCAGCCTGTACACGGTCTCGAAGGGCACCGGTCCCTGGACCGTGCGGTAGCGGATCTTGAACGGCGGCTCGAACTCCACGATCTCGGCGACCGTCTCGAACCGGCGGCCAAGCACCTGGCTCACCTCGAGGAACTGCGACCCGAGGCCGACGGGCGGCGGAGTCAGCTGGTCGAGGAAGAGGACGTTCCCCTGCCATTCGACGTGCCTGGTCACGTCTACGACGTAGTCGAAGACATCACCCACAGACCGCTCGACGATGGCAACACCGTTGGCCCGAACCACTCCCCGCCGTCCTTCTACGCCCTGAACGGAGAGATATCTCCCTTTGCGGCCCCGCCTAAACCTCGCCGGCCTCGATTTCCTCGCCGGTCTCGTACGCGCGCCTGGCTTCCGCTTCCTGCCGGAAGTTGCGGACGCGCCAGATCTGGCCGTCGCGGATCTCGTCGAGCCACACGACGCGCCCCTCGGCGAAACCGCCCTGCTCGAGCGCGTAGCGGGCCCGGGCGAACGTGAGCGTCGCCTGGTCGTCCAGCCACTCGAAGCGCTCGACCTCCGCGCGGAAGATCGCCGCCTGGCGGCCGCTCTCGAGCGCTTCGAGGATCGCCGCCCGCCCTCTCAGCAGCCGATTGAAGCTGACGAAGAGCCGCATCTCGGCATCCGGATGGATGGAAGCTGCCAACTCTTCGGTCGACGTGCCGGCCTGGTAGCCGTGCATCGCCCGTAGCACGGCCTCGGCGGCCGTCCTGTCGACGCCTGATGAAGATTTCGCCACCCGCGTCTCCTCGGCCGCTCTCGTGGACGCAAATCATCGCACCCGTCCGACCGCCCGTCCAGGCCCTGATTCAGGGGATTCGGAGCAGGTGATGGATCGCAACGCGCGGGCGCTGCGCGTCGTGGACGGTCTCGATACGCCAGCGGGCGGCGGCCGCCTCGAGGAACCGCGCTGCGTTGGGTCGCGCCGGGTCGGCAAGCAGGATCTCGGAGCCGAGAGCGGGCAGCAACTCGAGGAGACGGTCGCCGTTTCGCCGCTCATAGAGGACGTCTGCGGCGAGCAGGAGGTCCCACGGCGCCTCGCGCAGGAGCAGCGCCGGGTCGTCCCAGTCCACGATCTCCGCGCGCAGGTCGAGGCCGTTGCGCCCCGCGTTCTCCCGCAGGAGCCCGACCGCGTCGGGGGCCCAATCGGTGGCGAGAACGTCGGCGCCGCCGATCGTCGCCGAAAACGAGGGCAGCCCCAGGCCGCAGCCGAGCTCGGCGACGCGCTTGCCTTCGAGGCGGAGGCCGGTGACGTGCTCGGCGAGTGCGAGCCCGCTCGGCCAGAGCTCGGCCCAGTAGGGCAGGAACTCCTCGTGCTCGAAGGCACGCTCGTCGATCAACGCCTCGGGGTCGGGCGGCCGGCGGACGACCAGGCGTCGGCCGGCCAGCTCCACCGTCTCCTCGATCAGCTCCACCACCGAAGCGTGCCCGACGACCGCCAAACTGCGGACGTGAGCACGCAGCCGCTCGTCGCAGCAGGACGCCCCGCTGCCGGTGATCCGGAAGGGCTGCTCGTGCTCCTGCACGGCCGCGGCGCCGATGAGCAGGACCTCCTGCCGCTCGCGAACCTGCTCGACCCGGAGCGCAAGCTGCTCGTCGTCACACCGCGCGGCCCGCTCTCGCTGCCGCCGGGCGGCGCGCACTGGTACATCGTGCGCGAGCTCGGCTACCCGGACCCGCCGACCTTCCTGCCCACGTTCGCCGCAGCCGCGTCCTGGCTGGACGGCCTGATCGACGAGACCGGCCTGGATTGGGACCGCGTCGCGCTCGGAGGCTTCTCGCAGGGGGCGGTGATGTCGTACGCACTCGGCCTCGGCGCAGGTCGGTCGCGGCCGGCGGCGTTGATCGCTCTCTCCGGCTTCATGCCTTCCGTGCCGGGCTTCGAGCTCGACCTCACGCCGCCCTTCCCTCCGATCGCCGTGGGTCACGGGACCTACGACCCAGTGATCGGCGTCGAGTGGGGCCGCCGCGCCCGCGACACGCTCGAAGCGGCCGGTGCGGAGGTCGTCTACCGGGAGTCGCCCATGCCGCACTCGATCGACCCGGGCTTCATCGACGAGCTACGTCCGTGGCTCGCCGACGCGCTCGGCATCTAGTTAGCGCAGCCCGCGCCGCCGCCGCTCCTCGCGTCCGTCCTGGATCGCCCCCCAGACGTGCAGCCCGAGAACAGCGGCGACGACGAACACGGTCATGACGACGACGATGACGATCGCAGCGATTTCCACATGGACAGTGTGCCGCTCGGGAGACAGGAGCCCGGGTGTCTATGCCTCGAGCTGTGCGCTCGGGAGCATTGACGCCAAGAACGGTCACGGCGTGCCTGCCTCCTCCCGGGAGGGCCGGGGAGGAGGCAGACGGGTGAGTGTCGGCTCGAGCCTGGGCTAGGCGAACCTGCTCACGAACTTGAGCGCGACGTCGGCGACTTCTCGCCAGCCGTGGTCGATGGTCAGCGAGTGCCCGCGGTCCGGGATCTCGACGTATTCGGTCACGCCCTCGTTGCGGCGCTGCTTCTTGTACAACGCCTTGGCGATGGCCGGCGGCACCGTGTTGTCGGTCGTTCCTACGACGATGAGCAGCGGGCCGCGGTCGGGAGTCTTCGTGTCGACCTTGGCCTCCGTCCAGGGGTTGAAGTTGGCCGACGCGGCCTGGAACAGGGGCTTGCCGGGGCCGGGGACGGAGTAGGTCTCGTACAGCGACTTCGCCTCGTCCTCGTCGACGGCGTTGGCGAACGCGTAGCGGAACTGCTCGTAGGTCAGAGGAACGGCGCGGTTGTAGTTCGCCGGGTTCTTCAGCACCGGCTCTCCGGCCCGGAGAGCCGAGATGGGAAGCGGGAGGACGCCGCGGAAGGGCGCCGGATCCAGGGCCACCGATGCGGCGGAGAGACCACGACCGGCGAGGATCTGCGCCAGCAGGCCGCCGAACGAGTGCCCGACGACCACCGGCTTGCGGTCGAGAAGGCTGATGACCTCCTCCATATGGTCGGCGATCTCGCCGATCCCCTTCCCCGCAAACATCTCCGGATGCGCCTTCGCGTCAGCGACCGTCTCTGGGTCGTCCGGCCAGCCCGGCCGCACCGCAACGTACCCGGCCTCCTCGAAGACCTCCGCCCACCGGTCCCAGCTCGAGGGCAGCAACCAGAGACCGTGAACGAACACGACCGGGGTGGCCGTGGTCGCGTTCGCACGCTCGACCTGGTCACGCTCGTAGTCGGCGATGGTCATGAGCGAAGCGGCCGTACTCATCTCGTCTCCTTTCGTGGGGTCGCGATCGGCCCGTCGAGTGTCTCCACCGTCCGACCGAGGGACATCGGGGGCGTCGCCGATTGTCTTCGCCATACCCGTAGATCGGGACTCGGCGCAGCCGATCTGCACGAGGAACCAGCCGATGCGATACGCCTCGGAGCGCTGCAGCGGACCGCAACCGCTCAGAGCGTGAGTGGTAGCTCGATCGCGATCGTCGTCCCGCGCCCGGGCGGGCTCTCGAGCTCGAAGCGCCCACCCAGTGCGCTGACCCGGTCGACGAGACCGATCAGGCCCGAGCCGATTCCCGTTCCCGCCTCGGCGCCTCCGACGCCGTCGTCGGCGATCGTCGCGCGCAAATGCGACTCGTCGGCGGCGATCGAAACCGTGATGTACGACGCCTGAGCGTGCTTGACCGCGTTCGTCATCGCTTCGGAAACGACGAAGTACGTGGCGGTCTCGACAGGCTCCGGAGGCCGCTCCTTCAGGTCGATCTCGAGCGAGACCGGCAGCGTGCTCCTCCGGGCGAGCGCCCTGAGCGACGGGCCCAGGCCCTGTCGCGACAGCAGGCCCGGATGAAGCCCACGCGACAACTCGCGCACCTCACCGAGCACCTCGTCGACCTCACCCTCGAGCCGCTCCAGGTTCGCATCGAGATCGCGCTGACCCTCCGGGGCGGACGCTCGAAGCGCCGCGATGTCGAGGCCGAGTGCGATCAACCGCTGCTGCGTCCCGTCGTGGAGGTTGCGCTCGATCCGTCGACGGGCTTCGTCTCCGGCAGCGACGATCCTCGCGCGGGACTCGATCAGCGCAGCGCGATACGCGGTGTTCGCGACGGCAGTCGCCACCAGACGTGCGAAGTTGTCCAGGCGGCGCTCCGTTCCCGACGGGAGCACGTCGCCGAGCCGCGAGAAGGCGCACATCACACCCCAGACCCTCCCTTCGACGATGATCGGCGCGCCGCAGGACGAGCCGATCTCGGACCTGCGCGCAGCGTCGCCGTTCACGCCCTGTAGATCGGAATAATCGTCGATCCTCGCGGCCGCTCCAGTCCCGTACACCAACCCGCTGAGGGCTCCCGACTCGACCGGAAAGTGCGCGCCGACGTATAGGCCTTCGCCAGCGGTGACCCAGTCCAAGTCGTGGACAAGCGCGAGCGTCGTGAACGACGCACCCACGTCGTCGTAGCGGTCGAAGACCACGCCGGACACGCCCAGCACCTGCTGCACTTCTTTCGCGGCCGCAGTGAAGACCTCCTCGGGAGGGACGCCCTCGGCGACGAGCGTAGCCACGCGTCGGAGCGCCGCCTGCTCATCGGTCAGCCTCAGCTCACCGTCTCGGGCCTCGGAGTTCGAGATCGCAGTTGCGATCAGTTCGGTGAAGGCGGCGAGACGCGCCTCGGCGTCGGACGGAAACGGTTCCTCACGCTGGTTCGCGACGAGCATCACGCCCCAGACGCGGCCCTCGACGTTGATCGGTGCGGCGATCGAGGAACTCCACCCATGGCGACGGGCGATGTCGGCGGCCTCGCCCGAGGCGTCGTCGTACGCGTCCATCCGGGCCGGCTTTCCCGTCTCCGCCACCATTGTCAGGACGTTGCGGCCGCCGATAACCGATCGAGTTCCGACCGGGACACCTCCGGGCGAGGCGCTCCAGTTGCCGATCGCCGTCGCGGTCCCGTCGCCGTTGTATCGACCGACGATCGTGATGTCGGTGTCGAGCAGTTTGCCCACCTCCATCGCAACCGCCTCGAAGACCTCGGTCGACGGCGCGTCGCGCGCGACGAGCGTCGCCACCCTGCGCAGAGCCGCTTGCTCGTCAGCGAGCCGTGCAATCGCGTTACGTGACTCCGCGTTGGCGATCGCGGTCGCGATCAGCTCGGTGAACCTCGCGAGGCGCTCGTCGGTGTCGGGCGGCAGAGCCTCGTTCGAGTTCAGGGTCATCGCGCCCCACACCCGGTCCTCCACGACGATCGGGGTTCCAACCTGGAACAGGAAGCCACGCAGACGGAGGACATCGGCGTCGGGTCCCCCGGCCTCGTCGATGTCCGCTTCGTCGACGCGAGCCGAGGCCCCAGTGCGGAGCACCTGCGTCGAGACGTACAGCTCCTTGGGCTTCCAGCGCGATCCGACGGGTTCCTGCTCGTACGGCATCGAAGCTGCAACGAGGACGCACTCCGGGCCTGGATCGAATCTGATCAGGCTGGCGAGAAGGCCGGGCTCGGCGCCTCCGAACACCCGAGCGATCTCCTTGCTCACCGCCGAGAAGAGCGTCGCAGGCGGAACGCCTCGCGCGACGAGCGTCGCGACTCGGCGCAGGGCTTCCTGTTCGCCGGACAGCCTGCGCTCGCTGCCACGTGCCTCCGCGTTCGAGATCGCCGTCGCGACGATTTCGGTGAACCCGGCGAGACGTTCCTCCGCTTTCTCTGGAAGCGGCTCGTCGGTGGTCGTTCCCGCGATGACGAGACCCCACAGGCGGCCTTCGACGAGGATCGGCGCACCGACGGCGGTGCGCAGGCCGTGCGAGCGCGCGACCTCGGAGGCATCGCCGGTGGCATCGGCATAGCTCTCGATGCGGGCCGGGCGGCCGGTCTCGAGCACGATCGTCGTCAGGTTCGTCCCGCCCTGCGGTATCTGCGTGCCGGGCCGGGGCGTGGCGTCTCCCCAGCTTCCGACGACGACGGCTGCGCCGTCGGGATCGGCGCGGCACAACAGGGTGGCGTCGGCGCCGAGTACGAGGGCGATCTCCTCGGTAACCGCAGCGAACACGTCGGACGGAGCGGCAGAGGCGGCCACGAGCGTCGCGACGCGTCGCAGTGCCACCTGCTCGTTTGCGAGCTCTCTCAGCCCGTCCCGCGCGTCGGTGTTCGAGATCGCCGTCGCGACGAGTTCCGTGAACTTCGCCAGCCGCCCCTCGGTGTCCGTCGCCAGCGGTTTCTCTGTCTTCGAAGCAGCCATCACGACGCCCCACAGGCGGCCCTCGACGTTCACCGGCACAGCCACGCACGCGCGCCAGCCGCTGTGGTGTGCGTGTTCGGAACTCGGACCGGTCGCGTCATGCGCGTAGTCGTCGATCCGGACCGGGCGGCCCGTCTCGTAGACGAGTGTTGCGGCGTTATGCCCGCCGAGCGGCGCACGCTCGCCAACGAGCTCGAAGTCCGTGTCTGCCAGCTCTGTCCTCGAGTAGTCCTCGTGGTAGCGGAGCAACGACGCCGCATCGCACCCGAGCACGCCGCGAACCTCCTCGATGACCGCCCAGAACACCTGCTGCGGCGCCGCGCCCTCGGCGACGAGCGTCGCCACGCGCCGCAGCGCCGCTTGCTCTTCGGCAAGCCGCTCGACTTCTGTGTGCGCCTCGGCGTTCGAAATCGCCGTGGCCATCAGCTCGGTGAACTGGCCGAGCCGGCTTTCGGTGTTCGCCGGGATGGATTGCTCGCCGAAGGTCGCCATCAGCATCGCGCCCCAGCGCCGACCTCCCAGGACGATCGGCGTCGCCATGGCGCTTCGCAAACCGGTCGCTCGGACGACGTCCGCGATCGGGCCCGTCGCCTCGCCGTAGTCGTCGATTCGAGCAGGCTCCCCCGTCCGGAACACTCGCGAGAGCACGTTGTTTCCGCCGAGCGGTATGCGAAGACCGACCGGCCACAGGTCCCTGTGCGCACCATCCGAAGCGGCCACGGCGACCGCGGTCTCGTCGTCGTGGTCGAAGCGCACCATCCGAAGCTCCTCGCCGAGGAGCCCGCTGATCGTGTCCGCGATCGCCGTGAAGACCTCGCCGGGGGACGCTTCACGAGCGACGAGCTCCGCGACGCGCCGCAGGGCTGCCTGCTCCTCTGCCAGCCTGCGCTCGCTGTCACGGGCTTCGGTGTTCGAGATCGCGGTGGCGATCAGCTCCGTGAAGTCGGTCAGGCGCACCTCGGTGTCGGCGGGGAGGGGCTCGCCGCTGTCCTGTCGTCCGACGGCGACCATGCCCCACACACGACCCTCGACCACGATCGGAACGCCGACCACCGACTGCACGCCCGAGACCCGTGACGCCTCGGCGATCGGCCCGGACATCGCGCTCTGGTCGATCCTCACAGGCCGACTGGTCTCGAGGATGGTCGCGTTGAGCGTCCCCTCGTCCGGTCGCCAGCGACTGCCGACCGGGAAGCCCGGGTCGTTGAGGGACGCCAGCACCTCCGAGGCGCCGTCAGGCAGGAAACGCGAGACGCTGGCGGAGGAGACGCCGAGGACCGCCGCGACCTCGTCGGCGACGGCCGCGAACAGCGTGCCTGGTGCTGCGCCCTCGGCAACGAGCGTCGCCACGCGCCGCAGCGCGGCCTGCTCGTCGGCCAGCCCGCGCAGTTCCTCGCGTGCCTCGGCGTTCGAAACGGCGGTCGCCACGAGCTCCGTGAACGCTGCGATCCGCGCCTCGGCATCCTCGGGCAGCGGCTCCTCACCGCGCGTCGCGGCCATGAGCGCGCCCCAGAGCTT
>Ga0066903_100004132_pt1 | contig 12159 bp, 10 predicted proteins | sample PanSoiMetaGPlot1_FD_67491 | JGI IMG/M metagenome (GOLD analysis project Ga0066903, IMG submission 67491) | Tropical forest soil microbial communities from Panama analyzed to predict greenhouse gas emissions - Panama Soil - Plot 1 (version 2) | ecosystem: Environmental > Terrestrial > Soil >...
CAGCGGCAGGTTGAACGGCATGGTCAGCACGTTGTGGGCGATCACGAGGTCGCGGTCGGCGAGCAGCGGCCGGAGCCGCTCGGCCTGCCGGGCGCGGAGCGCGTCGAACTGCTCGGTCGCGGGGTCGCCGTCGGCCAGCCGGCTCGCCACCGCCTCGACGTCGGGGTGGCGGGAATCGGCCTCGGGGACCAGCTCGGCGTCGCCGCGGCCGGCGATCACCCGGACGTCGTGGCCGGCCTCGCGCAGCAGGCGCGCATGGACCGCGAGCACGGCCTCGACGCCGCCGGTGACGGGTGACGCCGTGTAGTGGACGAGCGCGAGCCTGCGCCGGGGCGCCAGGCTCACCCGGCGCTGCCGGCCGGGAGCTCCACCTGGAGGCCGGCCGGCTTGCGGTCCACGCTGACCCGCACCCCCTCGCCGCACTCCACCGTGAAGTCCACCTCGCCGTCGCCGACGCGCATGCCCTCCACCCGCAGGCGGCGGTAGAGGGCGGTGTCCAGTGGATCGATGCGGAGCCGGTTCTCGAACATGTTCACGTCGACGCCGGCCATGACCTGGAGGAAGTGGAACAGGGCGCCCGCGCCCCAGGCCTGGGGGCTGCAGCTGACCAGGTACTCGCCGGGCCCGGCGTGGAAGCGACGGTCGCGCGAGAAGCCGCAGAACAGCTCGGGGATGCGGTGGTCGGAGAAGCGCATGCACGCCTCCAGCACCGCGTGCCCGATCCGCTCGGCCTCGTCGCGGTAGCCGTAGCGGCGCAGCCCGGCCGCGAGGATCGAGTTGTCGTGCGGCCAGATCGAGCCGTTGTGATAGCTCATCGGGTTGAAGCTGATCGCCTTGCTGGACAGCGTGCGCACGCCCCAGCCCGAGAACATGTCCGGCGCCACCAGCCGGGCGACCACGTCGCCGGCCCGCTCCGGGTCGACGATGCCCGACCACAGGCAGTGGCCGGGGTTGCTGCTGATCGAGACGACCTGCCGCTTGTCCCGGTCCAGGGCCTGCGCGTAGTAGCGGGCGTCCGGCATCCAGTAGCCCTTCTCGAACCGCCGGCGCAGCGCCTCGGCCTCGCCCTCCAGCTTCTCGGCCTCGCGGATGCGGCCCAGCCGGCGGAAGACGCGGGCCAGACCGGACTTGGCGTGGTACACGTAGCCCTGGACCTCGACCAGCGCCACCGGCAGCGGGGCCGGCTCGCCGTGGTCCTCGATCAGCGAGTCCCACGAGTCCTTCCAGCCCTGGTTGCGGACGCCGATGCGGCCGTGCTGGTCGTACTCGACCAGGCCGTCGCCGTCCAGGTCGCCGAACTTGTCGATCCACTCCAGGGCGGCCATCACGTTGGGCGTCAGCTCGCTGAGCAGGTCGACGTCGGCGGTCCAGTCCAGCAGCTCGACGAGCAGGACCAGGAACAGCGGCGTCGCGTCGACCGTGCCGTAGTACGGGGTGTGGGGGATCTGACCCAGGTTGGCGAGCTCGCCGTACCGGATCTCGTGCGGGATCTTGCCCGGCTCCTCCTCCCGGTAGCGATCGACCTGCGTGCCCTGGTGACGGGCCAGCCAGCGCAGGCTGCCGACCGCCAGCTCGGGGTTGAGCGCCAGCGTCTGGATCGAGGTGATCAGCGCGTCGCGGCCGAACGGGACCGCGTACCAGGGGACGCCGGCGGTGGGGTAGAGGCCCGTCGGCCGGTCGTCGCAGAGGACGCGCAGGTCCTCCAGGTTGCGCCAGATCAGACCGCCGTCGAGCGACTCGTTGTCGGTGGTGAAGCGCGTGCACGAGGCGTTCCACGCCTGGTAGCGGCGCTCCAGCGCATCCAGCGCAGCGTCGAAGTGGAAGTCGGCGTCCGGCTGACCGTCGCCGAGCAGCGGCAGCATGTCGACGAGCAGCACGAACTTCTCCTGCGGCGCCAGCTTGACGGACACGCACGCCTTGCCGCGGTCGACGCGGGGGACGGGGTGGAAGACGACCTCGGTGCTGCGCCGGACGTCGTCGCGGCCGCGGTAGCCGAACGTCATGCCGGTCTCGGTCTTGACCGGCGTCTCCGGCGTGCCCATCGGGCGCTCCGGCCGGTAGCCGCGGACCTCGAAGATGTCGATGAAGTCGGCGTCGAAGCGCAGCTCCAGGTCGACCTCGACCGCGTGGCGGTTGCAGTTCTGGAGGCCGATCCGCTCGTGGACGCCGTTGTGCACGAACCGCGTGCGGCGCAGGCTCAGGCTCTGCTTCGGGATGGTGGTGCCGGCGTGGCGCGTCTCCAGCATCGGGTTGGAGAGCTGGAACGTGGCCACGTACGCGCGGTCGACGCCGTGGTTGAGCAGGATGGGCCGGCGACCGTTGAGGCGCAGCTCGTACGTCGAGAGGAAGCGCGAGTCCGACCGGTACATGCCCAGACCGGCGTCATTCCCCGCTGGCACGTCGCCGGCGAGGTCGGAAACGAACATGACGTCGTTGTGCTTGAGGATGACGCGATCGGCCAGCACTGCGCTTGTAAGTCTAGGTGCGGAGGGAGGGGTTGGGCCGTGAGGCCGGCAGGCACTGCACAATTACGCGGGTGGCACGCCCCATCGTCGCGCTCATCGGTCGCCCCAACACGGGCAAGTCCACGCTCTTCAACCGCCTGATCGGCTGGCGCAAGGCGATCGTCGACCGACAGCCGGGCCTGACCCGCGACCGCCTGTACGGTGTGGCCGAGTGGCAGGGCCTGGAGATGACGGTCGTCGACACCGCCGGCCTCGACCTCGATCCGGACGACGCGTCCAAGGCGGCCATCGAGCGGCAGACGCGCGTGGCCATCGAGGAGGCGCAGGTCATCGTCTTCCTGCTCGACGCGCGCGAGGGCGTGACCGGCATCGACCGCGACATCGCCCAGATGCTGCGCCGGTCGGGCCGGCCGGTGGTCGTGGCCGCCAACAAGGTGGACGACCCCAGCCAGGCGTACCTGCGCCACGAGGTGCTGGAGCTGGGGTTCCGGGACCCGGTCGTCATGTCCGGCCACCACGGCATCGGGGTCGACGACCTGCTCGACGCGGTGACCGGCCTGCTCCCCCCGCCCGAGGAGGTGGCGCCGGGCGAGGAGGCGGCGGCCCGCCTGGCCATCATGGGCCGGCCCAACGTCGGCAAGTCGTCCCTGCTCAACCAGCTGCTGGGCGACGAGCGCTCGCTGGTCAGCGCGACGCCGGGCACGACCCGCGACCCGGTGGACACCGAGCTGGTGTTCGACGGCCTCCCGGTCGTCCTGGTGGACACCGCCGGCATCCGGCGCCGGGCGGCGGCCCGGGATCGGCTCGAGCACTTCAGCCTCCTCCGCGGCATCCGCGCGATGGAGCGGGCGGACGCCGTGGTGCTGGTGGTCGACGCGTCGACCGGGGTGCTCGCGCAGGACCAGCACGTCGCCAGCTACGCGCTGGAGGCGGGCAAGGGCCTGGTGCTGGCCGTGAACAAGATCGACCTGGTGGAGCCGGCGGAGCGGCGCCAGACGGACTGGGAGAAGCGGCTGCGGGTCGAGTTCCGGTTCGTCCGCCACGCGCCGGTGGTCACGATCTCGGCGCTGACCGGGCAGGGCGTGAACCGGATCCTGCCCACCGCGCTGGAGGTGGTGGGCCAGCGGCGGACGCGGATCCCGACGAACGAGCTGAACCGGATGCTGCGGGAGACGTTCCTGGAGAAGCCGCCGCCGAGCTACAAGGGCAAGCGCCTGACGCTGCGCTACGCGACGCAGGCGGCGTCGGACACCCCGACGATCGTGCTGTTCGTCAACGACGTGAACCTCCTCCACTTCGGCTACCGCCGCTACCTGGAGAACCGGCTGCGCGAGCGCTTCGGCTTCGCCGGCAACCCGCTGCGCATCGTCCTGCGCGCCTCGCACGACGAACGGTGACGCGCCCACAGCCCCTCCCCCCTCGCGGGGGAGGAGGCCGAAGGCCGGAGGGGGGGATCCCTTTTTACAAATCTGTGCTGTTCGCCGAATACGGCGCTCACAGTCGCGTGGATGCTGTAATGGCATGGCCATCGCCGTGAGCGCTCAGAAGGTCCTGGTGGTCGACGACGAGGATCACATCCTGGAGCTGGCGCGCCTCTACCTGTCGCGCGAGGGGTACCAGATCGAGACGGTGGCGGACGGCGCCCAGGCGCTGACGCGATTCGGGCAGGTCAAGCCGGACCTGGTCGTGCTCGACATCATGCTGCCCAACGTGGATGGCCTGACCATTTGTCGCGAGATCCGGAAGACCAGCCAGGTCCCGATCATCATGCTGACTGCCCGCGACGAGGTGACCGACAAGGTGGTCGGCCTCGAGCTCGGCGCGGACGACTATCTCACCAAGCCGTTCCACCCGCAGGAGCTGGTGGCCAGGGCCAAGGCGCTCGTTCGCCGGGCGCGCCTGGAGCCCGACCAGCCCCGGCTCGTGCGCGCCGGCCGCCTGGAGGTCGACTTCGAGCGCCACGAGGTGCGCTTCGGCGAGTCGCGCCTGCAGCTCCGCCCCAAGGAGTTCGACCTGCTCGCCCTGCTCGCGCGCCATCCCGGCCGCGTGTTCCAGCGCAGCGAGCTGCTGGACCTGGTCTGGGGCTACGACTTCCCCGGCTACACGCGAACCGTCGACGTGCACGTCCAGCAGCTCCGTGAGAAGCTGACCAGCGGCGGGGTCACCAACCCCACGATCCAGACGGTCTGGGGGGTGGGCTACAAGCTGGAGATGGCCGAGAGCTGAGCCTCAGGGTTCGACTGCTGCTGGCGACGATCGCCATCGTCGCCGTGAGCCTGATGCTGAGCGGCGCGCTCAGCGGCTACCTGGTGCAGCGGCTCCAGTACGACGACGCGCTCAACGGGCTGGCCAAGCAGGCGCTGCTGCTCCGCCAGCCGATCCAGCAGATGGACTGCGGCCGCCGCATCGCCGGCCGGTGCGCCTCGACCGGCGAGGAGTTGGCCGCCAACCTCGACACCAACCTGGCGTCGCTCAACCTGGGCGACAGCCGGCTCATCCTGCTCGACCGGCCCCGCCAGACCCACCAGCCCTACCGGGTGCTCTACGACAGCACCGGCGACCTGCTTCCCGGCACGCCGGTCCCGCTGGGCAGGGAGACCGTGGTCTCGGGGATCAGCGTTCGCGAGGGGACGCCGACCCTGAACGGCGAGATCTACCTGGCGGCGGCCGCGCAGTCCACCGCCCGCAACGTCTCCTTCATCATCGTCGCCCAGCCTGAGGCGAAGGTCGCCGCCCAGGCGACCGGCCAGCTCGCCACGCCGATCCTGGAGTCCGCGGGCGCCGGCCTGGTCCTGGCCATCGTGGTGACGCTCATCCTGAGCCGGACGATCACGCGTCCGCTCGGGGAGCTGCGCCGCGCCGCGGAGGACGTGGCCGGCGGCCAGTACGCGCGGCGCGTGCGCATCACGGGCAGGGACGAGATCGGCGTGGTCGGCCAGGCGTTCAACCGCATGGCCGAGGCGGTCGAACGGACGCGCCACCAGCAGCGGACGTTCCTCGCCAACGTCTCGCACGAGCTGAAGACCCCGCTGACCAGCCTGATCGGCTTCAGCCAGGCGCTGATGGACGGCAGCCTGCGCACCGACGAGGAGAAGGCGCGGGCGGCCACGATCCTGCACGAGGAGGCGCAGCGGGTGCTCCGGATGTCGCAGGAGCTGCTCGACCTGGCCCGCGTGGAGTCTGGCCAGCTCGCGCTGAACCCCCACCCCGTCGACCTGGGCGTGCAGCTCCAGCAGGAGATCGAGATCGTCCGCAAGCGGGCCGAGGCCAGGCACCTCACGCTGCGGCTGTCGGTCCCGACCGCGCTGCCGCCCGTGCACGCCGACCCCGACCGACTGCACCAGATCCTGGAGAACCTGCTCGACAACGCCGTCAAGTACGCGCCGGAGAGCACGACGGTGTGGATCTCGGCGGAGCCGCAGCTCGGGGGCCGGATCACGACCGCCGTCCGCAACCGGCTGGGGGTCCGGGTCCCCGACCCCGACCGGATGTTCGACCGCTTCTACCGGGGCGACCCCTCGCGCTCGTCGGCCGGGGGCGTGGGACTGGGGCTGGCGATCAGCCGCGAGCTGGCGATCGCCCAGAACGGGGACCTGCGCGCCGAGCTCAGCGCGGACGGCACCATGTGCCTGAAGCTGGACCTGCCGGTGTCGCCCCAGCCGCCGGCGTCCCAGCAGACGCCGAGCCGCGGCCCGCTGCGGTTGGAGCCGAACCCCCAGCCGAGGGCCTGAGTCTCCCTCCCCCCGTCGGGGAGGGTCGGGGTGGGGTTTTGCGGCTAGCGTCTTCCGAGCGTGCCCCCACCTGCCCTCCCCGACGGGGGAGGGTTCTCTCTACCCTTGTCCTCGACATGCGAGCCATCCAGGTAGACAGCTACGGCGGTCCCGACACGCTCGTCGCCGCCGACGTCGACGCTCCCCGGCCGGGCCCGGGCCAGGTGCTCGTCGACGTCGCGGCCAGCGGCGTCAACTACATCGACACCTACCACCGGTCGGGCGTCTACCCGATCCCGCTGCCGCTGATCCCCGGCCAGGAGGGCGCCGGCACCGTCGTGGCGGTGGGCGAGGGTGTCAGCGAGCCCGGCGTCGGCGCGCGCGTCGCCTGGGCCGCCGCCGCCGGCAGCTATGCCGAGCAGGTGGTCGTCGACGCCGCCAGGACGATCCCGGTCCCGGACGGCGTCGGCGACGACGTGGCGGCGGCGCTGCCGCTCCAGGGCCTGACCGCCCACTACCTGTGCACGTCCACATACGCCGTGCAGCCGGGCGATGACACGCTCGTCCACGCGGCCGCCGGCGGCGTGGGGCTGCTGCTGACGCAGATGATCAAGCTGCGCGGCGGTCGCGTGATCGCCACGGTCTCGACGGACGAGAAGGCCGAGCTGGCGCGCGGCGCCGGCGCCGACGACGTGATCCGGTACGACCAGGTCGACTTCGGCCCCGAGACCCGCCGCCTGACCGGGGGCAGGGGCGTGGCGGTCGTCTACGACGGGGTCGGCCAGACGACGTTCGACGCCGGCCTGTCCACCCTGCGGCCCCGCGGCATGATGGTCCTGTACGGCGGCGCCAGCGGACCCGTCCCGCCGTTCGACCCGCAGCGGTTGAACGCGGGCGGCTCGCTGTTCCTCACCCGGCCCAAGCTCGGCGACTACACCGCAACGCGCGACGAGCTGCTGGCGCGGGCGCAGGAAATCCTGGCCTGGGTCGCGGCCGGCCAGCTCGACGTGCGCATCGGCGGCCGCTACCCGCTGTCCGACGCCCGCGGCGCCCACGAGGACCTGCAGGGCCGCCGCACCACCGGCAAGCTGCTCCTGCTCCCCCGCTGAGGCCGTGGAGCCTCAGGATCCGCTGGCGGCGGCGCGCCAACTGATCGAGCGGTTCCTGGCCGACCGGCCCGAGCGGACGCTGCAGGCGTACCGCCTCGACCTGGAGGACTTCGGGCGGTTCGCCGGCGAGGCGCTCGCCGTGGCGGTGGGCCGGCTGCTGGCCGGAGGTCCGGCCGCGGCCGACTACCTGGCGCTCCAGTACGCCGTCGACCTCCGCCACCGCGCCCGCGCCCCGGCGACCATCAGCCGCCGCATGGCCACGCTCCGGGCGCTGGTCTCGTCGGCCAGGGAGGCCGGGCTGATCGACTGGCTGCTCGCCGCGCCGCGCGAGGAGGACGTGGAGGCGGGCGGACGGGCGGGACAGGCGTCGTACCTGCTGCCGCGGCATCCGAGCGAGGTCGACCGGCTGGACCTCCAGCACTACGCGCTGACCGCCGCGCTGGGGGCGACGCACCGCGCCCCGGTCGCCGGCCCGGCGCGCATCCTGGACGCCGGCTGCGGGACCGGCCAGTGGGGCTTCGACCTCTCCGCGCAGTTCCCAGGCGCCCTGGTGATCGGCGTGGACCTCGTCCCTGGGAAGGCCGGCGGACCAGCCGGGCACCGGTTCGTGCGCAGCAACCTGCTGCGGGGCCTGCCCTTCCTGGACGGCCGGTTCGACCTGGTCCACCAGCGTCTGCTGGTCAGCGGCGTCCCGCTCGCGTCCTGGCCGGCGTTGGTCGCCGAGCTCGCGCGCGTGACCCGGCCCGGGGGCTGGGTGGAGCTCGTGGAGCCAATGGCCAACTTCGACCGGCCGGGGCCGGCCACCGAGCGCCTGCTCGGCCTGACGAAGGCGTTCGCGCGCTCCCTGGGCCTCGACACCGAGGGCGCGATCCCGAACGCGCTCGGCCCCTATCTGCGAGAGGCGGGGTTGGTCGACATCGGCGCGGAGGCGCTGGAGGTGCCGGTCGGCCACTGGGGCGGCGATGTCGGCGCGCTGATGGCGACGGACATCAGGGCCGGCTTCACCCGGGTCTGCGAGGTCCTCCAGGCCCGGTCAGGGCTGGCGGAGGAGGAGGGTCGCGCCCTGATCGAGCGCGCCCAGGCGGAGTGGGAGGAGCACGAGATGGCGTGGACGTTCGCGCTCGCCTGGGGCCGCCGGGCCGATCGCTGAGCGCGTCAGCGGGGCGCCGCGCCGGACGGCCCGGCGCGGCGCCTCCATCGTCCGCGTCAGTACGGATCTTCCTCGATGACGTCCCTGCGAGTGCGACGCCGGCTGAGGTAGGTGGTGCCACCCCACGACGACCAGAACACCATCGAGAGGATGGTGCCCAGGATGCCGACCACGAGGATGATCAGGCCGATCGTGTGCAGGTTGATCGCGCCACCGGTGTCGACGTTCACGCCGAACGCCAGGATGGCGCCGATCGCGATCAAAAAGATACCTGCCCCCAATCCCATCACAAAAACCTCCTGAATCGTTATCAGATTCCATTATAGTGACTCAGCCCTGTCGGGACAGGTTCGGTTGCGCCCGCCGGCCGGGAGCTGATCTCATGGACGGGTGGCGGCGACCGACATCCACGGCGCGATCGACGCGGTCTGGCGGATCGAGTCGGCTCGCCTGATCGCGGGCCTGGCCAGGATGGTCCGCGACGTCGGGCTGGCCGAGGACCTCGCCCAGGACGCGCTGGTCGCCGCCCTGGAGCAGTGGCCCCGCGAGGGCGTGCCGCGCAACCCGGGCGCGTGGCTCATGGGCACCGCCAAGCACCGCGCCATCGACCAGCTGCGCCGGCGGGAGCGGCTGGAGCGCAAGGTCGAGCTGCTCGGCCGGCAGCAGGAGACCGACGAGGAGGGGGCGCCCTCCGAGTTCGACGCCGCCCTCGAGGACGACATCGACGACGACCTCCTGCGTCTCATGTTCACCGCCTGCCACCCCGTCCTCTCCACCGACGCGCGGGTGGCGCTGACGCTCCGCATGCTCGGCGGCCTGAGGACGGAGGAGATCGCGCGAGCGTTCCTCGTGCCGGAGGCCACGCTGGCCCAGCGCATCGTGCGCGCCAAGCGGACCCTGGCCGACGCGGACGTCCCGTTCGAGGTGCCGAAGGGCCCCGAGCGCGCCGAGCGGCTGGCCTCCGTCCTCGAGGTGATCTACCTGGTGTTCAACGAGGGCTACTCGGCGACCGCCGGCGACGACTGGATGCGGCCGGCGCTGTGCGAGGACGCGCTCCGTCTCGGCCGCGTCCTGGCCGAGCTGATGCCGGGAGAGGCGGAGGTCCACGGCCTGGTCGCCCTGATGGAGATCCAGGCGTCCCGCTCGCGGGCGCGCACGGGGCCCAACGGCGAGCCGATCCTCCTGCTCGACCAGGACCGCGGGCGGTGGAACCACGTCCTCATCCGCAGGGGCCTGGCCGCGCTGGCGCGGGCCATCGAGCTGGGCGGGTCCCTCGGCCCGTACGGGCTCCAGGCCGCGATCGCCGCCTGCCACGCTCGGGCGCGAACCCCCGGGGAGACGGACTGGGCGCGCATCGCGGCGCTGTACGAGGAGCTGGGCGAGGTGAGCCCATCGCCGATCGTGGAGCTGAACCGCGCGGTCGCCCTCTCGATGGCGGTCGGCCCCGGCCCGGCCCTGGAGCTGGTCGACGAGCTGACGGCCGAGCCGTCGCTGGAGGGCTATCACCTCCTGCCCAGCGTGCGCGGCGACCTGCTGGTCCGCCTCGGCCGCCTGGACGAGGCGCGCGGGGAGTTCGAGCGCGCGGCCTCGCTGACCCGCAACGCCCGCGAGCGGACGCTGCTGCTGGAGCGCGCGGCCGCCTGCGGCTGAGCGGATCCTAGGCCAGGGCTTCGAGAACGCCGGCGATCGCCGCCGGCGCGTCGTAGCGCGCCGAGGCGTCGCGAAGCCGCGCGGCCGCGGCCGCCAGCCGCCCGTCCGTCAGCACGCGGTCGAGGGCGGCGCCCGTCCGCGCCTCGTCCACCTCGGCCGGGAGCAGCCGCACCGCCATGCCGGCCGCGACCGCCGCCTCGGCGACCAGGAACTGGTCGTTGACCCGCGGCGCCAGCACGGCGGGCACCCCCGCGCACGCGAGCCGGGTCACCATGCCCAGGCCGCCGGTCGCCACCGCGGCGCGCACGCGCGGCAGCAGCGCGCCGTGGGCCAGGGCGACCGCGACCCGCGTGCCGTCCGGGAGGGCCGGCACCGCACGCTCGATCGACAGCGTCGCCGCGACGTCCAGGCCCCGCGCCCGCGCGGCGCGGGCGGCCGCGACCAGCGTGGCGGTGTCCTCCAGCGTGCCCGCCGAGAGCGCGACCAGCACGGCGGGCGGCCCGGCGCCGAGCTCCGCCAGCCACGCGGGCGGGGCGGCGGGCAGCCCGTCCCACAGCGACGGGCCGACGTGGTGGACCGCCGCCGGCGCCCGCTGGCGATGGCCCAGCAGCTCCGGCAGGCCGAGCACGAACGTGGCGTGGGGCGACTGGTTCCACCAGGTCGCGTCCGCCCTCGGCCGCGGCTCCGGCCCGACGCCGAGGGCCGCCCGCAGGGCGGGCCACCACTCGACGAAGACGTCGCGCAGGGGCCGCTCCGGCGCGAACCGGTCCCGCCAGAGCTGCACGATGCCCTCCGAGCTCGTACGGTCGTCGAACTGGTGGTGGACGTACGACGCCCACGGCACGCCCGCCCCGTCGGCCGCGAAGCCGGCCCCCAGCCGGAACCCGTCGGTCAGGACGACGTCGAACCGCTCGCGCGCGAGCAGGCGGGCGACGTGGTCGCGATGGCAGCCGGCGACGTGCGCTCGGCGCCGGAGCGCCTGGTCGAGGCTCGTTGGCGGCCCGGTGAGCAGGCCCAGCTCGTCTGGCCAAGGCCCCAGCTCGTCGGTCAGCAGCGGGATGCCGAGCGCCGCCATCGCCGGCCGCACGGGCGCCCGCGAGAGTGCGACGACCTCGTGGCCCCTGGCCCGCAGCGCCAGCACCGGACCGACGGCCGGGTACCAGCAGCCCTGCTGGGCCGTGAACGACCACAGCACGCGCATCAGAGGTCGATCGAGTACACGTTGGTGCCGCGGAGGCGGAAGCCCAGCCTCGGGTACAGGCGGTTGGCGGCCTCCCGCCACGGACCGCTGGTCAGCTCCATGCCGCGGGCGCCGCGCTCGCGGGCGACCGCCAGCGCCTCGATGACCAGGGCCGCGCCGGCGCCGCGGCCGCGGGCGGCGGCGTCCACGACCACGTCCTCGAGCCGGGACGCCAGGCCCGTCAGCTTCGGGAACACCGCCACCATCGCCAGGCCGACGATCGCGCCGTCGTGCCTGGCGACCAGCAGCGTGACGCCGGGGTCGGCCACCAGCGCCGCCAGCTCGGCGGGCGAAGGCGTGGGCCGCTCGGCCGTCAGCTGAGGCAGCAGCCGCGCCACCGCCGCCTCCAGCTCGGGGCTGGACGCGGCGACCCGCTCGACCGACGTCACTGCCGGGCTACGCTTCGGGCGGGACCAGCAGGCTGACCGGGTTCTCGACCAGGCGCTTCACCTCGGCCATGAACTGCGCCGCGGTCGCGCCGTAGAAGACCCGGTGGTCCACCGACAGCGTCATCCGCATCACCTTGCCGACCGTCACCCGGCCGTCCTCGACCACCGGCACGTCCTTGATGGCGCCCACCGCGAGGATCGCGGACTCGGGCGGGTTGATGATCGCGTTGAACTCGTCGACGCCGTACATGCCCAGGTTGGAGATGCTGAACGTGCCGCCCTCCAGGTCGCCGGACGCCGGCTTGCCGGAGCGGGCGCGCTCGATCACCTGCCTGGCCTCGATCGAGATCTGGACCAGGTCCTTGCGGTCGACGTCGTGGACGACCGGCACCAGCAGGCCGAGGCCCTGCGCCGGCGGCACGGCCAGGCCGATGCTGACCGAGCGC
>Ga0066903_100004133_pt1 | contig 12159 bp, 12 predicted proteins | sample PanSoiMetaGPlot1_FD_67491 | JGI IMG/M metagenome (GOLD analysis project Ga0066903, IMG submission 67491) | Tropical forest soil microbial communities from Panama analyzed to predict greenhouse gas emissions - Panama Soil - Plot 1 (version 2) | ecosystem: Environmental > Terrestrial > Soil >...
CGCTGCGATTGGACGGCCTTGGCGAGCTGCTGCAGATCGGCGTCCGTCGGCGTGCCGCCCGACAGCGTGATCATGTTCACGATCTCGCGCATCGGCTGCTCGAAGGCCGCTGCTGGCGGAATCGAGCCCATCCGACCGATCGAGGGATCGCCGTTGACGTACGGCGCATTCGGGTCAGTGACGCCATACGGCTGCTGATATCGCATCTAACAAGCTCCTTTTTAGGGAGTGCCCGCCATGGGGCCGCCGGCCGCGAGCCCGGAATAGTCGAAGACGATCTCGGTGTGCGCCGGCTTCCAGCGGCCGAGCAAACACTCGAGGTCAGTGAAGATGCCGATCCGCAAGTGCGGATCGACGCCTGCCTGGCCGCTGCCGCATCGGAACCACGTCAGCCGCGCGGCGCCGACGTGGACGGTCCAATAGAACCGTTGCTCGGGCGGCCCGATATACCAGCGATAGCGACCAATCAGCGGGTTTGGATCGAGCGGCGGCGTGCGCGTGTCGCCGCACTGGCTGATGCCAGCCATGAACGGCGCGAACTCTTCGATCGTGATCGTGTAGCCGAGCTTCGCCATCTGGTCGATGAAGAACTGGCGCGACTGAGCGCCGAGCATCGTCATCTTTTGAACCAGAGCAACCTGGCGATCGTAGATCGAGATCGGTTCTTTGACGCACGGATCAGGCAGGCCCCAATTGCGTTCCCAATCAGGCAGGAGCTCGATCGTCTTACGCGGATCAGACTCTCGCTCCAACAAGTCAGCCGCGCGGCTGTCGACGAAACCCCACACGCCCGCGAGGCCGCGGACGGTTTGCATCAAGATCGAGCCGACTTCTCGGGACCAGGCTATCCCCCGCGGCAACAGATTAGCGAGTGCTGCGGTGTATTCATCAGGACCGCGGCGAACGTGCCTGTCTTGTGGAATGTCTGGAACACTAGCTGCCATAATAGATGTCGCCCAGGACAGCCAGATGGCCCACGTCGGGCATCACGTCGTCGTCGCCGCCAAGGTCAAACGAGATGACGCCGGGCGCGCTCAACACCGCATCGGACTTCCAGGCCTTAAAGATCGTCTGGCCCGGCGCCGCGCGTTCCTTCAGCATTTCGAGGATCGACACCTCGATGCCGCCCTTCACCGTCGAGTCGTCACCAGGGTCGAGCTGATTGATGTAGAAGTCGATCGGCTGACGGATCGGCGCGACGACGAAGAAATCTTTGACGGCGACCGGTCGCACCGTGTCCAAATAAGCTTGCACCGTTGCAACGTCGTCGGCGTTCGGGAAACCTTCCTGGCCGGCCCGCAGGTCGTCCATCATGAATCTGACCGTGCACGTGCCGATGCCCATCTCGAGCGGAAACGACCAGGCGCGTGTCACGCCAGGAACGCGCAGAGTCCAGTTGACATAGTCTTCTTTGTCTCCGCCCATCGGCGGCGCTTGGATGCGCTCGAGCACGCGCATGCGCAGCTCGGCGTCGGTCTCGGCGTCCGTCCCGCCGTCGAGGTTGACGACGGTCGCCTGCCCGTCGACGCCGGCGATCGGCGTGTCGAACGCCATCCGCAACGGCGCGTTGCCAGCGAGACCCGGATCGAGAGCGCGCACCGAGCATTCAGTCGGGCCGCCGTCGCTGCCGATGAACATCTCCTCGGTCGTCTCGTAACCGATGCCGTTGCCGGTGAGCTGCGTCGCCTTCGGCACAACCGTGTCGGGGATGCCGGTGAACGTCACCGTGCCGAACGCGTAGGTCGCCTGCTTGCGTCCCGTCGAGCCGTCGGCGTTCGTCAGCCAGATATTGCCGTGACGATCGAGCCACTCGGTCTCGGCAGTATCGGGGAGGAGCTGCCTCGAGAGCCAATCGATGTAGCGCAAAGTAAGATGCGCCAGGCCGGCCATCGCGTCAGCCATGACGCGCAATACGTTGTTGCCGATGAAGGCCGCACCCGACAGGGCGGACGTAATCTCGTCGCGAACCATCTCGCGCGTCTTGCGCAGAGTCGGAGTCGACCAAGGCATTGCGATCGCCTGTTAGGAGGAGGTTTGAGCAAAGCCAGTGCCATAAGGCACCTTCGGCACGAGGCCAGCGCGGACCTCGTCCCACAAGTATTGAAAGCGAAGCTGGATCTCGCGCTTGGGCCCGCGATACATGGTGACGTAGACGTCGATCTCGGTGAGGCCGATGCGGACCGCATTGACGTCGAGCTGCGTGCAGATGCCCTGCGAGATGAACGGCTGCAGCGCCTCGTATGTATACGTGCGGGCCCTCACGAGCGTCGCACCTTCCCAAGAAAATTCGTCACTGATTTTCGCCCGCTCGAGCAGCCAATTCTTGCAACCGATCGGCCAGCCATCCCAGATGACATCCGCGTCGACATCGCCCCACCATCCGCGGCGATCATCCGAGTCAGGATCGGGCAGCACTTCGGTGATGTCAGCCAGGCTGTCGGTGCCGAGCGCCACGCGCACCGCGGTGGCGAGCTCCTCGTCCTCGCTCAGCGTGCCATCGCTGAGCAGCAACCAATCCATGAACGTCCCGGCGAGCGAGACCTTGTCGCGCAGGAAGATGTCAACCAATTCAGTAGTCTCCGAACCGATAGGTCGGCGGCAGCGGGATCGTCAGCCAGCCGGCGAGCACGTCATAAGCGATCACCTCGTCGATGGTCGTCAGCGCCTTCACCTCGTTCACCTTCGTGTTCTTGGTCCCGTAGAGCACGGTGCTTCGAGCGGCGATGCCGGTCAGGATCGCGTTCTGCTCGGCCGGCGTCACTGGCACCGGGTCGTTCGACCCGTACGGTATCCACTGCGTGCTTGAGGGCGTGAACGGCTGAAGGTTGTTCCAAGCGGCGGGCGTGACGGCGAAATGATTAGCGAGGTTGACGAAGCTGGCGGTCGTGCCCGGAATGTTTCCAGACAAGCCTGGCTCGGCATAACCTGAGCTCGAACCAGACTGCAGCTTCGGGTTTATCGCGTTGCGGCCGTCGCCGATCTGACCGAGCGCATTATCAAAATCAGTGGCAAGTTGAGTGCTCTGCGCGATGGCGTGATTGTTCACGTCGATGACGACGGCGTTGCCAGTGCCGCAGATTGCGCTGTCATTGCCATTCAGCGCTGCGATCACCGCGTTGAGCTGCGCGCTGATCGTGTTGACCAGCGTGATCAGGCCTTGCAGCGAGCCAGTGGTCGCCGCAGCGACCTGGTCATCGGTCGCATTCCACCAGTAATTTCCCGCCGCGACCACGTAGTGGAACGGCAACTGCCTCTTGGAGTCGAACAATTGATTGATCAGCTCGATCTGGACTTGCTGCGCCTGGTCGAGCGTGATGTCGGATAGCAGGGTCAGAAACTGCTTGAAGTACGGCACATAGGGAGTGACGTCGAAAAACTTCTCCCGCAGGCCGTTGAGGTTATCGCCTTCAGGTGTCTGATATTCGATCTCGCCCTTGCCGTCCGTCCATTGGATCATCCACGTGTTCGCCGGCAGCGCCGAAAAGTCGACGCCGATGACGAATGAGTTGTCGACGGCAAATTTGGTCGTGTCCGTGTTGAGCCACCAGCGCATTCGTCACACGTCATGCTTGTCTTTTTTCAGCATGATCGGCTCGACCGACCAGTGGCCGTCAGTGTCAGTGAAGATGCGGTTGCCCCCAGTGCGAATGTGCGCGTGCTTTGGAGTCGCCTGCACATGGCCCTGACCGTGGATCATCGTCGCCGCCTGGCCGTTGAGCTCGACCGACATCGATGATTGGACGTTGTCATCGCGAGCGGATTTCTGGCCGTATTCCTTCTTTTGCTGCTGACCGTTTCCTTGCTGCTGACCTTGCTGCTGCTGTTGCTGCTGACCTTGTTGCTGCTTCGGCACCATGGCCATCCGGATCGTCTTGTCGTCACGAGCCGAGATATAAGTGCCGTCTTTGTGCAAGTGGATTTGCTGACGGTCATCCTTTAGCCGGTAGTGCGCGACGTCGCCCTCCTCGAGGCCTTTGAGCCGATGTCGGCGATCGTCGACGCTGACGACCACCGGGTGCGACCTCGAGCCGTTCAGATACATGATGATCGCTTCGGCAGCATCTCCCTGCGGCTGCTGATCGTTCACGTCAGCCTCATCGCTGCTGCTGGTGCCGCCGCCGCCGCCGCCGAGGCTCCCGGTGCTCGCGCCCTGGCTCTGGTCCTGCTGCTGCTGTTGCTGCTCCTCCTGGTCCTGCTTCGCCGGCACGCAAGTGAAACCATATTGCTGCGCGCGCTCGACACCGGTGTGCGTCTCGGAATGCGTGACGTCGAGCGCCTTCATTTCCTGCCACAGGTGATCATCGTCGGCCTCGCGCAGCGTGGCTCGCGAGGCGTTGCTCTGCGCTCGACGCGCAGCATCGGTGACCGTGGTTCGGATTGGCACTGCCTGCCTCTATTGTTTGCCCGACACGTCCGGCTTGTGCTCGCCGCCTTCGCGCTTGAGCTCGAGGGTCGAGCGCGTGCCGCCGCGGTTGTCCTGCGAGAAGGTCACCGCATAGAGCTTCAGATCCTCATCGAGGATGAGCATCGGCGATTTGACATGCACCATCTGCGGCGGCCGCCATAAGCCACCGCTCGGCCGCAGCCAGCCATAGACGACAATCTGCGCCTTGAGCTGTTCCATGCCGCGTTTGGTATTTTCGAACTTCGTCCTGCTCTGTGCGTCTTCCTTATCGCCCGGATGCTCGAGCACGCGCAGCGTCGGTGCGTAGGCGCCCTGGCCGCCGCCCATTGCTCCCAACATCTGACCCATCTCTTTGTGGAACGGCACATGCGCGACCTTGGCGCCCCATTGCTGATCGTTGCCGTTCGCTTGCGCCGCTCCGTAATGCGGGCCGTCCATCGGGTCGATCGACATCGTCTCGCGGCCCTCGAGGATGTTGATGCCCTCGATCACCGTGTCGCCGCCGCCGCCTGGCCATTGCTCGAGGCCGATTAAATTTCCGCTCTTGCTATCGGTGCCGAGCTCGATGCCGCGTGATCGTGCCAGGGTCTCGAGGGTGTCCCATGCGGTTTGACCGGGCATGATGTTGAGCCGCTCGAATTGCTTTTGCGACAGCGGCCCCACCGGCTGGAACTTGATGCCGAACGGCTTGACGATCTGATTGGCGATCGATTGATACGGCGCTTTGCGGACCTCGCCCGTTTTAGAGATCGCCGAGCCGTTGCTCAAAGCGTGCGTCTTCGAGACGCCGGTGATCTCGACGCCGTGCTGCGTCGCGTTGTAGGCGACCTGGCGCTGGACGACGTAGCCCTCGATCGCCTGCTCGCCGGCAAGCGTGACCGTGCATTGATCGCCCGGCCGGATCCGCATCGCGGCGAAATCCTTGGCGAGCGGCATCCCCTCCGAGACCGAAAACTTGTATGAGTCAAACGGCTCGCCAAAGGCAAGGCGGACCTGCAGCATTTCCCAATCGCGATATTGCGTGCCGTTGACCGTGACGATCGCGATCTCGTTTTGTTTGAATGCCACGGCTCACTCACTTAAGCCTCGCAGAACGGGCATGCAAAAGGCCGGGTGCACAACGTGGTTCTCGAGGAAGAGCTCCTCGTATCGCGAGCCGTCGCCGTAGATGCGGTTAGCCGCAGCAAGCGCCGGCAGCGGCGCGATCTCGAAGGTCATCATGCGCGGCAGCGGCCGCGCGACGTCAGCCAGGAACCGCGTCACTGCCGCGTGCAACGCCACGATCGACAAATAGCTCGGGTTTGCCATCTCATCCGCGGCGAAGTCTTTGGCTTGATCAAACCAAACATTCATTCGCGTCATCGTGACGTCGATGTCGTCTCGGCTTGCGTAGGTGGTCGCGGCGATGATGCGCGCCTCGGAGGAAAGCGCGTAGAAAATGCTATTCTGCACCACCGAGATCGCCGGCAAATCTTCGAGCGGCTCGCGTTCGGTGAAGAGCTGCCGCAAGACGACGTCCATCCAATCAAGCGTGATCCCCGCGGCGATCGCCAACTGAAAGCAGATCAGCAATCGCTGCGCGAACGAGCCATCGGCAAGATACTGATTGACGTGAGCATTGAGGTCACCGACCGCCAGGCGCAGTTGAGAAGCTGACCGTCCGGTCGTCCGGCTGAAAAGCAACAGCTTCGCCGTCATCCGCTCAACGATGCCCTCGATCTCCTCATAGCTGGTCTTGGAAAGTGCCATCACCCGCCTGGCTGCATCACTGGCGGCTGCACGACGCCAGTATCAGTTTGGATGGATTGCTGCGCCGTCTGCTCAGTATTGGCCGCCGACTGCGTGAGGCCGACCTGGCTGTCGGAGGAAGCTGCACCCATGGCGGCCTTGCCGGCCTCAACGAATTGCATGTCATATTCGATATATCCGCCTTTCTGCCGCTGCTCGCCGTGCGTCCAACGCTCACACATGCAAAGCATCTGACCGAGCGTCGGGTGGATGAGCATGCCGGCGTCATCGTCATCGAGCGCGCGCTCGAGCTGGCGCATCTGTGAGATGAGATCGCCGCCGATGCCTCTGTCGCCGAGGATCAAATAAGCGGTGAAATTCCAGCGGATCGCGTGCCGGCCCATGTCTTCGCTATACGGGTCGTTGCGCTTTGGATACTCGTGGACGACGGTGCGCCGACCACCGGCGCGGGTCGATGCCTCGACATGGAACACGACGCCGCGAAAGCTTGCTGGCACCAGGTTGTCGCGCCAGACGTTGTGAATGTCGCGGATCGCCGTCATGGCACGCCCTCAGCGCTCGCGCCTTCGGCCGCCGGTGCTCTCTCTCGCGTGACCGAAGTGTTGCCCTTGAACGCGCCCTCGGTTTCGACGTCGACGTCAGTGCCGGCGCGCGACCGCACCGTGATGTTCAAACCCATGCGCGCGCGCCGCCTGGCCGCAAGAGACGAGAGAATGCCGCCGTGAGCTGCCGCCGAGACGCCTTCGCCGTCGCTCGACATCTTGACGGTGCCGCTCGGCACAACGTTGGTCGTGCTCGGGCTAGGCCATTGGCCGCCGCCACCGGTGCCTGTTTCGATATTGCCAGCTTTGACGCCGTAGCCGGGCAGCACAGGCGTTTGTAATTGTTGCTGCGTGAAATGCTCAGCCGAGATGCCGCCCGACTGGAAGTGCATCCGATCAAACGGCGTGCCGGAATGAAAATGGCCGCCCCACGTGAAGGTTCGATCTGGATAGACCCGATTAGCGTACTGCCGCGCGGCGAGCGCCATTCGCTCATAGAGCCAATAACCATAGCGAGATCGGTTGCCAGTGTTTGGAACCGCGCGATGGCCGCCCTTGCCATCTGGTTCATAGATCGTGATGTCGATCGCGCGGCCTGTCGGATGCCAGTGCGTGCCGGTCGCTCGAGCGTCGACCGTCGAGATCACCTTCGCATAGTAGCCTTCAGGCAGCGCCCGCGATGCCTGGCGCACGGTATCGACGAGCCACGGCTCGACCTTGACGCCGCCGCGCGTGTAGCCGTGCGCGGCCCCTTCATCGAGGCGGACGTTGCCTCCTGATGTCACCAGGCCCGACGGCTTATCAGCCTGAGCACCGGTCTCAGGAGGACCGGCGTCGCCGCCTGGTCCGCGCCGCGCCGTCCGCCACGTTCCGATGCCAGGACGCCGGCCGGGAAGCGGACCAGCGGCGCCGCCGCCGAACAATATGCCGCCGAGATTGGCACCGGCGACGCCAGCTCCCAATACCGTAGACTTCGACAAGCTCAGCGCGTCGTTGAGCTTTTCGAGCTCTTGCGTCGTGTCGTGGACGACATCACGCGTCTCGCGGTTCCTTTGCCGCGCTTGAGTAGCCGCTGCAGCCATCTGATTGTTGGGCTGCGGCGAGGAGCCGACGTCACCTCCCTGTTGCTGCGGCGCTTGTGGCTGCTTGTTGGCGTCAGGCGCGGGTTTCTTCTCTGGCTCGCCCTTCGCCTCGGTTCCCATCACGGCATAGAGCGCCGCGATCGCCGCGGTGATCGCCAAGACGGTGCCGATGTAAGGCCCGAGCAGCGCCAGAGCAGCCGCAAACTCGACAAACCAAACAGTGACGCCAATGACGGCAATTCCAGCAAATATCACCTTCCAGCCGCCCATGCTTTGCACGACGCTGTTGAGCTCCTTGAAAAAGTTGACGATCACCTCCGTCGCATTCTTCAGGCCGTCGACAAAAGTCTCGATGTCTTTCGGCGTGATTGCCTCGAGCCATTGCGCAAACTGATCGACCAATTGCTTGCCTGGTCCCGCGAGGTATTTGTCGAGCGCGTCCCCGAGCTTGGCGAGGCCTGGCATCACCGCCATGCTGATGCGCTCCTGCGCATTGCTCATGGAGATTCCAACATTGACCCAAGCCAGGCTGAATTTCCGCAGCTCGTCGACTGATGGCTGGATCTTCTCGTGCAGGCCCTTGACGTCGAAAATCTCGGCGAAAGCGACCGAGCCGGTGCCGAACGTATCCTTGAGGAAGCGCAGCGCCTCGAGGTTGCCCTGCTTGGCGAGGAGCTTCGCGCGCTCGATCAAACGATGATAGCCGGCCATCAGGCCGCCGGGCCCGCGCAATGCTTCATAGAGCTCCTGCGCAAATTGCGTGCCGCCCTTGGCGCCGTGCGCCATCTTCTGAAACACGTCGGACGCGCTGCCGCGCAAGCGCAGATCGAGCAGTGCGCGCAGAGTCGATTCGACTCCCGCCCGCGCCGCCGATTGGCTCTGCCCGAGCACCATGCTCGCCGACGTGAGGTGCTCGAGCTCCTCACGCGTGACGCCGAGCTCTTTCGCCGTATAGTGCGCCTGCAGGCCGGCCTGGCTGAAGGCGCTCAATGACTTGGTGATCGCCGAGATGGCGGCGATCAGGCCGCCGGCCGCGAACGCGCCAGTGAAGCCGCCGATGCCGGTCAGCCGCGAGATGGTGCCGAGCTCACGACCGAGGCGCGCCGCCGCGTCTTCGGTGAGCTTGATCTCGTTGCGGATCTTGTTGAACGAGAAGCCAGCGTCGACGCCGCGGAACCGCTGCCGGGCGCGCTCTATCGCTTCCGAGGCCTCATCTCGGATGACGACTTCAACGACTTCGGTGCCCGCTGGCATGGCTCACTCGTAATTGGTGTCGCTGTATTCCGCCGCGTTACCACCGGGATGCGACATCTGCGGCGATCGCCTGAGCTGGCTCGGATGGAACAGCCATTGCTTTTTCTTGGGCGCGTCCTTGTCGCCGACAGTGATGTCGACGTTTGCCTTGCCGCTGGTGACGTCTTGCGAGGTGTCATAGACGATCGAGCGGTTGACCTTCTCACGAGCAGTCTCGTCGCCAAATCGACCTAAGATACCCGAGTAGTCACTGATTGCTGTCGGTGCACCCGTCGGTGCGGACGATCTACCTTCAAAACGACGGCGACGACGCTCTACCTCGCGTCCCCATCCTTCTTCAAACGACGATGGAGTCTGCGGTCCGCGCATTCCTGGATAAGGATTGCCGCCGATGTTCGTCATCGTGCCGCGAGAGTAAAAACCACGGCCTTGCTGATGCATCAAATAAAGCTCGGTCGGCGTCGGATCGCGACCGTATTTGTTCCTAAACCAGTCTCGGTGAGACGCCATCAAGCTCGCAGCAGCGCGAGCATTGTCAGTTGCGTTATAAATGTCACCTCGACCATGCTGCCTCCATTCTTCAGTGCCAAGCTGAAACAAACCTTTGTATTGAGTGCCCCGACGGCGATTAGACTCCGGGTTCATGCTGGACTCGATAGACGCGAATGACTTCATCGTCGCCGGGTCGAGACCGTACTCCTGCGCAGCTCGCTCAATCGCGGCATTGACATCGGATGAGCCTTTGCTCAGCCTATCGCCCACTCGGGCACCGCCGCCGTCTGTCGGACCAAATCCTGGTGATCTGTAAGTTTCTCCGGGACTCGTAATCGGTCCGATGGCGCGATCACCGCCATATGGGATCGTGCTCTGCGGCACGACATTTTGCTGGCTCGGCGCTGGCCATTGTCCTCCGCCGCCGCCGCCGCCTCCTCCGCCGCCTCCGTCACCTGGTCCACCGGCGCCCGGTCCGGTGGTAGCGCCGCCGGGGCCAGTGGTAGCGCCGCCGCCGCCGCCGCCATCTCCGCCCCATCCGCCGCCGCCGCCGCCACCTCCGCCGCCGCCTGCTTCGCCGCCCTCGAGCTGCTGATTGAGCCGCTTGAGCTCGTCACGAAGTTTTTTGTATTCCTCGTTGATGTCTTTCGAGAGGATGCCGGCGACGCCGCCGAGAGCGCCGCCCGCCATGCCGGCCTCAGCCAGAGGATCCTTGAAGGCGCCGCCGCCGTAACCCCAGAACAGCCGCGGGATCATCTTCAAGCTTTCGATCACTCCCCACCACTTGGTCGCCATCGACTCTGGCAAAACCTTGCCAGGCAGGAATTTCTTTTTTTCCTCTTCGGTTCGCGGATCTTTGGGTTCCCAAGTCAGCAGCTCGGCGATCGGAACGCCAGCGGCGAGCAGGCGCAGCAACACGCTATTTGCTGCAATCGCCGATAATGCGGTTGCGATCCGCGTCAGCCAAAGCGCAACGGGAATTGCGACGAGCGCGATCAGTATCGGCCGCCAGCCGCCGATACTCTGGACGACCTTGTCGGCTTCCTCGAAGTTTTTCTTCAGTGATTGGACGCTGGCCTCGAGGCCGTCTGCTGATTTGATCCACTCGGCCATGCCCTCGATCCACTGGCCGGCCTCGTCGAGGAACTTCTGTCCCGCCTCCGACTGCAGGAATTGGTCGATCGCCGTGGCCAGTCTCTCAAACGCTGGCGTGAGCGCCATCGCGAGCCTGGTGCCGATGTTTGACAGCGAGATGTCGAGATTGATGTTGGCGAGCCGAAACTCTTTCAACTGCTCGACGTTCGGGACGAGCCGCGCGTGCAGACGATCGACGAACCGGAGCATGTCGGCCGCGCCGACAGTGCCGAGACCGAAGATCTTCGAGATCATCGCCTGCGCCTGCGGCGACATCCGCTCCATGCGCTTGAGCAGCAGCTTGAGCGCTTCCTCCGGTGCGCCGCCGGCTTCCTCGAGCGCCTTCATCAGCGCGTCGCGCAGCTCCATGCCAGAAAACTCGGCGCCCCTGGCGAGCTCCTGCGCGACGTTGGCTGATCGGCCTTTGACGTAGAGCTCGTTGAGCGCCCGCAACGCGCTCTGAATTCCGGTTGCTGCTTCCTCATGGGTTTGCCCCATGACCGACAGTGCGTCGGTGTATTTTTCGAGCGCCTCCGTCGAAATGTTGAGCTCTCGGGACGTATAGTGCAGTTTGAGCCCGGTCTCGGAAAACTGCATCAAGGCCCGATTAGCAGCATAAAGGCCGGCGACGACACCACCGGCCCCAAGGATGCCGCCCAATCCGGTGAGGCTGAAGAGCGTGCGGAATTCATTCTGCACGCGGCCGATCGCGCCGCGCAGCGTGTCGAGCTCTTCGCGCGCTCGACGCGTGCTAAAACCGCTGTCGAGCTGCCGGGCGCTCGCGGCAATATCGCGAACGGCCTTCGAGAGCTCGTCGCGAAGGATCAGCCGAAGCTCGACGGTTCCGACGGTGACGTCAGCCATTGTCGGCCTGCATCGCCTCGCGTGCTTGCTGCACCTCGTCCTCGAGCTTGCCCGTCCACATCATGTGACGGTGAACTTCACTGATCGGCTTATCGAGGAAGATGCAGGGATCGAGGTGGTAGTATTTGGCGAGCTGATAGCACTGCAGGATCACGCTGTCGGGCGAGATCACCCCAGTGCTGGTGCGAAAAAAGGCACCAGCTTCCACGCGATCGAATTCCAATCCCTGGCGCTGATCTGCCTGACGCTCGACGGCGGAATCGCGGTGAGCTGCGAGATCATGCTGCTCATCTTGCGCTCGTCGAACGTCAGCCGCGGCCGCTCGTTGATGAACTCAACGACGATCGGGTTGCCGGCGCGCTCGATGTCGCCCGCGGTCGGCTCGCGCCATTTGAGCTCGCGCACCTCCTCGCCGTGCGCCTGGATAGGCTTGCTCAGCACGTAGGACAGCGCCAGCTCTTGGAATTGCATGCCGTTGACGGCGGCGCCCGGAGCGTCGTCGTTCACCTCAAGGTTCGGATCGTTTTCAGCCATGGGCGTTCTTCTCCATCTTTTGGCAATCATGCGATCTATCTGATGGCGCGAGCGATCTACTCGCGCCAGCAAACGCAATTGCTCTTCGATCAGCCGCCGAAGC
>Ga0066903_100004134_pt1 | contig 12157 bp, 9 predicted proteins | sample PanSoiMetaGPlot1_FD_67491 | JGI IMG/M metagenome (GOLD analysis project Ga0066903, IMG submission 67491) | Tropical forest soil microbial communities from Panama analyzed to predict greenhouse gas emissions - Panama Soil - Plot 1 (version 2) | ecosystem: Environmental > Terrestrial > Soil >...
TCGCAGTCGCCGAGCCAGGGGAAGCGGCCGTGAAACAGGAGATCGCCGAGGAACGCGACGCGGCGCTTTTCGAGATGCACCACGATATCGCCGTCGCAGTGCGCGGGGCCGAAGTAGTGCAGCCGCACGGTATCGTCCGGCAGGTGGAAGGCGAAATCCCCGGCGAACGTCTCGGTCGGCGGGCGGATCACGACGGTGTCGTAGTCGGAATGGCCGATGCGGTCCTCGAACCAGCGCCGCCCGGGGTCATCCTCGAGCACGAGCTCGAGGATGTTCTGCCCGAACAGGAAGCGCAGCTTGGTGGCGAAATCAGTGATCGACCATTCGGGGCCGGCGCGCGGCCCGAGGCAGGCGTTCATCGCGGTGAGTGTCTTGTCGTGCGCGAGGATCGGCACGTCGGCGAAGACCGTGTTGCCGTGCGTGTGATCGAGGTGGCAGTGCGTGTCGACGAGCGTGCGCACCGGCTGCCCGGTCTGCGCCTCGACGGCGACGCGCAGCTGCCGCGCGAGCCGCGGATACTGCTGCGCGTCGATGACGATCGTGCCGTGCGGCGTCTCGATCGCGCCCGCATTGGAATCGCCGCCCGCGCCGATCCACGCATGCACGCCGTCCGCGACGGTGACGAGATGCGGCTCCGATTTCTGCTCGGTCATGACTGAGCGAAGCTACTGCAACTCTCCGGACCGGATCAGATCCGCCACACGGTCCTTGCTCAGCGGCGCGTCGAGAAACTTGTTCTGCACCGCCTCGGCCATGATCTGGTCGATGCCGACCACCTGCTCGGTCGCCAGCGTGTCCTTCGGAATCAGCTCGCGCACGCGGCCGATCGCGCCCACCGGCATCTTGGCGAACTCCGCGTAGGCGGTGAGCGCGGCCGCATCGGAATACATCCAGTCGACCGACTCCTTGTAGGCGCGCACGAAGCGCACGAGGGCGTCCTTGCGGCCGGTGAGCGTCGCGAGATTGGTGAGATTGACGCGCCCCGTGCGGGTACGCAGCGCCGCCACCTCGTTGCCGGTCGCGATGATGCGGATGCGCCCGTCGGCGAGCATGTCGAGCCCGTACGGGATCGCGCCCCAGCCGACGTCGATCTGCCCCGTCATGGTCTGCGTGACGGTCGCGGTCATGTTTCCGGTGGATGTCGGTCGCACCTGCAGATGATGTTGCGCGATCAGCGCCAGCAAACCCGAGTGGCTCGACGAGCCGGGCAGCGAGAAGCCCACCGACTTGCCGTTGAAGTCCTCGACCTTGCGGATCGGCGACGCGGCCGGCACATACCAGTAGAGGTCGGGTGAGCCGACGATCTCGCTGCCGATGATGCGGATCGGCGCGCCCTTCGCGAAGGTGCCGAAGGCCGCCGACACGCCTGAGGCGGTCGCGACGTCGACGCCGCCGGCGATCAGCGCCTGGATCGATTCAGGCCCGGCCGAGGTATAGAGAATCTCGAGCCGCAGGCCGTGCTTTTTGTAGATGCCGGCGCCCTGGCCGAGTTCGAGGATGCCAGTGTCCCAGGCGCCGCGTTGCGGTACCGCGACCTTGAGCAACTCCTCGGCTGACGCCGTGGCGGCTGCGACCACGAGCGCGCACGCCAGAAGGATTCGAATCACGCGCATCAATGTTACGCCTCCCTGGCTTGGCTTTTTCGCCGTCACCGGCCCGCACGCTATCACGCCGCGAAAGAATTCCTCATCGAATGCATGGCTGTATTGCATCGCACAAATAGACTGTTGCGACGCGGCATAGCCGCCATAAAATCTCCAACAGAATCAGGACAAGACTGTCGCATGAGCGAATCGTGGAATACGAAGTACGGCCCGCGCCGCGTCCGACGTGATCCGCCGACGCTGCAGGAAGCGATCACCGCCGCGAAGGGGCTGACCGACAGCCTGCAGGCGCAGGCCGAGATCGCCGCATCCCTCATGGGAATGCCGGTCGAGAGCGTGAAGCCCGAGGTGCTCAAGACCGCGCACGACCGGGTGCGCCCGACCCGCACCATCGCGAGCGATCGCGGCGGCCGGCGCGCGGTCGTGGTCGAGCATCGCGTGACCCGCCGCCCGGCGCGTCACGGCTGAGGCCCCCGGATTTTCTCCACATCGTTAACGCCGCGCACGCCGTGCTGCCGCGCTCTACCGGTCCACTGGCGAACAAACAAAGAACCGGCGTTTCGCGGAACCGATCGGGCGCCTCGCGCATGCATATTCGAGACCGACTCTTTACGACCTGGCAGCTATAATTAGCGCCCTGTGCGCGGCGGTCGCCGCCTCCTCGTGTTCGTGTTCAGGAGTTCATCATGGCCCCGCGAGCCAACTGGAAGGGATACCTGCGGCTGTCCCTCGTCTCGTGCCCGATCGCGCTTTATCCCGCAGCGTCGGACACCGAGCGCGTGAGCTTCCACCGCGTCAACAAGAAGACCGGCCACCGGTTGAAGCAGCAGCTCGTCGACGGCGAGAGCGGCGATCCGGTCGAGCGCGAGGACATCGGCCGCGGTTTCGAGATCGGCAAGGGCGAGTATCTCCTCGTCGAGGACGACGAGCTGGAGAAGATCAAGATCGAGAGCACGCACACGATCGACATCGACCGGTTCGTGCCGCGCACCGAGATCGACGACCGCTATCTCGACAGCCCCTACTACATCGCGCCGACCGACAAGGTCGGCCAGGAGGCATTCGCGGTCATCCGCGATACGGTCCGCGCCAAGAAGATGGTCGCGCTCGGCCGCGTGGTGATCAGCCGCCGCGAGCGCGTCATCATGCTCGAGGCGTTCGACAACGGCCTCCTCGGCACCACGCTGCGCTACGCCTACGAGGTGCGCGACCAGAAGGCATATTTCGAGGACGTGCCCGAGCTCAAGCTGCCGAAGGAGATGATGGATCTCGCGGCCCACATCGTCGAGAGCAAGGCGGCACACTTCGAGCCGGCGAGCTACGAGGATCACTACGAGAACGCGCTCGTCGAGATGCTGCGCGCCAAGCAGGCGGGCCGCGCCGTGCAGGCGCCGAAGGAGGAGGCGACGCCCGCGCGCGTCGTCAACCTGATGGATGCGCTGCGCGCCAGCATCGGGGCCGAGACGAAGAAGAAGCCCGCGGCGGCGAGCACGCGCAGCCGCGCGGTCGCCGGCAAGCGGAAGGCAGGACGCTGAAGCCAGAGGCCACATCGGAAAGCCGCGTCATCGAGGGCACGGTCGCGTTCACGGGGCGCCTCGCGTCGATGCGGCGCGCCGAGGCGTTCGCGCTGGTGCGCGAGCGCGGCGGGACGCCGCGCGAGGGCGTGACCAAGAAGACCGACGTGCTCGTCGTCGGCGCGTTCGGCTGGCCGCTGGTCGATGACGGCCGGCCGTCGAACAGCCTTGCGCAGGCGAAATCCTACGGCATACCGATCGCGAGCGAGCGCCAATTCCTCGCCTGGCTCGGCCGCGGCGCGCCCGAGGAGCAGACGCGGACGTATTCCGCCAAGCAGGTCGCGGCGCTGAGCAAGCTCCCGCGCGACGTTCTCGACCAGCTCGCGATGCTCGGCCTGCTCGAGCCGCATGACGAGCTCTACGGGTTTTCCGATCTCGCCGCGGCGCGCCAGATCGCCGGGCTCCTCGCGTCCGGCGTCGCGCTTTCGGTGATCACCAGGAGCCTGCACGACGTGCGCAAGTGGCTGCCCGACGCGCGGCTCTCCAACCTGCGGCTCTTTCCCGAAAGCTCCGACCGCATCCTGATCGAGCAGATGAAAGGCAGGACCGACAAGACCGGACAGTTCGTGCTGCCGGTCGAGTCGCGCGAGGACGACCCCGACGCGCTCTTCGCCGCCGCGCAGGCGGCCGAGGACGCCGGCGACGCCGCGACCGCCGAGCGCCACTACCGGCACCTCATCAATGTCGATGCCGCCGGCGCGGCCGCGCGCTTCAATCTCGCGAATCTACTGCGCGCGAACGGCCGCGCCGTCGAGGCCGAGGCGATCTATCGCGACGCGATCAAGGCCGATCCGGGCTTCGCGGAGGGCTGGTACAACCTCGCCGACCTGCTCGACGACGGCGGCCGCACCATCGAGGCGATCGCGGCGCTGGAGAGCGCGCTCAAGGCCGATCCCGACTATGCCGACGCGCTGTTCAATCTCGCACTCATGCTGCAGAAGCTCGAGCGCCATGCCGAGGCGGCCGCGCAATGGAAGCGCTACCTCAAGCTCGACGCGGACTCGCCCTGGTCGGCGCGTGCCCGGCGGGCGCTGAAGTTCTGCGAGATCATGCTCGCGGAGCGCGCCAAGGACGCGCCCTGACGGCGCATGTTGGCGGCGCCGAATACCTAAACTTGTCCGAATCGACCAGCGCCTGCATGCTATGTTCGAAGGCGGCTGCAAGCCGTCCGCGGCTTATAGTTTGTCCCGTGTGTCCCGCCGCAGGAGACGCATGATGCCGACGAAAGGCCGAATCGAGACGCTGGCCAAGATCCCGCTGTATCACACGCTGCCGGCCGCCGCGATCGCGCGGCTCGACACGCAGTGCGCGTGGAAGCACGCGACGAGCGGCCAGTGGCTGCTCGACTACCAGGACGCGAGCGACGACGTATTCTTCGTCGTCACCGGCGCGGTCCGCGTGATGATCCAATCGGGCGGCCGCGAGGTGCTGTTTCGCGAGATCAAGGCCGGCGAGTTCTTCGGCGAGCTCGCCGCGATCGATCATCATCCGCGCTCGTCCGGCATCGTCGCGGTGCTGGATGTGACCATCGCACGCATGCCGGCGTCCGTCTTCCGCGCGACCATCCACGACCACCCGGACGTGTGCGACCAGCTCCTCGCGCTGCTCGCCGGCAAGATTCGCGCGCTGACCAACCGGGTGCACGAGTTCGCAACGCTCGACGTACCCAACCGCATCACCGCGGAGCTCTTGCGGCTGTCGCGCCCGGAGCCCGACAAGCCGGGGCGCGCGATCGTATCGCCGCCGCCGATCCATTCCGAGATCGCGGCCCGTGTCAGCACGCGCCGGGAAGCGGTTGCGCGCCAGCTCAACGCGCTCGAACGGGCCGGGCTGATCGAGCGCCGGCGCGGCGCGATCGCGCTCACCAATGTGGATCGCCTGCGGCGGCTGCTCGACGAGGCGACCGACGACGCCTGAGCGGCACGCGCGGCAAGCCGGGCGACATCGCGAATCGGGAAAAGAAAAATGGCCGGCCTTGCGGCCGGCCATCCTCGATCGCGCGATCGGCTTCCGAAGAGGTTAGCGGCTGCCTTCCGCCTGGAAATCGTACGGCGCCGGCACGTAGATCGTGCTGTTGTGGGTGCCGCCGTGGCCGCGCGCGGCCCCGTAGGCGCCGCCGAACGCACCCGACTTCCAGCTGAGCTCGTTGCCCGCGGCCTCGTCGCTTCCCTGGCGGTCGTACGCCATCGCGGTCGTGGCACCGGCAACCAGCACTGTCGCGGTGAGCAGCGTGATGATCGTCTTCATGTGCATTCTCCATCCGATTCTCTGGCGAGATTTCCGCTCCCGCCGTCATTGGCGCGAAGCGATCTCGATGGCGGGAAGGTAGGCGCGGGCCGCGACGCACGAGGTGCGAAAACGCACACGCCGAACGCGGTTTGGCAAATCGGCCCGGGAATGCGGCCGCGCGCACGGAAAAGCAGATGGCCGGCCCTGCGGCCGGCCATCGCAATCGAACCTGATCGGCTTGCGTGACTTCAGTCGCGGCCCTCGAGCTGCCGATCGATCATGCTCGGCACGGTGACCGTGGTATGGCCGATGGCCGCAGGCCCGCGCGCGGAGCCATAGGCGCCGCTGTAAGCGCTCGACTTCCAGTTGAGCTCGTTGTTGCGAGCCTCGTCGCTCGCCTGGACGTCGAACGCCATCGCGGAGGTGGCGCCGGCAATCAGCACAGTCGCAGTAAGCAGGGTGATAATCGTCTTCATTTCAACTTCTCCATCCGTTCCTCTCTGGCGAGATCTGCGCTCCAGCCATCATTGGCGTGAACCGCTCTCGATGTTTGGAACCTAGGCCCGTACCGCCGCCAATGAGGTGCGAAAACGCACATCGCGAGCAGGCGGTCCCGCGGGCTGGAGCAGCCGGGCGGCTCCCCCCTCATTTGATACCTCCCGGCTTCTCGGCTACGCTTCGCCATCCCCGGCCACATCGTTCGCGGCCCCGGCGCACCGACCTGCGACCATGCGGGCGCGCCAACCCAGGAGAGACACCCGTGAGCGCGCGAGTGCTCCTGACCAACGCCGGAAACGGGCCGAGCAACAACATCGCGCGCAGCCTGCGGGCCGCCGATGCTTCGGCCGTCGTCGTCGGGTGCAACGACGACCAGTTCGTGCTCAAGAAATCGGATGCGGACAGCAACTTCGTGGTCCCGCCGCCGGACCATCCGCAATGGGTGCGCGCGCTGCGGCGCATCGTCGAGAGCGAGGCGGTTCACCTGATCATTCCGACGGTCGACACGGACGTTGCGGCCCTCTCCCGCGTCCGCAAGCAGATCGGCCGGCATCTCTATCTCCCGAGCGCAGCCGCGCTCGCGACGTGCGAGGACAAGTATCGTCTGACGACCCTGCTGCGCCGCCATGGGGTCGCGGCGCCGGCGACCTGTCCGGTGAAGGACCCGAAGGACATCGGCGCGATCTTCCGCAAGCTCGGCGCCGGCCGGCCGCTGTGGTGCCGTGTCCGCACCGGCGCCGGGGCGCTCGGCGCGCTGCCGGTGCGAACGCCCGCGCAGGCACGCAGCTGGATCAGGTATTGGGGCGAGATGCGGGACGTGCCGGCGAGCGCGTTCACGCTTTCCGAGTACCTGCCGGGCCGCGACTTCGGGTGTCAGAGCCTGTGGTGGGACGGCGAGCCGGTGCTCATCAAGACATACGAGCGGCTGTCGTATCTCGGGACGGGCAACCGGCCGGCCGAAGTCTCATCCGTGGCGGCGCTCGCCAAGACCGTGAACGAGCCGCGCGTCGTCGACGTCTGCGTGCAGGCGATCCGCCTGCTCGATGAGCGCGTGTCGGGCGTCTTCAGCGTCGACCTGAAGGAAAACGCGAGCGGCGTGCCGTGCGTCACCGAGATCAATGCCGGCCGATTCTCGTCGGCGACGAACATCTTCGACCTGGTCGGCGAGCACAACATGGTGTCGACCTTCGTCCGGCTGGCGCGAGGCGAATCGATCAAGCTGCGCGACCCCTACGATGCCGTCGTGGACTGGTACATGCTCCGCGACATCGACGCCCCGCCCCGCATCTTCCATGCGTCGGAATTCTTCGATAATGTCCGGGATACTTGGCAAGCAATTGATTCCACTCCGGGACCCATCCCGAAAGCGAAGAGGGACGAGAACCATGGCGAATCTCACCATCAGCCGGCGTCAGACCAAGGGAAGGCATCACATCAGAATCTCGGCCACGCCCAAATTTCCCGAGACGCGCGCGCTGCTGCGCCGGTTTCACGCGGGGGTAAGCGAGATTGAGAAAAAGTGGAAAGCCGTCGTCAAGAAGCGCAAGGCACAGGCGCGCAAGAAGGGCAAGGCGTAGCGAGCGCGCGCCGGGCCTTTCCGGCCCGCTCGTCTCGACCATCACGATCAACGGATCGCTCGACAGTCACGCCCTCGAGACGCTTCGGCTCGAGGTGCGCCGTCTTGCGCAGTCATGTGGCGTCGAGATCGACGACATCCGTATCGAGACGATCGAAGAGCGTTAGCGGCGAAGCTGCTCTGATTGCCTTGCCGAATCGGCCCTAGCGCAGGGACGCCAATTCGGCCTGCGCGCGATTGAGCCAGAACGGCATGTCGAGCGTGCGGAAGAGGTCCACCGCCGCGGTGAGACGCGATTTGGCACGCTCCTGGCGCCCGGCCGCCATATGGCGGCGGCCGAGACCGAGATAGCATTGGGCGAGCAAGGGGCGCATCTCGAGCTCCTCCGCCCGCGCGATCGCCTGCCGATAGAACGTCTCGCATTCGTCGCGGTCGGCCGGATCGCTCAAGCCCAGGTCGCCGAGCAGGCGCAGCGCGTGCGCCTCGTGCCCGCGCTCGTTGTGCTGGCGCGAAAGCGCGAGGGCCTGTTGGGCGCACTGCGCCGCGTCGGCGCGGCGCTGCACCTGGAGATGGGCTTCGCCCAGTCTGGCCAGCAGCATCGCATGCCCGCCGATCCGCTGCATGGCGCGGCCTTGCCGCTCCGCTTCCTTGAGCAGCGCGATTGCTTCGTCCGGGCGGTCAGCCAGGCAATAGGCGTGGCCGAGCGAGGCGCCGAGCAGCGGGAGCATCAGCGGCAGATTCCACGACCGGCAAAGCTCGAGGCCACGCTCGAGGACCGCGATGCTGCGTTCGAGGTCGCTGCGCAGCACCAGCACGGTGCCGAGGCCGTAGTACGCGAAGGCGCGGCTATAGACGTGGTTCGAATTCTCCGCGATGCGGACGGCCTCGTCGGCATGGCGCTGGGCGGCGGCAAACTCGCCGAGGTCGGCGAGCGCGGAGACAAGATAGATACGGGAGAACACTCCGAGGATTCCGGTCGTCCCCATGGGGTCGGCGGCGAGGTCGTCCCGCAGCAGATCGACGCCCGCGCCGAGAACCTGTGTCGCGCGGCGGTGCTCGCCGTGCGCGTTCAGCGCCGGGCCGAGATGCGTGCTGGCCACGATCGTGAGCGGCACGTCCTTGAGCTCCTGCGCGATCTCGAGCGCCCGTTCGCCCGCCGGGATGGCGGATGTCACGTCGCCCATCAGGCGGTGATATTGGCAGAGGAACGACGCAGCCCGCCCGAGCCGGCGTTGATCGCCGATCTGGATCGCCTGCGCCTCCGCCTTGCGGATGTGATCGAGAATGTGCCCCAGGCGGCCCAGCGGGTGCAGCGAATTGCGCAAGTCGAAGCGGATGTCGATGGAGAGCTCCGTCCGCTGCCGGCTTTCCGGCAGATGCTCGAGCGCCTCGAGCGCCCGCTCCAGCCGCGCCACGGCCTCGCGGTGGGCCGGGCGCGACGCCGCCGTGAGGCCCGCCTGACGCGAGTATTGGACGGACTTCTCCCACATCTCGCCATTGAACGCGTGATGCGCGAGGAGCTCGACCTGATCGACCCCCGGCGCGGGGTACGCGCGCTCGAGAGCCTCGACGATACGTCGATGCAGCTGCCGCCGGCGGTCGTGCAGCAGGCTCCCGTAGGTGACCTGATGGGTGAGCGCGTGCTTGAACGTGTACTCGGCGTCCGGGAAGAAGTGGGCCATGTAGAGGAATTCCGCAGCCTGCAAGGCCGCAAGGCCGCGCCGCAGCGAATCATCGATCAGGTCGGCGACGGCACGCAGTGCGGACATCGGCACGTCCTTGCCGACCACGGCGGCGCACTGGAGCAGTCGCTTGTCCTCATGCGGCAACCGGTCGATGCGCGCGGAGAGCACCGCCTCGACCGTCGCGGGCACCTGGATCGTGGTCGGATCCTTCTCCAGCCGATAGGTGCCGCGCGATCCGCTCAGCACGCCGGTTTCGACGAACGTGCGCACGCACTCCTCGATGAAGAACGGCGTGCCCTCGGTCCGCGCGATCAGCAGATCCTTGAGCGGGCGCAGCTGCCCGTCCTCTCCGAGCAGCGCCGCGAGCATGGCGTAGGCGCTGTCGTCGGGCAGCGGATCGAGCCGAAGCTGCTTGTAGTAGCTCTTGCCGCCCCAACGGTGCTGATACTCGGGACGATAACTTGCCAGCAGCAGGATGCGGGCGCGCGGGAGCACCTCGATGAAACCATCGAGCAGCGACTGGCTGACGGAGTCGTGCGCCTGGAGGTCGTCGAAGACGACGAGCAGCGGCTGCACCTCGCTCTCGCGCACGAGCAGCTTCTGCACGGCGTCGAGACTCAGGCGCAGGCGTTGCGGAGGATCGAGGATCTTCCACTCCGGGTCGTCGAGGGTCGCGTCCAGGAGCCCGAAGAGCGGCATCAGCAGCGGCGCGAGAGCCTGGTCGAGAGCGAGGACCTTCGCGGCCACCGCGGTGCGCAGTTCCATGCCGTCTGTGCTCGGCTCGACGCCGAAGTAGCGCTTGAGCAGTTCGACGACGGGAAGCCCCGGCGGCGCCTTGCCGGGCGGCGCCGGGCTGCTTTCGAGCAGGAGCCAACCCTCGGTGCGCGGCGAGTGGGTGAACTCGTAGAGCAATCGCGACTTGCCCATGCCGGGCTCGCCGACGAGCGAGACGACCTGGCCGAGCCCCTTGGCGGCCTGCTCGAGCCCATGCTCGAGCGCCGCGATCTCGGCCTCTCGGCCGACGAACCGGGTGAGACCGCGTCCGGCGGAGACCTGCAGGCGCGTCTGCGCCGAGCCGGCGCCCGTCAACTCATACACCTCGACCGGATCCGCAAGCCCCTTCACGGACACGCGGCCGAGGGCCTTGGTGGTCACATAACCTTCCGCCAGGCGCAGGGTGTCGGCCGTGGTGAGCACGGCGCCGGGCGATGCCATTTGCTCGAGGCGGGCCGCGAGGTGCACGGTCTGGCCCACCACGGTGTAGTCCATGTGCAGATCGTTGCCGATGGCGCAGACGACGATCTCGCCGGAATTGAGCCCGACGCGGATCGCCACCGGCGGCCCCTGCGACCGCGCAACGCCGTCCGCATATCGCACCACGCTCTCCTGCATCCTGAGCGCCGCGTAACACGCGCGAACCGCATGATCCTCGTGCGCGAGGGGGGCGCCGAACAGCGCCAGGATGCCGTCGCCCATGACCCGGCTCACGGTCCCCTCGTAGAAATGAACGGCCTCGATCATGCGTTCGAGGATGGGATCGAGCAGCTTCTGCGCATCCTCGGGATCGCGATGGGCGAGCAGCTCCATCGATCCCTTGATGTCGGCGAACAGAACCGTGACCTGCCGCCGCTCGCCCTCGAGGGCCGCCCGCGCGGTCAGAATCCTGTTGGCAAGGTGCTGGGGTGTGTAGCTCTTGGGCGAGCCGAAGCGCGGCTCGTCGACCACCGGCCGCAGCGGGTGGCCGCATTCGGAGCAGAATCGCGCGGTGATCGTGACCCGGCTTCCGCAGTTCGTGCAGGACGGGACCAGCGGAAAGGCGCATTCCTCGCAATACTTCGCTGCGACCGGATTCTCGTGCTGGCACTTCGGGCATTTCATTGTCGGCCTCGAGCCGAGATGCGCGTCAAATGCAGTGGCACGCTAGTCTCGAGAATATTCGGCAACAAGACATTGATGTGTGTCATTAAGCACAAATCGTCCCTACTCGCCCTTCGTAATCAGAGGTCGTCTATCAGTCTTCTTCTCCGTGAAGTAGATTGCCGCAATCGATATTTTAGTCAAAATTGCCGCCGCGAAATGCCGCATGTCGCCGCGCCTGGCGCCGGTGCCGCCGCGCCGACGACGTCGCGGATTCGACGCCGCCCCCGACCTCGTCTCGCAATCGGGATCGATCTATGCTGCGCGCATGAAGAGACGCCATGCGCGCGGCAACTTGCAAGGCCACGCCCAGCAGCCGCCGGCCGGAGCGGCGCGTTGAAGCGCGCGACGCCGCGTGCGCGCGCGCCCAAGGCCGCGCTCAAGGCCTACGCGGGAAAGCGCGACTTTGCCCGCACGCCGGAGCCGAAGCCCGAGGCGCGGCCGAAAAAAATCAAGCCCAAGGCGAAACGCGCCCCTGACGGCCACGCCTTCGTGGTGCAACGGCACGCGGCGCGGCGACTGCACTTCGACTTGCGTCTGGAGTTCGACGGCACGCTCAAGAGCTGGGCAGTGACGCGCGGGCCGACGCTCACCGCCGGCGAGAAGCGACTCGCGGTGCGCACCGAGGATCACCCGACCGAGTACCTCACGTTCGAAGGCAACATCCCGAAAGGCGAGTACGGCGGCGGCACCATGATCGTGTGGGACCGCGGCAGCTGGATGCCCGAGGGCGATCCGCATTTCGGCCTCACCAAGGGCCACCTCGCCTTCACGCTCGACGGCGACCGCCTCAAGGGCCGCTGGCACCTGGTGCGCATCAAGCCGAAGCCGGGCGAGCGAACGGAGCCGTGGCTGCTGTTCAAGTCGGACGATGAGTTCGCCCGCAAGCCGGGCGAGCCGGAGATCACCGAAGAGGAGACGACCTCGCGGCTCACCGGCCGCACCTCGGAGGAGGTCGCGGCGCAGGGCGCGCTGCGCGAGGACCACGCGAGCCGCGCGGAGGTCAGGACGACGCGCAAAATCGCGCTGCCCGACATCGGCGCGGTCGCGGGCGCGCGCAAGAAGCTCCTGCCG
>Ga0066903_100004136_pt1 | contig 12155 bp, 10 predicted proteins | sample PanSoiMetaGPlot1_FD_67491 | JGI IMG/M metagenome (GOLD analysis project Ga0066903, IMG submission 67491) | Tropical forest soil microbial communities from Panama analyzed to predict greenhouse gas emissions - Panama Soil - Plot 1 (version 2) | ecosystem: Environmental > Terrestrial > Soil >...
TGTGCGCCGGTGAACGGCACCGGTTCCGAACGGCGATCGTCAATCGTAAGTCGCAAAAATTCCCATGCGCCTTCCGGGAATGAGACGCGTAGTTTGGTCGCGCCGTTTGGCAATTCAAAGGTCGGTTCGCCCGTCGCCAGTTTTTTCCAATGCACGCCGTCATGCGAGCCTTCGACTTCAACACCCTTCACGAATTGCCGACTCGGCGTTTCCAAAACGACACCGGCGATGGGCGCGTTCGTTCCTGTGCTAATACTGATTCGCGTCGCGCCGGTTTCGATCGTGCTCCCGAAGTCTTTTGGCCGAGTGGTCGATTCGGCTTCCGGTGCAGGTCGCTCGATCAGATACGGCACTTGGTTTCCATTCGGATCGAGAATCCGCAGATCTTCGAGACCAGGCTGCGCCGCATTCAATGTTGCGGCCGGAAGATTCACTCGCGTTAAACCCGCGGCGGAAATCTCGACGACTTGGCCGTAACGCCATTCGTTCGGTTCAATCGCCAATAGCGACTCTTCGCCGAGCAGTGTCAGAACAACGAGCGGGAGGAGTTTAAGGAGTTGGTGCCGTGGATTTTGAGTCATTGTTTTTCTCTGTAGCGGCCAGGAATCGTTGGTACAGAAACGATGCGAGGATCGCGATGACCGCGACTACGACAAACGCGCCGATGCGATAGAGTTGATCAAGCTGGGAAAGATCATGAAAGAAAAGTTTAATCACCGTGATGCCGAGTAATCCCAAACTCGAGTAGCGGACCGGCGCAGCTTTCATGCGCATGCCGATAATGAGTAGCAGCAGCGCGAACAACGCCCAGGCAATGCTGTAACTCATATCCCGCGCGAAATTTCCTGTGAACTCAAACGTCAACGTGGCCGCACCGGGTCTGCTGAAGTAATCGGCGATCTCGATATTAACGAGCAGAAACGCGAGCACGGTGCCAAGCGTGTAAAGCAACGGGAGAATATTTCGACCGAGCGCGAGATGACGTGGCGGCGCGAGCAACGATGCAGCGCCGAACAAACACACAGTCCCGATGCCATAGGTATAGAGATACCAGTTCAAAATCGGAGTCGCGGCGCGCGCGTGATAACTGAGCACGGCCGGGTTGAGCGCGAGACGCACGAACACCGTTGCAAGCAACGCGACACCGGTCAGCCGCAACCCGGGATGTGGCACGCGATGAAAAAGCCAGCAAAGCGCCGCCCCTTCGAGCGCCCAGCCCACGGTGATCCATTGTCGATCGAACTGAATTGGAAAAATCAGCGTGATAAAAAACAATGTTGCCCCGCCGAAGAATGCGAGCTGGGTGTTGCGGGCCGCACTTTCGAACGGTGTGCGTTTGAGCAAAACGAAAAGTCCGAGTAGCGACGGCAACGCAAATGCCGCCGGTACGAGACCGGGAATACCGCTCGGATATGCGGCGCGAATCAGTTGATAAACGAGATAAAAGTGTAACGGACCGGTCAGCGCAGCAGTCGCCCACGGCAGAGTTTTTCCTACAAACGTCCGATGGAAGACAAACGGAAACACAGTGAAGACCGCATAAAATCCCAGATACCAAAACAACGGGAGCGACGCCCGCGCCGGATCGAAATGTTGGAAATGCCAGGCGTGTTCCAATGCGAGCACGGACAGGAGCGCGACCACCGGTAAGACATCCAGCAAGAAAATTTCGCTCATACCGAGAAGCAAGACGATTAACAGCAAGGCGAGCCCGAACGCCGGCGACGGATTCGCCAGCGGCAAGCGCAACGTCACCATGATGAGCAGCAGGAAGGGCAGCGATGCGGAGAGCGTCGGGATTTGTACGGAAAGATTTCCCGGATCGCCGATGCTGCCAAAAAGTTTTGGTGCCGCACTCGTGTCTGTGCCGATGAATCGGCGGCAGACGAAAGTTGTAGCGGCTAAGAAGAAAATTGCGAAGCCGCCGAGAAGCAAAAGCGTGGTGGATAAACCCGTCAATTCCGCCGGAATTCGCAATATCGATGCGCCGATCGCGACCAGCGTCAGTACCAACATTGCAATGATCGGCAGCAACGTCGCAGTCGTTACGGCAAGAACGATCGCGAGAAGATCGACAATCAGCACGAAGGGCCAGACCAGAATCGAAAGCTCCGTCAGTTGGAAGATCGGCATTAAGACCAGCAAGAGCGCGAGGGCCGGAAACGCGTGACTCCACCACGAGATGTCGATCTTGCGGAAACGTTGCAGAACCAGCGGCGTCGCGGAATGAAAGAGCACGAAAATAAAATAAAATCCGAGCGCGACGTAGAGTTGTGCGTTTGTAAGATAGCCGGCGGTCCACGCGCTGAGAAAAATGAACGCGGCCAATCCAGTGAGGGCTTCGATAATCGCAAGCCTACTTTCGACCAACGTCAATGCGACCAAGCCAAGATCGACAACGAAGAGGTAGCTTAGCAGAAGTTCCGGACGGTGCGCGATCGTTTGAAACGAGAGCAGGTAAAATGCGGACGCCATAGCGACTGCGCCGAGTCCGAGCGCGCACGCGAGCACCTCGCGATTCATATGGGCAGTTCGTTTTGCCCACCGGGCTGCGAAAACGAAGAGCGCCTGAAATGCGACGAACACCGCCATCGCGATGAGGACTTTGTTGCCGGCAAAATATTTTTCCGGAACGAAGAAGGTCGCGACCCAACTGATTTGCATTAGCACGGTTCCGATCGCCCCGAGAATTGGCAGGAAAGTCCAGCGCTGACGTTGCGCGACGGCGAGCAGTCCGATATCAAGCAAGGCGATGTAAACGAAAAGCCCGAGCGGACGATCTTGTCCGGTCGAAAGCAGAACGGGCGTGAGAAAGCCGCCGGCAATGCCGAGAACGGCGACGACAATTGCATTCAACCGAACAGAGAGAAGAAACGCGACGATGGTGATGAGCGCCATCAACAAGAACGTCGGAACCAGTCCGAAGAACGCGAAGTGATAATAAGATCGAGATGCAAACGTCACGGCGTAAAGAACGAGCACCCCGGTGCCGCAAAGGGTCTGCGCGGTGACGGCATTCTCCGTTCGCTTCAGCAATACTCCGCCGACAAGCAAGGCGACGCCGACAACAAAGCCGATCGCAACGCGCACCGCCGGCGGAATTAGATTGTGCTCGAACGAGTACTTCACGAAAAACGCCACGCCGAGGAAAAGGGCGAGTCCACCGATCCAGGCGAAGAGTTTCGCGCCCATGAATTGTTCCCAATTGATTGGCGGTCGCGGCAGTTTTGGCGGCGGCGCGGGTTTTCGTGCGACAATTTTTGCCGGAATTGGCGGCTCCTCTTTTTTCTCCGGTGCGGCCTGAGACACCGAGGCCGGCAAAGGCGGCGGAACTGCAATCTCCGGTGCGGGCGCGGCCTCCGGTTTGGTCGCGGTCGCCGCTCCTGGCCGCAGATTGCGCAGCTCGTTTTCGACTGACGCGAGTCGCGCGGTCAAGTTCGCAAGGTCGCGCTTGGCCGCGTTCGCTTTTGCGATCGCAACGAACGGCAGCACGAAAATCAGAATCAACAAACCGATGACCAAGAGGATTAGGAGTTCCATTTGTGTTTGTTAGGTTTGGCCGAAATCTTGGCTTTTGAGGAGGATACCTGCTTTGCGCCGCAGATGTTAATTGATAAAAATAGTGGTTTTCATCGACTCTTTCGATCATGAACGTTCATCACCTCGAGCTGTTCTACTTCGTGGCCAAGCATGGCGGAATCGCAGCCGCAGTGCGCAATATTCCCTACGGGATCCAACAGCCGGCGGTGAGCGGGCAAATCGCGAAGCTCGAGGAATCGCTCGGGACAAAATTATTTCGGCGTCGACCATTCGCGCTTTCGCCAGCCGGGCGGGAGCTTTTCGAACTCATTAAACCATTCTTCGAGAGCATCGACATTGTCAGCGAAAAACTGCGCCAGAACCGGTCGCCGCAATTGCGGATCGCGGCGCCGTCGATTGTTCTGCACGACTACGTCCCAGCGTTGCTGCAGAGGCTTCGCCGCAAATTCCCGGCGTTTCGGCTTTATTTGCACGAAGCCGGGCGCGCCGATGCCGAGCGATTGCTTTTGGCACGCGATGTCGATCTTGCGATCACACTGGTCGAGAAAAAATCGCGCGCTGGAATCCAGGTCCGGCCGCTTCTCGAACTGCCGTTGATTCTGCTCGTCCACAAAAAGTCGAAGGTCACCCAAGCCGAGGAACTCTGGAAGCGCGACAAGATTGAGGAAACCCTGATTAGTTTTCCGCGGACTGATCCGGTTCAAACGCATTTCCAACGCGGTCTGGAACGCCTCGGCGTGGAATGGTTTTGCGGAATCGAGGTTAATTCTTCGCGACTGATCGAGCGTTATGTTTCGAGGGGCTATGGAATTGGTTTGGCGGTGGCGGTCCCGGGATTCAAACCTGCCGCGCAGGTTCGCGTTCTTCCGTTGGCAAACTTTCCGCCGGTGGTAGTTGCCGCGGCCTGGTCCGGCCAACTCTCGGACATTGTCCAGCAACTCCGTTCCGAACTGGAGGCCGAAGCAAAGACGCAGCAGCGCCGGATGAAACGAAAATTCGTTAGTCGTTCGAATCCTTCAGCATCGACTTGAGCTGTTCTCGCAGCTCTTTTGGATCGGTATGACCGTGCGCCGAAACGGCGTGCTGGACTGCGGCGTCGAGCACTTCCTCTTCCGTTCCCGAAATTCTCAGTGTGCAGCCCTTCTCGCTCGGATAATCGCGGCAATCAATTGATTTGCGTTGTGGCATAAGACTTAACTTTTTTTCAGTTCGGCCAAATCTTTCAGCACCTGTTCGCTGTGCTGCGGTAGGTTCTTGCTCACATCCGTGTAAACCTTCGCGATTTTTCCTACCGGATTAATCAGAAACGTGTTCCGCGCTGCCATCGTCGTGCCGTTGTAATCCTTTGTCGATCCATATTGCGCCGAAATCTTTCCGCCCGGATCGGCCAGCAGTTTGAAGGTGAGTCCTTCCTTTGTGCAAAATTCTTTGTGTGATTCCGGACTGTCCACGCTCACGCCAAGAATCACCGCGCCGGTTTTGTCATACTGAGCGAGATCACGTTGAAAATTATGCGCTTCCATCGTGCAACCGCTGGTCATGTCCTTGGGATAAAAATAAAGGACGACCCATTTACCTTTGAAATCCTTGAGACTGACCTGGGATCCGTCGCTCGTTTTCAAACTAAAATCCGGCGCGGCAGTTCCGGCCGCCGGTTGGGTTTGCGCGTCTGCGCCTTGCATAAGGGCTAATGTAGCGAAGCCCACAATTGCTAACAGCAGTGGTTTTTTCATGTTCGTTGTTTGATTGTCCCTGAACGTTATCCCGAACTTTTGAAATCAAAAGAGCCAAAAATGATCTCGCGCATTTGGACCATCGGGCATTCCACGCGCAAGATCGACATCTTCCTGGAGCTGCTCAACGAAAACGGAATCAAGCTTCTCGCCGATGTCAGGATGTATCCGGGTTCGAAACGTTATCCGCAGTTTGGACGCGAAGCGTTGGCGAAATCGTTGAGCGAAGCGGCAATTCATTACGAACATTTTCCGGAGCTTGGCGGACGACGAAAAGCGAAACCAGATTCAAAGAACACCGCGTGGCGCAACGAAATGTTTCGCGGGTACGCCGATTACATGGAAACAGAAAATTTTTGCAAAGGCATCGCACGACTTGTCGATCTTGCCGAGAAATCTGGATCGACCGCGGTCATGTGCGCTGAAGCGGTCTGGTGGCGATGTCATCGCTCGTTAATTTCGGATTACCTGAAAGCGCATGGTATCGAAGTCCTACACATTCTCGATTTGAAAAAAGTTGAGCCGCACCCGTTCACGTCGGCGGCGAAAGTTGTGAATGGTGAATTGAGTTACGCGGACGAAACCTTGTAGTAGAGAAGTCACCGTGGATCGGTCACGCGGCCGATGAATATGCACGCGCCGCTCGGCGCATGCTGGATCGCGTAAAGAAACGGCCGATCTACGCGCACGTGAATTGGTTCCTTTGGTTTCTCGAGACGCGCTGTAGCCTCCAGCATCACGACTGCGGTGGCGGCGGCCGCTTCTGTGCCTTTTTCATCCACCGCGATGAATGTTTTGTGAAAGACATTCGAGATCGCGAGGTAGCTGTCCGGTTTGCGTGGCGAAATTTTGTCGAAGTTCGCGCTGCCTTGCGGAACATCGAACGCGGTTTTCATTCCGAGCGCTTGCAGCGTTTCGCCAAGTGGAATCGTGGGCGGCTCAATTTTGAATTTGGGCAACTCAAGATCGACATCCTGCGGCTGGAGTTTCGCGCACTGGGCCAACATTTCGGCGTTCAATTTCGATTCGGCCTTGCCGAGACCGTTTACTTGATCTGGCAGCAAGATAACGAACTGCAATTCGTCGCCAGCATAGGGCAATGCAACAGCCGTGAATCCATCGCGCTTCGCGTAGCCAAACTGTTTTACTGTGTTCATTGTCGGAACATCGACGGCCGCGCCGCCGTGAACGTGAAACGGCTTCGGTTTAGTCAATGCGCCGTTGAATTCTGATGCCCACGGCGCGTTGAGATAGAGCGCATTGGCAAGGACAAGTCTCGTGTCCTTTTTGATTCCGTCTGCTGGGATCAAATCGCGAATCTTGTCGCGCGTTTGGCCGGCGACCCATTTATTGATATGCACCCGTGCGGCTTCGGGATCTTTTTTAAAATCGATCGGCTCGAATGGGGCACCGTAGAATTCCTTTACGAGCTTCTGAAACGGCTCGCGAAAATCGTAGCCCGCCTGAGCGAACAACCGGTTTGCGATTGAAAGCGTGATCGGCTCGCTCGGTCCGCCGCGCTTTTTTGATTCCTCAGCGATCCTTGCCGTCGTCTTTGCCATTTCGTTCAGTGATTGCTGGAGCGAATTGAACGAAGCGTGAATCGCATCGCCATCGTTAGGGAAGTGGAGCACGCGAGCCATCTCCGTGCGCGTGTCGCCGTCCGCGCCGGCGAACGTCATCGCGAGCGCGCTTTGAATTGAATAGGGCGAGAGACAAAGATTTTCATCACCGTGAGCGAGCTGGTGGTGAAGATCGACACCGATTTCATTCGTCGCCCGCGCGGCCATATCCACCTCGGCCGCGTTAAGAGATAACGCGAGGGCGAACAACAAAACGCAAGAAAGTTTCATGTTATCCCGAGCGATTATCACGACCTTGCGACCATATTCAAAGTGGATTAGACAACTTGTTCCTGAGGGTCGGTAGCTCAATCGGTAGAGCAGCGCCCTTTTAAGGCGTTGGTTCCGGGTTCGAGTCCCGGCCGACCCAGAAAGAACTTCCCACTAAACACACGAAAAGACACGAAACTCCTGAACGACAATCCTAATAAACGATTTTTCGTGAGAATTCATGTGTTTCGTGGCGCGACAAGTTTGGTCACAAGATCGTAAGAAACTCGCGGAGCGAAGTTCTCTTTCGATCTAATTGAAAGATCGACAATCCCGCAGCCGCGGCAGCCTTCCAGTCGCGCTCGGGGTCGTCGCCGACATGCAGGACTTCGTTTGGCTGAAGCCCTATTATCTTTAACGCGCGCTGAAAAATCTCCGGATCCGGTTTGTCGGCGCCGAGCTCGCTCGAAATGAAAACGTGCTTGAAAAACGTCGAAACGCCGAGGTGCTCCAAAATCATTCGTAGGCGCCCGTCGAAATTTGAAATCACGGCGAGCTGAAAGCGTGGCCGCAGATTCTCTAAAACCTCAGTCACTTCGGGATACAATTCCCAAACGCCGGCTTCGGCAAAATGTTCGTACGCGATTTCGAAAAAATTGTTGCGATCCAGCTCGTTCATTGAAGGTGCGACTTCATCGATCACAAGATCAACAAGTTGGCGCCACCAATCTTTGTCATCGTTTTCGCGCGGGCCGTCGATTGGTTCGCGAGACGGCATCGCGTTCCAGGCGCTGTTGAATGCGCGATCGAGTTCTCGAGAGTCCCATTTCAATCCCAGTCCGCTGGCGACGAGGGTGTAATGGTAGCCAACGCCACGCGGCAGATGAAAGAGCGTCCCGGCGGCGTCGAAAAAGATCGCTTTTGGCGTCGTCTCGACTTTGTTTGTTGCGACCATGAATGGCCTCAGTCGATGGAAAGTCGTTTTGCTGGTTGTTGCAACATTTGTTGTCGGCGTAATCACGGGAGCGCTTTTTGTGATGGGATCGGCGAAAGACGTAATGCGACGCAGCCGTGATCCGCGGCGCTGGTTTTCGAACACGCCCGAGCGCTGGGTCTCGGAAATGAAATTAACGCGCGATCAAGAACAGAAGATCCGGCCAATCTTGCAGCAGATCGATGACGAGCTGACTCATTTGCGCGAACTTGATCTTCGGGAGACGGAAGGAATTCTCTCGCGCGGCCAGGACCGAATCGAGCCGATTTTGAAACCGGAGCAGCGAGAGCAATTGCACAAGACCTTCGAGTTGCGGCGGCAACGCGTACGGGATTGGCTGGATGTGAACGAACCGGGAAAACAGTCCGACTGATTTCCCGGCATGTTGGACAATTCTACTTCAACATTCGATTAATTGGCATGCTGCCGGTCGAGCACAACGATCCGATCAACGGGAAGATCCTCGCGGTTTCCGAGGACAAGATCGAAGGTTTCGTGCGTGAGCCGTTCGAGGAAATTGCGCGTCGCTCGGCGGTGGATGTCGATGTGGTGATGGCGCGGATCGCGTCGATGCTGCGCGCGGGAACGATTCGGCGCGTCCGGCAGACGTTGCTCGCGACGAATCTCGCCGATGGCGCGCTGGTCGCGTGGAAAGTTCCCGAAGGCAAGATCGACAGCGCGTTTGATTGGATGTTTCAGTGCGATCCGTTTTCCGGTCATGTGGTCGTGCGGTCGACCGACACGGTCAGCGCCGGCTCGGAGTACAAACTTTGGACGACGCTCAAAGTGCCGCACGGATTTTCGCTTGAGAAACATTGCGAGCTGCTCAGGATAAAAGTTGGCGCCGAAAAATTCCGGATGATGCCGGCGAAAGGAATCTTTACGCTCGGTGTCGGACATGTGCGGCGGAAAACGATCGAGCCCGGTGACAAGGCGGACGCGCCGGCGAAGATGATTCGGGTGGAGGTTGTCGATCTAAACGAGCACGAGTGGAACGTCCTGCTGGCGCTGAAGCGCGAGCTTGCGCCGGAAGAGATTCGCCCGAACCCTTGGGCGTCGCGTGCGAAGGAGGCGGGAGTCAGTTTGGAAGAATTCTATCGCGTGGCGGGAGATTTGAGCGCGCGCAAAATCATCGGACGTTTTTCAACATTCCTCGAGCATGTGAAACCTTCCCAAACGGGCGTGCGCGTCACGCGATTCAACGCGCTCTTTCACTGGGCTGTGCCGCCTGGCCGCGAGGTTGAAACCGGCGGCGAAGTCGGGCGGCATCACATTTTGACGCATTGCTACTGGCGCGAGGCCGGCGCTGAATTTAGAAAAGTGAACATCATGGCGGTGGCGCACGGTACCGAGAAGCAGCGACTGCTCGAACACAAAGCAGCCATAGATGGACATCTTCAAGCCTGCGGCATTCCCGTTTCCTACACGAATGTTTTCTGGGGCGGCCGGAGCGAAATTAAGCCATCGGAAATTTCGCCGAAAACTTATCGCGAATGGATACGCCACATCTCGCCAGCGACATGATCTGGGAACCGCGCGCCGCCTTGACCACGCTGAGCGAGAAGTTGTCCAACGGCGTCGATCTCAACAGCGGCGAGATCCGTGACGCCGTGACGCTTTTGCTTTCCGCCGATCTTAACGACGAAGTGAAGGCCGAATTTCTGACGGCGTTGCACAACAAGGGAGAAACGGCGGAAGAAATTGTCGCTTTCGTTGAACCGGTGATGAGGCGCGCGGTCGATCCGATAATTGATCCGGCGCAATTGCCCGGGCCGATCGTTGACATTTGCGGCACCGGCGGTGACGGATTGAATCTGTTTAACGTCTCGACCGCCGCGATGTTTGTGGTGGCGGCCGGCGGCGCGGTCGTGGTGAAACATGGCAACCGGCGCGTTACGTCGCGCAGCGGCAGTGCTGATGTTCTCGAAGAGCTTGGCGTTGCCATTGAGCTGACACCCGAGCAGCTGCGCGAATCTCTCAAACGGCACGGACTTGGGTTTCTGTTTGCCCGGCAATATCACCCCGCCTTTCGCCTGCTCGCCGATATGCGTGAACGCTTGGCGCGCCAAAACATGCGCACGATTTTTAATTTACTTGGCCCGCTTTTAAATCCGGCGCGGCCGTCGCGCCAGTTGATTGGTGTTTATGCACCTGAGTTGACGGGAATGTTCGCCGAAGTTTTAAGAAGCCTCGGCCGCAAGCGCGCATGGGTCGTCCACGGCCTCGGCGATGGTGCTGGCATGGACGACATTTCCATTTGTGGCGCGACCACGATTGCGGAACTCGACGACGACAAAATCACGTCCGCCATTTTGGATGTGAGCTGGCTTGGTGTTCCCCGCGCGCGGGTGGCGGAATTGCAGGGCGGCGATCCGCGCGAAAATGCCGTGACCATCGATTCAATCTTGTCCGGACGGATCGCCGGCGCGAAGCGCGACATGACGATCGCGAACGCAGCCGGTGGATTCGTCGTCGCCGGCCTGGCCCAAGATTTGAAAGAGGGAATTCAGCTCGCGCGGGAAGAACTCGATAGTGGCCGGGCGCTGGAGAAATTGCGGGCGCTGCAGAATTTCAAACCGCAATCTGCAGCCTAGAATTCCCCAGCGAACCTTTCGCGATAGCCGCGGTCGAGATTTTGCAGTAACGCAATTGCAAATTCGTGGCGATCGATTTCGCGATCCAATGCCATTGCCAGGGAAATCGCGCCCTCGCGCAGTTCTTCGGAGAAATCCCCGGCATTGTGATTCACGTTCACGCCGATGCCGACGATTGCGACGTGGGGCGCGCTTTTTTGCGCGCGCATTTCGACGAGCACGCCGGCGACTTTTTTGCCGGCCACGTGAACATCGTTGGGCAATTTGACTGTCGCTGACAAAGGGAACCGTCTTGAAATTGTGTCGGCGATTGTTCGTGCCGCCCATTCCACCAGGCCTGGCGAATCGCCGATCTCGATTTTCGGCCGGAGCAAAATGGAAAACCAAAGTCCTTTGCCGCTAGCCGACTCCCAGGAGTTGTTGCGCTGGCCACGCCCGGCGGTCTGCCGTTCTGCAAAAATGACAAGCCCTTCGCGCGTCTGCGGTGAACTGCGCGCCAACACGGAGTCGTTGGTTGAAGTGATCTCGTCAAGGACAATGATTTCACGGCCAATAATTACTGGATCGAGATCGGCGCGGATTTTTGCGCCACTCAGCGCGCGAGATCTGATCATCGAGCCGACGGCGATAATTCTAGCGAGAAATCGATCGCCCGCGGCGAGTGCGTCAGCGCGCCGATGGAAATGTAATCGACACCGGTGGCGGCAATTTGGCGGATGTTTTTCAAAGTCACACCGCCGCTGGCTTCAAATTTCACTTTATCTTTGCCCAGCGCGATCGCCTCACGGATTTGCGCGGGCTTCATGTTGTCAAGCAGGATGACGTCGATGCCGTCGATTTCCAAAAACATTCGGACCTGCTCGAGCGTGTCGGCCTCGACTTCGACCTGAACACCTGGCCGGGTCGCGCGGAATTTGCCGATTGCATTTGAAAAAGCGTCAACGCCGGCGCCGGCGGCGAGATGATTGTCTTTAACCAGCACCATGTCGAACAAACCGAAGCGATGATTGGCGCCGCCACCGGCGACAACAGCGGCTTTTTCGAGCGCGCGCAAGCCGGGTGTCGTTTTGCGGGTGTCGAGAATCTTTACCTGCTGGTTGCCAGCAGCGTCGACAAACTTTCGCGTGATGGTTGCTATTCCGGATAAGCGCTGCAAGAAATTCAACGCCACCCGCTCCGCTTTTAGAATTGAGCGCGCCGTCCCGCGCACTTCGATCACCGTTTCGCCGTCGTTCACCTCATTTCCATCCTTTTGAGGCACTGCGACTTCGAGCGTTGAATCAACGCGCCGAAAAACTTCGGCGGCAGTCTTGGCTCCCGCGAGAATCGCTCGCTCGCGCGCCACAATTCGCGCGATTGCGCGCAAATCCTTTGTGACGAAAAGATCCGTCGTCACATCGCCCGCTCCGATATCTTCGCGCAAGGCGACATCAATTGGATCGACAACTTGCGATTTCATGTC
>Ga0066903_100004138_pt1 | contig 12155 bp, 7 predicted proteins | sample PanSoiMetaGPlot1_FD_67491 | JGI IMG/M metagenome (GOLD analysis project Ga0066903, IMG submission 67491) | Tropical forest soil microbial communities from Panama analyzed to predict greenhouse gas emissions - Panama Soil - Plot 1 (version 2) | ecosystem: Environmental > Terrestrial > Soil >...
TACGAAGCCGATGACAAGGCCCGCGATGGAGCATCGACTACATTCGATCGTGCGGCGCGCTGTCGGGGATTCACGGTCCGATGCCGAGTTGCTGGCCCGGATCCGCGACGACGAGGGCGCGTTCGCTGAACTCGTCGCCCGACACGGCCCGATGGTGTGGGGCGTCTGCCGCCACATGCTGGGCGAGGCCGATGCCGAGGATGCGTTCCAGGCGACTTTCCTCGTCGTGCTTCGATCCAACCTTCGGAACGCTGCGGCACTGGCTGCGTGGCTCCACGGCGTCGCCGTGCGCGTCTCACTCACCGCCCGACGACAGGCGGCACGTCGAAGGTATCGCGAACGAACCGCAGCGGCTCTTGAAGCGGTTCTGTCCCCGCGGACCGATGATTGGGCGGACACGATGGCGGTTGTTCATCGCGAAGTGGCCGCGCTCCCGGCACGTGATCGATCGGCGTTCGTCCTGTGCGTGCTCGAAGGACTGACGCAGGCCGAAACGGCCGCCCGACTCGGCAGGACGCCGGGTGTCGTCGCGGGCCAGGTCGCACGGGCCAAGAAACGGCTGGTGGCGCGGCTCACGCGTCGCGGAATCGCGCCGGCACTCTCAGGACTCGGCGCCGCGACCGTGGCCGGCGGGATCCCCTCGGCCGTGGTGGGCCGGGCCATTGGATTGACAACCGGAAATGCAGCGTCCGCAGTAATTCGGCTCGCGAAAGGGGCGTCCACCATGACCACCGTGAGAACCAAGATCATTCTGGCCGCGGCCGTTGTGACAATCGGATTGGCTACAGGCATCCTGGCGGCAACCGGCGGACACCAGATCGACCCCCCGCCGGCAGTAGGCGCGAAGCCGCCGCCTCCGGCCACCGAACCGACGGCGAAAGCACCCGCCCAGCAGATGCCAAAGCCGGTCCACTCGCTGACGGGCCACATCAATCGCGTGACGGCGGTTGCCTTTTCACCGGACGGCGCCTCGATCGCCACGGCTTCATGGGACGGATCGGCCCGAATCTGGGACGTGAAGACAGGAAAGGAAGTGCTCCGCTTGGGGCTCAATGACAAACAACTCCAGCCCGGAGAACCGGAAGCCAACACGTTCCACCAAATTGCCTTCTCGCCCGACAATGCGCTCGTCCTGACGATGAAGAGGGGAACGAGGGACAGATTTGACGCGATCGTCTGGAGTCGGCGCACCGGGGAGCAGGTGCGGACTTTTCCGGCCGAGGGGGGTAGTTTCGCAGTCTCGCCCGACGGCACCCTTATCGCGTGCGGTGGATACAAGGTCATCCGCCTCTATGAGCTTGGCACCGGAAAACCGGTACGCGAAATAAGCGGAGACGAGAAACAACTCCGCATCGAGTCCCTGACATTTTCGCCGGATGGCAACACGCTCATTTCCACGGGACATCCTCCGACACCCCAGAAGGGAGACGGAGTTACGCGATTGACGATCCAGCCGGACGTCATGCAATTCTGGGATGTGGCGACGGGCAAGGAACGTCACTCCGCACTCAATGGGCGCGTGGTGGGGATGCTCGGCCAGCACATCGCTCTCTCGCCGGATGGGCGGACCGTCGTGCACGCGAACATGCGCGACTTCGAGCACCGACACGACATCCGCGTGCTCGAAGTCGCGACGGGCGGATTGCGTGCCCGGCTGACCGGCCACAAGGACGACATTCGCGATTACGTATTCTCTCCCGACGGCCGGACCGTGGCCTCTGGAAGCATGGACGGAATGGTACGGCTGTGGGACGTGCTAACGGGCAAGGAGATTGGTCGATTCGGAATCGAGGTGACCGACGCATCCAAAGGCGGCTGGGTCGAGTCGGTCGCGTTCTCGCCCGATGGCCGGACGCTTATCTCCGGAGGCCTGGACAAAAATGCCTACCTCTGGGACGTGAGCCGGATCACCGGTCGTCAACAGGTTGTGATCGAGCGTTCGCCCACTGAACTCGACGCCGACTGGAAGGACCTCGCCGGTGACGCGGCGAAGAGTTACGCCGCGATCGGCCGGTTGGTCTCGTCTCCTGGAACGGCCGTGCCATTCCTGGGGAAACACCTCGAGGCCGCGGCGGCGACGGATACCAAGCCGGTCGAACAACTCATTAAGTCCCTGGATGATGAGAAGTTTGAAGTCCGCGAGCGGGCGACGAAGGAACTTGCGGCCATGGGAGACCGCGCTGCTCCGTCACTCCGGAAAGCGCTTGCAGGCACGCCGTCCGCGGAAGCCAGGCAAAGGGTGAGCGGGTTGTTGGCCCTGGTCGACGCCGCCGGGCCGTCATCGGAAACGCTCCGCGAGATGCGGGCGATCGAAACGCTCGAATTGATCGGGAGCCTGGAGGCCCGCCGGTTGCTCGAAAAACTGGCCGCGGGGCCTGCGGAGATGCCGTTGACACAGGACGCCAAGGCGTCGGCAGAGCGGTTGACGAAGCGGCGGCCTGGTTAGCCGGGCGACAAGTGTTGTGCGAAATTCTCCAACATCCTCAACCCCACCGCCTGGCTCTTTTCCGGGTGGAACTGCGTCGCGAACAGGTTGTCGCGCCAGACGGCCGCGGTGAAGGGGGTCGGATAGTCGGCTTCGGCCGCGATCAGGCTTGGATCGGTTGGGACCGGGTAGTAGGAGTGGACGAAATAGACCGCGGAGCCTTCCGGCAGGCCGCGGAAGAGCGGGCAGGCGCCGTGGAATCGCAACTGGTTCCAGCCCATGTGCGGGACTTTCAGGCCGGGCACTTCCGGAAACCGCACCACGTCGCCGGCGAGGATGTCGAGCCCCGCGAACTCGCCGTCTTCCATCGACCGCGTGAACAGAAGCTGTAGTCCCAGACAGATGCCCAGGAACGGATTGCCTTTGCGGATGTGTTCAGTGATCGGCTGATCGAGACCTGATTCGCGTAGCCGGGCAATGGCGTCCTGGAACGCGCCGACGCCGGGGAGGACCACTTTCTCTGCTGCGGCGACCGTTTCCGGATCGCTGGTGATCTCAGCGGACGCTCCAACTCGCTCGAATCCCTTCTGGACGCTCCGCAGGTTGGCCATCCCGTAATCGACAATGACAATCCCGGCCATCACTTCTCCTCGGGCGGTCGCGCGAATCCAAATAATCGAACAATAAGGCTGCCGAAGAAAAGCCCCATGGCGATCAAGACCAATGCGCACAGAACCACGACCTGCTCGAAGAAATACCCCTGAAGATTTGGTGCCAGCCACGGCCAAGCCATCCAGGTGATGACCACTCCAAGCGCCAGCCCGGGCCCGAACGGGAATGCCCGTTCCTTTTTGACGACCCGGAACACCAGCCCAAGCGGGATTGAGACCACCGCGCCGATGAAAAACGCTACCACTATCGGCTGCCAGCCGAGGAACGCCCCGGCCATCATCATCACGTCCGCATCGCCCAGTCCGAGCGCTTCGGTGCCAAGTCCTTTTTCAAAGACGAACTTGGCGAAGCGGAGCAGGGCCATCCCCGCCGCGGCGCCGGCCAGTCCCGTCAAGAGTCCGAGCGCCCAGCGGTGTCCCCAGAGCCAGAACGGGACCGGGCCCCACACCGGCCACGGATAGATGCCCGTCGGTATGGCCCCGGCGGGGACATTGAACGCCCAGTTCATCTGTTGCACCAAACCGCCGGCCACTCTCGGCTGCTGAAACTGCGCCGCGATGGCCGGGTCTTCCGGGAACGGCCAAGGGAAGCATGTCGCACTCACCAGACCCACGATTGTCCCCGTCACGGTCAGTGACAGCGGAATCGACCGGTGGTCCCAGTCGCACAAAGCCGCGGCGAGCAGAAAGGCAAAAAGCGTCGCGTGGTGAAGGTAGAACACAATCGCCTGCCACGGCGGCACCCCGTCCCGCTGAATTACCCCGCGGGCTTGTTCCATGAATTTGAGCCCGTGCCAATTTTCAAGAACCTCCACGTAGAACAAGAGCGCAAATGCGACGCCCGTCCCAAGTTCCACCCACAAGTAGCGACTGGAGAACTGGGTGCCGCAATAGCGGCAGCGGCCGCGGCGTCGCAGCCAGCCGACGACCGGCAGGTTGTCTGCCAGGTTCAGCGGATGGAGGCAGGTCAGGCAGCGCGAGTTCGGCCAGAGGAGACTTTTTTCCAGAGGCAGGCGGCCGATGACGACGTTCAGGAAGCTGCCGACGCAAAGGCCGATGACGAAGGTGAACGTTACCCAGACGACTTCGGCGAGTGGGAACCCCATGCGCCCAGAATAGCATCGGCGGCCTGTTCCGGCGATAATGTGGCCGCGGCGACCTCAACGTCGGCGCACGCCCGATACCACGGCTCGCGCGCCGCGAGCAACTCCTGCACTTCAATCAGTCCACCGGTGGTCAGAGCCGGGCGCCGTTCCGTCGTGGTCGGGTCGGCTTGCATCCGGTCCCAGAGGGTGGCGGGATCTGCCGTAAGCCAGGCAACGAAGCCGCATTTCTTGATACGGGCCCGGTTTTCCTGACGCAGGATGACACCGCCGCCTGTCGCGATCACGATCTTCGTCCGTTTGCAGAGGTCGGCCAGCACCGCCGATTCCTTGTTGCGAAAGCCGGTTTCGCCCTCGGCGGCGAAGATCTCGCGGATTGACTTGCCGTAACGCTCTTCCAGGACCTGGTCGGCATCGACGAACTCCCAGCCCAGCCGCGTGGCCAGAACGCGGCCGACGGTCGATTTCCCGGACCCGCGGTAGCCGATCAGGATGATCAGGGGGGGCACTTCAACCTCGGTACAGTGCAAGTTCAACGACCACGGGCTAACTCACTCCACCGCGGCCGGCATCGTCGCCAGGCCGATCTCGCCGGTCAGTCCGAGAAAAGTCTTCTCGCACTCTGTGCACTTCGTCGCCTTCTGGAGTAAGAGCCGTTCGCCGTGGGGCGAGCGGCGGCGGATGAGTTGCCGCGCCCGCGGCAGGAACTCTTCAAACAGAAACTCGGTCCACCCTTTCAGCCGCCGGACCAACTGCGTTGGGTCGTCCTGGACCTTGAAGAGCCGCTCGCCGATGCTCAGCTCAAATCCGCCGCGAACGGCCGGGCGGGTGCGTACGCGGATCGCCGTCCGCGGATGATCGATGATCGCGTCGCGATAGACCACCCCCTCTTCGCAGATCAAGATCGGCGCGGTCTCCTCCGGCCCGCCCGACGCCTGGAATAAGAGCAGGTCCGGGCGCTGCTTGAGGTAATTCTCCGCGAGCTTGGGATAGCGGGCGAGGTCGAAGACGGTGGTCGCCGAGCCGATCCGCTGCCAGAGCCGCCGGGGACGGTAGAGCCAGAGCAGGCGTAAGCGCGCCAGTCCGTCGCGATCCTCGCTGGCATAGCCGGCGCCGAGGTTCGGGCAAACCTGGCCGATCATGCGCAGGTCTTCCGGTTCCAGCCCGGCGGCGAAGGCGCGAGCGAGGAGCAGTACCCGCAGCCGGGCCCGTCGCGTCCGCCTGGTCGGATCGCCGCGCAGCTCTTTCACCAGCCCCTCGGCGTGGTCGAGCGGCAGCGTGCCACTGAATGACTCCCCCACTTCGTTCGCGATGCGCATCAATTCGTCAGCGCCTGCCTGGGCAGCATCCTCGATTCGCAAGACGCTGACCGGCGTGAGGTATGCGATCCCGACTTCGTCGCGGCGCAGCTCGTCCGCGACGCGAGCGAGTTGTTCGTCGCGGGCTTGCCAATGTCCGCGGCCGCGGCTGGCTTGAGCCAGGCCCGCGAGGAACGTCGCGTCTGCCCGCCGAACGCCATACTGCAGCATCCGCGGAACCAGGATCGTCCAGGCGTGATCCACTGCTCGCTCCGACGCATCCGGTTGTTCGCTCCAGGTCATGCGCACGGCCACGTATGCCAGAAACGCGGTAAAGAGCGCGCCGGCCACAGGAAGCACCGGCGCCAAACCGAAAATCGCAGGGGCGATCGCGAATGCCATCGCGAGCCCGACGAGCGGCACAAGGAACAGGAACACGGCCCCACGACGCGTCAGCGCGTGTCCCGGCTCCGGCCCGGCGAAGACTGTCATTTCTGGCGCGTCCACGACGAGACGTGTCATCAGGTACTTGTCGGTCAGTTCGACGCGGAACCGGCCGCCGTCCACACGCCCCGAGCCAACCAGCACCGGTGTCGGGGCGGCACGCAGCGGTTGCGGAACCAGCGCGTAACAGTGCGGGCAAAGGGTGGCGTTTTTCTCCATCGCCTCGGCCCGCAAGAGTGCATGCGCCTCCTCGTCGTTCGTCCCGCTGGCCAGCATGAGCTGGTGCACCCGCGTCAGCCCGCCGGCCGGGTCGAGTGCCTGAGACAGGTCGCAACTGCGGTCGAGGAACTCCGTGGCGCCGGTCCGCGAGAACTCGCCGAGCCACTCGCCGATCACGTCCCACGGCTCGCGGACGCGCCCGTTCTCCAGAAGGAGCCGGTGTCGTTCCCAGAGGTGCTTGGCCAGGTCCTCCGGGCCGACGCGGGCTCCGCACCGCGGGCACGGAGCGGCCGAGCCTGTGTCGAGTTCGTCCAGAGCCTTCGTCAGCGGCTCGAAACGAGGAACCAAAGTAGCTAGTCGGCGAAATCGATTGGCGGCGCGGACGGGGGAGACCTTTCGCCGAAAGGCGTCGATGACGCGGCCGACGAGCGGGGAATCGGCATCGGTCGAGCGAATCACCTGAGCGGCCACGGCGATGCGCAGCCGGGTCGGAAAGCGCGGCGATTCGATCAGGCCGACGAGTTCCAGGATCAGGTCGTGCGGCAGCGGCGGGCTGAGACGAGCGGCAACTTCGAGAGCGAACCGCTGCCCGTTGGTGTCGCGAGCGAGGAGCGTCTGAAGGAGGGGACGTACGGCGCTGGCTTCTTCCGCCTCGCGGGCCAGTTCTTCAAAAGCCGCCCCGCGGCTCGCCTTGTCGCGGGCCGTGCCGATGCGGCGCAAGTGGTCGCCGAGGTTGGCGAGGACGAAGCTGTCCGGCGGCGGACTGGTCATGCTCACTTCACCGGAATCTTGATCGTCGCCGGCAACAGGCACCGGCCGTTCTCGCCAGACGTGCAGGCCTGCACCTTGATGCGAACCTCCAGGTCGGTCGCGTCCTTGGTCGTCAGCACACCGTGGATCGTCACTTCACCTTCGTAGACTCGGTATTCAGCGCCTTTGGGATCTTTCTCGGCGGCTCCCTTCGGGTAATCGACGGTGAGAGCGAGCTTCTTGCCCTGGGAAAACACGTCCACGGTCGTCCTGGCCGGCTCCAGATCATCATTCTCGACGGGATTGGCATAGATGTGCCATGGCTTCACGATCTTGAGCGTGACGGTGGCCATTCGCTTGCCATCCTTGTCGGGCGCGGCGATCGTTGCCGTCGCCTCGACGACGTCGTTCGAGTTCCGCAGCTTGTCCTCGCCTTTCGTGGAGTTTGCCTTCGGCTCGGGCTTCTTGCCGGACAGGTCGAGAAAGAGGTGGAGCGCCTCTCCCATTGCGGGGACCGATTGCGGCATCCCTTTGAGAGCGCCGGCGAACTGTTTGAGGGTTTTCTCCGCGAGCTTGCGGTACGACTCGTCGCCCGTCTTCTGCCACAACCGCACCAGGTTCTGCGCGGCCATGCTGTTGCCCGACGGTTGAACGCCGTCGTGGTAATCTTTCGGCCGGGCGAAGAGCTTCTCGTGGTCGGAAGAGGTGTAGAAGAACCCCCCGCGATCCGGCTCGCCGTGCCATTTCACCATCGCGTCGGTGAGCGCCTTCGCTTCGTTGAACCAGCGTGCCTCGCCGGTCGTGTTGTGGAGGCACAACAGGCCGTGAACGAGGAATGCGTAATCGTCGAGGTATGCGTTCAACTTGGCTTCCGGCTTGCCGTCGGCCTTCAGGCTGAACGTCCGGAGCAGACGGCCTTCTTTGGTGCGCAACTTGGCAAGAACGAAGTCCGCGGCCCGGGCGGCCGACTTCGTGTACTCGGGTTCCTTAAGCACGCGGCTGGCGACAGCGAGCCCGGCGATCATCTGGCCGTTCCAGGCCGTCAGGACCTTGGTGTCGAGGAACGGCCGGGTGCGCTTGTCGCGGGCCTGAAGCAGTTTTGGCTTGAGCGTTTCAAGCTTTTCACGCAATTGCTCCTCGGTCATCTTCTGGTCTTTTGCCACGTCTGCGAGCGGCCGGCCGATCTTGAGCACGTACGCCTTGTCTTCGAACGTCGGTGCACCGGAGACGCCGTAGGCGGCGCGGAAAGTCATCACATCCGCCTTGTCGCCGAGCGCTTTTTCAATCTCCTCTCCAGTCCAAACGTAGAACTCGCCTTCCTTGCCGTCCGAGTCCGCGTCGAGCGCCGAATAGAAGGCCCCCTCGGGAGATGTCATCTCCCGACGGACGAATCGGATTGCTTCATCGATCACGCTCTTGTACAGCGGATTTGGATCGTTGAGATACGCCTCCGCGTACAGCTCGACGAGCTGGGCGTTGTCGTAGAGCATCTTCTCGAAGTGCGGAACGGTCCACGTGCGCTCGGTGCTGTATCGGTGGAAGCCGCCGCCGATTTGATCGTAGATCCCGCCCTCGGCCATCTTGGTAAGCGTCAGCGTGACGATATCCGCCAACTCCTTGTCCTTGTCTCGCTGGGCCGCTCGAAGTAGGCAGATGAGCGACGGGGGGGACGGAAACTTGGTTCCTTGGAATCGCGGCGGGGCGCCGAGGCCGCCGTACTTCGGGTCCAGCCGTTCGCGGAGGCCTTCCGCCGGCCCCATCGCCAGCGCCCGGTTCAGCTCGACCAGGGCGTTGACACGTGCGGCACGCGTCATTTCTTCGGCTGTCCCCTCGGCGATCGCGTCTGCCTGTTTCCGCAGCTCTTTCTCCTTGTCGCGGTTCAGCTCGACCATGTAGTTGAGGATGCTCTTGAACCCGCGCGCCTGCTTACCATTGAATTCGCGGTCCTCCTTCGGCCAGTAGGTGCCGCCGACGATCGGCTTGCCGTCGTCCGTGAGGAACATCGACAGCGGCCAGCCGCCGCGACCGCCGATGGTCTGCAGCGCGGTCATGTAGATGTCGTCGATGTCTGGGCGCTCTTCGCGGTCCACCTTGATGCAGACGAAGTGTTTATTCAGGATCTCGGCCACGTCCTTGTCCTGGAACGATTCGCGCTCCATGACGTGACACCAGTGGCACGAACTGTAGCCGATTGAGAGGAAGACCAGTTTCTTCTCTTTGCGTGCCTTCTCGAAGGCTTCCGATCCCCACGGATACCAATCGACCGGGTTATGGGCGTGCTGGAGGAGATACGGACTGCTCTCCTTCGCGAGCCGGTTGGCGGGCCCGCTCTCTTTTTTCGGCTCCGCGGCGTGGATGGGGATCGCGACGAGAGCGAGCGCGAAGAGAAGCCGCATGAGATGACTCGAAGAGAGGGGCGTGGCTCCGTTACTATCCGGCACTGGCGACCATTCGCCAAGGGGATTACGCGGCCGCTATAATCAACTCCCACGGTCACGCACTCCCACCTGGATGCCCCCATGTCTCGCCACCTCATCGCCGGTCTTGCGCTCTTGTTCCCCTTAACTCTTCCGGCGCAAGACAAAGCTCCTTCGGGCGAGAAACAGAAAGAGTTTGCCGCGGAAGCGATGAAGAAGGCGGAGGTGAAGGACGCCCGCGTGATCGAGACTGCGAATCTGGTACTCGCGACCACACTGCCCGACGCGAAGGCCAAGGTGATTGCGGAGGCACTGGAGAAAGCGTTCGTGTCGGCGCATAAGGCGCTCAAGTTCGAGCTGACCGACATCAAGACCAAGACCGTCGTCTTGGTTTTTGGCGAGTTGGATCAGTACCGGCAGTTCAAACGTTCGGTGATCAAGGAGCGGCCGGACGACGACGAGTTTGCGTCCCACGACATGCGGCGTGACGATCCGTACGTTGCGGTATCGGTGCGTCGCGGCGAGAAGAGCCCGAACTTCGAACTACTCGCCGCGAACGAGGTCTGTCGCGGCGTCCTGGCGAAGAAGGGTGGCAATGCCCGTCTAAGCGACTGGATGAAGGACGGCTTCGCCCGCGCCGTGGCCTGGCGGAACGACGCAAAGACGGCCGCAACGGATCGGTCTGCCGTTCAGCGCCTGGCCCCACGCCTGCCCAAGGGCGCGAAAGCAATGCCGGTCGTGGACAAGGCATGGACCGGGACCGGTCGCGAGAAGGACCTCATCGCCACAAGCCTGATGGACTACCTGACGTTCGGACCAGGATCGGAAAAGCTCGGCAGCCTTCTCAGTTCGATGATCCCGACCGCCGGGATCGACAGCCCGACGTTCGCGGACGCGCTGCGGGCGACCGATTGGATGCTGGAGGATCTGGATCGGGCGTGGCGGGAATGGGTGTGGAAGGGGAGTCCGGCCGCGAAGTGACAGTCGTTAACGCGCGGAATCGTTGCATACAGACAGACACACCCCCATGAAACGAATCCGCAGCTGTGAAACGAATCTGCAACGAATGTGAAACGCAAGTGAACTGAAAGGCGCAACCCCTCTGTCCCTAACTAGATCCACCGCTCCGGCAACAGCCAGATCAACTCCCCCGCCCCCTTCTTCACTTCCTCTTCTTCCGTCTGGATGAACGCCACGCCACCTTTATCCATCGCGATCTGAACGTCCTTGTCGCCGATCAGCCAGCCGGCGAACTCGTTCAAGTCCGGCCGATGACCGACCAGGCCGACCACGGCGGCAGGTTGCTCGGTCAACCGCTTGGCCAGTTTGCGTTTCCGGCCGCCCGGTGCGAGTTCTTCGCACTCAACGACCGCGTCGCCTGTCAGCCCCCACACGGCGATCAAGGGCTCGGCAGTTTGCCGCGTCCGAACCAAGGGACTCACGAACAACCGTTGGATATTGGCCCCGCGGACCGGCAATGCCTTCGCCAGCTGCTGCGCCTGAGCCTGCCCGGTGTCGGTCAGCGGGCGGTCAAAGTCGCTCATGTCTCCTGCCTGCTCGGGGTCGACGGCCTCCGCATGCCGGATCAGGTAGATGTCCACGGGGCCTCCGCGTCTGGGTGAAAGTCGAGTGAAGGCATAGCGACGACCGTGCGACGGCCGCGCGGGGGGGAGTATAATACCGCCTTTGACCCACTGCCGCATGCGGTTTCCAGTCCCGCACACGAATTCTTCACAATACAACTCGATGCGCCGGAACGACATCCGTAACGTTGCCATTATCGCCCACGTCGACCATGGCAAGACCACCATGGTCGATCAGATGCTCCGCCAGTCGGGGCTCTTTCGCATGGAGGAGCTCGATCGCCTTGCCGGCGGCCAGCACGGCCTCATCGTCGATTCCAATGATCTGGAGCGCGAACGCGGCATCACCATCCTCGCCAAGAACCTGGCTTTGCGGCTTGGCGACGTGAAGGTCAACCTGATGGACACCCCCGGCCACGCCGACTTCGGCGGCGAGGTCGAGCGCATCCTGCAGATGGCCGACGGGGTCTTCTTACTTGTAGACGCCGCCGAAGGCCCGCTACCACAAACGCGATTTGTTCTTCGCAAAGCGTTCGAGCACAAGCTCAAACCGGTCGTCGTCATTAACAAAATCGACCGCCCGGACGCCCGCATCGCCGAAGTCCACAATCTGATCTTCGACCTGTTCGTCGAACTGGGCGCCGACGACGAGACCCTCGAGTTTCCGCTTCTCTATGCGTCCGGCAAACAGGGCGTCGCGACCACCGATCTGAACATCTCGCCGAAGGACCTCAAACCGGTCTTCGACGCGATCCTGACGCACGTCCCGCCGCCGGAGGCCGATCCGGACGGCCCGCTGCAAATGCAGGTCGTTTCGCTCGAGTACAGCGACTACGTGGGTCGGATCGCGGTCGGCAAGATTCAGCGCGGCAAGATCCGCAAGGGGCAGCGCGTTGCCCTCTTGAAGCAAAAGGACGGCCGGCGGCTGGACGACACCATCGTCCAGGTGCTCGAGTTCGATCGGCTCGGCAAGCGCGAGGTCGAAGAACTGTCCGCGGGAGACATTTGCGCCGTCGTCGGCCTGGATGACGCCGACATTGGCGACACGATCGCGGACATCGAGCGCCCAGAGGCCCTGCCGCCGATCGCCATCGACGAGCCGACGCTCGACATGGTCTTCCGTATCAACGACTCGACATTCGCCGGGCAGGACGGCAAGCCGCTGACGAGCCGCGAACTCCGCGATCGGCTCGACCGCGAACTCCAGCGCAACGTCGCCATGCGTGTCCGTCCGAGCGAGGGGGG